>Ga0247843_1007916_pt1 | contig 12731 bp, 7 predicted proteins | sample LaCruzMarch2017__FD_192420 | JGI IMG/M metagenome (GOLD analysis project Ga0247843, IMG submission 192420) | Freshwater microbial communities from meromictic Lake La Cruz, Castile-La Mancha, Spain - LaCruzMarch2017_8m | ecosystem: Environmental > Aquatic > Freshwater > Lake | place: Spain...
TATTACTAATCGCCACAGGAATAAAAATGTTTTTCATGATACACCATAAGCCAGACATAAAATCTAACCCCATTATTAATATTGTTCAGCGTTACTTTAATGTAACAAAGGAAATACACAAAGAGCATTTTTTTGTTAAAATTGCACCAGCTGGTTCGTCAATTAAAAAATGGCATATAACGCCTCTTTTTATGGCTTTAATTTTAATTGAAGTAATGGATCTGATTTTTGCAATAGATAGCGTGCCAGCTATTTTGGCAATAAGCACCGACACCTTCATTGTTTATACTAGCAACATTTTTGCGATTCTTGGCTTAAGAGCTTTATACTTTTGCTTAGATGCTTTGTTAGTCCGCTTTAAATATCTTAAATACTCACTTGCTATATTACTAATATTTATAGGTAGTAAAATCTTTATTGCTCACCTTCTGGGATTAGAAAAATTCCCGCCATTGCTTGCTCTTGCTATAACTTTTGGAATACTCGCTTCTGGTGTAGCTTATTCTTTTTACAAAACAAGAGTAATAGCTTAGAGCTTTCCTTAAAATATTATAAGCGAGTAATTGACGTCATCACGAGACCCATGAAATGGGTCGTGGTGATCTTGCGAAGTCTTGACGTCTAAACTCATGGGAATTCCCACCGCAAGCAAAGCTTGCCTCAGAAATTAGGTATTCTGACTTGCGATAAGGTCATTCCTTTTACTCACCATCTGCATCAAATAAACCAGGTTTATATACAAAAGAGTCTTCTGCTGAAGCCGCTGGATCAATAAAACCTTCATTTAATGGATCAGTTGGTATCTCATCTTCTTCAGAGTCACCAATAAATGCATCGTTTAATGGATCAGCCGTTGGCTCTTCAACATCATGATCTATATGCTTTGTGAGCACAAGTTCTACTTCTGCTGTTTTATTTGTTTCTACTTTTAGTTTCATTTTTTGTTATCTTTATTTAATTTTTCTACATCTTTATATAATGCTTTATACGAATAATCAATAAGTTTTCTTAACTTTATTTTGCGAGTAAATTATTCTTTCTGAATTTATTACTTGCATTATGCAACTATTTTAATTATTATCCTTTCATAAATAATTATTAGTATCATGAGAGATAAAGTTACAAATTTACGAAAAGCTTCGAGGAAACTCGTTAGAGAACTTGGGTTAATTCAATTTTCTACTCTTGATGATAGCGACTCTCTACATCATAAACATTGCTTGATAGAAATTTCTCTAGATAAAGACATAACAATTTCTAAAATTTCTCATCTATTACTTATTTCTATTTCAACCGGCTCCCGCTTAATAACTAACTTAGTAGAAGACGGATTAGTTGAATATCAGCTAAGTTCAGACAGAAGAGAGAAAAAGCTCAAGCTAACAGAAAAAGGTTTAGCTAGGATGAAAGAAATTGATGAATTTTCAAATGCTAAAATAAGAGGAGCTTTTGATTTCATGACAGAATCCGATCAAGATAAACTTCTTGAATCCATAACTCATTACTCAGAAGCTCTTGAAAAATATAGGCACATCTCAGAAAATATCAAAATATTCACCTTATCAAAGTCGAACACCATAAGAAAGCAAATTGTATCGATGATAGAATCTATCCAAATTTGTGAGTTTGCCATCAATATAACGCCTGAGATAAATGAGTGTATTTTTAAAGCCGAAGATAGTTTTTACTTTAATAATTCATATAATTTTTGGTATGCAACAAATGATAAAGGTGAAGTTATAGGCTCTATTGGCCTTAAGAAAATAAACTCATCTTGCGGGGAAGTTAAAAAATTCTTTGTAAAAAAAGAATATAGAGGAAAAAACGTTGCGCAAACTCTTAAAAATGCGGCTGCAAAACATAACTTCAAGTATTTATACCTAGGTACTGTAGATGTTCTAAAAGCCGCCCATAAATTTTATGAAAAATCTGGCTTTAATCTTATTACAAAAAAAGAACTCCCGAAAGAATTCGATATTTGCTATTTGGATAATGTGTTTTATATGGGAGAGCTTAGGTAGCCCTTTCACTTAAAAAATATAATGTACCATAAAAATCACTGTATTATACTGACTTTCATAATTAAAATGAAAATGCACATCGAGCTATATTATTTTCTAGACTCTAAAGACTGAATGGTTTGTAATTAAACTGGATATGTATGCTTTTTATTAAGCCTTGGCATATTAATCAGCAGAGTAAATAGGGGTATTATGGAAAACTCTAATAAACTAGTATATGAATCAAGCATTCTGAAAATTATTGGCATTTCGTGCTACAATCTTTTGTTAAATATTCCAACATTTGGAATTTACAGCTTCTGGGGTAGAACAAACCTTAGAAAATACTTCGCAAGCTCATTCTCCCTTTTAGGTTATAAATTTGAGTATATTGGTACTGGCAAGGAACTACTTTTAGGTTTTTTAAAAGCTCTTGGAATCTATTTTGCAGCAATCCTTATGCTTACTATTTTGATGATAATATTCAATTCTACAAATTTATCATCACCTCTAATACCTTTTCTTCTCTCTATTGTTTTATATGCGGCAATTATATTTTTATTTTTTATTGCTCGCTATCTAGCTCTTAGATATAGATATTCAAGACTAACTTGGCTTGGCATTAGATTCAGGCTAACAGGAAGCGTTTTTCAATATACTTGGTTAGTAATAAGTAGATTTTTTATTAATATAATTTCACTAGGGTTTTTAGCACATCATTCTGATATAAAAATAAATAAATACATAATTGAGAACTCGTATTTTGGATCTGAAAAAGCAAGTTTCAATCCAGACCCATCAAAATTAACCCAAGTAAATGCATTTAGTATAGCTATTGTTATACTTTCTTGTTTTTCTTTGTTGCCATTCATTGTTATTCCATGTTATGTAATTTCACGCTCTTGGTACAAAGCAGCTTTGATGAGGCATGTTTACGAATCAACAACTATTAATTCACTAAAATTCCAAGGTCTACAAACAGGTGGTAATTACTTACTTCTTACTTTTAAAATTTTGCTCTTATTTATTCTACCTATTATAATATTTGTAGTACTGGGAGTTAGTTCGTTAAGTATGAGCCATTTTTCAGGTATAGAAATGTCTCAGCTTCAGTCTCCTGACTTTATTCTTTCTTCATTAACGCTTTACTTAGGTGGAATTGTATTTTTCATAGTAGTGTATAGCTGCATAGGAAATTTAGTATATCACCTATATATGAATTACTTTGCCAAAACTTTAGTTATAATAGGTGAAATAAATACAGATCATATTGCTCAATCACCTGAAGAACTTAGTAATTCTGGCGAAGGATTACAAAGCTTGCTTAACAATGATATGGCGCTATAAAAATCATAAAAAAAGAGGCTATTATTTCTAATAGCCTCTTTTAAGTAATAAATTATAGTTTTCAGTTTATTCAGCAGAATCATCGCCTTTACTTTCTGAAACTCCGCCGCCTAGTGCAACTTCATCAGCATGTGCATGAGTTACTGGATGTTGCTCAGGATGAGCTGCCATATGCTCTGCAGCTGTCATCAAAGCTACACCAGCTCTTGTAAAGCTTTCTAAAACATCTGCATTCACTCCTTCTGGAACTATAAACTCAAGAGGATTTAAAGGATTTTGCGCTCTAATTAATGCAACCGCCTCTTCTATACTTGTAGCATCAGAACGAACTTGACCAATAAACGCCATATGTAAATAACTATTAGCAGCTATTGCATCATTTGGGGTTGGATCTGTTTGTCCTATTGTTGCCATGAATTCATCAAAAAATTGAAGCCAGCTTGGTGTATCTGAAGCTACACTTTCCGATGAAGAAGAATATTGTTTAGACATAAATATAACCTTTTTAATTTATTAATACAGAAGTCTATATTAACAGAACTTAATAATATGCCAATAGAAGGTTTTTGTTTTACAATTTCTTCTGGGTTGAGAGATAAAATGGAAATGAATAGACGAGATATGACAACGAACTTTCGCTTCTTGAATTACACGAAATTTAGGCAAAGAGATTTTGATTCAGACACTTAAACAAATTGGTGTATTAAAAAAAGCCTCAAATTAAAATGGATAAACGAGATATGAGTAGCGAACTTCCCGCAGCTTATTCTACATAAGTGAGGAAAAGTTCGACTACTCTAAATCGCGTTTAGGCGTTTAATTTCAGGCTTTTTAAAGGCTTTTGCGAGCCCTATCTACATAGAACCCCGTCCCTGCTGGTATTAACCTACCAACAATAACATTCTCTTTTAAGCCATATAATTTATCAATTTTTCCAGCTACTGCTGCTTCTGTTAGAACCCTTGTGGTTTCTTGGAAAGAAGCTGCTGAGATGAATGAACGAGTTTGTAGTGATGCTTTTGTAATACCTTGCAGCACACGTTGTCCTGAAGCTGGTTTAAATCCTGATTCAATAGCTTTTGCGTTAATTTCATCAAACTCAAATTTGTCGATTTTTTCACCAGCAAGTAATGTTGTCTCACCTGGATTTGTTATTTCAACTTTTTGAAGCATTTGACGAATAATAACTTCTATATGCTTATCATCAATCTTCACACCTTGCAAACGGTATACAGCTTGAATTTCTTGAACCATATATTTCGCAAGAGCTTCAACACCCATAACTCTTAGGATATCTTGTAGAACTGGGTTTCCGTCGATCAACATATCGCCTTTTTTAACGTAGTCGCCTTCGTTAACAACAACATGTTTACCTTTAGGAACCATAAATTCGATAGGAGTGCTACCATCTGTTGGATGGATAACAATTCTTCTTTTCGACTTATAGTCTTTACCGAATTCCATTCTCCCATCAACTTCAGCGATAACAGCATGATCTTGAGGACGTCTTGCTTCAACAAGTTCCGCCACTCTTGGAAGACCACCAGTAATATCACGAGTTTTAGATGACTCTCTTGGAATACGAGCAAGAATATCACCAGCATTAACTTTTACGCCATCTTCAACACTCAAAATAGCATTGACTGGTAGATAATATCTAGCTTCAAGCCCGTTTGACAAGCTAAAGATCTCTCCTTTCTCATCAAGCAAGTGAATGCGTGGACGTAGTTCTGCGCCTTTTGCACTTTGTTTTGACTCAACGATAATTTTATTAGTAATACCAGTAGCATCATCTGTTACATCGCGAACAGATACACCATCTAGCATATCCTTAAACACTATTTTACCAGTCTTCTCTGTGATAATAGGAATTGTATATGGATCCCACTCGGCAAGTTTTTGTCCTCTTGCAACAACATCATTATCGTCAACAAGAAGTTTAGCACCATAAGGTACTTTATGCCTTGCTTTCTCTTGACCTTTAGGATCAACAAGAAGAATTTCACAAGAACGACTCATTACGATATGATTTTTGCTTGAATCAAGAACCACGTTTCTGTTAAGAACTTTAATTTTTGCATCTGATGAAGCTTCAACAGATGAAATTTCTGCACCACGAGTAGCCGCACCACCAATGTGGAAAGTTCTCATTGTTAGCTGTGTTCCAGGTTCACCAATTGATTGTGCCGCAATAACTCCAACTGCTTCACCAACTGATACAAGGTCACCTGTTGCAAGGTCACGACCATAACATTTAGCACATATTCCTTCTGTGAGTTTACACTTAAGAACTGAACGTAACATTATAGAATCGATTCCAGCTGCTTCAATTTTCTCAAGGCTTGCTTCATCAATTAAACCACCTGCAGGAATAATTAGTTCACCTGTTACAGAATGTTTTATTTCATTAACAACTGTTCTACCAAGAATTTGATCAGATAGAGAAACTGTAATTTCACCACCATCAATAATTGGCATAGCAATTAGTCCTTCTTGTGTTCCACAATCTACATCAGTTACTATACAATCCTGCGCAACGTCAACAAGTCTTCTAGTTAAATAACCAGAACTTGCTGTTTTAAGAGCAGTATCAGCAAGACCTTTTCGAGCACCGTGAGTAGAGTTAAAGTACTCAAGAACAGTAAGACCTTCCTTAAAGTTAGAAATAATTGGTGTTTCAATAATCTCACCTGATGGTCTTGCCATCAAGCCTCTCATACCTGCTAGCTGCTTAATCTGAGCAGGAGAACCCCTAGCACCAGATACTGCCATCATATAGATAGAGTTCAGTCTCATTTGACCAGCTTGATTTTCTTGCTTTGGTTTTAGAGCCGAAATGTCTTTCATCATGTCTGTAGCCACTTTATCAGTACAACGTGACCAAGCATCGATTACTTTATTGTATTTCTCACCAAATGTAATGAAACCATCAGAATATTGTTGTTCAAACTCTTTAACTTCTGAAAGAGTTTCGCCAATATGTTTGTCTTTAGATTTTGGCACAACCATGTCGTCCATACCAAATGAAATACCAGCTTTGCAGGCATATCTAAAGCCAAGTTCCATTAAGCGATCTGCAAATATAACAGTGGCTTTTTGTCCACAATGTCTATAAACAAGGTCAATTACTGAAGAAATATCTTTCTTTGTCATTGCTTTGTTCACAAACTTAAAGCCAACATTTTTGTTTTGTGGCAATAATTCACCAAGAATCAATCTTCCAGGAGTTGTGTCAACAATTGCGCTAATCATTTCATTATCAGCGTTAAGCATATTAATTCTGAACTTTATCTTTGTGTGTAAAGTAAGAGCATTATTAAATAGAGCATGGTGCATTTCAGCCATATCGCCAAATACCATCCCCTCACCTTTTTCACCATCTAGTTCAGTTGTAAGATAATATAATCCTAGAACAATATCTTTATCTGGAACAATAATTGGGCGACCATTTGCTGGGCTTAAAATATTGTTAGTAGACATCATCAGAACTCTAGCTTCAATCTGAGCTTCGATAGAAAGCGGGATATGAACAGCCATCTGATCACCATCAAAGTCCGCATTAAATGCAGCACAAACAAGTGGATGTAACTGGATAGCCTTACCTTCAATTAAAAGAGGTTCGAATGCTTGAATTCCAAGTCTATGTAGTGTTGGAGCCCTGTTTAAAAGAACTGGATGCTCTCTAATTACATCTTCTAGAATATCCCAAACCTCTGGCTTCTCTGATTCTACCATTTTCTTAGCAGCTTTCAAAGTTGTAGCTAGTCCGTAAAGTTCTAATTTCGCATAGATAAATGGTTTGAATAGCTCAAGCGCCATTTTCTTAGGTAAGCCACACTGATGAAGCTTAAGCTCAGGTCCTACAACGATTACAGAACGACCAGAATAGTCCACACGCTTACCAAGTAAGTTCTGACGGAAACGCCCATTCTTACCTTTTAACATATCACTTAGTGATTTAAATGGACGCTTATTGTTATTCTTAACAACTCGACCTCTTCTACCATTATCAAATAAGGCATCGACAGCTTCCTGAAGCATTCTTTTTTCGTTTCTAACGATAATGTCAGGAGCTTTAAGCTCGATCAATCTACGAAGACGGTTATTTCTGTTAATTACCCTTCTATATAGTTCGTTAAGATCAGAAGTAGCAAACCTACCGCCATCTAACATAACAAGTGGTCTTATTTCAGGTGGAATAACTGGAAGAACGTTCATAACCATCCATTCAGGACGATTTTCTGAACCAAGGAAATCTTCAACCAATTTCAAACGCTTTACAATTTTTTTACGCTTAGCTTCTGAGTTTGTCTCAATAAGTTCAGCTCTCATTGTAGCTTGAAGTTCAGGTAAATTTAGGTCTTTTAAAAGCCTTCCAACAGCTTCTGCTCCAATTAGAGCTTCAAAATTATCTTCACCATATTCATCTTGAGCTTTTTGGAACGCTTCTTCAGTTAAAGTGTCACCTTTACTCATAGGAGTAAGACCGGGTTCAACTACAATATATGATTCGAAATATAATACTTTCTCAAGATCCTTTAGAGTAATATCAAGTAAAGTACCAATTCTTGAAGGAAGAGATTTTAAAAACCAAATATGAGCAACAGGAGCTGCAAGTTCTATATGCCCCATTCTCTCACGTCTTACTCTTGAAGTAGTAACCTCAACACCGCATTTTTCGCAGACAATGCCGCGATATTTCATACGTTTATATTTTCCGCACAAACATTCATAATCCTTCACAGGACCAAATATTCTAGCACAGAATAAACCTTCTTTCTCAGGCTTAAATGTACGATAGTTGATGGTTTCAGGTTTTGTTACTTCACCATAAGACCAAGAACGAATTTGCTCAGGGCTTGCAACATTAATACGCAATATATCAAATTGCTGAACGTTACTAACTTGTCCATAAAAATTTATTGTTTCTGCCATGTCATTCCCCCTTCGCCTTAGCTATTTCTTTAGTATTTTGGGTTTCAGTAGTCTCAAGTTGGATATTGAGACATAACGATCTGAATTCTTTTATCATCACGTTAAATGATTCAGGAATACCTGACTCAAAATTATTATCACCACGAACAATCGATTCATATATTTTAATACGCCCAGTTACGTCGTCCGACTTAACAGTTAGCATCTCTTGCAGAGTATATGCAGCTCCGTAAGCTTGAAGTGCCCAGCACTCCATCTCACCAAATCTTTGACCACCAAAGTGAGACTTACCACCAAGAGGTTGCTGCGTTACTAAGCTATATGGTCCTATTGAACGAGCATGGATCTTATCGTCAACCAAGTGATGGAGTTTTAGTAAGTATTTGTAACCTACTGTAACATCTCTTTCAAAAGCATCACCTGTTCTTCCGTCAAAAAGTCTTACTTGACCGGAAGTATTTTGACCAGCTAGCTCTAGCATATCTTTTACATCTTGAACTTTTGCACCATCAAAAACTGGTGTTGAAAAACGAACACCAGTAGTTAGCGTTTTACAGAAAGTGATAATTTCTTCCTTGTTCATAGATTTAATATCAGCTGAAACTTTTTCATCGCCCTTATAAATTTTTAGCGCGAATTCCTTCACAGCTTCAACATCACCATTTTCTTCTTGGAATAGACGAATTTTTTCTTCCATCATTTTACCAAGATTGTGCCCTGCCCAGCCTAAGTGAGTTTCAAGAATTTGACCTATATTCATCCTTGAAGGTAAACCTAGAGGGTTTAAAACTATATCAACCACAGTTCCATCTTCAAGGAAAGGCATGTCTTCTTCTGGTAAAATTCTTGAGATAACACCTTTGTTACCGTGCCTTCCAGCCATTTTATCACCAGGTTGCAATTTATGTTTTGCAGCTATGAAAACTTTAACAACTTTCATCGCACCTTGTGGTAAATCGTCACCACTTTGTAACTTTTCTACTTTGCTGTTGAATGTTTTGTTTAGTTCATCACGCGTATCATCGAAGCTTCTTTTAATTTGCTCGATTTCATTCATCACATCAGAATTTTCAACAATCAGCTGCCAATATTGACCTTTTGATAATTTACCAAGTAAAGCTGAATCAATTTTTTCTCCTGCTTTAACTGTTTTAGGACCTGAAATCACAGTTTGTCCCATAAGCAAGCTCTCAAGCCTAATAAATACAAAACGCTCGATGATAGCTAATTGATCGTCTCTATCTTTTGCAAGTTTTTCAATTTGTTGATGTTCAATAGCAATAGCTCTTTCGTCTTTATCAACGCCTCTTCTTGAGAAGACACGCACTTCAACTACAGTACCACTAACACCCGGCGGAACATGTAGAGACGAATCTCTAACATCGCCAGCTTTTTCACCAAAAATAGCTCTAAGAAGTTTTTCCTCGGGAGTCATAGGAGATTCACTCTTAGGTGTAACCTTTCCTACTAAAATATCACCTGGTCTTACTTCAGCACCAACGTGTACGATACCAACTTCGTCTAAATGACGCAGGCTTTCTTCGCTCACATTTGGAATATCACGAGTAATTTCCTCAGGTCCTAATCTTGTATCACGAGCAATAACTTCAAATTCTTCAATATGAACAGAAGTATATATGTCCTTTTTGGCAATTTTTTCAGAGATAAGGATTGAATCCTCAAAATTATAACCGCTCCATGGAATAAATGCCACGAATACGTTTCTACCTAAAGCAATCTCACCGTTTTCTGTGCTAGGACCATCAGCGATAACATCACCCTTCTTAACTTCATCACCAACATTTACAAGTGGCTTCTGATTAATACAGGTATTATGGTTAGATCTCTGGAATTTCATTAGATTATAGATGTCTACTTCTGGAGCACCATCTTTCTTTTTGTCCGTAGTTCTAATTACGATACGTGTTGAATCAACCTGATCCACAACACCATCGTGAATTGCTACCATCGCAGCGCCAGAATCTTTGGCTACTACATTTTCAATACCAGTACCAACAGTAGGCGCTTCACTTCTAAGTAATGGAACAGCTTGGCGTTGCATGTTTGATCCCATCAAAGCACGATTCGCATCGTCATTTTCAAGGAATGGTATCAGAGACGCAGCGACAGAAACAACCTGCATAGGTGTGACATCTATAAAATCAACTTCCTCTGGTGGAACCATAGTAAAATCAACATTGAATCTACAGTTTAGTAAGTCATCTGTAAGTTTTCCGCTTTTATCTCTAGCTACATTTGCTTGAGCAATTTTATATTTGCTTTCATCAATAGCTGATAAGTAAACAACTTCGTCTGTAACTTTACTATCAACTACTTTTCGATACGGGCTTTCAATAAAGCCATACTTGTTAATTCTAGCAAAAGTCGCAAGCGAGTTAATAAGACCAATATTTTGACCCTCAGGTGTTTCAATCGGACATATTCTACCATAGTGAGTAGGATGCACGTCACGAACTTCAAAACCAGCTCTTTCTCTGCTTAAACCGCCGGGTCCTAATGCTGATAATCTTCTTTTATGAGTCACTTCTGATAGTGGATTTGTTTGATCCATAAATTGCGAAAGTTGAGATGAGCTAAAGAACTCTTTAACAACAGCAGAAAGCGACTTAGAATTAACAAGATCATGAGGCATAACTGTATCGATTGTTACAGAACTCATACGCTCTAAAATTGCCTTTTCCATACGAACAAGACCAACGCGGAATTGATTCTCAATAAGTTCACCTACAGACCTAACTCTTCTATTACCCAAGTGGTCAATATCATCAATTGAATTTTTTCCATCTTTAAGTTCCACCATAGACTTAACAACGTTCTTGATATCAAGAGGCGTTAAAACTGTATTTTCTATTGGAATATCGATAGAAAGCCTTGAATTCATTTTAATTCTTCCAACTTCTGATAAGTCGTAACGAGTTGAATCAAAGAAAAGGTTTTCAAATAATTGCTTTCCAGCTTCTACAGTTGAAGGTTCACCGGGTCTAAGAACTCTAAAAATATCCATAAGAGCTTGGTCTTGATCATTATTTTTATCAGACGCCATTGTGTTTCTAATATAAGGACCAACTTGTGATGAAATATTTAAAACTTTTATTTCCTTAGCTCCTGTTTTTTCAAATAAAGCTATGATCTCAGGAGTTATCTCTGAACCAATATCAGCAAGAACTTCTCCTGTTTCATTATCCATTAAATCACAAGCTAAGTATTTCCCAAGAAGTTGATCTTCACTAACTTGAACTTCAGATAAACCATCTGCCGCTAATTTTTTAGCTAGTCTTGGAGTAATTTTACTACCAAGCTCAAGAACTACATCACCCGTTTTACTATCGATTAAATCGTGAGATAGTCTTTGGGCATTATAATTTTCTGCTATGAAAGCTGTTTTCCAGCCTTTTTTTGCTTTAGAAAACAAAGTTGAGCTATAAAAGAAATCATAAATTTCAGCTGTTGTCATTCCTATAGCTCTAAGAAGAGTAGTAGCATAAAGCTTACGCTTTCTATCAATACGGAAATATAATAAATCTTTAGCATCAAATTCTAAATCTAGCCATGATCCACGATATGGAATTACCCTAGCTGCATATAAAAATTTTCCTGATGAATGGGTCTTTCCATCGTCATGATCAAAAAACACACCAGGCGACCTGTGCATCTGTGATACAACAACTCTCTCTGTTCCATTTATAACAAAAGTACCACTTTTTGTCATGAGCGGAATATCACCCATATATACTTCTTGTTCTTTAATGCCTTTAATTTCTTTTGCATTAGTATCAATATCGGTTTCCCAAACTATTAATCTTAAGGTAACTTTAAGCGGAGCTGCAAAACTTACTCCTCTTTGACGACATTCTTCAACATCATATTTAGGTTGATCAAACTCATATTTAACAAAATCAAGAGTCGCTTGACCTGAAGCATCTTGAATAGGAAAAATAGATTTAAAAACAGACTGCAAGCCTATATTTCTTCTTTTTTCTGCATCAATGTGCATTTGTAAAAAACTTTCATCATAAGATGACTTTTGTAGCTCTAGAAGATTAGGAATAGAAGCCACCAAATCGATCTTACCGAAATTTTTTCTGACTAAACTACGACTACTTAAAGATTCTTTCATAGAAAATACCTTATCAATTACCAAAAGAGGGAGATTTAAAACCAAGACCAAAATTAGATAATAGATTGATAACAATATTCAATAGAAGCAAAATTTGAGTTTCTATAAACTCATTTGTGCTTGTATAAAAATTGATATGTATATTATTTAATCTAAGACTTGGTTTTTTGAATAGAAACTGAGACATCAACTTAGACCATAAAAACTTAATGACGCACAAGGCGCCTTCATTTGTTTTTATTGATTTTATTAGCTTTAAGTTGATATTCATCAGTGTAAAAATTTAAGTAAAATTAAAAAAAGTTAGAAAA
>Ga0247843_1007917_pt1 | contig 12729 bp, 11 predicted proteins | sample LaCruzMarch2017__FD_192420 | JGI IMG/M metagenome (GOLD analysis project Ga0247843, IMG submission 192420) | Freshwater microbial communities from meromictic Lake La Cruz, Castile-La Mancha, Spain - LaCruzMarch2017_8m | ecosystem: Environmental > Aquatic > Freshwater > Lake | place: Spain...
CCAGCAACTTCCCGACCCGTCCCCTCCCGCCGCCGGCGAGATTGCGACTCGTCGGCGGCAACCCATATTGGCGGTGAACGACGTAATCGTCATAAGACAAGCAACATCCGATCTTGGAATTGCGGCTGCAATTCCGAAAAATGCGATGTTGCTCTCGTGTGGGCCGGTGTCATGCTGGCGCGGAATGGTCACGGGGACGCGGACGGTGTTTGCATTTTCCGTTTCTACCCGTTCCCCTTCTAACCTGTTTCGCGGATTTTCGTTCCCGTGCCCGGCCTCTCCAGAAGGGGCCCTCCCATTTGTGCCCGCAGCGTGGAAACGCGTGCGGTTATGAGTACTGCTCGCACGAAGACAGTGTCGGTCTATGGCCCGCATCTTTTTTCCGCGCGTGCGGGCGGGCCATAGGCCCGTGCTTTCGCCCGCGGAAGGGATCGCCTCTGGCGACATCCGCGCGAAGCGCATATCTGACCCCCAACCCATCAGGAGCCCCCCATGCGCCCCGACATCGCCGCCCTTTCCGAACAGATCGAGACCACCGTCGCGTTGCTGCGGAGGCGTCTTTGACTGGGATCGCGCCAACGCCCGCGCCGATGAACTGAACGCGCTCGTCGAGACGCCGACCTTCTGGAACGATCCCGAGAAGGCGCAGAAGCTGATGCGCGAGCGCAACCGGCTGACGAGCGCGATCGAGAACGTGCTGACCTTCGAACGCGAGCGCGCCGACACCGTCGAACTCGCCGACATGGCCGACGCCGAGGACGATGAATCGCTGCTCAACGAAGCGCGCGCTGCGTTGAAGGTCACGCAGGAACGCGCGGCGCGCGCGGAACTGGAGACGCTGCTTTCCGGCGAAGCGGACGCCAATGACTGCTACGTGGAAATCAATTCCGGCGCCGGCGGCACCGAGAGCCAGGACTGGGCGCAGATGCTCCTGCGCATGTATTCGCGCTGGGCCAACGCCCATGGCATGAAGGTCGATCTGCTGGAAGAGCAGGACGGCGACACCGCCGGCATCAAGTCGGCGACCATCCAGGTGAAAGGCGAGAACGCCTATGGCTGGTTGAAGACGGAATCCGGCGTGCACCGCCTCGTGCGCATTTCGCCCTACGATTCCAACGCGCGCCGCCATACGAGCTTTGCGAGTGCGTGGGTCTATCCCGTCGTCGACAACACCATCGAGATCGAGATCGCCGACAAGGACGTGCGCACCGATACCTATCGCGCGTCGGGCTCGGGCGGTCAGCACGTCAACAAGACGGACTCGGCCGTGCGCCTCACACACTTGCCTTCGGGCATCGCCGTCGCATGTCAGTCGGAACGCTCGCAGCATCAGAACCGGGCCAAGGCGTGGGACATGCTGCGCGCGCGCCTCTACGAAGCGGAACTGCAACGGCGCGAAACCGCAGCGCAGGCCCTGCAGGACTCAAAGACGGAAATCGGCTGGGGGCGGCAGATCCGCTCCTACGTGCTGCAGCCGTACCAGATGGTGAAGGACCTCCGCACCGGCGTGGAAACGAGCGACACGCAAGGCGTTCTCGACGGCGACCTCGACGCGTTCATGGCGGCTGCGCTGGCCGCGCGGATATCCGGCGCGCCGCAGGGCGTGATTGAGGATGTGGAGTAGGGGTGGCGGAGCTCACGACGCGCGCTTTCAAGAACGACGAGATCAAGAATTTCACGTCGCTCCTATGCGACGGCTATGTGATCGAAGGCGCTCGCTCGATGTCAGCTTTCTTGGAAGCGTATCGACACACGGCATCAGCTCACGCGGACGCGCGGGTTCTCGCAACGCTCGATGGTCTCGATCAAGCCTTCTACACGTCCGGTCACGCGATCGACAAACACCGCATTGATCGGACCGAAGGTCACGACCTTCAGGGGCTTGACGCTGCAGCATACGAGGACGGAGCGCACATCGGTTTTTTGACTACGAAGTCGGAGTTCAGAATCCGACGTTCAAATTTCTTGGAGAAGGCGAGCGCCGTGTCGTTCGCTGACCTCGCAGGAAAACTCATGTGGCATGACGATCCGGACAAGCCTGATTTCTTCGCGCTGAATACCGCGCCGGATGACGCGCTCGATCCGTTGATGCTCTTGCAGGTCGTCCCCGTGACGCGCGCGGCGGATGCACTTTGCGCGTTCCCAAACGGATACTTCGTCGGAGATCTTACGCCTTTCGAGAACCACGCGCTCTCACGCCATCTGGAGGACCGCTACGGCTACGCGCTGTTCGGGATTGGCGCCTCTTACATCGGCTTTCAGAAAACGCGCCCGCTTACCGATGAGGAGGGCGCGGCGTTGGCGCGCGACGTATGCGTCCTCTTCAGCGACGCTTTGGGAGACGCCTTTGAGTCGCGTATTTCAAGAATTCTCGCAAAGCAGCCCTGGCTGCTGCTGAACTATGCGTGCGGAGGGTAACGCCCCAAACGAAAAAGGCCGGCGTGACCGCCGGCCCTGATCGATCCCGAAGTTCTTAAGCTCAGTTCTGCGCGCCCGTGACGACCACGCCCGAGACCATGCCGGGTTGGTCGTAATAGCCGTTGGCGTCGTTCGACGAAGCGGCGGCCGGGGCCGCGATCTGCGGCTGCACCGTCTTGCCGGGGCCGGCGGTGGGGTTCAGCGGGTCCTGGAGGTAGCGGCACTGGCCTTCGAAGACCGCGCCCATTTCCACCGACAGCGACTGGTGGGTGATATCGCCGAGCACGTGGGCGTTGCGGGCGAGCTGCACCTTGCGGGCGCGGACCGAACCTTCGACGCGGCCGTTGACGAGAACGTTCTCGGCGACGACGTCGCCCTTGACCATGCCGGTGTCGCCGACCGTCAGCGAACCGCCGCGGACATTGCCGTCAATCTCGCCGTCGACCTGGAGTTCAGCGCCCTCGGCCTCGACGGTGCCGATGATGCGCACGCCGTTGGCGATGATGGACGTCATGAGACGGGAAGGAGGCGTCCGGCGCGCGCTCTGTTCAGGCAGCGCCGGAACCGTATCGGGCGTCTTACCCTTGTTCGTGAACATGTCGTCCTGCCCTCAAGAAGTTGATCGGGTCATAATGCTTGCCGCGAAACCAAACCTCGTAATGGAGGTGGGTGCCGGTGGAGCGACCCGTGGAGCCCATGGAACCGAGCCGCTGGCCGATGGCGACGCGCTCGCCAGCCTTCACCTGGATATCGCGGAGGTGGCCGTACCGGGTCTTGAAGCCATGGCCGTGATCGACCTCGACAACATTTCCGTAGCCAGACTTCACACCGGCATAGGCGACAACGCCGGGCGAGGTCGCGACGACGGGCGCGCGTTCGAAGGCCGCCATGTCGAGGCCGCCGTGGAAAGCGGCGCGTCCGGTGAAGGGATCGATGCGCGCGCCGTAGCCCGACGTTTCGCGGAACTGGACGCCCACGGGCGGGGCGAGGGGCGTGGCGTTGGCGATGCCATCCAGACGGCGGGCTTCTTCCACGCGGGCGGCGACCTGCTGGACGCGACGCTGGAAAGCTGGATCAACCTCGCCCTCGCCCAGCACGCCGGAGAGATCGAGCGGAACCAGCGGGCCGCCCATTTCGGCCGAATCGTCGCCGGTGAGGCGGTTGAAGCCGACGCCTGTCATGCGCAGGACGCCGCGGATCTGTTCTGAGCGCTCGACGGCGGCCTCTTCGGCGGCGGTGAGGAAGGCGGTCTGTTCCTGCTTCAGCCGATCGACGCGGGCGCGGAATCCCACGGATTGAACGCGGTACGAAGGTTCGGCCCAGTCACGCGACTGACGGGGTTCGGCTTCCTCAATGGACGCCTGCATCAGGAGGCGCGCGCCGTCACGCTCGATGGGGCGAGCGGCGGCGGAAATGGTGGAGCCGCCGGCATAGTCCAGCAACATCTTGAGCGTCTCGTGGCGACGCTCGAATTCCTCTGTGGCCTTCTCGAACGCGACGGTGCGTTCCCTGAGCTGGGCCTCGGCGGCGCTTTCCCGGGCGCGGGCTTCCTTGAGCCAGCGCTGGTACTTCGCCTCCATGCGGTCGACTTCGGTCTCCTGAGCAGACATGACCTGCCCGCGGAGCGCGACGTTTACGGTGGCGTAGGCGCACCATCCCGCGATGCCGACGCCTGCAAGCGCCATGAGCGCCTGATGGGACGGCTTCAGCGAGACGTAGCGGACGGTGCCGCCGCTACGATGGTAGATCTGTCGTTCCGGAAACACTCTATCGAAGAGCGCTTTCGCCCGGTGTGGGAACTGGCTCATGTTCTCAACCGCTCGCTTCTCGCCGTTGAATGACCGCTGTTGCGATCACTGTCCGCTCAAACCCGCCCTTGTTACTCACGTATCGCCTGAACAAGCCTCTTTTGGCAACCGCCTTGGGCGCCCCGCTCTGGGTATTTTTTGCACACAACGCCTTGCATGCGAGAAGTAGGCCACGTGCTCAATCGTTGGGCGCGATAGGTATAGCGCTAGATCTGCCTCGCACTCGCCAAGACTTCTTCGGCGTGGCCGGCGACCTTAACCTTTCTCCATGTCTTAACGAGCTTGCCATTGGCGTCGATGAGGAAGGTTGAACGCTCGATTCCCATGTATTTCCGGCCATACATGCTTTTCTCGACCCAGACGCCGTAGCGCTCGGTAACCACGCCCTCGGTGTCGGCGCCGAGGAGCAGGCGCAGGCCATGTTTCGCCACGAAACGGTCATGGCTACCGACAGAATCCCTCGATACGCCGACGACAATCGCGCCGAGGGCCTCGAATTCGTCTGCTTTTTCAGTGAAGCTTATAGCTTCCTGCGTACACCCCGCAGTGTCATCCTTCGGATAGAAGAACAGAACGACGATTTTGCCCTTCAGCTTGGCCAGATTGACTTGCCCGCCGCCGGCGGCGGGCAGCAAGAAGGTCGGCGCCTTGTCACCCGGGTTCAGTTCTACGCTCATGATGCGGCCCTTCTTTCTCTGTCACGCCCTGTGCGCCGGCCCGATCGGACGCGCAAGGCAGGCGCGCGCCGCATGATCCGCAGGTCCACGCTCATCGCCTTCGAGATACTCGTCGGCGTCTTGGTCACCATCGGGTTCGGACTGGGCTTCATGACCTGGCGGCTGTCCCAGGGGCCGGTGGTGTTGCCGGGCGTGAAGCAGCACATCGAGCGTCAGCTCGCAGATGCGCGTGGCGGCCGGCCCGTCTCGATCGACCGGGTCGAACTCGCGTGGTCAGGCCCCGGAAGAGGCCTCGTGTTCAAGGCGCGGGGCGTCAAGGCGCTGTCGGAGAGCCGCGCTGTACTCACCCAAAGCAGGTCGGTCGATATCGGCCTAAGCTTGCGTAGCCTGATATTCGCTCGCCTCGCAGTGGAGCGTGCGGCCTTCGACGGCGCCGATGTCACTGTGACCCTGGCTGCGGACGGGTCGGCCGGCGTCGCTTTCGGCCCCCCAGGGACAGCCTCGGATTTCATCATCCCGGCGCCGCCGGAGGGAGAAACGCTCGCCCAGCGGGTCAACCGGATTCTGGATGCTCTGGAGTCGGTTTTCCGTCCGGTTGGCATGGGGGGGGCGCTGCAGGCGATCAGCATCGACCGTGCCCGCCTCATCATCGTCGACGAACAACGCGACAGCGTGTGGCGCGCTGAAGACGCAGCCATCAACGTGACCCGCATGGGAGCCGAACTCCAACTCGCCGCGCGCGCAGACTTTAGCGGCCCCAGAGGGGCGGCGCCGGCCACGCTCAAGGTCACGACCAACACCGGCTTTTCCAGTGCGCGCGTCGAACTCACGGCGCGCGACATTCAGCCGACCGCCCTCATTCCTGCCAGCGCCCTTGGTCCGATGGCGGGCCTGCAGGCGCCGATCACTGCGGCGATCACGGTCGGGCTCGACCGGAAGGTTGGCGTTACGCTCATTGCGGGCGACGTGCGCGTCGGGGCCGGCTCTTTCGCCATGGGCGATGGCCGCATGTCCATCAGCGGCGCGCGGATGCGTGGGGCGTATGATCTTGCCAGCGACGTGTTGACCATTGACAACATCGCCGTGAACGGCGACCGCACCAAGATCAAGGGTCGCATCGCGATCCGTCAGGCGTCGGCTTTTCTCGGCACTCAGGCGGCGGAACCGGCGCGCTTCGACATGGCGCTTCCGTCCGTCGAACTCGATGCGCCGGGGGTATTCTCCGCGCCAATCGCCATGCGCGATGTGTCGCTGCGCGGCGCCATCGCGCCTAAGGACGCCTCGATCATTTTCGATGAAATTGACGCGGTCGTGGACAACGCGCGCCTGGCGCTCGCGGGGCGGCTATACTGGATTGCGGACGCGCAGGGCGTGCTGCAGCCTGGCCTGACCGCCAAGGGCGCTCTCGCCGGCGCGATTGATGTCCGCTCGGTGCTTCGGTTCTGGCCGATCGAGTTCATTAAGAATACGCGGACATGGGTCGATCAGGGCGTCCTCGGCGGGCGCCTCTCGAACGCCGTGTTCGAAGCCGACATATCGCCAGCAGAACTCTCTGCGAGGCTGTTGCGCGACCAGAGTCTCAAGATCGCCTTCGATTTCGAGGACGCCAACGTGCGCTACATTGAAGGCATGACGGCGATCACGGAGGGGCGTGGAAGCGCTGTGCTGAAAGGCAATCGCTTCGATCTGGCGTTGGTATCGGGTCGGGTAGGGACGCTGGCGCTCTCGCAGGGCCGGGTTGAAATGCCGCGTCTGTACCCGAAGGGCGCCGAAGCGACCTTTGCCGGGCGCGCAGAAGGCGAGGCGCGCGCCATGGTCGACCTGCTGCGGCAGGCGCCGATCGGTCTGGACGAAAAACTGCCTGCTGATCCCGGTTCCATCGTTGGGCGCGGCGCCGCCGCGTTTGCGATCCGACGGCCCATGTTGGCCGATGCGCCCGGCGAAAAGATCAAGTTCACCGTCGATGCGCGGTTAGAGAATGTCGGCGCGCTCTCCAAAGACGGCCGCTTCACGATCGCGAATTGGCGCATGCACGCCACCGGCGATGAGACGGCGCTGACGTTCGCCGGGCCGATGTCGATCAACCGAAGTCAGGCCAACCTGACGTGGACGGAGTCGCTGCGCGAGACCGGGGCGGCGCCATCGCGTTTTGTCGTCGATGGTCGCTTCGAAGCGGGCGACCTCATCCGCTTTGGATTCGGCGTGGCGGAGTACGCAACGGGTTTCGTTGGCGCACAGTTGCGCGGCGCCGGGCGCGGACTTGATATATCGACGGCGAACGTGCGCCTGGACCTGAAGGACGCCGAGATCATTCTGCCGAAGTATATGTGGTCCAAGCGTCCGGGCCGCGCGGCAAGTGCGACGTTTGACGTGCGAGAGTCGCCCGATGGCGGGCTGGTGCTTTCGAATCTTGACGCGCGGGGCCCGGGGGTCACCGCCGCGGGCGGGCTGACGGTCTCGAAGACCAACCAGCTTGCGACCCTGAATCTGACCCGCGTCTGGATCGACGGTCGCACGGACATGCGGGTCGCTGCGCGTCGCTCGCGCGAAGGCGTGCTGCTCGTGCAGGCGAACGGGCCCATGTTCGACGCGACGCCGTTCCTCGGGCCTGATCCCCCGCCGCGTCCGCATTCGCCTGCCGCCAACGGCGCCATAGTCGCGCCGGAACGGATCGACTTTGCGGTGCAGGCTGATCGCCTGCTGCTCAAGGCAGGTTCGGAGCTGAGCAATGGACGTGTGGAAACGACGCTCGTCGGCGCCGCGATGACACGTCTCGATGTGCGAGGCGCGGGGCCGAACAATGCGGTGATGCAGCTCAGCATGGGCGGCCCCGACGGCGCTGCTGCCGGCCCGATCGCGTTTCGCGCCGACGACATGGGCTTTGCCTACCGGGCGATCACGGGCGCCGACAACGTGCGTGGCGGCAAAGTGCAGGGCAAGGGCATGTGGCGGGCGGCGAACGGTCGTGCGGAGATGACGATCAAAGGCGAGGACTTTCAGGTTGTCCGCGCGCCGGCGATGGGGCGTCTGCTGTCGTCCATCGGATCGCTGCGCGGCCTGGGCGAGACTCTGAACGGAGAGGGCATCAGTTTCACCGGGCTTGAAGCGCCGATCACGATCGTGGACGGCAAGGTTTACGTCGCCGAGAGCCGCGCGGCCGGCCCGTCGCTTGGCATCACCGCGAAGGGATCGATCCAGCTCGCAGACGGCATTGTCGATCTCGACGGCGTCGTCGTGCCCATTTACGGGCTGAACTCCGTGCTCGGCGGATTGCCGGTGCTCGGCCAGTTGTTCACGTCGAGGCGCGGCGAGGGGCTCTTCGCCATGACATATTCGTTGAATGGCCCGTCCGATGTGCCGCGCGTGACGGTCAATCCGCTGTCGGCCATTGCTCCGGGCATCCTGCGCCGCATCTTTGAACCGTGGGGCGCGCCCGTTAAGCCGCCGCCCGACGTGCAGGCGTCAAAGAGCGGTTAAATCGCGCGCAGCAGGGCGTGGCGCTTCTTGCCGACTGAGAGCTTCACTTTCTGATCGTCGTCTATGTCGCTCTCTGAAAGGACGGCCAGTTCGTCGCTTACGATGGCGTTGTTCACCGCAACCGCGCCGGCCTTGATGTGGCGCTTTGCCTCGCCGTTTGACTCAACGAGCCCCGCCCGCCGCAGTGCATCCGCCACGCGCATACCCACGATTTCTGCGCGCGGCGTCTCCACCGTCGGCAACGCCGCGCCAGATCCTCCGCCGGCAAAGGTTGCGCGCGCAGTCTCATGCGCAGCCTGCGCCGCCTCTGCCCCGTGCAGCATCGTAGTCGCCGCATTTGCGAGCGCCACCTTCGCGTCGTTGATCGCCGCCCCATCCGAGGATTCAAGGCGCGCTATCTCATCGAGCGGCACATCAGTGAACAGCCGCAGGAAGCGCCCCACGTCCGCGTCCTCGGCATTGCGCCAGTACTGCCAGTACTCGTAAGCGCTCAGCATGTCGGCGTTCAGCCAGACTGCGCCGGCGGCCGTCTTGCCCATCTTGGCGCCGGAGGCGGTGGCGAGCAGCGGCGTGGTCAGCCCATAGACTTCGGCGCCGTCAACGCGACGACACAGCTCCACGCCGTTGACGATGTTGCCCCATTGATCGGAGCCGCCCATCTGCAGCGTGCACCGCGCGCGGCGGTTCAGCTCTAGATAGTCTACCGCCTGCATCAGCATGTAGTTGAACTCGAGGAACGTCATCGGCTGTTCACGGTCGAGGCGCAGCTTCACCGAGTCGAACGACAGCATCCGGTTGATCGTAAAGTGCGTGCCGAAGTCGCGCAGGAACTGGATGTACCCAAACTGCGACAACCAGTCGTCGTTGTTCACAATCACTGCGTCGCTCGGGCCGTCGCCGAATGTCAGGAACTTCTCGAACACGCCGCGAATGGAGGCCATGTTTTGCGCGATGTCGGCGTCGCTGAGCATCTTGCGCGACTCGTCGCGCCCCGTGGGATCACCCACCTTGGTGGTGCCGCCCCCGAGGAGCACAATGGGCTTGCCGCCGCTCTGTTGCAGCCGGCGCAGCAGCATGATCTGCACCAGCGAACCGACGTGTAGGCTGGGGGCGGTCATGTCGAAGCCGATATAGCCCGTCACCACGCCCTTGCTTGCGGCCGCGTCGAGGCTGGCGAGATCGGTGCACTGGTGAAGGTAGCCGCGGTCGGTAAGGACGCGGAGGAGGGCGGAGCTGGTCATGGCGGGCGGGAGGTATCACGCCTGCCCAGCCCGGATCAAAGGCGCGGCAAGGGCCCCGGGGCCCGGTCAGGCGCTCAGGAAGCGCGCCGCCAGCTCTCGAGCGTCTCGATCTGTGCATCAACGATTGCATCGCCGCACGAAAGCAAGTCTTCCAGCGTCATCTGGACGACTGGGTCGTCGACGGCGCAGGAAGTCTCCTCGACCTGCCTGGCGGCGAGGGCGCATCCGGCCTCCAGCCATAAGCGCGCCGCTAACGCCCCATAGCCAAAGCCTAGGGCCATCATATCGCTCACCAAGGCAAAACCCCATGCGGGACCCCAGATCGACAGATGGTGCGGGTGGTTTCTGGGTGTGGGGTTCGTTCGATGTTCCGTCATGGGCGCCTCCCGTCACAAACCGTCGCCCCGAGGGCTGCAGGGCGGGTCTCGGTCTGGCGGTGCGGGCCGATCATGCCCAAGCTTGCCGATCCCGACATTGACCTAAGGCATTGTTTCTTTCTTCCAAGTCGGGATGGTCGCCGCGCTTCCCTCCGGGGACGGCCTCGGATATAGGCCCGCTTCCGCCGTTGTAGCTCAGTGGTAGAGCGCATCCTTGGTAAGGCTGAGGTCGGGAGTTCAATCCTCCCCAACGGCACCACTTCATCTCCGCGAAGGCCATGGCCGACAAGCGCGACGACACTAAGCCGGTCCAGGCGAGCGCGAGAGAGCGGCGCGAGGCGCGGGCTGCCGCAGCCTTGAAGGTCAACCTGCGCCGCCGCAAAGCCGCCGCGACGGCGCAAGACAAGGAGGGCTAGCGGTCGCCTTGCGTCGGTTTGGTCCGCGCCGCATAAGCCCGCGACATTGCGAAAGGCATTTATGGATCGCATCATCATAACTGGGGGTCGTCTGCTCCACGGGGTCATCCCCATTTCCGGCGCCAAGAACTCGGCGCTCAAGCTCATGGTCGCCTCGCTTCTGAGCGACAAGCCGTTGACGCTCGATCGCATGCCGCGCCTGGCGGACACGCAGTTTGCGGCATCGCTGCTGGAAAGCCTTGGGGTTGAAGTAGACTGGCCGAAGGGAAGCGCGACCGCGCGTTTCCACGCCGCCGAAATCACTTCGACCATCGCGCCCTACGATCTCGTTCGCAAGATGCGCGCTTCTTTCAACGTGCTCGGGCCGATGCTCGCGCGCATCGGACACGCCACCGTGTCACTACCGGGCGGTTGCGCCATCGGCGCGCGACCGGTCGATCTGCATCTCAAGGCGTTCGAGGCGATGGGCGCCGACATCGTCATCGAGCAGGGCTATGTGAAAGCGGCCGCGCTCCGCGGGCTTAACGGCGCATCGATCGTGTTTCCATTCGTGTCGGTCGGCGCGACGGAGCACGCGATGCTCGCCGCAGTGCTCGCGAACGGCGAGACGATTCTTGAGAACTCCGCGCGCGAGCCCGAGATCGTGGATCTCGCCAACTGCCTGAACGCGATGGGCGCAAAGGTTGAAGGCGCAGGAACGAGCACGATCGTGATCACCGGCGTGACCTCTATGAACGAAGCGCGACACATGGTCGTCGCAGATCGCATCGAGGCGGGTACCTACGCGATCGCCGCCGCGACCGCCGGTGGCGATGTCCGGCTTGACGGCGCGGTCGCGCAGCATCTCGGCGCACTCATTCAGGCGCTGCGCGCCGCTGGCGTGGAAGTCATCGCCGATCCCGAAGGGATCGTCGTTCGGCGCGAAAAGGGTCGACTGCAGCCCGTCGACATTAATACGCAGCCCTTTCCGGGTTTCCCGACCGATCTGCAGGCGCAGTTCATGGCGCTGATGGCGCTGGCGGATGGCGTTTCCATCGCACGTGAGAACATTTTCGAGAACCGGTTCATGCACGCGCCCGAACTTGCTCGCCTCGGCGCCGACATCCAGGTGCGTGGCAAGGAAGCGGTGGTGCGTGGGGTCGAGAAACTGTACGGCGCACCGGTCATGGCGACTGATCTTCGCGCGTCGGTCAGTCTCGTGATCGCGGGGCTTGCGGCTCAAGGCGAGACCATCATCAACCGCGTCTATCACCTCGATCGCGGCTTTGAGCGCCTTGAAGAAAAACTCGCGAGCTGCGGTGCAGACATCCGCCGCGACGGCGGGAGCGCCTGAGCCATGCCGCCGTCGCCCCTGCGTCTGCGCGCGGAAGACAAGGACGATCTCGCCGTGCTCGCCGCTGCTATCCAAGATGCCGCCTTCGTGATGGGCGACATGGCCTACGATCCGAAGGCAAGGCGTTTCACGGCGCAACTCAATCGCTTTCGTTGGGAAACGGCGCGCAAGCGCGGTCCGTTCGAGCGCGTGCGGTCTGTGCTGGCCATCGAGACGGTGCTCGGCGTGCGAAGTCGCAACGTGCGTCTCGGCGTGGCCGATGCCGCCGGCGTCATCCTCGACGCGCACTTTGAGGCGGGCGCAGAGGAGCCGGGCGGCGCGCTCGTCGTGTCGCTGGGCGGGGGCGGCGACATCCGACTTGAAGTGGAGTGCATCGACGCCACTTTGACGGACTTGAGCGCGCCATGGCCGACTTCGCGCCGTCCAGATCACGAACGGTTCTAAGAGCATGGTCCTGCGCCTTTCTGCCGACTCCGCTGATTTTGCCGAGGCATATGCCCGGCTCATCCGCGTGCGCGGCGAACGTTTGGATGGCGCTGAAGAGGCGGTGCGTCCCATTCTTGCGGACGTGCGCGCACGTGGTGTTGCAGCAGTCCTCGACTATGGCAAGCGCTTCGACGGCGCTGACTTGAATCAGGATGAACTGCGTGTCAGCGCCGCGGAGATAGACGAGGCGGTCGCTGCGTGTGCGCCAGAGGTGTTGCGCGCATTAGAGCATGCGGCCGAGCGCATCGCACTTTTCCACGAACGTCAGCGTCCGCGCGATGAGACTTTCATAGATGCGCAGGGCGTGACACTCGGTTGGCGTTGGACGCCGGTCGATGCGGCAGGGCTTTATGCGCCGGGAGGGCGCGCCGCCTATCCGAGCGCGGTGCTGATGAATGCTGTTCCCGCGCGCGTGGCGGGCGTGTCGCGTCTTGCGATGATGACGCCGCCGGGCAGGTTGCTCGACAACACGGCCATTCTGGCGGCCGCGAAAATC
>Ga0247843_1007922_pt1 | contig 12724 bp, 22 predicted proteins | sample LaCruzMarch2017__FD_192420 | JGI IMG/M metagenome (GOLD analysis project Ga0247843, IMG submission 192420) | Freshwater microbial communities from meromictic Lake La Cruz, Castile-La Mancha, Spain - LaCruzMarch2017_8m | ecosystem: Environmental > Aquatic > Freshwater > Lake | place: Spain...
TGCAAGTTTTGTTTGCGATGTAGATACCACTTATGTTCCTTATGAGCCGGAAACTGAATACTCGCCAGAAGAAGGCGGATATATTCAAGTAGATGATTTTACTTTTAAAATGACTGTTGAGAGTGAAAATGGCAAAAACAATTTGCTTGGAAGTTTTTTTCGATTTGAAGATTTGAACGCAGAAAAGCAAAAAGAAATTACTCAATGGGTTTCTAAATATCTTGATTCTTATTTTGAAAATCAAGATAGGAGTGACTATTGTCAAGATTATGACGATAGCGAAAGATACTCAGAAAGATATTATGACGATTGATTTCAAAGAATTTGCCAGACAAGTAAAACTTTACCATATGTTGGAGTATGATATTGCTCCAATGTGGGGCAATAAAACGGTTAAAGATATTGTTATGAATTCTTTTAAAATGAACCATACTGTTCAGGCTTGTTGTGGCGGTTTAAACGATACCATTACTCACTAAAGGAGACGATTATGACTACTGTTAAGGAACTTCGACAGAGCGGATATAAGGTTAGGGTTTTGCACCATAGGAATTACAAGACTTACAAGGTTGCAAACAACCCGAATCAATTTGTTCAAAAGAGTATTCATAACCTGGGCGGAAAAACTGAAGTCATTATTGATAGCCCAACCGGGGATCATTATAAGGGAGTTGCAATTTGTTCTAAGACGGACAATTACAACAAAAAGCTCGGTGTAAAGATTGCACTTGGACGAGCATTGTTTGGAAAAAATAACGAACTTTGTTGTGAGTTTATTGAAAAAGGTTTCCTTGCGGTACGCTAGTGTCTTGTGCGACGGACAAAACAGTTTTGCCCGGCACAATAATTTGGTTGGTTTTATAAAAGAGGTTGTAATTATGGCTGGTCGTCGTGAAGGTCAGGCTGCGGTTCCGCTTAAGACGTTTCTTACTGTGTGTGTTAATACGATTCGGGCTGGCGGCACTGTTAGTGCCGCCGCTGCTGAACTTAATCTGACTCCCACTGCCGTTTCGGCTCGTATCAAGAGCCTGCGTGAGAAGGGTGTTAATCTTCCTTCTTTCCCGAATGGTCGCTCGGTTAATATCGCTGATGAGGCGACTGCGATTCTTGATGAGCTGATGGGTTGATTTTAAGGGCAAGGGGGAGTATAAAACTCCCCCTTGCCGCTTTTATTTTTTGTCCAATAACATAGGAGATGGAATAAATGTCCACCGTACAAAAGACTGTCAAGTCTATTCTTGAAGATTTTGCCAGTAAGCCCCATCATACTCAAAATGATTTTGAGCGCATGGCTATTTTTAACGATGGTTTCATGCACGAAAAGATTAAAGAAATGCGTGAGGCTTCTGAAAGGTTTAATGCTACTGGTGAGTATTCTGAGTATCTTGCTGTTGCTCGTAATTTTGAAGATGCAACCAAGTATATGAACGCAAGAGACTCTTATATTACTCACAACCCAAATAGGAGTTATTGATTGTGGATTCAATCAAAATTCTTCGTGAGTTGGAAGATAATATAAACGCTAAGGATAAGCAGATCAGTGATTTGTGTGAACGAGTTCATTCTTTGATTAAGGTTGTTGCAACAGTCCGTCAGAGCCTTGAGAGGGGCGTTAAAACCCCAGCCTTGCTCAATAAGGCTGTCTACGATAGCATTGATTTGTGTCGGGCTAATTTTTCTTATATGGACGGCTCAACAGGATTGAATAAAATTGATCCGCCTTTGACAGAAGCTGAAAAAACTTTAACTTGATTTAAGGAGAATTGAATTGAAACTTTGCAAGGATTGTAACAGAACTATCAAGAATAACTTTGGGCTTTGTGCTGTTTGTAATCAAAAAAGGCACGATGAAAGAGTTGCAAGTATCGAAGTCAATAGTGCTGATTTTGACGTTATTCAAGATGCTCTTGATTTTGCAATGAATCATCATCCTAATCAAGATGTTAAAGAGTTTGAACGTGTTTGGAAAATTTGGATGAGTAACTATCAGTGCTTTGTTGAAGTTGAGGATGCCGCATAATGGCATTAAAAAATATAACAAAGATCAAAGAGCTTATCGAAATTAGAGATCCGACTAAAAGAAATTGCAAAAACAGTCGAATATCTAGCTGGTTCTATTGAAATAATTGCAAAAGAATTAACACCCTGTTCGTGGTACGCTAGTTGGTAGAGAGAGGGAAACCAATGACTACAGACACTATTGATGGTTCAAACGATTCAACGGACGTTTCGATTGAAAACAAGGGTGATGAAATGTTTGATTTTCTCGGAGCAATTTTTGGTTTTGGTGATGAGCCAAAGAGTAAGGGTGTTCGCATCCCGCTTCAAGTTTTCTTGAAGTCTTATGTTGATGTTGCTCGTAAGGGTGGCAACAGTGTTGATGTTGCGAACGAATTGGGTATTAGCCCCCAAGCTGTTCGTCAACGTGCTAGTAAACTGATTCGTCAGGGAGTTAAGCTGCCCAAGCTGGGTAATATCTGCCGTAGGGATACAGTGGCAGAAGCAAATGATATTATTGAGACTCTTTGAGTCTTATTCATAATCCCCAAGTGGTTTAAACCACTTGGGGATTTTTCTATTTTAAAGGTATAGTAAATGAAACGATCACAAGAAATTAATGATTTCATTTTTGCTCTAACTGGCATTGACAATCCAGAGGCAATTCAGCTAAATAAGTGCGTATTCTGTAAAGATCCAGATTTTAATTTTAAGGATGATTTGTCTCGTAAAGAGTATGAGATTTCTGCTCTTTGCCAAAAGTGCCAGGATGATTTTTACAAGGAACCAGAAGAAGAAGAATGAATATTTTTAAGGAAGAACTTTTAAAAGTTGTCGATGACGTTCTTTGTGATGTTTGCAACAAGTCTTGCAAGCATGAAATGAACTTTGAATCTGCAAGGCTAAGAGCAAATTGGGGCTATGAATCAAAAAACGACGGCGATGCCTATTATGTTGATTTGTGCGAAGATTGTTTTGAACGCACACTTCAATACTTAAAAAGCATCGCCGTCGATCCAGAAAGGCTAAAGCCTAGAAGTGATTTCAGGTCAGAATAGCTTTGATAGACTGTGGCTCCATAAGAACCTTGTCTCTTTCACTTCCATCATAATTTGGTACAGGAACACCATTACCAGATAGTAAAACTCTATCGCCTACTTTTAGTCCGTAATTTTCACTAACTAGGGAACCTAAAGCTAAGATAACTGCTTGAAATTCCTTCATTGTCTTTGATTCATTGCTAAGAATGAGTTTGGTTCCGAGCATTTCTTGAGCAGTTAAAAGCTCAAGTAGTATTTGGTTTCCAATTGGGGTACATTTAGTAACTGGGTTCATGTTTTTCTTTCTGTTTTAAAGGTCACTCTAGTATAGTTAAAAGGAGTTAAAAATGTCAAAGTTTTTTTTCAATATTTTGCTTTGGATTGTTGGTGTTGTTGGTGGCGAAGAATCAACGAATAAAGAGTTTTCTGACATTCAAGCTAGAGGTAAATGTCGGCAGATTATTGTAGAAAATAACACTGTTAAGATTAAGTTTCTTAGCAAGGAAGATGCTGATATTTTCGCAAAAGATCTTAAAAGTTTTATTAATGGAAATAATTAAAATGGAAATTAAAACTTGTTTTATCAAAGAAGATCGTAAGATTAAACTTAGATTTAATGATAAGACCATGCAAGAGCATTACGAATCTTTAATCAAAGATGGTTATCATTGGAAAATAGCAGAAGCTAAAACAAATAGAATGTTTGAAGAATACTATAGCGGAGAATTTTAGCTAATCTAAAATCAAAACAACTTTTAAACCCCACTTAGGCTTGTCTTAAGTGGGGTTTTTTTGTTGAATTTTTGCTTAAAATTGTTTAAAATATGAGAATGACACTCATATTAAACTTTTTTGGCGGTCCTGGTTCTGGCAAAAGTACACTTGCTGCTGGTGTATTTTATAAATTGAAAACAAACATGTATAATGTTGAGCTTGTGACTGAGTTCGCCAAAGATTTAGTTTGGGAAAAAAGAAACAGTGCTTTGAAGTGCCAGCCATTTGTATTTGGGCAACAACTTCATAAAATTGAAAGAATAGTAGGGCAGACAGACATTATAGTTACGGATTCACCCATACTATTGAGTACAATATACGCCCAGAATTATCCAAAGTCTTTTCTTTACTCTGTTGTTGATATATTCCAGACATTCAACAACCTAAACTACTTTATTGAACGTGGAGAAAACAATTACGATCCAGTTGGAAGGAATGAAAGTTTAGAACAAGCAGAGAGTATTGATGAAAAAATCAAAGTGTTTCTCAACTCAAACAATATACCCTATTCTACTGTCAACAAGAGAGACAAAGATAATGTAGAGCAGGTGTATAGAAAAGCGACAGAGCACTTGCCAAACGCAAATGGCGTGGATACAATGCAGGTATAGGATAGCCCAGTCCACAAGGGCAAGAAGATTGTGGAGTTGCTTGTATCACTACTTAGAAATTAAATAATGTCTCTGAAATCACTGTCTCTTAACTTTGAACAACTTGAAAATAAGATAGCTTTATCTGCGTTGCCTAGCTCGGGCTATAGAGATCTTGGAAGAAAAGCTCACTCAACTCAACAGATTGTTCGTCAAGCCAAAAAACCTCCTCTTTATGTTCAGAATATACCGTTCAATGCTATCAAGCCAGCAATGAATATAAATGAACCCAGACCAGTTATTCAGAATCAACCATTAATTAATACAACAATAGTCCCGATAAAATTTGTGCAAAATATAATGCCAGATGGCAGTATACGTTGCCAACAAGTTAATAATGTATTGAATCAAAACAGTAAACAAAGCACAAATGAGAATAATGCCACACAGACAAATAATGTTGATAAAAATCATTTTCCATTATTTGTCATGAGTGTAACACCAAGCGGTGCTATACATTGTGTGGCGACACCTGGTAAAGTGATACTAATAGGTTAAACGTTTTCTTGATCTTCTCCCATTATAATTACTTTGTCCATCTTAACCCCTTCGCATTTACCTAAAATTTCACCTTCGACAAAACCTGCAGTAATGCTTGATACTAAACCCGGATTGCCTTCGCTTGTGCCGGGATTAATTTCTTCATATCCAAAATCGACTAATGTTTTAAGGGTTAGGCGAGACATAACCATATTGTTTACTATATATCCAACCATTAATTCGTTAGACAATCCTGGATATGATACTCCCAATGATCCTGCTGCTGAAGCTGGTCTAAAACTATCTTCCCAATGAGCAGATGCGGTTCCACTACTACCTGTGTTTTCAAGAGGCATTTTACTCCTAGTTTGACTGGTAATTGCATTGTAGGCAGCTTGACCTAATGTATACACAGTTCCATCTAAAAAGAAATCAACAGGCGAAGTTGCACCAGCGACACTATCTGCATTCCAATAAAGACCTATTCCTAATGCGTGTCCCAATTCATGAGTTATTGCATCTATCCAATTATTTTCTGTTAGTGGATTTGTTTTGGTTCTGTGGTGATCATTGATATTTAATTGGAAGCTTACAGAAACATATTTTTTCCCTCCAAGTGGTTTTACATAAATAGGTCCGCTTGAAGCTATTGTGCTTGAAGCCGAATTAGTATAAAAAGTATAGTAACCACTTTCTAATCTTAGCCCATCCCAACCACTATTTTGAGATACTATTGTTGATCTATCTGTTGAATTATACTTAATATATTTATACCACCTATCAGCAGCTTTATTTAAATAGCTAAAGTAAGGTTCTGCAACAACATCTCTCCAAGAAGATTTATTAAATAGTTTGTTTGATGGTGTTACAGCGGTAGATTGAACTGAATATTCTCCTGCCCCACTAACATTGACGGCAGCAACTCTAAAAATAGTTGCAACATCATCAAATCCATCCAGGGGTAAACTTACGCCTGGGGTGTAGTTATTTGAAACTATTTTCCAATCAAACACGCCATTGCTTGGTTTTGCTTGAACGGCGTAACTTGTTATTGAAGCCCCACCATTGTTTGCTGGCGGGGTCCAGTTTAAGCTTACTCCTGTTTCATTAACTATAGTTGCAACTAAATTTGTGGGAGCACCAGGAGGAGTTGCGCCAGGTATTACAGGTGTAGATATTGGTGAATAGAAGCCAGCACCCCTAATGTTTACAGCAGCTACTCTAAAAACATAACGCGTGCCGTTTACCAATCCGGTTGCTGTGTATGATGTATTACCAGATCCAGTATTTATGCTTACATATGCAGAGTCAAGCTGTCCATTAATTTTTCTTTGAACAATATGATTGGTTATTGCGGCTCCACCATTGCTTGTTGGTGGTGACCAATTTAATGTTGCTTGACCAAATCCTCTTGTGCATATAGGAGGTGGACAAACAGAAGGTCTTATTGATGGGGTTACAACAGCTGAATCGAGTGAAAATGGACCTATTCCCTTGGCATTTCTTGCTGCAACTTTAAAAACATAAGATGTTCCGTTGGTAGAAGGTATAGATGCAGTAACTGCCGGGCTTTTAACAACCGCGACTTGAACAAAACTTGAGTTCTGAACATTTTCTTTTCTTTGAATTATATAGTCTATTATTAACGAACCGTTGTTTGCTGGGGCAGTCCACCTTAAAGCCACTATGCCTCCTGTATTAGTAGCTGGATTATAAGGAGTTAATACAGATAAATTAACTGGTGCATTGGGGGCTGAGGATGGAACAACAACAGCAGAATCAGCAGACCATGCGCTTGCACCTCTTGCGTTTATTGCAGCTATTCTATAGACACAACCAACACCATTGACTAATCCGGTGTTTGTGAATGTGGTTGCAGCAGAAACCCCATCAACTAAACTTGTCCATGCAGCTTGACCGTTTAATCTTCTTTGAACTGCATAATCTGTTATTGCAGAACCATTGTTTGCTGGGGCAACCCAATTTATTGTTGCTTGACCTACACCTGAAATGCAAGTTGGAGCATTTGGCTTGCTTGGAATTCCGTATGGGGTTACTGCAGCTGAATTAGCTGAGTATATGCTAACTCCAAATCTGTTTACAGCAGCAACCCTAAAAACATAGCTCACACCGTTAGCGCTAACTATAGTTGCTCCTGGAGTCGCCTTAACCGGACGAGGAATTACAGCAAAACTAGTATCTGGTTGAGTGGCTAATCTTCTTTGTACTCTGTAATCGGTAATGGGTGCTCCGCCAAGATTAGTTGGCACAGTCCAATTTAAAAATACTGATCCGTTTTGTGAACCAACTGTTAAACCTGTTGGTGCTGATGGCGCTGGCATAATTTATCTTTCTATTTAAAGTGTTAAAATGTTTATTCGACTGTATTATCTGAAAAGTCTTGATATACTATTGGAGCTATTGGTTCGACATTTGGTTCAACATCTACGGTTAAACCAACTGCTCCTAATTGTTGTGGGATAACTTTATTTCTAGGAGTTCCACATTTATGAACAACGCCTGTTTCTGATGCTAAACCAGTTGATGCGCTTAAAACTAAACCTGGATTACCTTCGCTTGCTCCACGAGTTATTTCTTCCCAACCAAAATCAACCAATGTCTTTGTTGTTAGACGAGATATAATAAAACTAACTCCTGTTGCAAAATATCCAACCATTATTTCATTTCTGAATCCTGGGTATGAAACACCCAATGATCCTGCTGCTGTTGCTCGTCTAAAATCGTCATCCCAATGACCTGAAGCTGTGCCACTGCCGCCTGTATTTTCAAGTGGAATTTTTGATCTACTAAGATTTGTTATTGTGTTATACGCAGCTTGTGCGCCTGTATACACACTTCCAGTTAAGAAAAAGTTTGAAGGAGATGTAGCCCCTGGGAAATACTCAGAATCCCAGAAAATACCTATTCCTAAAGCATGTCCTAATTCGTGTGTTAATATGTTTATCCAATCTCTTTCGCTATATCTGCCGGCATAATAATCATTAATTTCTAATGTGAATGATACCGAATTATATTTCTTATCACCAAGAGATTTATAGCCATCAATACCACAAGCTGCAATATAACCCCCAGAATCTGTGAATAAATAATATGAATTTAACCTTAATCCATTCCAACCAAGGTTTTCTGAGGCTATTGTTGCTCTTACCGAGGCGTTGTATTTAATATATCTGTCCCATCTATCTGCCGCTCTATTTAACCATGTTCTATATGGCTCCTCGACATAACCAGCCCAAGAAGATTTATCAAATAATTTATTTGAAGGTGTAACACTATTTGATGCCGCTGAGTAAGCTCCAATACCCGCTGAATTTTTAGCAGCCACAACAAAAGTGTGTGTTTCATCAACCAATCCGTTGATTAATCCTCCCAATTGATAATTACTATCTACTACAGAGGATACGCCAGCAGCAGTGCTTGCCACAACAACATAGCCAGTTATAGTTCCGCTGCCTGTTGGTGGAGTAAAATTTAAACGAACACTTGTATTTCCAACTAAGCTTGCAACTACATTAGTTGGGGCTGATGGTGCCTGAAGAGTGGGTGTAATCCAAGCTGAAAAAGCACTGGCTGCACCAGAACCTATTGCGTTTTTTGCCCAAATTCTAAATCTATATCTCCATCCGTTTTTAATAGGATTACTTGTGCCTGGGCGACTTGTGGTTCTTAGGTTACTACCGCAAACAAAACTTGTGTTGGCTGAGACATTATCAATTATAGTAAGTACCACTTGTTGACAAATGCCACGCGTATCACAGTATTGATATTGAATAACATAGTCTGTTATTGGAGATCCACCATTATTTGGTGCTGTCCAATTTAAAGTTATTTGAGCATTGCCTGGTGTGCCTATTGGTGGGCTCATTGCCGATGGAACTGAAGCTGGCGTTATTGGAGAAGATGAAGGTGTATATGGTCCAGTGCCTCTGGCGTTCTTTGAAGCAACTCTGAAAACATATGCTGTTCCATTTACAAGACCAGCAATATTTACTGTTACTCTGGTTCCACTTGCTGTCCCTCTGCCTTCATAAGCAGTAGCAAAGCTAGAGTCTGGTTGACTGGCTAATTTTCTTTGAACAATATAACCAGTTATTGGTGATCCTCCATTACCTTTGGGTATCCAGCTTAAATTAACATATCCGCTATAAGGTCTTGCTATTAAAAATCCTGGAGCTTCTGGACCTGTAGCTGGAACAACAATTGGTGTTCCAGTTGACCAAGCACTTTGCCCAGTTGCATTTCTTGCAGCTATTCTATAGCCATAAACGCCGCCGTTTGTCAGATTTGTATGGGTATAAGTTGTGGCTGTAGATATACCATCATTTATAGTGCCACCGCCCTTAGTATTATAAAAATTTGCAAAATCTGCTGCTTGTCTTCTAAACTGAATAACATAATCTGTTATTGGAGAACCTCCGTTTGGTGGGGCTGACCAATTAATAGTTATTTGACGATCACCTGGAATACATGTTGGAGTTGCTGGTTTGCTTGGAACTGCAGATGGGCTTATTATTGAAGATACTGCTGAGTATTCTCCAACGCCAAATTTATTTTTGGCTGCTACTCTAAAAACATAATCCAAACCATTACAGCCAGCAATAGTTGCTCCTGGAACCGATAGATCACTTTTACTAACAGCCTCGATAACGGTAAAACAAGAGTCTGGTTCGCTTGCTAATTTTCTTTGAACAACATAATCAACAATATCAGAGTCGCCTATTGAAGGAACGGTCCAATTTAAATATACTGATTTGTCTTTAGACGCTAATCCTATAATTGTTGGCGCTGCTGGTGTTGACATGTATTTCTTTCTAATTGTTGGATAAAATATATATTATTTAAATTTAAAAAATGATCAGCATAATTATACCTTTTAAGAATGATGATGTCTCTAGACTAGAAAACTTATTAAGCCTAATTTCTTATATAGAAAGATTTTGGACTTATGAGAAAATTATTGTTGTGGAGATGGATGAAAAACCCACAATATATAACTTGCTATCTGATAATATTGTTTATTTATTCTCAAAAGAAAAGAAAAATGAAATATGGAGTAGGAGCAAGCGAATAAATTTTGCGTTGCCGATAATAAAAAGTCAGATTTTAATGATGTTGGATGCCGACGTGATAATAGACTTCAACACAATAAAACATATTTGCGAAAAAATAAAGAATAAAGAATTAGATGCAGCAACACCATTTAATAAAGTGTTTCACATGGAAAGAAATATTTTATTAAATACGATGCAACAAAAAGAAATTAATCCAAACGAATTCGCAGAAAGAAATAAGCAATACATCTTAAGAGAGTTTGTTGCAAATGGCGGATGCTTCATTGCAGATACAGCTACTTTTAAACATTTAAGAGGAATGAATGAATTATTTTATGGATGGGGTCTTGAAGATGATGAGTTGATATACAGATATATGAAATTGGGTAAAAAATACGGAAGAGTTGAAAATATGTGTGCTTTACACATTGAACACAAAAGAACAAACAATACCGTTCCCAACAAAGAGTGTTTTGCGGGAAATATAATCGAAAGACACAGAATGAAAACTTGGAGCAAAGAAAAAATACAAGAATACTACGGAATAACAGAAAATACTGGGCTTTACTCAACACTAAATAAGCCCTCAGATCCTGATGAAGAAGAAAAGATAATAATACAAAATGAAAAGAAGCTTTACGGTAAGTTTTTTGAAGAATGATCTATTTTCTTTTGTCTATACTAACACCAAGAACCTCGTTTGAATACTTGTATTGAATATTCGTCCAATCTTGTGACTGCTCTACAATCAATTCATACATATAAAATTTGTTATCAAAAAATAAAGGAACAGAATTAGGAATTCTTCCATCTTTTACCGTTAAGGATTCGCCACACAAAGGACCACCGTTTATTGGTATTGCACAATTATGTTCTTGCATAATTTAAAATAGTAAATATATATATAAAAAAACACGAATGAAATACTATATAAAAACATGAATGAAATACTATACAGCAATTTATCTTCTAAAGAGCCTTTGGTTTCAGAGTATTGTAATTTTATAAGCGGTCAACAGCAATACGACCAAGTCGTAAGCTTTATTTCTGATATGGGCTTTTCTAATTTTCAATTAAGCCCTTATGTTCCTTCTAATTGCCCCGAGAATTGGAACATTGACAATTGTGACTTACTAATTTCAAGAGAATGTAATGGTGTTTTTTATTCTATTGGTCAAAGTGACCCTATCACAGGCTGCCCCATAGACGTATGCCTACCAGAAATTCCGCAAGATGGTTGTCATTATATTTGCCTTCCAGACTCTGGGGATAATTATTTTCTTACTCTAATTAAATCTCAAAACTGCTCTGGCTGTGTTTCGTCCGGACCTTGCTTAGAACCTTATAAATTAGTTTACAATTCTTGCCTCCTAAACACATAAGGTTATTATGATATTCAAAGAGTGGCTGCTGCTAAACGAAAATATAGGAGCTAATTTTGATGATTGGCTAAAAGCTATTGTGAAATATGCAAAGCCTAGTTTTCGATACCATAATGGGGATGATCACCAAGTCTTATATAGAAGGCATGATTGATAAAAAAGATATAGTAATTTATTTGTTTAGCGATTTGGCAAGAGATTTAGGTAAAAGCAATATTAATCAAATAGATTTAAACAGACTTCAGCAAAGAATGAATATAGAGCTAACGCCAGAGAATGGCAAGTATAAGATAACTATGCCAGAAGAAGATTATAAGTCTGCAAGATATTTAATGGCACGTTTCCTTAAGAATCATAGCGATAAAATAATATAATTAATCAAAACTACAAAAGTAGACGTAAACAAAAATTACTAAAATCCATGTAAAAACTGTTGTTTCCATTTTCACTCCTTTATTAACTCCGGAGAATATTGCGGAAGCTCATTAATAGAAGATGTTTTACTCTTCAAGCTTTCTGCTAAAAATGTTCTTTCCCTCAAATCACTGGAAGAGAAACTATGCTTCCTTGGATGATAAAATATATCAATTCCGTGATCAATACAATATTGCTTTCCTGTAAAGTCTCTGTCTTTGTATTCTTCTGATAAAAATCTAATGTGAATTGTTTGAGTCATGATAAGCTGAAGGAGATCGTATTCTGTAGAGTAAACAAGAATTTCATCTACGTATTTACAAGCTTGAAGTTGAACGTATCTTTCATAAATTGATTGAATAGGTTTATTTTTAATATCTAGACGGTCAATTGTGGGATCAACTTGAATTGCTGCTTTCAAATAATCACACATTTCTTTTTCTTGCTTGAGCATAGTCACATGACCAGCATGTAATAAATCAAAGCTAGAACAGTTGAATCCTATTTTCATATATTAATTCCATTGAGGGCTACCATTATTGTAGTAAATATATACAAAAAAACCCCCCATAGAATTAACTATGGGGGGTTTCGTAACTAACTTTTATATTTTCAACGAACAGGCGTAAGGGTGGTACGCTTAACCTCTCGCTTGATCACCTTACCAAAAAGTGTCTTGCGGCAAGTCTTACGATCCTCAACCTTCTCATTGTATACCTGAACCTTGCAGCAGCTATCACAACTATCGGCAACACACTTGCTGCAATTATTGCAAGAATTACTGACACTAACAACAGGAGCTTCGGTCTTAACAACAGGAGCTTCGGTCTTAACAACAGGAGCTTCGGTCTTATTGACTAAAACGCTTTGATACTCACCGGCATTTGCAACACAACAAACACCCAAAACCATCC
>Ga0247843_1007923_pt1 | contig 12722 bp, 13 predicted proteins | sample LaCruzMarch2017__FD_192420 | JGI IMG/M metagenome (GOLD analysis project Ga0247843, IMG submission 192420) | Freshwater microbial communities from meromictic Lake La Cruz, Castile-La Mancha, Spain - LaCruzMarch2017_8m | ecosystem: Environmental > Aquatic > Freshwater > Lake | place: Spain...
TTTTAATAACCACCGTGCCTTTTGCTGATCGCAACGGATTTCCATTGGAGATGCTGGAAGCGAATGGGGCGGACTATCGACTGAATCCATTAAACCGAAAATTAACCGAAGACGAATTAATTGGAATGGTGGCAGATGTGGGAGGAATTATTGCAGGTACCGAGCCGATTACAGCAAAGGTGATGGAGGGTGCTCCAAATCTTAAGCATATTTCGAGAGTCGGTGTGGGACTCGACAATGTTGACCTGGTTGCTGCGGAGAGGAGAGGGATCAAGGTGTCCTACACCCCGGATGCGCCAGCCCCCGCAGTGGCAGAGCTTACCATCGGCCTAATGCTTAGCCTCTTGCGCAATATTCATGTCGCTAATTCAGCAATGCACCAAGGTAAGTGGAATCGTTACTTCGGGCGTAGAATCGCCGAGGTTACGATTGGAGTCATCGGGGTAGGCCGGATTGGAGCACGAGTGCTTCGACGGACGCAAGGATTTGGAACCCCAAGACTTCTCGTGAATGATGTCTTGCCCACGCTGGAGCTCAATCGAGAGTTTAAGTTGGAATGGGTCTCCAAAGACATTATTTTCAAACAGGCTGATCTGATCAGCCTGCATGTTCCACTCACGCTCAAGACGAAGGGCCTCGTGGGGATCAAAGAGCTCAGCATGATGAAACCTGATGCGTTCTTGATCAACACGAGCCGAGGAGGAGTGGTGGATGAAAAAGCGCTGTATCACGCTCTAAAAGAAAAGAAAATCGCTGGCGCGGCTATTGATGTTTTTGAAAAGGAGCCTTATCTGGGTCCCCTAGCCGAGCTGGAAAACTGCCTACTTACGTCCCACATGGGTTCGATGAGCCTTGACTGTAGGACACGAATGGAGATCGAGGCGACGGAGGAGGCCATCCGATTCCTTCTGGGGAAACCCTTGCTTAGCCCGGTTCCCACAGAAGAATACGATCTGCAAGGAGAGTTTGGGAGCAGCAACGAGAGTTGAGTGTTCTTGTCCCTTTCCTGCTGCCAGCCCGCATCAAAGATGCTATGTCTTTTAAGGAAGCTAATCAGATTTAAAATATGAAACAGCGCCTACGAAAACTAATTGCCTTAGCATGTCAGCTTTTCGGTCCCACCCGTATAGGTGAACCGGTGCTTGAGGCGGTCATCCAGGGCGGCATGGATAGGGCTCAAGGCGTGTCCAGTCGGGGAGTGAGCCTCCGGTTTGCAGTCCCCAACCGAATCAACCGATTTCGGGCAAAAAGTTTCGCCACCAAGGAGCCGGAAACCCTGGACTGGATAGACCACTTGCCCCAAGGCTGTACGCTCTGGGATGTCGGGGCTAATGTGGGTCTTTATTCTATCTATGCGGGCAAAAAAAGGGAATGCCGAGTAGTCGCTTTTGAGCCCTCCGTCTTCAATCTGGAGCTTTTGGCCCGAAATCTCTTTCTTAATAGTTTGCAGGAGCGAGTGAGTATCGTGCCTTTGGCCTTGAGCGACAAGCTGGCGGTGAACCAACTACGAATGACCACCACGGAGTGGGGAGGTGCGCTATCCACTTTTGGTCAGAACTATGGGTGGGATGGACAAGCCTTAGCCCAGACTTTCTCATTTCCAACCTTGGGCATCAGCATGGACGAGGTGGTCGACCTGTTGCAGTTTCCCGCACCCGATTTCATAAAGATGGATGTAGATGGCATTGAGCACATCATTCTTCGCGGTGGCAATAAAGTGCTGGCCGGAATTCAAGGAATTATTATCGAAATCAATGATGACTTTGAGGAACAAGGTAAGGAAGCCGAACAGATCTTAAGATCAGCCGGACTACGCCGGGAGGCAAAGCTTCATTCTCCCATGATTGCCAACTCTGCTTTTGCACAAAGTTATAACCAGATTTGGGTCCGAGATTAAATCGACCGGCAGTGTCTTTCACGGAAATTTTGAAGCCATCACCGAAAGAACAAGGCAATCCAAGGCCCTCTTAAGAATCCAGAACGAAAACGTTGAACCTGCTGATTGTCGAGTCCGTACCTGATCTCGAGGCCAAGGCATAGGCAAACCTTCTTTCATTTGCACATGAATCAATATAATAGAGAATTAATAAAAAGGGGTAATTGGAATCCGTTTCTGACCTAAAGAGTTTATGAACAAAATCAAAGCAATCCGTGAAATTCGAACAAAAATGGGCCAAGGAAAGTGTACTATCGGAAGCTGGATGCAAATCCCGCACGGATCCGTGGCTGAAATCATGGGAGCAGCTGGTTATGACTGGGTTGCTGTGGATATGGAACATGGGTCAGTCAGCGTCGCGCAGCTTCCGGATCTATTCCGCGCTCTGGAACTGGGAAACACCTTGCCACTTGTGCGTGTCGCTGAGGGTGCGGCAAGAGATTGCCAACAGGCACTGGATGCTGGGGCGGGGGGCATTATCGTGCCCAATATCCAAAGCGCGGATCATTTGATAGCTGTTCGGGGCGCCTGCCGTTGGCCGCCAGCAGGAACACGTGGCGTGGGGTTCTCCCGAGCGAATCTTTTTGGCAAGAATTTTGAGGTTTATCGCGAAGAGGCACAGGAGCCCCTTTTGGTAGCCATGATAGAACATACGCGTGCGGTTGATAACTTAGAAAAAATACTCTCGGTTGAAGGTCTGGACGCAATTCTGATTGGTCCTTATGATTTGTCTGCCTCAATAGGAGCCACTGCGCAGTTCGATGAGCCGAAATTTATTTCGGCAATGGAGCGCATTCGCACTTTATGCAGAGATGCCAATATCGCTTGCGGTGTCCATATAGTGATACCAGCGACCGATACCTTGAAGCAGCGGATAAGAGAAGGTTATCGTTTTATTGCATATTCCATTGATGCTGTGATGTTAAGAAGTATGGCAAGTCATGGAAGTGCTTGAATTTCAATGTCCAAATATCGGACTGCTAAAGATGTACGGAGAACGTTTCAATACGGGACTCGATTTTCAGATCATGAGCAATGCAAAGGGTAATGAAGTTGACGAGCTTGTCTTCCTTGATTCGCGTGGGATAGGTCGAGAGTTTCGTGGCTCCCTAGCAGAAAAGATAATTACAAGAACTGATTTAAATGGTAGTTATGTAATGGTGTGCCGACCGTTAGAATTAACAACTTGGGCAACCTTGGTTAACTTTATGGCTTTGAACTCAATAAAGCCCCGAAAGATCATAACCAATATGGGATTTGTGGACTTTACACCAAAAAAACCGAATCTTTTGGATGATGCGGTCGAACAAGTGAATTATATAATCGGAAAAGAAGTGGCGAACTCTATCTTTGCAGAAAACTACATATCCTCTACTGGTGAAATTATTGGCTTATACAAAATGACGTATTCTAATAAATACAAACAAAGCATAGAATACATTGTGAGAAATATTCCGACTGTGATTATAAATACACCGATTGTTGAGGAAGGTATTGATATTAAAAGGGTGAGGCCACATGCCTTCTTTACGTCATTAGCGCAATCCGAAGCTTTTAATCAATCTATCCGCGGCGCCCAAGTAGTAAATCTTCCGTTCTTTGATGAAACGTTAACTTATGATGCGGTGCATTACACAACTCTGGGTAATGAAGTGATATTCAACGTCATCAAGACATATCTATGAAAGAAGAAGAAATTCGTCCATTCAAAATCTTTGACGAATATCTGCGGCTAGCGCGGGAAGATGCTATAAGTTATTTTGCACAAGTCGACAGACATAATGGCGTTTGTCCCGCATGTGCGGACAAAGGATTGCCTGCCTTCGTAAAACTATGTTTTGCGTACGAAAGTTGTCCAAACTGTGGTACCCTTTTCGTGAACCCGAGACCTCTGGCTGAAGCTTTTTCAAAGTATTATACAGAGTCTCCCTCATCGAAATATTGGGCTTCTACTTTTTACAAAGAAACTGCCGAGGCGCGGAGAGCAAAACTCTGGCAACCCAAGGCGCAAATGATTCGCGATATTGTAAATCAATACGCCTCACATCGGCATGATGTCGTGGATATCGGCGGCGGTTACGGCATCTTTGCTGAGGAGTACGAGAAGATTTCCGGCAAACAGGTGCTTGTCATCGAGCCAGGCCCATCCCTAGCACAAGTTTGTCGTGACAAGGGCCTCCTCGTTGTCGAAAGCTTCCTTGAAAACGTAAGCGCAGTACAACTTGGCGCGAGCCCCAAAGTTTTTGTGAGTTTCGAACTTTTCGAGCACTTGCACGACCCGTATAAATTTCTTAGTCATCTTTTTAAACTAATGGATGGCGGTGACTTATTTATCTTTACTACACTTTCAGGTGTTGGTTTGGATATTCAAGCGCTTTGGGAGGATTCGAAATCTGTATCACCTCCGCACCATCTTAATTTCATAAACCCAAAAGCCGCAAGAATCCTGCTTAAACGCGCAGGATTTTCGGTTTTAGATACACGCACCCCTGGTAAGCTTGATATGGACATTCTTTGCAAAGAACCTGACCTAATTAAGGATCGTTTCTGGCGAACATTTGCCGCGCAGGCAACAGATCAAGAGAAGCAGTCCATGCAAATATATCTGGGAGATCATGGCTTAAGTTCGCATATGCTTGCTGTTGCCCAAAAGCCAAAGAGAAAATAGGCTTTTGAATATTTTAGCTATCATCCCGGCTCGAATGGGTAGTAGTCGATTCCCAGGCAAGCCAATGGCTCGCATACTTGGCAAACCAATGATTGGCCATGTTTTTGAGAGGGTTTCGAAGTCGAGCCGACTTACAACCACTGCGGTTGCGACATGTGATAAGGAAATCTATGATTACATTGAATCGATTGGTGGCATTGCCGTTATGACGTGTGCCCGACATGAGAGGGCCTCAGATCGTTGCGCTGAAGCACTCGTTAAAATAGAGAAAATGAACAAAACAAAGTATGATATCGTTGTGCTCGTGCAAGGAGATGAACCGATGACGCACCCCGAAATGATTGATGAGGCGGTGGCTCCGATGTTGAGAAACTCAAAAATTCAGATCACCAACTTGTTGGGAAAGATTGATACCATCGAAGAGTTCGAAGATCGGAACTGCATCAAGGTGGTCTGTGATCTCGAGGGAGACGCACTTTACTTTTCCCGCGAGCCCATCCCGACACGATCCAAAATCGATACGGTGCCAATGGGTAAGCAGGTGTGCGTCATTTCATTTCGCCGAGACTTCCTTTTGAAATATACCCGCATGACGCCCACTCCGCTCGAAGTGGCTGAGTCGGTGGATATGATGCGGATTTTGGAGCATGGAAGAAAGGTTCGCATGGTTCCAACCAAGCACACAACCTACTCAGTGGATACTCCACAAGATCTTCACCGCCTTGAAAAAATCATGGCAACGATGCCGGCCCTGTAAAAAACTGTCCTGACAAAAAACCTCAACCAGAGAACTATCCTCATCTGGGATAGTGATGGCAAACCGCCCGAAGGGGATTGGTTGACAATTCTGTGGCGCAGTTACGACACGGGCGGTAGCGATAATGTCATCTCGATTCCCCGACTGGTCGAAGATAACGCCGAAAGTTTGCGGGCACGTTATTTGGAGTTGATCTATGATCTTGGCGAGTCAAGGGTCAATGGGAAGCGAATCGTAGATCACCTAGAGATACGACCAGAATTAAGTTACTGGTGGATGACACTGCTTGCGGAGAAGTGTAACTTTGCAAAATCGTCGCAAATAACGGATGCTATAAAGCTGATGGCGTTTGATGATTGGGCCAAAACCCAATCATTTCACAAATTAACTTTTTCCAGCGCTAATCACGAACTAGCAAAATGCCAACAGGCATGGTGCGAAAAGCGAAAAATACCCTTCCAATTTACACACAATCCAATACCGAAAACTTCTCGATCAGTATTGCACGCAACTTATTTGTGCCTTCCATCAGTGTTGCAAGCTTTGATTTGGTTAACCAGACATGTTATAAATCGGTCTTCATTGTGTGGAGTTGGTGTTTCACAATGGAAAAGGTCCAGTGCGCAGATAACATTTATTTCATACCTATTTAATCTAGTACCTAGTGCAGTCAAAGATGGGCACTATGAAAGCAACTATTGGACCCTCCTGCCAGATGAACTTAATAAGACAAGTTGCAAAACCAACTGGATGCACATCTACATTCCCAGCGCATTGCTGCCAAATGCGACTGAAGCAAAGAGAGTATTAGAGATATTTAACAAATCCCCAGAAGGAAAACAAATACATGTAACATTGGATTCCTTTTTAAGCGGAGGAGTTGTTTTTCATGCGCTGCGGGATTGGTTTCGTCTAGCCGTGCTTGGATTCCGACTGAAGAAAGGCATTTCACTCGCAATCAAACCATCGCTGGATTTTGCGCCATTACTCATGAAAGATTGGAACTGCTCGTTGATTGGTAAAACCGCTATGAGTAATGCTCTTTGTCTAAACCTGTTTGAAGAGGCACTAAAGGCTTTGCCGAAACAATCTGCTGGCTTGTATTTGCAGGAGAATCAAGATTGGGAGTTCGCCTTCATTCATGCCTGGCGTGCGGCAGGCCACGGACGTTTGATCGGTGCCCCGCATTCCACTGTCCGCTTTTGGGATTTACGATACTTCTTTGACTCACGCAGTTACCAGCGGACAGGTCATAATGACCTGCCTATGCCAGATCAGGTGGCGCTAAACGGCGCTGCAATGCTGCGGGAGTATCATAAGGGCGGCTATCCCAGTTCCCAACTCGTTGAGGTGGAGGCGTTACGTTACCTATATCTTGAACCGAATGGCGTGGGGTTGCTGTTGCGTCGCAAAAGAACAAACGGTCCATTGCGGGTGCTGGTGCTTGGAGATTACCTCCCGAGCAACACCCATCAGATGATGCTTTTGTTGGAAAAGGCGTTTAAGTCTCTGCCTGCGAATTCGGTGTTTACCGTCAAACCCCATCCAAACTGTCCCATTCGACCCGAGGATTATCCAAGTCTAAAAATGCGGGTGACGACCGAACCTATATCCACCCTTTTGGCTGACTGCGATGTCGCTTATACTAGTGCAGTGACCTCGGCGGCAGTCGATGCTTATTGTGGTGGGATTCCTGTGGTTTCGGCACGAACTCCTAAGACGCTCAATTTGAGCCCGTTGCGCGACTGCCAAGGGACACACTTTGCCAGTACGCCAGAGGAGCTAGCCAGGGCGTTGATAATAGCTGAAGCGGCCGCTCATTCACCGGAAAGGATGCGTGAATTTATGATCATCGATAATAAACTAACTCGCTGGCAAAAACTATTATTCCAAGCTTAAAAAGTAATATACATTTCATAAAGTAAATAATATGAATACTAAAATCACATATATTAAAAATAAACTAAAACCAATTAAACAATGGATATCTAATCAGGCATTGGAAAGTGTATATTCTTCACAATATTGGAATGATATAGAGGCAGAAAAAAAGAAAGAATGGTGGATCACCGATGGCATGTATTTACCCTGCGAAAAGTATTTAAAAAAGTCAGGATTACTCGATGAGTGGGCAATAGTTAAAAAACACTTATCTGAGATTAAGGCGCCAAATAAATTAAAAGTGGCTGATCTTGCGTGTGGAATTGGGTGGACTACAGCTTTATTCTCAAAAAATGAAAAAATAGAAGAGGTAATCGCCGTAGAAATATCAAAGCACCGACTGGCAGAGCTAATGCCATTTGCTATTGACATGTTCGGTGGTCGACCTGAAATTATAAAAAGATATATTGGATCTTTTTATCAATTAGAAATCGAAAACGAATCCTTAGATATTGTTTTTATGTCGCAAGGATTTCATCATGCAAACAATGCGCTAAAGTTGTTGACCGAAATAGATAGAGTACTAAGAAAGGGAGGAAGTGTCATTTTCATGGGGGAGTCATATTATGGGCTCTTTTCTTAATGGAAGCGACTTGCGAAAAGGCTGCTTACAGAAGGTCGCATTTGTATAAACTTTTTCGAAAACTTCGCAACTGATAAAAAGACTGGTGATCACTATTATCGGCTTTCTGATTATTATTTACTCTTTAGTTTATTAGGATACACAACAAAGCATACAATCATAAACAAGAAAAATCTTACCTTAATAGCAAACAAAAGCATAAAATAAGAAATCCTTTGGAAAGATGTTAAGCCGTGTGTTTACTGCTAAATTAACTAATGTCTTTGAGTACATTTCAAAATGGCTGAAGTAAGCGTCATCATAAACTGCTTAAATGGAGAGCGCTTTCTATCTCAAGCAATAAGCTCGATATATAATCAGACCTTCCCAGATTGGGACGTTTTATTTTATGACAATGGCTCAAATGATAACTCAATAAAAATAGCAAAATCATTCGATAAAAAGATCCGTATCTATGCTAACCCAATAAAAGTCCCGTTGGGAACTTCCCGCCAGCATGCCGTAGACCTTGTAAAAGGAAAATATATTTCCTTTCTTGATGTGGATGACTTTTGGTACCCAGAGAAACTATATTTACAAGTTCAGAATTTAAAAACAACTAATTACAGTGTATGTCTTGGAGGAATTGATGTAATTAATGAAAAAAACAAACTTCTTTACAAGATTCCGCAGCGACACCCTTTCGGGCATGGATTTAAAGAGCAGTTATTTCAAGTTGACTGTCCTACAAGTGTGACAATGATCAACAAGGAAGTACTAGCAAAAAAAGGGACACGATACAATCATCTTCTAAAAAGTTCATGTGAAGAAGACTTTTTATTAAGTTTTCTCTACCCGAATGAGCGAATTGCGGTTATTGATGAATCTATTGCGGCCTACAGAATAACAACAAACTCTGTAACATCTGTCTATCAGCAAAGATTAGGCTATGAAAGAATGTGTAGCATTAGGCGGTTAAATCGAGAAATACCAAATTTACAAAAAATTTACTCATTTGAATATAAAGATGCCAAAGCTAGAGCTTATTTTTACAAAGCTTCTTTCTATATGCATTCTGGGGAACCGGCGAAGGCCAAAAAACACCTTCATAAGGCAGCAGAATTAAGTTCCGTGTATAAGTTGATTTCTTTTTTAAGCATTCATAAAATTCTTTGGAGAATCTTCTTCAAATATAAGCCAAAACTAGCAAACACTTATTTCGCCTTAATTAATAAACAGAATTATTTTCTATAAATAAAAAAATTTCATTTCATTGGGTTGCATCAATCATTGTATTGTCTTTATTTGGACTGCACTTAGTAAACAACGACCCGCTAAACATATTTTCGGATTATTCTTTATATTTAATAATATTGTTGTCAATGCAGTTAATTATTTTTTCTATAGTCGCTAATAAAACAAAAAACTTATTGCTATTGATACTTGTTTTTTGGAACATAGCTTTTATTTTGTTAAGAGTAGTTTCGATTTCATATTTTCTTCCTTCTATATACTTCAGAAGAATTAACGAGCCACATGATGATGCGCTAAGTAAATCGATCACATGCCTTCTTCTAATGAATTGCGCAGCATTCTTGGGTATTTTCATTGGAAAAAAATTGTCGAGGTTCGAAAATAAAAAGGAGTAAAGTTTTAGGCCGATTGAGCGTGTTGTTTTTATTAACAATATCTTTCGGTCTTCTTATTTTTCAGAGCTCTCTTGGCTTTGTTTTAAGCTGGGTTCATTTAAATATTTTTAGTTTTGAAATGTTATACTTAAACTGCTTCTACTTTTCTATGTTATATTATAAAGCAAAAAAATATCAACATGCTTTTACTTTATTTCTTTTTGTAATTCTGGTTGTTTTATTACATACTTTGACTGGCTCTCGTAATGGGCTTGTTATTGCAGTAGTTTTGTTTTTTTCCGTTTTTCTTTCTCTTTTTAATTCTTACAAAATTTCCATTAAATCAATATTAACCCTAGTGTCCATATTTTCTTTTATCTTTCTAAATTTTTTCCTTTCGCAGGCCATAAGGGAATCTTTGGGCGACAAGGATCGCCTTAATCTGCTTAAAATTCAAAACGTTCAACCAAGCCTGCTTGTTGATCGATACGCTGAAAACTTATCAATGGTATTTGAACGAGTCGGCTATCTCGATATGGCTAGCGAAATAATATCGAATAAAGACTTATATAATTCTATATTCTGCTCATCTTTTTATATTAAAAGTATTATAGATAATTCAAATCTGTTGACACCAGGCTTTGATCTTTTCGACAATCCCTCGGTTGCCTGTGGGCTAAGGTTTATCTATGATTATCAAGAAAATCTTAGTAGGGTATTTTCAAGAGACAACTATCATTCGGACCAAGTTACATTCTTTGCTGAAGCATATGCCCTTTTCGGCTACTTGTATGGTTTTTTATACGTTCTATTTTTGGCTATGATATTTTCATTTTTTTATCATAAAAGTTTAAGCATTCGCTCAAGGGCCTTGCTTACTTTTATATTTTACGTGTACCTCAACAACTATGGGCTCGACACGGTTATCGTTTATTCAGCAAGTTTATTTGTTAGTTATTCATTTTACTCTCTTTTCTTCTTACCAGAAAGCATTGGTGAAGCATAAAAAAGAATATATTCTGTTAATCATAACATATAGCTCATATTTTATGTAATGAACAGAATTTCACAAATACACACCGTAAACCTTTTACAGTTCCGAGTCATTCGTACAAATTACCGGAGTTGTTTTTAAAAGACCTTTTCAATAAAACTAAAATAACTAAATGTTGCAGAACCTTGCTTTTGAACAAGAATGCTTTTCTAAAATCTTCGTCCTGAAGCTTAAAATTGAATCACTTGGGCTGCCAAAATATTTCATATTTACAAAAAAGTGTAGCACAAATTTTTGACTGTGAGTCGTCTTCAAATTGTTTATACCTTATAAATTAGAATAAAAATGATCAAACCACAGAACGTCACTTGCAATAAATGTATTATGGATACTTCAGACCCAGATATTACCTTTGATGATTGTGGTTTGTGTGACTACTGCAGCAATTATGCATTAAATATTCGACCTAATTGGCATCCCGATCAAAAAGGTGAGAAAGAGCTCGGATTGATCGCTGACAAGATTAGGCAGGAAGGCAAGGGCAAAGACTTTGATTGCATTATTGGACTAAGTGGTGGTTTGGATAGCTCCTACGTGGTATATGTGGCAAAGGAGAAGATGGGTTTGCGTCCACTACTTTTGCATGTCGACGCCGGTTGGAACACTGGCCAAGCAGTTGGAAACATTGAAAGGCTCGTGGATGGATTGGAGCTAGACCTCTATACCGAGGTTGTCAACTGGGACGAAATGCGGCGTTTGCAAGTGGCTTTTCTAAAAGCCGGCATACCCGACCAAGATTTAGTGCAAGACGCAGCTTTTTTCTCTGGTCTGTACAAGTTTGCGCGACAACACGATGTTAAGCACATTATTACCGGCTCGAACTTTTCTACCGAGTGCTGCCGAGAACCCGAAGCGTGGGGTGGTTACTTGGGCATCGACAAACGGCTATTTGGCGATATCTGGCGCAAGTTTGGCGAAGGCGAATTGAATACCTTTCCCCTGACCGACATTTTGATTTACAAGTTTTGGTACCAAAAAGTTTTGGGCATGAAGATGCATCACCCACTCAACTTCGTGCCTTTTGTTAAGAGAGACGCTGAAGAAGAACTTGGGCGCTTGTTTGGTTGGCAACGCTTTAAGCATAAGCACCACGAATCACGCTTTACCCGTTTTTACGAGGATTACTGGCTTCCTCGTCGTTTTGGTTTCGAAAAACGGCGTGCGCATTTTTCCAGCCTGATCATGACGGGTCAGATGACGCGCGAAGCAGCGCTGGATCGCATCTCTCGGCCTGAGATGGATGAACACTTCCTCACGCAGGAATTTGAGTATGTGGCCCACAAGCTGGGCTTAACAGTTGCTGAACTGCAAGAGCTGTTTGATAGCCCTAAAAGAACGTATAACGACTACAAAAACAAACGCTGGTTAATTGGCGCTGGAGCCAATGCACTGCGCTGGCTGGGTCTGGAAAAGAGGTATTTTCGATGATCAAGCTTGTGGATTACGGGGTAGGCAACATCCAGGCCTTTATGACGCTGTTCAAGAGCATGGGTTTGGATGCCCAGCGTGCCCAAGCACCGCAGGAACTTGAGGGCGCCACGCACTTGGTGTTACCAGGCGTGGGCCATTTTGACCACGCTATGCAGCGGCTTAATGGGTCTGGAATGCGGCCAATGCTTGAAGAGATGGTGATGGGCAAACGCGTGCCAGTAATAGGCGTATGTGTGGGTATGCAGATGTTGGCGGTAGGATCAGACGAAGGAAGCTTGCCTGGCCTGAACTGGGTGCCCGGTCGTGTCAGGGCGTTTTCTGGCAATGCTCTTTCGGCAAACTTGCCGATGCCCCACATGGGGTGGAACAACTTGCAACCCACGGGGGGTGCCAAGCTGCTTGCCGAGGGTCTTGACGAAGATCCGCAGTTTTACTTTTTGCATTCATATTTCTTCGATGCGGAGGACAAGTCCGACGTGGCTGCCACAGCGCACTATGGCTTTGACTTTGATGCAGTGGTGTCCCGTGGGCATATTCATGGCGTGCAATGTCACCCCGAGAAAAGCCACCATTGGGGTGCGCAGCTGCTGAAAAACTTTGCAGAGCTTTAACCCATGTTACGTCCTCGGATCATTACCTGCTTGCTGGTCCATCAAGGTGGGCTAATGAAAACCCAGGGTTTCAAAGAACCCAAGTACGTGGGTGACCCGATCAATGCCGTTAAGATATTCAATGAGAAAGAGTC
>Ga0247843_1007927_pt1 | contig 12719 bp, 13 predicted proteins | sample LaCruzMarch2017__FD_192420 | JGI IMG/M metagenome (GOLD analysis project Ga0247843, IMG submission 192420) | Freshwater microbial communities from meromictic Lake La Cruz, Castile-La Mancha, Spain - LaCruzMarch2017_8m | ecosystem: Environmental > Aquatic > Freshwater > Lake | place: Spain...
GAATGCAAACTCTTGTTCGATGCAATTGGTGCGAAAAAGACGATTTATACCGAAACTATCACGATTATGAATGGGGAATTCCGTCCTTCGATGATTTGCATTTATTTGAACACTTAATCTTAGAAACGTTTCAAGCAGGATTGAGTTGGTACACCATTCTTGCAAAAAGGGAAAATTTCAGAGCAGCTTTCGATAATTTTAATGCCCATTTAATTTCCGGTTATTCGGAAGAAAAGGTTGATGAACTGCTTCAAAATTCAGGTATCATTCGAAGTAAGGCTAAAATATATGCGGCTATTAATAATGCGCAACACTATTTAGAATGTGTTAAAGAATTTGGAACGTTCTCAAAGTACATTTGGCAATTTACCGAATATTCAACCATAAATAATAATTGGAAATCAATGCGTGAAATCCCAGTAACTACCCCTCAAAGTGATGCCATGAGCAAAGATTTAAAAAAAAGAGGATTTAAATTTATAGGAAGCACCACCTGCTACGCATATATGCAGGCGGTGGGAATGGTAAATGATCATATTCAAGCCTGCTGGTTGTTTAATAAACAAGGAGAAGGAGCGTAACAAATCTTCTTTTTTGTAGTTATAATATAAAGTTGAAAACCACCACAGAATTTAAACTAAACAAATCCACCGCCCAGCTAAAGAGGGTTTTTATTTTGCTATTCGTCATCATGGGGCTCGCAACAATCACTTCGGCACAAATTGTTTTAATAAAAGGTAAGCTCTACGAATCCGATAGTTTTTCCAAAATTCCATTTGCCATTATTAGTCTTAAGGGTAAAATGACTGCCGTAACAAGCGATGAGTCGGGCTATTTTGAAATCAATTGTGCACGAACCGACACCTTGCATATCAGGCATATAAGTTATCAAATTGCCTATTTCCCTGTGAAAAAATTTCATGATAGCAGCCATAAAATTGTAAAGCTTTATTTAAAAAAGAAACAAGTAAGTTTAAATCAGATTATTGTTAGTGGAAACCGATTGAGGGAGGATAAAAAGGAAGAGTACAAACGGCATTTAGAAAGGGTTAAACCCTCTATTTCCAACCCGGTAAGTGCTATTTATGAAACCTTTAGTCGGCGCGGAAAAGAACGGACAAAAATGGATGAAATATACCAACGTCTTTTATTTAGGGATGAATTGGAAGCTCGATTACCTCCCCAAAAATTATGGTTAATCACCTACGACCGCTCCGTAAAAGTAGATGATCTGCTTCTACTTTGCCCCATAAGCAGTTATTTTTTAAAGTATTCTTCCGATTATGAATTTTATTACCACTTTAATAAATGTTGGGAACAGTATAAAAGAAGTCGGTAGATTTAGAAAACTCAAACGGAATAAACACTTTGAGACCAAAATATCATTAAAATGCTTGAATAGTTGGTGAAATGATACTGTTTATTTCTTCCCAGCCCTTAAATATGCCTTTTTAAGGCTCACTTATTCTACAACAACAGCGAAATCTACGGTTTTAACTCAAATTGATCCATTTTTAGGTTTTATAACCTCGTACTACCTTTAAGAAATGATTTTCTAATGTTTCGCATCCTTCGGTCAGGGTAAACAAGGGTTGGCTGAAGGAACTAAGCGTTTGATTAACTCAAAAAGCAATTCGAAAGATTAAAAAAGCGATAAGTTAAGGTGTCGGAGCCTTATTTTACTGGATTTCATTTATTTTCTGACTAATATTAAATCCCTTTCGAAAAGATAAGGATTTATAGTGTCATGTAGAACATAATATCAATCTCATCCACCCTACATTTTTAAAGCCAAATTAATCCAATCAGGTCTATCATGCGGCTAAATTTTATTCCGATGATTCGTCATCTTTGGCATCGCGGACAATTCTAAGAGTTAATTAAAAGTTAATTTTCAAGTCTAATTACCCATCCCAGTAATTTAATATCTTTGTAATGTAATAGGAGCAATTAAATTGGCGATTGCAGGCAAATTAAGCCAAAACACTAGCTCATTTGTCCTGGCTAAAAACTGATAGAATAACCGTAATGTGGGAATATTGTAAATTTTTAAAAGAGTTGTGTAACATGGAAATTAGCAAAGCAAGTAATCTTTGTACTACAAAAAAACAACACAAAAAACATTAAAAAATTCACTTATGGGAAACTTACTTTACATCATCGCCGTCATTCTAATCATTGGTTGGGCAGTTGGATTCATCGGTTATAGCGCTGGCGGACTCATTCATATTTTACTCGTTATAGCAGTTATAGCCATCATACTCCGATTAATTCAAGGTAACAGATCATTCTAAATCGAAAAATAAAATCTAAATATATAACATTATGAAATCAGAAAAATTAATTTTAGGATTAGCAATAGGGGCTGCAGCCGGTGCCCTATTAGGTATTTTGTTTGCTCCCGACAAAGGTTCGGAAACCCGTCGTAAAATGTCGGAAAAAGGCAACGATTATGCTGAAGGATTGAAAGAAAAATTCAATCAGTTTGTGGATTCCGTTAAAGAAAAAAGCGAATCTTTTATGGATGAAACTGAAAATTTTTATGAAGATGTAACTGGCCAAGCCAAAGAAAAGGCCAGCCATACGTCGGATAAGGGCAGAGCGAACACTAACATTTAAATCGGTCGCTTACCACTTTAATTGTTTTTGGACCTCCTCCACTTTAATACCACTATGGAAGACAAACCTACATTATTAGAATCTTTATTTGAAAAGGTTGAAGATTATGGAAAAACCAACATCGAATTAATAAAGCTTAAAGCGGTAGATAAAACTTCCGACTTTGTAGCCGCATTGGTGGCTGGTCTTGGCCTTTTTACCATGGCCGTAGTCATCCTTGTTTTTTTAGGTATTGGCGGTGCAATATGGATAGGCGAGATGATGGGTAATTCCTATTCGGGTTTTTTAATAATGACAGGAATCTATTTTTTAATTGCACTAATATACTTTTTTACCATGCATGCATGGGTTAAAAAACGAATCATTAATTCAATAATTGAATCATGCCTTAATGAGGATGATTGCGATATCCCTGAAAAAAAATAAGTTTAGTGGCTTTCTACCTTCTTCTTTTTTATAATTTAAATTCATAACACGTAAAGATGGAAAACACAAATAACGATACTCCTAAAGATACCCGGGACGATGAAAATCTTCCCGGTTATCCACCTTATTTACCTGAGGACGACATTTATAATAAGAATATAAAAATAAGTGATATTGTGGTAGATGATAGTTCCACGATTAAGGCACCCGAACTAGAGAATACAGAATGGGATGACGTATTGGAACAGAAAGCCCTTCTACTTGATGATATTGATGTGCCTGGTTCGGAACTCGATGATGATATCGAAGATATTGGATCAGAAGATGAGGAAAACAATTATTACAGTCTTGGCGGTGATAACCATGACGATTGATTACAAGGGGTTACACTCCTAACTCTTTTTATTAAATACAAATCTATTTTTTTTACCTTCGGTGATAAATGAATTCTACAAATAAAATTCCCTTTTCCATCAAAGCCCCTTTAATTCTTTTGGGTATTTATGCCTTTGTAAGCATGCTATTTATTGCCCAAAGCATTATTATTCCCTTTATTTATGCTGTTCTTATTTCCATTGTACTCGGGCCATTGGTCAATTTTTTGGTGGGCAAAGGAATCAACCGTATCCTTGCCATTTCCATTACTTTGTTATTGACTATTTTCATTCTTGTTTCATTGGGTTTGTTTGTAGGCTCACAGGCCACTATGTTTCGGGAGGCACTTCCTAAACTCATTCAAAAACTCTATGTGTTATACGACAACCTGGTAAAAACACTGACTAATAATTATAATATTAACAACGATGAACTAACCCAATATATAGAAAAAGTAAAGGCTGAATTATCGGGAAATGGCAGTGCCATTATGGGCCGGACAGTAAATACGGTGGGTAATGTGGTAATGGTTATTTTTTTACTACCCGTATATATTTTTATGCTATTATATTATCAGCGCCATCTGATATCATTTATTCATAGAGCTTTTGGAACCGACAACGATGAGAAGGTAAGTGAAATCTTATCTGAGACAAAAACCATCGTAAAAAGCTATCTCATGGGAATGCTTCTGGAAGCCGTTATTGTAGCAACATTATATTCCATAGGTTTATTATTATTAGGAATTCCTTACGCTATTTTGCTTGGGGTAATGGGTGCCTTTCTTAATCTTATACCATATCTGGGCAGCATTATTGCCGGTGGGTTATCCATGGTTATTTCATTGGTAACCAAAGAACATCCTAGCTATTCCCTCCTGGTATTGGGTCTTTATATTTTAATTCAATTTATTGATAATAATTACATCATTCCAAAAATAGTAGGATCCAAGGTGCGTATTAATGCCTTAATATCCATGTTGGCTATAATAGGAGTAGCCAGCTTGTGGGGAATAGCAGGCATGTTCCTGGCCATTCCATTAACAGCTATTTTAAAACTGATTTTTGATAAAATAAAAGAGTTGAAGGCATGGGGCTTTTTAATAGGTGATCCGGATCCGATCGTCCCCAAGAAAAGACTGAGAATATTAAAATAAAGGATAGAGACTTATAACGATTGAAAATAAAATATGGCCGAACATTCTTCATCATACTCCTGCTTGCCTTCATCGGAATAGGCGGGTTGGCTTTATATTATTATTTCAATCCTAAAAAGGCTTTAACATTTGTTATTCCTTCAATAAACGAAGTAAGCTATCTCAATATTAATATAGTAGATGGGGATGCCACTGCTAAAATTCACTTGAATTTAAAAAATGAGAGACCCTATCGCATGGTTATTGATAGCTTCATTTGTTCTATCCGTTTGGATAGCTATTTACTAATTTCAGAAAGAATTCCTCTCCATCTCAATCTTCCCGGATACGCTTCGGATAGCTTGGTTGTCCCCATTCATTTCAGGATAGATAAAATAAGAAAGAGTTTGATGGAATTACACGTTAAGGATTCAACAGAATTGAATGCCGAAGGTTATTTGATTTACAATACGTTTGTTGGAAAAACTAAACTTCCTTTTACAAAAAAATTAAATATCAGCGTACCAATACCACCTCAAATAAAGGTATTGCAGGTAAAACGAAATAAATTTAGTTTAAGGGATAAAACCCTTGCAGCCACAGTTAAGCTCAAAATTATTAACCAAGGTAATTACATTAATATAGAACTAAAGGATATTTTTTATAATCTAAACATAAAAAACACGCTGTCCTCCAAAGGAACTATCACCAAAAAAATTCAGATAAAACCTAAATCTGAAATAGAAATTGATCTGCCAATTCTTGTGAAACTAGAACAACCTTTCAAAACCTATTTAAAGATAGTAAATGACAATGATTCCATGCCCTATACTTTAAATATAAAAGCTAACTTACTAGAAAAACAAAATGGGGAGGATGAAAAAATAATACCGGTTGAAGTAAATTCATCGGGAATCATGGAGCTTGTTAAAGAAGAACAAAAATGACAGTGAAGACGTTACTATCCCAATTTAGATTAAAAAGTATTCTCCATGAAGATGATAAAGAGAATGAAAATTCAACTGTGAAATCCTTTAGAAACTTTTTCACAGAGATAGCCGATTTGTCTTTATTTACTGCCCGTTTCTTTAAAGAAGTATTTGGAAGGCCATTTGAGTTGAATGAGCTTTTAAAGCAATGTTATCTTATTGGTTACCGATCATTACCACTTGTAGCCATTACTGGATTTATTATGGGATTGGTAATGACTATACAATCCCGACCCACATTAGCTGCTTTTGGAGCTGAATCGTGGTTGCCGGCTATGGTTGCCGTTTCCATTATCCGTGAAATAGGGCCTGTGATAACAGCTTTAATCTGTGCTGGCAAATCGGGTTCTGGTATTGGTGCCGAGTTGGCTTCCATGAAAGTAACGGAGCAGATAGACGCCATGGAAGTTTCGGGAATTAATCCGTTTAAGTACATTGTAGTAACCCGAATCCTTGCATCCACGTTAATGGTGCCTGTACTTGTGATATTTGCCGATTCCTTGGCCATATGGGGGTCATACATTGCTGTAAACATAGGTGGCGACGTTAGTTATCGTCTTTTCTTTTCTCAGGTAATTGGTAGTTTGGTATTTATGGATATTATCCCTGCAGTCATCAAAACTTTTCTTTTTGGATTTGCCATAGGTTTAATAGGTTGTTATAAAGGATACAATTCCAATAGCGGTACCGAAGGGGTAGGTAAGGCAGCCAATTCGGCGGTGGTTCTGGCCTCCTTATTAATATTTATCATAGATATGATTGCCGTTCAGATAACCAGTCTATTAATGTAATTAAAACGAGAGAAATGAAACCCGGGAATCAAGAAGCAAATAATACGACTGTTAATTCGCCATCGTCCAGCGAGATTGTGGTTAAAGTGGAACATCTTAAAAAATCGTTTGGTGGAAAACATGTATTGGTTGATGTTAATCTTGAAATCGCCAGAGGAGAAAATACCGTGGTCCTTGGAAAATCGGGAAGTGGAAAATCGGTTCTCATCAAATGTATGGTTGGCCTTATCAAACAGGATGAAGGTACCCTTTTAATTCTTGATCAAAATATCAATGAACTAAACATTAAGGACTTGAACGTTATTCGCCAAAAAATAGGGTTTCTCTTTCAAAGCGGAGCGTTATATGATTCGATGACGGTGAGACAAAATCTTGAATTTCCATTAAGAGGCCTAAAGGGTGACGAAAGGAATGAGATTGAGAACTTAATTGTAGAAGCCTTAAAAAACGTAGGATTAGAAGATGCTATTGATAAAATGCCTTCAGAATTGTCGGGCGGAATGCGAAAACGACTTGGACTCGCCCGAACGCTTATCTTAAAACCAGAAATTATGCTTTACGATGAGCCAACAACAGGCCTCGATCCTATTACTTCCAAAGAAATAAGCAAATTAATACTGGAAGTGCAAAAAAAGTACAACACCACCTCAATAATTATAACCCACGATATAGAATGTGCACGCATAACTGCCAACCGGGTGATTGTATTAAAAGATGGTGAATTTGCTGCAGAGGGAACCTTTAAAGAATTGGAGAAATCAGAGGATAAATGGGTTCGTTCGTTTTTTGAATAATGAAAGAGATTATTATTACTACACAACGCACATAAATTAAAACGACTACGAAAGATGAAAAAGGAAACAAACAACAAAGTGAAATTGGGAATATTTGTAAGCTTAGGAATTGTACTGCTTATTGCAACGATATATTTCGTGGGTCAAAGGAAACAAATGTTTAGCAAAACCATTACTATAAGTGGAATATTCAAAGATATTAATGGCCTACAAGTAGGCAACAATGTTCGCTTTTCAGGTATCAATGTTGGAACCGTTGAGAACATAAATATTATTACTGATTCCACAGTGCAGGTAGATATGGTTATTGAAAAATCAACTCAAAAATTTATTAAAACGGATGCCACGGCTGTAATTGGTTCGGATGGTTTGATGGGCAATAAGTTAATGACCATTTCACCCGGTAAAAAAGGTTCCAAAGTAATTCAGGATAATGCCTTTATAGGTACAGCCGTACCAGTAAGTATCGATGATCTTTTAGTCAGCTTAAAGGTAACTGCCGATAATGCAGCGGTCATTACAAGTGACCTATCTACCATTATGACAAATATCCGTGAAGGAAAAGGGACTATTGGAAAATTATTTATGGACCCTGTTTTTGCAACTAACATTGACAAAACACTCGTAAGTGTTAAAGAAAGCGCCAGTGGACTGAATCAGACGATTGACGCCGCTCAAAAGAGTTTCTTGCTTCGCAATGCAATGAAGAAAAAGAAGAAAAAGGAGGCAAAGGAAACCAAACCCAAGAAATAGTGAAGGTAATTTCTATCAAAGGAAAGGTTCCTGGAATTTGCCAAAGAGTGTGAATACTGTAACTTTTCGTTATAGTTATGTAATACTAGGCAAAATCAACCTAAGTACCTTTGTCTTATGATAATATCACCTAACAAATCAAAATTCAAAACAATGAAAATTTTTAAAAACCTAACCTTATTTCTTGCCGTTGTTTCCATGGCTTCCATTTTTGCAGGCTGCAACAAAGACGAAGATGATCCAATTATTACTCCAGCTACAGTTATTACGGTTACTTCACCTGTAGATGGGGCATCAGCCATTTCGGGTACTACTATTAACTTAGCCTTTACGGCTAATTCTGATAATGGTCTGAAAAGAGTCGTTGTAAAGTTTAAATCGGCCACAGGAACAGAAACAACCAAATTTGATACCGCACTTACAAGTCAGCCTACAGGATTTACCTTTTCCAGAAGTTACACCGTTGGAAATATAGGAAACGAAACCTACACCATTGTTGTAACTGATAAAAAAGACAATATTGAATCTAAGTCCATCAATATCAAATCTATCACTGGTTTTGCTGAAGAAGGTTTTGGAAAATTCTACCACATACTTGGTACCAACCCTGGCGCTTTCGACTTATCAAAAGGCGAGCAACGTGTTATTTCTGATGCAGATAACGATAAAGATATGGTGAATACGGATGGTGCCGGTATTTTTACAGGCGCTTGGGAATCAAAAAACAATACCATGTTTGTTAAAACTAACACGTTTGATTACAGCAGCGGAACAATTAATGATGCAAAATATGCTTATAGCTTAGGAACCCCTAACACTAAAGTATTAGCTCCAATAAATGGAAGTGTTTATATTGCTAAATTAAGAGGAACAGAAAACTATGCCATCGTCAAAGTAATAGCGGACGAGCCTACTAACGACGAATGTGGTTGCTCTAACAAAGGCAAACTAACGTTCAATTTCAAAAAAATGCTTTAATATTCTCTTATAAAGATTTTATAAAGCCCCGGCACTTATGCCGGGGCTTTTTTTGTTTCCCTTAGGTGTGGCTTAATGGTAAGTAGCATTAAGGAATATTTAACCCAAATTAATCATTAGAAGGTTTAACAAACCGAACTATATGATTTAGTTGGGTTTAATCCCGATTTAGAAGGTGTTATCAATTTGCAAATTGATTTACAACTTCTTAATCGAATCTGCATTTTCTAATGCGGATTTTGGGCTTAAATAAGAATCGCCTATTTTAGTCAATTGTTCGTTCAGCCTTATATCTTTGCACGACAATAAATCATCCTTTTATTATTAAGATATGTATAACACTCTTCAACCCGTTTTAGAACAGGAATTGGCCGAAATAAAAGCAGCCGGTCTTTACAAAAATGAACGCATAATAGCGTCTCCTCAAGGTGCTGATATCACCTTGGCTAATGGAACCAAGGTCGTAAATTTCTGCGCAAACAATTATTTAGGTTTATCATCGCATCCAAAAGTAATAGAGGCGGCAAAAGATGCAATTGATAGCCATGGTTTTGGAATGAGCAGTGTGCGATTTATTTGCGGAACCCAAGATATTCATAAAATCCTTGAACAAAAGATATCCGATTTCTTAGGAACTGAAGATACCATTCTGTATGCCGCGGCATTCGATGCCAATGGTGGAGTATTTGAGCCTTTATTTAATGAACAGGATGCCATAATAAGCGATTCACTGAATCATGCATCTATTATTGACGGCGTGAGGCTTTGCAAAGCACAACGCCATCGATATGCCAATAATGATATGGATGATTTGGAGAAAATACTGATAGAAACGCAAAACCTAAGGCATAGAATCATTGTAACCGATGGTGTGTTTAGTATGGATGGTAGCATTGCACAACTAGATAAAATTGTGGAATTCGCCGAAAAATATAATGCATTAATCATGATAGATGAATGTCATGCTTCTGGTTTTATTGGTAAAACAGGACGGGGTACGCATGAATATAGAGGCGTTATGGGGAAGATAGATATCATTACTGGAACCCTTGGGAAAGCATTGGGAGGAGCCTCAGGTGGGTTCACCAGTGGCAAAAAGGAAATAATTGATATATTACGTCAGAGGTCACGACCCTATTTGTTTAGCAATACCCTGGCTCCTTCCATTGTTGGGGCATCCATTGCGGTATTTGATATGCTGAGCGAAACCACAGAGTTACGCGATAAATTAGAATCAAATACCTTGTATTTCCGGGAGCAAATGACCAATGCCGGATTTGATATAAAACCGGGTATTCATCCTATTTGCCCTATAATGCTTTACGATGCCAAATTAGCACAGGATTTCGCCGAACAATTATTGGAGGAAGGCATTTATGTTATTGGATTTTATTTTCCGGTAGTGGCCAAAGGGTTGGCAAGGATAAGGGTTCAGATATCGGCAGCGCATAGCCAGGATCATCTCGATAAAGCCATTGCGGCATTTACTAAAGTTGGAAAACAATTAGGCGTTATTAGCTAATGAATATTGATCTTATTGGCAAACAAGCCATTGTTTGCGGCAGTACAAAAGGCATTGGAAAAGCCATAGCCGTGCAATTGGCAAAATCAGGGGCCAATGTTACGTTAATCGCCCGCAACGAATCGGTGTTAAAAGGAACTCTGAATGATTTGGACACCTCACTTGGACAAAAACACGATTATTTAGTTTGTGACTTTTTCAAACCCCTAGAATTAGAGGCAGAAATAGATTCTTATATCCTAAAGAAAAAAATAGTACATATACTGGTGAATAATACGGGAGGGCCGCCACCGGGGCCTGTTTCCACGGCTACTCTAAATGAATTTACAGAAACCTTCAACGCCCATTTATTATGCAATCACATTCTAGCCAAAGCGTGCATTCAAGGTATGAAGGCTGACAACTATGGCAGAATCATTAATATTATATCTACTTCCGTTAAAATACCCCTAAAAGGGTTGGGTGTGAGCAATACGATTCGTGGTGCCGTAGCCAATTGGAGCAAATCATTGGCTAACGAACTGGCGCCATATGGGATTACAGTCAACAATATATTACCGGGAGCTACAAAAACAGAACGGTTAACTGGCATAATTTCTAACAAAGCGGAAAAGGCCGGGAAATCGGAAGAGGAAGCAGAACAGGAAATGTTGCATGAAATACCGGCAGGAAGATTTGGCCGACCTGAGGAATTGGCTTACGCGGCAACATTTTTAGCTTCGCCAATGGCTTCGTATATTACAGGCACCAATGTGGTTGTAGATGGTGGAAGAACAGGGAATCTGTGAGGTTTGGATAAATCTTAGAATAAAAATTTAATTGTAACTTTTTTGACCAATACATTCAAAATCTGGCTTAAAGCCGCCCGACTGCGAACCTTGCCTCTTGCCGCAGGGGCTATTTTATTAGGAAGCTTTCTGGCAGCATATGAGTATTCTTTTTCTTGGACTATAATGATCCTGGCATTTATTACAGCGGTATTGCTTCAGGTATTATCCAATTTGGCCAACGATTATGGGGATTTTCAGAAAGGAACCGATCAGGCGGCTAACCGTACCGACCGTTCCATGGCCTCGGGTAACATATCTGAAAAGGCTATGAAGAAAGCATTATGGGTTGTAGGCATTGCTACGTTGATTGCAGGTTTGGCTTTGCTCTATATATCTCTTAAAAGAACGGATTTAACTTTTTTTATTTGGCTTGCTATCGGACTATTGGCTATTGTGGCCGCATTAAAATACACCATTGGGAATAATGCATATGGTTACCATGGTCTAGGTGATTTGTTCGTTCTCCTGTTTTTTGGTCCTGTTGCCGTGGCAGGTACCTATTTTTTAATGCGGGGAATTTTACCCGGGAATATATGGGTGCCTTCATTTGCATTTGGATTTCTATGTGTGGCGGTATTAAACATCAATAATCTTCGCGATATAAACCATGATAAACTAGCCGGAAAGTCCACAATAGCGGTACGATTGGGTTATCAAAAGACGGTGTGGTATCAGTACGGTTTATTCGGAGTATCTGTATTGTTGTTTATGCTGTTTGCAAGGTTAACCGAATCTCCATACGATCATTTCGTAGCGGTAGTATTTGGAATATCGTATTATTTTATCACTTCCAAATTAACTGTAGCATCAGTGGAGCGCGAAAAGTATAATAAAGCCCTCAAACAGGTTTCTTTAACGAATTTGCTATTTGTAATCGTTTTGGGCGTAATTTGGTTGGTATAATGGCATTGAATTATACCATTGAAAAGCATACGCTTCGGTTTAAAACACCGGCTAAAACCTCCCGAAATGAATTTAAAGAAAAACTCCATTGGCTGGTAAAAGTCTGGGAAAAAGACACCCCGGGGATCATAGGTATTGGGGAAGCCGCCCCCTTAGAATTTCTTAGTCCCGATTATTCGACGGATTTGAAAGGTGATATTGAACAATGTTTGGAACGATTTATAGAAGGGGAGAGGCTAGAGGAAATGGACATTGATCATTTGCCATCTGTAAAATTTGCCTTGGAAAGCGCTTTTCTGGATGTATCACATGGAGGCAAACAGATATATTTCAACTCAGATTATTTAACTGGTCGGCCTTTATCAATAAATGGTTTGGTATGGATGAATGATCTTGACCAAATGATGGCAGAAGCCCTTGAAAAAGCAAAGGCTGGGTATACATGCATAAAGTTTAAGATCGGCAGCCACGATTTTGACGCTGAATGTAGGTTAATAGAGCTATTCCGCAGTATAGATCATGGAAAAAACATTGAAATTAGATTGGATGCTAATGGTGCCTTTTTAGCCGACGAGGCTCTTGAAAAATTAAAGGACTTGGAACG
>Ga0247843_1007929_pt1 | contig 12712 bp, 9 predicted proteins | sample LaCruzMarch2017__FD_192420 | JGI IMG/M metagenome (GOLD analysis project Ga0247843, IMG submission 192420) | Freshwater microbial communities from meromictic Lake La Cruz, Castile-La Mancha, Spain - LaCruzMarch2017_8m | ecosystem: Environmental > Aquatic > Freshwater > Lake | place: Spain...
TCGCGTGGAAAAAGAACAAAGAACAATGAAAAAACGTCTCGGAGACGTCTTCTGAGGCGGCCTTCAATTATTCGTATCGTTGTCGACTTTATTATGTTCAGCATTGTCTCATAACGTCGCGCATCAAAAAAGATCAAGCAGGAAAATATTCGTGGTTGTCGACGCGTAATCTCGTAAATCGTCATTGCCTCAAAAACTCCTGCCTATCATTACATCATCCGGTGACGATGCTCTCGTTGGTAATCGCACACCCGATCGCGGCAAAGCAACTCTTGCCACGTCCAACAACAACGGTCGAAATCAGGTGTCGACGACTCCTGTCATCGGTGCCTCACCATCTAGCACGGAAGAATAATAGTTGGGTGAATGGCTTCGTAAAGTCAATCAAGGTCCCACGTCCGATCATCGTTGCGAACACTGCGATCCCTACGAAGAAGTCAAGAATAGAAACTACATTGCACGCGGCGGAGGAGGAGGAGCAGCAGAGTTTGGGAATGTGCTACGTTGGGAATGACAATATACCAATCACGAATGAATTGAAGATTGTTGTACCGGGTGTAGATGATGTACCCCGGGGAACGTGGCCGGTATTTCGTATGATGGTGAGTTGAGAATTTAAGAGAGAGCGAGAGAGCGTTATTCTTTGTGTTACTCATCGCTCATCATTTTTCAACCAACCAAAATCATGTTTTTCATCATACACAAAGGACGAGAATGGAAAGTTTCGTCAAACTTCTTCGAATGCAAGCGGTATCCATTCTCCCTCGATTGTACCGGACGACCTCTCTCAGCTCCAATCATTACTAATTGCTCAATATCCTCACTACACTTCTCTCTTTGAATCGAGTACACTCCTACGACCAACTGAGTATCTCGACGATATGCCACGGCATCTATCTTCACTGATGAATAGCAATACACTACTGCGAGCACATCGTCAAATGATACGACTGCGCAAGTTGGATACTATATTACACAACGCCCAACGTCAAGGTCGGATATCCTTCTACATGACTCAGCATGGCGAGGAGGCGATACACTTCGGCTCCGCATCGGCACTGCGTCCCCAAGATGTCATACTGGCGCAATACCGTGAGGCCGGACTGCTCATGTGGCGTGGCTTCACGTTGGAACAGTTTTGTAATCAATGCTTTGGGACTGATTTGGATTTGGGCAAGGGACGACAAATGCCCATCCATTATGGTAGTCGGGCATTGAATTATCAAACGATATCAAGTCCATTAGGGACACAAATTACACAGGCCGTGGGCGTGGCGTACAAATTCAAACTCGATGCATTATCCAACAAGGAGAAGGAGGCGGCAATAAGTATTGTATACTTTGGTGATGGCGCGGCGAGTACAGTCGACTTTCATTCGGGGTGTAACTTCGCGGCTACATTACGTTGTCCGATGATTTTCTTCTGTAGGAATAATGGATATGCAATCTCTACGCCCGTGAAAGAACAATATGCCGGAGATGGTATTATTTCACGTGCGCCAGGATATGGTATGGCCGCCATACGCGTGGATGGGAATGATATCTTTGCTGTACACGCTGCTGTTTCAGAAGCACGAAAGGTTGCAATAGAAACCTCCGGACCGGTTATGATTGAGGCAATGACATATCGTAGTGGACATCATTCCACAAGTGACGATTCGTCACGATACCGTCCGAGTGAGGAGGTACAAAAGGCAAATGATGTGTCGGATCCAATAGTCCGATTTGAACGGTTCTTACATAATGTTGGATGGATGGATACGAATAGCAAAGCAAGTATTGAAGATGAGGAACGTGTATCAGTACTACGTGCAATGGAGTCCGCGGAATGTCGACCCAAGCCAAAACTTGATACAATGTTTACAGATGTATATTATGAAAAGCCAACAAACTTGGTCCGACAAGAGGAGGAGTTATTGCAACATTTGAAAAGGCACAACATCCCGTACGAGTAAAGTGAAATGTTTGAGTAGTGTTTATGATTGTTGTCCATACAGGTATCTTTGACGATGATTTATTTTAGGTAGCAGAATTCATCAACTTTGTAGATAAGTATCGTAGTCCTTGATCAAGGTTACGAGCCGCGGGTCAGTCTGCCTACCTCTGTGCATCCATTTCTCGAGATTCATCACGCATTCTCTAAAAGTTTTGCTCGTCCCGGGTCCGTACACCGGTTCAGATGTTTGCTATCTTTCCCCCGTCGCAGGTAGTTGGACTTAAAGCAAATATTAAGTGCATGGAACACGTATTATTTGTCGACCAAGGAAACTAGAAACAATCAAGAGAAGATGTTAACCTCACTAACAGAAAATGTCAACGATGCACGGAAGGAAATGGAGGGGGCAGAAACGTCACTAATGGTGGCTGAGAAAACAAATAATGAGGTCAGCATTGACATAACTGATGATAAAATGGATGATACGTCCTCTGAAAAGTATGCGACGACGCTGGTGGGTTATTGCGTTGTACCATGGATACAGCTAGTAGGGGATTGTCATATGTAGTTCAAAAGGACAAATGAATCATCATGATGAATTCACTGAGTTTCCCACACCAGATTTGATAAAGATTAAATAGATAATGTGCACATACTATGATGTTTATCACCAATATTCTAATAATGCATGATCCAAGTCCTTGATCACCTGCCAAGTTTCCTCGATGCGTCTTGCAATCCAGATATCAATTTTGGAACAAGTATCATTGTAAATTGTTTCCGGACGGTGATCTTCTCCACGTTAATAAGGATCGACATGCCTTCTTCTAGATCACCTTTTGGTATTCTTCTCTTTGGTATTCCTTCGCGTCGTCAACTTGGCTTTACGCTTCTTTGATTGTGATTGTTCTACGTCAGCCGTCAATGTCTCCACAACTTGCTTTGACGCCAATTCGTGTAATGCTTTTGTGGCATCATTCGTCCTTTTCGGTCTCTTTGTTGTTGCTGCGATCGCCTTTGCTGTATTGTTATTACCGTCTAAATCGAGCTCGTCAACTAATGGCAGAGACGAGACGGATTCACAGACATCTACTGCAGTCTTCTTACCTTTTCCTTTCTTTGTTAATAATATCATGGCCTCCTTTTCATCGCCATGGGTCTGTTCCAAAAGTTTCACGAATTCATTTGCTTTACCCTTGGTTAGAAATGGGTATTTTAGCTTTGGAGAATAGTACCAATTACTCCCCCGTTTTTTGTTATTAACAATGCGTGAGATTAGTCTCATAGTCCAACCGGGTGGGAATCCAACTGCCACCTTCGATGGGATATGTTTGTCACTTTCAGCAGTGGGGATTATAAACTCTGATGAATTGAACGATGTAATTGAACCGACCGGCGAGCGTTCATTCGTCTTCTTGCCTTCTTCTTGGTCCTCCTGTCTCTTCTTCGTTAATATGCGTTTTTTACTAGTACCCACCTTTATGATCTTTGTTGTACCTCCATCCTCCTCTGCTGTTGACACATTGCTATTTGCACATATTGTTTTCGACGTCGTACCTGCCACTTGAGTGACAATCGCATCTTCACAATTAGGGACAGCCCCTCGTGCATCAATCGTAACAATGGAAGACTCAGTACGACGTAGTTCAGCTTGCTTCTTTTTCAGGTATTCTAGTGACGTCGTACCTGCCACTTGAGTGACAATCGCATCTTCACAATTAGGGACAGCCCCTCGTGCATCAATCGTAACAATGGAAGACTCAGTACGACGTAGTTCAGCTTGCTTCTTTCTCAGGTATTCTAGTGACGTCGTACCTGCCACTTGAGTGACAATCGCATCTTCACAATTAGGGACAGCCCCTCGTGCATCAATCGTAACAATGGAAGACTCAGTACGACGTAGTTCAGCTTGCTTCTTTCTCAGGTATTCTAGGGATGACTCTGCTTTTCCTGCTGCAGCAGAAGTAGTAACTTTTGTAGTAAGGCTCTTCTGTGAGGAAGGATCGTCACCATTCTTCGTCTTTGTAACATTGCAATTCTCGTTAATGACAGCAGTTGTTGCTGATTTACAATTGTCTGTTGGACCATCCTCATCTCGTTCTTGCTGTCCTCGTCGTCGTTTACGTCCAGCAGAGGCGCCCGCAGAGAAGGGAGTATCTAGTGTGAAAATTGATTTTTCCTTCGATGACAATGATGGTGTACCAGTCTTCTGTGCTTCTATTATACCGCCGCTTTCTTCACCACTTCCTACTCCACCACTTACGATATCATCGACATGATGCATTGCCTCTTCGTTGGTCTTATTAGCAGCAGGATCATTATTGGTACGTCGCATTCTTTTCAATGCATTCTTCGAGGGCGAAGATAGTTTTGATTCTATTTGCTTGTTGAGTAATGACTCACCAACACTGTCGGCTTTACAATTCTCCCTTGTATCATGCACACGCTGTTGATTATTCTCTCGAGAAGCATCATCATCATCATCGTCAGAAGAAGAAGAAGAAGAGCAAGAAGAAGAGGAAGAAGATGACGTATCTTCATCGGAGGAGTACACTCCGTCACCACTCCTATCGTTATTGCAGGCCTCATCCATGTTCTCGTGGGCGTCATCCACTTGACCAGAATTAATGGCACTGTCATGTTGAGCAGGATCTTCATCCGTTACTTTGTTGGTCGATTCCATAACAACATTATAAGTTTCTATCATGGCACTGGCATCATTATCAAATTCTTCCCCTTCCGCCTCTTCTTTCCCATCTTTATGTGAATTTACACACCTTGCATTACGTAGGAAATGTACAACGGCATCATCGTGATGACAATTATTATCATCATCTATAGTAGTACCAACATTCTTGTCATCGATGATAAAGTAATAACTAGTAGCAATGTAGTTCGAATAATAGTCATGTTCCTTACATATTAACATACGCGTCAATTTTGATGTAATTGGAAATGGACGACGTCGATGAACTTCGTCATCGTCATCATCACTATCTTCTTCGTATCTGACTGGTGATATGTGTAAATTAACAAACGTCGTCTTTGTTGTTGTTGTTGTTGTTGTTGTTGTTGTATCTTCTCTTCCTCCTCCTCCTTTCGAGAGAGATGATAGTATACTTTCATATGGTTCGAATTTGAGTCCATTATTTGCACTCTGTAAATAAACATTAACGTCTATATAATAATAACATGCCTCCTCCTCCTCCTCGTCGTCGTCCTTGTCCATCCGCACTCCTCTTACCCCCGCTCGCGACGAGGATGTCGGCGAAGGAGAAGATTCGGACCACGTCGGTTTGATGATCGTCCCCATCCCTAAATCGTACCGCAATCTGTACGCCAATTGTCGTCGTTGCCGCGGCCGTTGCAGAGGACCGCCCCGCCGACGAGTGGCGTCGTCGGTACTGCTAATACTCGAATTATGGATATTCCTCAACAGCGTTAATAAGTACGTCGAGGAATGTAAATAGTCATCCTCGATCGTACGACGACATAATTCGCTCCATGTTAATCCAACGTCCTCGTTAGTGTCGATATAGGTTACTATTGGTGGAAGGTGGTCGATGGTACTACATTGGATGACAATCGTGCTAAAGCCGTCCATCTCATCGTCTATCGAGGAGTGTGATAGAGAAGCAAAACGATAGAGTAGCAAAACACGCCAGACGTTCCCGCCATCAGGAGATGCATGTGAAGAAGAATCCAAAGCATGACGCGGATATAGACTGCGGCAAATTCCAAATTCCTCGTCTAATGATATAGCAGCAGCAGTAGACGTAGTCGCTTTAACTGCAGCAACAACAACAACAATGAAGGAAAACGAGGAGGAGGAGGAGAGAGGTCTGAAAAGTCCAAAACGAGGACCCTCCGTAAATAGTAGTGATAGTGAACACGAACAACAAATAATCATGCATGTGGAAAATCTCTCCCTCGGCGGCTCAGGTAACGGAGACGACGCGGAAGGAGGAGGGGATGGAGGTCCTATAAAAACATCGAGCTTGCACACCGTGGCGTCCGATGCGCCGATGAAAATTGATGCCGTTCTAGCCGCGGAGGACGTGGAGGCGACGGCGAATATCAAGCCGACGACGACGGAGCTCGCATCCGATGCGGCCGTCGACGACGCCGACGCTGCGATTATCGCGGGAGGGAATATAATAAACAATAACGAGGAACTATCGGACGCGGCTGCCGCGGGGAGTAGTACTACTCGTCCTGTACTCGATCGACTCGATTCGGCGCCAATCCCGACCGCTGCGGAATCGAAACGCAACAAAACGTCGACGACGACGACGGGCGGTACGCGACCACCACCATCACAACCGCCACCACCACCATCTTCAATCCCATCATCATCATCGGACTACAATGCTGCTGCATTAGATATGGATAATGACGATTGTCCAGATGCACACGATACATTATTGACCATGTCGTACAATCAAGATGGCGGGTGTTTGGCCGTGGGCACCGGGTCCGGATTCCGCATATGTAACATCTTTCCCTTTCAAGAGACGTTCCGTCGATCGCTCGGCGGCAGCGGGGGAAATAATGGCGACGAGGACGCGACAACTTCGGCAATGCGGCGGCCCAATCATCGGTCTCCTTCTTCCTCTAGCAGTAACAACGGCAGCAGTACGGCGGCGGCGGCGGGAGGAGGAGGGATCGCCAAAATCGAAATGCTACATCGAACGAATTTACTCGCCCTGACCGGACACGCCGCATCGACGTTGTACCCGCCGAACAAGGTGTACTTGTACGACGACCACCTGCAACGCCCGATCGGCGAATTGAGCTTCCGACAGCGCGTCCTGACGACCAAATTGCGCCGAGATCGCATCGTGGTGGTACTGCGCGATCGGGTGTACGTGTACGACTTCTCGGACCTGAGCTTGTTGGACAAGGTCCACACGGGAGATAATGCATTGGGCCTCGTCGGCATCAGTACCGATCGCGGCGGCGTGGGCGGATTCGCGTCGACCATCGCGAACGCCGATACTGTCGGCGGGAGTAGTAATAGTAATAATGGCATGGTACTGGCCTGTCCGGGCACGCGGCGCGGACAGGTGCGTATAGAATTGTACGGATTGCGTCGCACGACATTCGTCGATGCGCACGATTCGGCATTGGGCGCATTGGCACTGAGCGTCGATGGACGTCTGCTCGCCACGGCGAGCGAACGCGGCACCGTCATACGACTGTTCGATACGCGCGGGGTTACTATTGGCGGTGGGAATAATGCGGGATCGTCATCGAGCGGCGGTGGCCCATCGGGCGGTGGTGCGGCGACCGCCGTGTCATCCTCTACGCCGTTGCGCGAATTCCGCCGAGGCGTGGATAGAGCGACGATATCTTGTCTTACGTTTAGTTTAGATTCGGCATGGCTGGGATGCGCCAGCGATCATGGGACCGTGCACGTCTTCCAAACTCATGATCCCGCCGCCGCCGCCGCTACTATCGACGGTGGCGTAAGTAACATCGACGGAGGCGGCAGTAGCGCTTGCGTCGAGGGTACGAAGAAATCTAGATCTAGCATGACCGGAAAGGCAATGATGTTATTGCCCAGGCTACTAAGTTCATCGCCATCATCGTACCTCATCGAGGGAACGAAGGCATATGCTCAAGTGCGGGGCGTGCCACATCCAAAAGCATGTGCGTTCATCCCCGATAGAGAACAAACTATATCCGTGGCAGGACTTGATGATTTTGGTAATGGATGTATACTATTGGCCGAGTTTGGTCCAAGGCTATATAATACTATTGGCGGTGATGGGGATGGCAAAAGAAGGAGCGTTGCTGGGGGAGTAGATCAAAGTAAGGTATCAACGACAACAATGGACGACTCAACGGAGGCACGAAGGTTGGGATATCATCGTTTCTTCAAATGCAAATCACCCGCAAGTCAGACGGGACGGCGACCGCGTTCAAAGAAGAAGGATGGCAATAATAATACCATGGCAGATGATGTACTTGACGGTGGAGCATATATTGATGATACTCCAGCGGATATGAGGATGAATCATATTTCTATTGGGGATGAGAACGAGGATGACTTTGTGCCTATTGAATACAAGTGATAGAAACGTTAGTCTTGTGTAGCATTTTTGCATTTACACTGAAGCCGCTGACGTGACATCACACATCATCATCGAGTAGAATACTGACTGAGTATATGATTATTGTCAGCATTTATCTGACACTTTTCGTTGAACAAATTCACCTAAGCTATCCTTGCAGTGTTTACAAATTGATGCACTTTTAGACAAATAATTAAATAATACTTTACAAACATGTTTACATATCCTCCGTCCTTTAATGTGTCATCGCCTTCTGCTGTACCTCGAACAATTTTGTCATGACCCCCTTAATGCTTTTCATTTCTTTCTTTAACTCTTTCCTAATACCCGTCACTCTCTTTTTTAGAGCTATTATATCATTGCGATCTGACAGTGTCTCTTTTAATAATCCCTCTTGTAGTGAAATAATATCCTTCATTAAACTGTCAACCTCCCCAATGCGTTTCTCTATTTCATTCTCACCACCCGTGTCTTCGAGCTTGGAAATCTTCTGAACGAAGAGTCCTTCCCTAATCTGTGGTGGCCATAGCCATCCCGCGGATAGTATTCCCATGAACAGCCAAAGGGGAATGAGTACCATGGAAACGAATATTCGTAGTGGGACGTATAGTATCGCTCCCATACCACTCTCCATTTCTGGATCGAAGCATTCGATAAGTTTTTTCCATCCGATGCGCTCCCAGCTAATGTCAACATTCTGCCTATTGACAAGACGAGATAGCTCCTCCTCATCATCATCTTCGTCATCGTTACTCCTGCCTCCCATCCTAAAGAATTCCTTCATCGCTTGTTTCCATGGACCATTGGTAATTATATCCATATCTGTTAAGAATGACAACCGGTTACTCCAAAACACGATCGATGCACGATCATTCGTTACCACACCATATAGGTCAGTAATTATAGCAATCAATATATTCACAAGGATGATTACCTCAATAAAGTAAAATGAAACGAATAGGAACATTTTGAAGTCATTTTGTTTGAATATGGATGAATCATACTCGCCAAGGAACATGGTATATGTCTTAAGCATTGACCACCATAACCCTTGACAGTACGGGTAATCTACTTCTGGTTCACATTGTTCATAGGAGTCATACAACCCAGGCATCGTCTCGTCGTAATATGCAGGCTGTGATGGTGCAGACGATGGTGCCAATCCATTCGCCATGTCTGCCATTCTCTCTTCATTATATACCAGACATTCACTGCTATTCTTAAAGAGCGTGTACCACATTTGTGCGAATGCTACCAGTGTGATTATCAAGCTCACAATGAATGCCACGAGCTTACTGGTAACATATATAACACCGCTCACAAAGACTGCAAACTCAATTAGTATACTCTTAAGATATGCCAGCATTTGGAGGTAGCATGTTCCTAAAGTAAATGCAGCACCAATACGAAAATGTTCAGCATCCCCCAAACCAGTTTGCATCAATACTGTATAATACACGGTCATACAAATGAAAACAAAGTTGACTAAATTCTCGGCATCTAAAAAGTAATCAAAAATCGTCATTTGATTACCAATTGATATCAATTGTATAATCTCTCTCATGATGAAGTATAATGCACCAATATATAGTGGTGAAAGTAACGCCACACTAACCTGTTTCGACTCAGTTGTGTCATTCAATACATTAAACCGACGATCGATACTTTGTTCACTTGCAAAGGAGAATGCTGCGATAATAGCACATAGAAAGTAAAAATCTAATAATAGTATCATGGTTGGGAATCGGGAACTCATCTTTTGATTTAACATAGTTTGTACCGTGGGATGTAATACTGCTTTATCACGGAGCCATTCTGACATTGCTCTAATGCCATTGATAAATTCACTACTCATACTTGGCTTGGAATTCAAATATACCAAGAGACATTTACACATTCTATCTCGTTCGTCCGTCTGCTCCTCTTTTATTGTTTCGGCCTTGGTGGATAGTAAATGTAGTGGTAGATTCTTCTCCATATCTAACGTTTCCATGGCATTGGGATATAATTTGAGTAATAATTCTACCACCTGCGGTGAATGTTCGCGATCGGCATTGCCCATCATGAAATGTAATGGCATGCGCCCCCTGTTATCCGTCCTTCGGACGCTATCGGCCCATGAATCGGTCAGTGCGGTCAGTACCGACACATCGGCACCGTACGCACACGCATAGTGTATGGGTAACATTTCATTCTCATCCGGCCAACGCGTCGATTCGCCCTTTTTGCCGGCGAGTAATTTCACGAGCGCGGGCGTCGCCGGACTCGTTACGTTCCCCAATGCAAAATGCAGCGGCGTGCGTCCGCGCTTGTCGGTGTTCAGTCGACTGTCCGGGAACGCATTCACCAATAACGTAATCACGCCAAAGTCGGCACCGTTCGCGCATGCATAATGCAGCGGAAGCCACCCGAAGCTATCGGCCCAGAAAATAATGTCCGGCGCGGCCATTAGCATGATTTCGATCACGTCGACCGGGGGATGATTCCGACATGCTACGTGTAAGGCACTGGTGTCGAAATCACCTTTTGTCTCAACTGCCAATTTGGTCTCATCGACGCTGTGCGTTTGTAGCCATTGACGGACATAGTCCCATAATTCAGACGGGTGTTCATAATCGACGACGCTGTCTATTAATGTATCGAGATTATCGGCTAATGGATCGTAGGGTATGTCGGTATCATCATCATCGATATCGTGTTGTTGTTGCTGTTGATGTTGTTGTTTTCGTGCTGCGGTGATTCTGGACGAATTGGAGGAACTGTCATCGTCAGACGATGATGATGACGATGACGATTCATCAACAACAACTTTACTCACACGCTTCTTCGGTCGCGGCATGGCGGAGCAATAAGACTATGGAGGCCGCTTGTTGGGGGAGATAAGGGCCGATGATACGGCCACGAAAGCGAAGGGCGAAGGGGGAACTCTACGCGGGAAATATGAAGGAAAATTCTGTTCTGAGTTGCAACCGGGTCTTTACGGCCACGGAGTCTTTACTGGCCACGGATTTTCAGTACAACTACGTATGTAGAAAACTGGCCCCGGATTTTCAACAACTACGAATCCGGGGGCCAGTTCTACATACGTAGTTGTACTGAAAATCCGTGGCCAGAAAGACCCGCGGTTGCTTGGTCAACTAGATAACAGGCTGCCTTCTTGCTTCTAACGACGTGCATAGCTTTGGCATGGTGGTTGGTGGCGGTGATCTGTGATCTCAGGAGTGGAGAGATAAACATATGATGATGATGGTGGCAAGCTACTGTGTCGAGTGTGGCAAGGAGGAGGGATGCGTCAGTCTCAAGAAGTGCAAGGCATGTATGCTCGTCAAGTACTGCAATGCCAATTAGAGGAATCATTGGCCGAAACATAAAAAAGACTGTAAACGACGAGCCGCCGAGCTACATGACGAGGCGCTGTTCAAAGACCCGCCGCCTAAAGAAGACTGTCCAATCTGCTTCCTACCAATGCCAGTAATGTTGATATGTTGTGTCTCGCTTCCACCTGCAACTATAACGTCAGTACCAATTTACGATTATGCAAAGGCAAATGTTGAGCTGGCAAAGTTATGTACGCAAAAATATTATCCTTGTTGTGGAAAGAGCATTTGTATAGGATGCATTTATTCCTTCATCGATTTTGGATACAAGGGTAAGTGTAGATTTTGTAATTTCGACTCAGGTAACAAAACAGATGAAGAGAATCCTGAAGGTATAATGAAACGGGTGGAGGCAAATGATGCTATTTCGATGTGTTTGCTGGCTACTGGTTATCATTCTGGATTAGGAGGTTTGCAGCAGAATCATGCGAAGACAATGGAACTATTAGCTGAGGCAGCAGATCTCGGTTATAGTAAGGCGCATTGTAGCCTAGCTGACATTTATTATGAAATGGGAGATTTGAAGAAGGCCAAGTTCCATTATGAGGCCGCGGCCATGGCAGGACACGAAGTGGCAAGGAAAAACCTTGGTTGTTTAGAGAAAACGCTTGGAAACATGGAACGAGCTATAAAGCATTGGATAGTTGCTGCATCAGCTGGGCATTATCAAGCCATGGGTCACTTGAAAACATGTTTTGAAAAAGGCTGCGTTAGTGGAGAATCAATTGACTCAACTATGACAGCATACAATAATTCTTGCGCCGAGATGAGAAGCAAAGCAAGAGACGCTTATATACGTGTGATGAATATGAATTATGAATAACACATGACAGATTATATCAATTGGAATTATATTATAATATCACACAGAATAGATTACTGCGATGTAAGAAATAAATGGATATAAAACACAATTCTTGTCTTGTCAGTGAACAATATTTGTTACTCCTATGTATCTAAGTTCCGGAGAGTTAATGAAAGCAAGGCCAGACTCATGCTGTTCCGGTTTTGGTTTTGTCAAATGAAGATTTTTCTCCGTAAGCCAGTAGAATAGAGGCTTCGTGATCGCCTCTTAAAATTCATTGAAATTTCAAAGATTGCTTATCACTTTCTACTAAAATAAGATGTTTTTCTAATCCTTTTAATGTCGAGGCATCATCTTCTAGTCAAACAAATTCGTCACTGCCGGAGTATCTATGTTCACCACTATTGACAGCAATGCATCTTTACACTGTGCTCCATTACCCAACCCAAGTCCTTCAGTGATAAGCTCTCCAGTGTACCCAGTACGTCTAAGCTCTTTCCCAAACAGAAATCCAGCC
>Ga0247843_1007930_pt1 | contig 12711 bp, 7 predicted proteins | sample LaCruzMarch2017__FD_192420 | JGI IMG/M metagenome (GOLD analysis project Ga0247843, IMG submission 192420) | Freshwater microbial communities from meromictic Lake La Cruz, Castile-La Mancha, Spain - LaCruzMarch2017_8m | ecosystem: Environmental > Aquatic > Freshwater > Lake | place: Spain...
CACGAATGATGGTTACTTCCTGTTCACCTGATTTCTCCACCATAGACGTTCTCATTTTCAGACCAGAATCTACGGCAAAATAATCAGATTTAATTTTTCCTTTAGCATCTTTAATCAAAACTTTGTAGCAATCAACGCCATTAACCAGTTCATTTTCAGCTAATTCCAAGGTAGTACCCTTTTCTGTGTAGAATAATTCAGGAAAGATACTTGCCTCTTCACGTAATTCATTCGCCTCATCGCCTTCTACTATTTTTTCAGGCTGACCCATGGCCGTAATTTTACCCTTAGTACCGTCAAATATCTGCTCACTTAAAGTCATACTATTCATCGTAACCGAAGAAATGAGCTTAATATTATCCTTTTGGATATTTTTCATTGAAAGCTGCATTCCCTGAATAGATGCTGACATTTCAATGGTTACATCCTTCACATTCGAAAGAACCTCCTTACCGCCAATGGCTTTTATATATTTTTCAATGATTGTAGAAGGATCTATTTTTACCTCTGATTTCGTTTCCATTTTCAATTTTGGAACCAAAGGATTTCCATAATTGTCAACGTAGCGTACTTTATTTTCAGCATCAAATCGAGCTAATTTTGAAGCAATTTCTGAACCTTTACCCACTGCTGAAATAAAAATCTTATCAGGATTAACATATTTCAAAGCCATGGCTTTAACCTGTGCAGCATCGACGGCACTCAATCGTTGCAAATAAGTATTGTAATAATCAGCAGGTAATTTATACCGAACAATATTGAGGGCAAAACCTGCAATGGTAGAGGGTTGCTCCAAACTACGTCCAAAACGACCAAGAAGTTCTGCTTTTGCGGCATTTAGCTCTTCAACGGTAACGGTACCCTCTCTGATTGATTTCATTTCAACGATAAATTCAGTTAACGCTGAATCAGTTACCAGATTTCTTACATTGGCGCCCGCCGTAAAGAAACCAATATTCTCATTGGGAGAAATACTTGAATAAGCCCCGTAGGTATAACCTTTATCTTCTCTAATGTTTTTAAATAAACGACTGGAACTTCCACCTCCGAATATTTGATTCATCACTGTCACTGCAGTAATGTCTGCTGCACCTGGCTCTAAATTAAGAGGATATGTCAGGGATAAAACAGTTTGAACTGCATCATTTTTATCGTAAAAATATACCTGATTTGCCGCTGGTGGTGTTGGGTCAACAAATTTTTGAGCTTTAACCTTACCTTTTTTCCAAGCCCCAAAATACTTTTCAGCCTTGGCAATAGCGTCTGCATTCGTAATATCACCTACCACAATAAGGTAAGAATTACCTGGTTTGAAATATTCATCCTTATAATTTTTACAATCCAGGACCGTAATATTTTGAATAGATTGCTCCGTAGTTGTTTCGCCGTAAGGGTGTTTTGTTCCATATCTCAATCTGCTTGAAATTTCAGAACTGATAGCCCCCGGGTCATCTTTTTGACTGGACAAACCAGAAAGGGTTTGCTTAATCAGTTTATCAAATTCTTCTTTAGGAAAAGAAGCGTTAAAAAGAATATCAGACATTAATTCTAAAACAACGTCAGCGTGTTTTGTTAAGGATGAGGCAGAAATACCATTTCCTGATGTATTCAGTGATGCACCGATAAAATCAACAGATTCATCAATTTGTGCTTTCGACTTAGAGCTAGTACCTGCGCTCAATAGTGGTCCTGCTATAGATGAAATACCCGCTTTTTCATTTTCTAAATGCAAAGGGACATCCACAAAAAGCTGAAATGAAACCCTGGGAAGCTTGTGATTTTCAACCACAATAATTTGAAGACCATTACTTAGTTTAGATAAGGTATAATTTCCAATTTCAATTTTTGGGGCTGGACCAGCTGCCGGGGCTGATTTCCTAAAATCCTCCTGACCTTGCACAGAGAAGATAGAAAGAAATAAAAATAGAGAAAGAATTAAAAATTTATGCTGCTGCATGGTGATGTAGTATTTGAGTATGTAAAAGGTTAAAAACAATCTTAATTTGCTTTTGGCAACCAAAATAAGACGAGACGATTTTTTTCATCAAAATAAAGATTAGCCACTCTTTGGATATCTTCTTTAGTCACAGCCAAATAACGATTGATCTCTGTATTAATTAAGGAAGCGTCTCCATAATGCGTTTCATACACAGCCAAATTTTCAGCGATACCTTCTACTGATGAAAGTTTGCTCACGAACTGGTTTTCAATTTGATTTTGAAGTTTTTTTAACTCTTGATCAGAAATGGGTTGATTTTGCACTTTTTCAATTTCCCCCAAAATCGCCTTTTCAATATCACTTAATTCAACGCCCATATTGGCAATGCCGTAGGAAATACCCAAACCCGGATCTTCGAGTGGAAATTGAAAAGAACCTGCCTGAATGGCCAACTGTTTTTCATCGACAAGAGAACGATAAATACGAGAACTGTTACCATTTGACAACAAAGTATTTAACATTTCCATAGCATAATAATCTTTACTTCCTTGAGCTGGCGTTCTATGACCAATAATTAAAGCTGGCAACTGAACACGATCATACACTGTATCTCTTTTTGGTCCATTTAAAGGAGCTTCGGTAATGTTTGGACGATAAATAGGTTTTGACGATTTAGGAATCGTTGAGAAATATTTTTCAACCAATGCTTTAGCCGCACTCTTATTTATATCCCCCGCAATGGTAAGAACAGCATTATCAGGAAGATAAAAATCTTTATAAAACTGCTGATAATCCTCATCAGAGGCAGCATCGAGGTGTTCCATAGAACCGATTGGCATCCAACGATATGGGTGATTATCAAAAAGTCTCACAAAAACCTGCTCCATTAATGTACCGTAAGGCTGGTTATCCATTCTTTGTTTCCTCTCTTCTTTTACTACCGCTCTTTGCGTTTCAATTCCCTTTGAATCAACCACGGCATGCTTCATTCTTTCAGATTCAAGCCATAATCCTAATTCGAGATAATTAGAAGGTAAAAACTCATAATAATACGTTCTATCCTGACTTGTATAGGCATTTAATGCTCCACCGGCACGAGAAACGTATTTATCGTACTCTCCTCTTGCAATATTCTCTGAACCTTCGAACATCAAATGTTCAAAAAAGTGAGCAAATCCAGTTCTTTCAGGCTTTTCATTTTTTGAGCCTACATGATAAAGAACTGAAATCACTACATTGGGTGTAGTATGGTCTTCGTGTAAAATAACTTTCAAACCATTATCTAAAGTAAATCGGTCAAACTGAATTTGTGTTTGCCCGAAAACAGCAGAAGATACAAGTAAAAGCATAGCGCTTAGAAATTTTTCCATAATATCGTTTTATAATTTAGTATTATTTCGCATAAATACAATTAAAAGTTCAAATAAGTTTCATTTTTTCGACTAAAATAGATGGTTTGGCGATGTTGGAAAATACGAGTGTAACAAAACAACAATTTTACCTAAATTTGCCTTCATATTTAAATAAAACAAGTACTCCATTATGAAAAAACAGGTCATTTTTATTACCGGAACTTCCTCAGGACTGGGAAAGGCCATTGCAGAATTATGTAATGAAAATGGACATATTGTTTACGGAAGTTCAAGAAATCCACCGGCAGAAAACCCTTCTTTTAAAGAACTTAAAGTAGATGTTACCGATCAGCAGAGTGTTCAAATTGCCGTAAATTATATTTTAGAGAAGGAAGGTAAAATAGATGTAGTTATAAATAATGCAGGTTTAGGTATCATTGGGCCCACCGAATATCTTGATGTTGCCGATGTTAATAAAGTTTGGCATACTAATGTGAATGGGTTATTGCATGTTTTACAAGCTGTTCTCCCTTCCATGAGACATCATAATGTCGGTAAAATAATAAGCATAAGTTCTATTGCTTCAGTCATTGCTCTACCTTTCAGAGGTGTTTATTGTGCAAGTAAAGCTGCTGGTGATAAGATTATTCAATCTTTAAGGATGGAATTATCTCAAACAAATATTAGCTGTTGTTCCATTCAAGCCGGTGATATTAGAACATCAATCAACGAAAACAGATTAAAAGTTAAGGATTTAGAAGATCCATTTTATGCTGATATTGTAAAAAGGACGAACCAACACATTGACGAAGAAGTCAATAAAGGTATGAGCGCCCAAGCGGTAGCATTAGAAATCTATCGTTTGTTAAACCATGACAAATTACCCATTTCTTATGTTGTGGGCAAACCCCTCCAAAAATTATCCTTATGGATAAAAAGAATTGTTTCTGAGAGCCTATTTGAAAAAATTATTGCGTCTTATTCCAAATAGGTTAAAAGAATCTTTTTCGTTGGATAATCCAGCTTAGGAGAAAAGAAACCGACGTGGCAAATACAATGATAACCGGCAGGGCAAAGGGACTTTTTGATAATGGAAGGGGCACATTCATTCCAAAAAAAGAAGCGATTAAGGTAGGAACGGCGAGAAATATAGTGACTAAAGTAAGTCGGTGAATTGTGACATTCATATTATTTGAAATAATGGAAGCATAAGTATCCATGGTTCCAGAGAGGATATTGGAATACACATTGGCCATTTCCAGGGCCTGACCATTATCGATAATTATATCTTCGAACAAATCCATTTTTTCCTCTTCGGTTCGAATAGATAAAAAATCTACCCTTTTCATTTTCATCATAAGCAAATCATTAGCGCTCAATGAATTGAGGATATAAACCAAGGATTTTTCAATACTTAAGAGTTGTTTTAACTCTTTATTTCTACTGGCATGATAAAGCTCCCTTTCAATTAAATTTCTTCTAAGATCTAATTTTTTCAAACAGGTAAGAAATCGATACACATTTTGCTCCAGGAGTTGAATAATAAAAAACATGGCATCGGAAGGATCAAAATTTCTTACTTTGTTTTCAATAAATTTATCTAAGACAGGATTATCTGCTGTGGTAATAGTAAAAACGTGTTCAGGGGAGATGATTATACCTATCGGAACAGTGATATAAATAGCGTCATTTTCTTCCTCCGACGTATTAAGAATAGGTGCATTTATTAAAATGAGCCTGCAGTCATCTTCCACTTCAAACCTGGATCTTTCATCTACGTCAAGGGAATCTACCAAAAAATCTAATGGTATCTCAAACTGTACCGACGTTTTTTCCATTTCATCGGTAGAAAAAGGGGGTTTTATATTTACCCAACAACCTGGTTCCGGGTGTTGAATTTCAGTAAGGAGACCATCAACCTTTACGTAAAAATGAACCATAGCAGGAAATTGATAATTCTAATTGAACGAAATGAAAACAGATATGCAAACTTAGCTATTTTAGATTAAATAACGATAACAATAACTTTAATCCATCCTCAAAGTTCTTACAGGAGAAATGCGGGTAATCAGCCAGGTTGGAAGAATTAGAAACAAGACGATAACCAAAATGGTACCCAGGTTAAGTAATAAGATATGACTAAAATTTATGAGAATGGGTGCCTCGTTTAAATAATAATTTTCTTCAGAAAGCTTTATAAAATGCCCATATTTTTGAAGTAAACAAATGCTCACCCCAATAATATTTCCCCAAAACATACCTTTACTTGCAATAATACCAGCATAGAACATAAAGATCCTGCGGATACTCCAATTAGAGCTACCCAGACTTTTTAAAATCCCTATCATTCTGGTTCTTTCCAACATTAAAATTAGGAGGGCCGTAACCATATTAATGATAGCAACAACAATCATGAGTGACAATATGACCACTTCATTAATATCTTGTAAAGAAAGCCATTCAAAGATTTCAGGAAGTTTGTCCCGTATGGATTGCACATTTAAATCAGGAGGTAACACATTACTATAAATCACTTCGGCCCAATAATCTATCTTGCTAATATCGTCAATAAACACTTCATAACCCCCTATTTGGTTATCCGCCCAACCTTGCAATTGTTGAACTTTTCTTATATCGACTAAAGCAAATTTACTATCGTATTCTTCCAGACCTGTCTTATAAATGCCAGAAATTTTAAAATTCCTTTTTAGCATGGTACCATTTTTCACAAAAAATAGCCTAAAGTTATCCCCTGTTTTTAATGAAAGCCTGCTCGCTGTTTGCTTGGAAATGATGATTTGGTTAGACGCTTCTTTTATTGGAAAAGTAATAATATCTCCCTCTTGAAGGTAAGCTTTAAAAAACTGCCAATTAAAATCGGAACCAATACCCTTTAAAAAAATGCCATCTAAGTCATTTTTGCCTTTAACAATACCAGGTTGAATGGCATACACCTGAACCGCCTTTACACCTTTTATGTTTTTAAGCACAGGGTAAAAATCCTGGTTATCCTCAATGGGATCTATCTCCAATAAATTTTGATAAACATTGGCAGCGTTGATGTGTAAATGTCCCCAAAAGCCAAATATTTTACTACTAATTTCTGATTTAAAACCTGTAATTAAAGCGGTAGTGACAATCATTACCGCAATACTCAAAGCCACGGCAAGCGAAGCTATGCGAATAATAATACTGGCAAACGACTTTTCTTTACCGTTTGAAATACGCATAGCTAATTTAAACTCCCACCTCATTCTGATTGATTGTATAATCCGACAATATAGGCAGGAATACAGACAAAAAAAAATGACCCGCCTGTAAAGTACAAGCGGGACATTAAATATTACTCCCAAAATAAATTTTTATGTTTACAAACAAATAAATGATTATTAATTTGTAACACACAATTATAGTTAATTAATTAAAGGTCAAAACAAGTTGAGGAAGGCAAAGGTGACCAAAGTCATTAAATGGGTGATAAGTTTAACTTTTGATTTTAATTATGGCAGTAACCCCCCCATTTGGATGAATGTCATAAGTAATTGAACCCTTAATTATCAAAATTAATTGACATACCATAAACAACCCAATACCTAGTCCCTTTTCTTGAAGCGTCCCCGGCCTACTTGAAACGGGAGAAAAACCAATCAATGTAGAAAAATTATCGACTGTCAATACTTCAGAAGAATTATAAACGGATAAAGTAATAAGGTCATTTTCTCTATGGAGAGTGCAAATAATATCACCATTATCGGGGCAATATTTTATAGCATTACTAAGAATATTTCTTAAAATGAAGGAAATGATATTGGGGTCAGAATTAATTTCACCATCAAATCCTTCAGATAATGATAATTGGAATTGAATATTTTTTCTATCAATCTGAAAAATAAATAAATCTACGGTCGAGTTAAATTTATCTGTTATGCTAAAAGATAGATTCCTTGAAAATTGCGTATTCTTCTCAAGATTTGACCAAGTCAATAAATTATCTACTAAATGTGAAATTTCCGTTCCACTATGTTCCAGAGATTGAGCAATTTTCAATGCCTTCTCATATTCTCCTCTCTTTAACAAGTATTTAAACGTATGACTAAGTTGTTTCATACCAGCAAGAGGTGTATTCACTTCATGACCCAGAATATCAAAAAACCGTCTTCTTTCCTCATTTAAAATGGCTAACTTATTGTTTTTATCGATTAGGGACTGTTCATTTAATTCTAAATCATTTACTCTTATAGCGAGATTTCTTTCAAGTTCTTTGTTTTTTCCAGAAAGCAATCTATACCTTAAAAAAAAGATTATACCAATCAAAAGCAAAAATAAAATGGAGACAAACCACAAAAAGGTTTTATTTTCTAAAATATGCTGAAGTTTATAAATGGGAATATTAATTTCCTTTATAAAATGATCTGGTGAATCCTGAGATATTCTAATTTGAATAGTAGATCTGCCGGCGGTAGGACTTAAGGTAATCGAATTAAAATTATTAACTAATTGCCAATCATCCAAATAGGGCGTTTTAAAAAAGAAAAGTAAGGATTTCCCAATATAAATATTTGAAAAACCTGGATAAAGGGTCAAGCTATATTCATTAGGATTTAAGGTTATTTTACCTTTGTTTAAATATTCAAACAGTCCATTCCTATTACTGGTATTGCTATTATTATTTATTTCTATGGATGAAAAGTAAAAATTACCTTTTTCAAAATCACTGAAAGAATCAGACATTTTACGAGGATTAAACCTGACCAGACCATTAATGGTTCCCATCAGGATCTCCCCATTTTTTAAATTTAGCATGGAAAGCCAGTTAAATTCCTCTTCAAAAATACCGTCAGAAATAGCATACATGTTATATTTCCCATTCACTGGATTTACTTTATATAGCCCTTTCTCAGTGCCAAGCCAAATCATTTCATCGGAACCTATTAGCATGGAAAAAATAACCTTACTAATAGGCTCTAATCTTTTTCGAATATCCCCTATCGTCTCGAATTTATTGTTTAAAACGAATAAGCCATTCGCAGCTGTTGAAATTAAAAATCTGTTTTTAAAGTATTTAATGCCTGTAACTCTTACTTTAGGAATAACCTCCAAACTCAACCATTCTTTATTTTCTGGTGAATACTTTAACAATCCTCTATCAGTACCAACCAAATAATAGGAATCCATATCCAAAAACGATGAAATGGATGAATGCCCAGAAGGTAATGGGATAAAATTTCCTAAAGAATCATTAGCCATATCAAAAGATTGAAAGCCAAAATCACCTAACCAAAAATATTGATTGTTCAATCCCTTTTCTAAAAAAACAAAATGATAAAAGCGATTATCTATATTGTTCTTTTTATAAACTTGAAAGTTATCCAGGTTTAAAATTTCATAGTTTGAATTATTTGTTCCCAGGTAAATACAATGCTTTTTTTCGTTTAGAAAAGCACCCAGGAAATAATTATTTTTAGCTGAAAAATAAGTGTTTAAACCTGTATTAAGGTTTAATAATCCATTTCCCTTATATGAATTAAAATAAATAATAGAATCATTGACCTGTTGCAAGCCTCTAAAACTATAACCTTCATTCTTGAAATAGAATTTTATATCATTTTCAATCAATGAGTTATAAAAAAACCCAAATCCAAGATGAATCCAAACCTTTCCTACATTATCTTCTTTTATTGGAAATCGAGGAATCCAATATATATCTTGATTATTAATTTCAGGAAAATCTTGAAAAATCACCCCATTCTCATTATAAACAGATACTTTATTTTGATATTTAATCCATAATCTTAAATTTTTATCAACGAAAATATGATTTACTACTTTCAGATTAATAGAATTATTTGGAAAACTAATTTTATTTTTTGCTTTATAATCCTTGTCTATTAATATAATTTCTTCATTTTCTAGTTTTAAAAAACATTTTTCATTTTGTCCTTTGAATTCAATGAAATTCCTAATTTTCGATGCCTTAATTCTTGTTGAATCAATGATATTTCCGTTTTTACCTAATTTAAAATAAGTATCTTCAGAATAAGCATGCCAATCACCTTGGTTTGCAGGAAAAATGGTCGTTATTCGATCATTAGGTATCTTAAATTTTTCAATCCATTTATCTTTATTTTTAATATAAAAAATTCCTTTTTTATTTATTAATGCGGTATGATTCTCAAAACCATAAAAATTAATTAGATTATCATTATTTAACAATTCACTTTTTATTGGAGACCAGGTTCTTAATAATGAATTAAGGATAACAACATTTAAATTTAATTTTAAACCTTGCTGAAAGGTAAAATTTCTATATCCAACTAAATAAATACCTCCTGCTGAATTTTTATAAATTTCTTTAAAGGAATAATCTGGAATACCCAGTTGTGAAAATGTTATGGATTCGAATTTATTCCCATCATATAAAACAAGGCTATTTGTCAATAAAATCCATGCTCTGCCGAATTCATCAAATTCAAAATCCACCATATTATTAAGACGAATGGATATTTCATCTTTAATAAATTGAGAAGAATAGGTCGGTTTATTATTGATTATTTGTGCAAATGAAGAAGAAAAAAAGAGAATACTAAGGAATAAGAAAATTAAAAATTTATTCATTTTGATAAAAATTTATATTGAATAGCTACCTCATTTAAATATTTAGCACCAATGGGAATCCTAACTTCATTTAATTCAAGCCAGGATTCCTTTGTATTAACCTTACTAATCTTATTTTTATTTACAGCAAAGCTTCTATGTATTTGAATTAAGGGGCTATTTGTCTTATATTCATTTATTATTTTCACAAGAGAGTTTTTAATGGCTATTCTTTTATTATTCAAATGATACACACAATAATTACCTTCAACCTCAATATATAATAAGTGAATCCACTCCATTTTAATCAATTGATTATTATCTTTTAAGATAAAAGTTGGACTTACTCTGTTTCTGTCAATTTTATCTAACACACTACTCAGAGTATACTTATCAAAGGGTTTAACTAAAAAATAACTTTCATCGTTATGAAGAGATTCATTATAAATTTCATCACTTGGAAAAGCAGTAATAAATATGACTGGAATATTTAATTCTTTAAAGTTTTTTGAAATGTCGATGCCATTTAAACCTTTACCCAGGTGAATATCGATGAGCGCAACGTCACAACTATTATTGGTTAACCAATGTGGTACCTCTGCTGCTGAATTACAATGCCCAACAAAAAGGTGGGCAGTTTCAGATATAATTGCCTCCAATCGGGTGGCAAAAAGTAAATCGTCCTCAATAATTAAAACATCCATATTTTAAAAATACCATTCACAATAATCCATTAAATAGCTACAAAATAACTATTTTTACCCATAAATAATTGGAAAATGGATTTTTTATCAGAATTGAAATGGAGAGGAATGTTACAAGATGTAACACCTGGTTTGGAAGACTATTTGAAAACAGAAAAAGTTACCGCTTATATAGGTTTTGACCCCACTGCTCCCTCCCTGACTATCGGGAATTATGTTCAGATTATGCTACTTACCCTGTTGCAAAAATATGGTCACAAACCTATCGTTTTGCTGGGCGGTGCCACCGGTAGAATTGGAGATCCTTCAGGTAAAGATAAGGAAAGACAGTTAAAAAGTTATGATGAATTGGATTCTAATTTAAATTTTCAAAAAGAGCAGTTCAAACAATTGATAGATTTTAATGATGCTGAAAATCCTGCGATGTTTATCAACAATCTGGATTTTTATAAAGATTTAAATATTCTTGATTTTTTAAGAGTAGCCGGAAAAACATTGACCGTTAATTATATGCTTTCTAAAGATTCTGTTCAAAACAGATTGGAAAACGGCCTTTCTTTTACAGAATTTAGTTACCAGTTATTACAAGCTTATGATTTTCAATGTTTGTATAACGATTACGGATGTAAATTACAAATGGGCGGTTCAGACCAATGGGGAAATATAACCTCCGGCACTGAATTTATACGCAGAAATATCGGTGGCAAGGCCTATGCTTTGACTACCCCACTTTTAACCAAAGCAGATGGGACAAAATTTGGAAAATCAGCCGAAGGTAATATCTGGTTAGATAGTAAGTTGACCAGCCCTTATCGGTTTTATCAATTTTGGATAAATGCCGCCGATGCAGATATTCCTACTTTTGTTAGGTATTTTACCTTCTTTGACCAGGATACCATTCTAAAAAGAGAAAAAGACCTCGACATAAGGGAACAAAAACTATTATTAGCAGAGGAATTAACCGTTCGAATACATGGGAAAGATGCCTATCTTGCTGTTCTGAAAGTTACCGACTTACTTTTCAATAAGCCCTCCGACGATCAAATCGATCTCTCTGAGACAGAACTTGAAATGATTGCTAATGAAATACCAACCTTTGATATTTCATCTGACGCAATTAATAACAATTTGACTATCAATGATTTACTAACCACTGAAAGTCAAATATTATCATCTAAAGGCGAAGTTCGACGAGCCATTCAAAACAATGCGTTGAAGCTTAACAAGGAAAAAATTACCTCAGGAGACGACCTAATAAGCTTAAATCAGCTTATTAGGGATAAGTATATAATTCTTGAAAACGGTAAAAAGAATAAATATCTTTTCAGATTCAATTAAAAAATCAAGGATTTAAGATAAGGTTGATAAAGTCTGCAGTAGCTTTATCAACTTCATTTTTACCCTTCAGATGTTTGATGAACGCACTTCCAATAATGGCCCCATTAGCATATTTACTAGCCGTAAGATAACTTTCTCTATCACTTATACCAAAGCCAATTAATTGAGGAGTTCTTAACTGGAGAGACTTTATTCGTTCAAAATAACTTATTTGGTGGCTCGAAATACCTGTTTTCATACCCGTAATGGAAGAATCAGATACCACATAGATAAATCCAGTTGAAAGGGCATCTACCTTATGAATCCTTGACTCCTCCGTTTGAGGTGTAATGAGAAAACTAATTGAAATATTCCTTTGCGTTAATTTATCTTTATAAAACTGTTCGTATTCCATAATGGGCAGATCAGGAATAATTAAGCCATCAATACCCGTTTTAACACAATCATCTAAAAATTTATCTACCCCATATTGTAACAACTGATTGAAGTAACCCATTAAAATAAGGGGAACCTGCGTTTTGGTTCGTATGTCAGTAAGCTGATTAAAAAGGACTTGTAGCGTCATGCCCCCTTCAATGGCAGCCATTCCACTCTCCTGAATCACAGGTCCGTCAGCTAAGGGATCACTATATGGAATGCCTATTTCAATAATATTTGCCCCTGATTCTGCCAGGGAACAAATAATAGTTTCAGTATCGTCTAATTTAGGATAACCAGCTGTAAAATAAACGGTTAATAAATTTTCACGTTTATTTTCAAACAATTTTGTTAATCTGTTCAACAC
>Ga0247843_1007931_pt1 | contig 12711 bp, 25 predicted proteins | sample LaCruzMarch2017__FD_192420 | JGI IMG/M metagenome (GOLD analysis project Ga0247843, IMG submission 192420) | Freshwater microbial communities from meromictic Lake La Cruz, Castile-La Mancha, Spain - LaCruzMarch2017_8m | ecosystem: Environmental > Aquatic > Freshwater > Lake | place: Spain...
GTCTTTGAGGGACACCATCTCTCCAGCAACCGTCACCTCTTCCCAGTGCGGGAGCTTGTGCCGCCACAAATCGTTGTCCTCGACGTAGTCGACGATGTTGGGGCACGGGATGCCGGGATGGAAGAACTCCCACGCCAGACGCGCGCCGGACTGATCCATGCGAAGGCGCTCCGCGTACTTCGTGCCATTCAGGTTGTCGAAAGCCGTCTTGTGGTGGTCGAGGATGGTCAGGCTCTTGGCCACTTCATCGACCCGTCGTGTCGCTTCCAACGAGAATGAGAAGTCCAAGACGTAGACGTCCTTGCCCCTGTAGGCGTCGTCGTCGCGTGGCTCGTTGTAGTGCCTCGGGATATAGACAGCGGTGTCCTTCAGCTTCAGCCATGCCGCAACGGCGGCTGTGAGCCCATCTGGGCAGTCTTTGTGGTAGATGACGACGGCAGTGTTCATGATTTCTCCTCAGCCTTCTCCGCACATGTGTCACAGTGAAGGTCACAGCGAGGCGACGGATCGCCTTTTATGTGCGCTCGGCGGCGACGGCGCGGATGGTCAACTCGTCCACCTTGCGTTCGCGCATCACGGCTTCGTCGCGCCACCTCTCAACAACCGCCTCCGCTTTCTCAGCACGTGCCTCCCATGCAACAGCGTTTGCGTTTGCGATATCGCGCTCTTTGGCGAGTTCATCGATTCTGACAACAGCTTCGCCGTCGATACGCTTTGCCATCCCGCCAGCAAAGGAGAATTCACTCGCCACCTTCTCAGCCTCCTCCTTTGTCGAGAAGCGGTGTGCCTTGACGATGTCGACTGACGAGCCTGACCCGGTCAGTGCCGCACCGAGGCCCAACCATCCGCCGTTGCGCATCTCAACGCCCCACACCTCAGCGACCATCTCCTTTCGCTTGTTTTCGCTCGCCAGTGCACGTTCAACGGCAGCGGCAATGGCAGGCCACTCTTTGAAGAACGGCGTTTCAGGGGACAAGCAGGCTTCAGCGAAAGCACTACGAAGCTGGTCTACCGTGTATGCTTTTGGCTGGCCGTGGCTCGTGCCGCAGGTACAGTGTTGTCGCCAGATGGCAACACGGTCTGATGCCTTACTCATCCGCTCAAACATTGCCGCAAACTCGACTCGCCAGCGCTCCTTTGCGTTGCTGTACTCTTTGTACTGATCGACACAGATCACGTCAGCCCTCTCAGCGCGGGCGGTGGCGGCGCTGCACTCGCGCAGCACACGATCGAAGTCGACACCAAGTGCGCGTGCAGCGGCGTCAGACACATCAGCGCGGGTGTTGGCCTCGGTCGCCACCGTCCAAGCCTTTTGGAAGCACGCTTGGGCGTCGTCACGTTCGCGCACCGCCTCATCCCGCTCGCTCGCCAGACACCACCGACCGGCGATGGGAGCAGACTTGTCTAGGGCTGCTTGCAGCCCACTTACTGCTTGTCGAGCCTCAAACGCCCATGTCGTGTTTTGGAGACAATGAGTCATAACCTGCTCAGCAGCAAGTCGAAGCTCGGCAACCATCTGTTCAGCATCAATTTCTTTGGTCATAGTTACTCACTTCACGAGGGAAGAGTTGTTGATCATCTTGAAGGACAGCCACTTGCCGACGGTGTCTGATCGGATCAATTCATCACGAGGCCGCACAACGATGCCTTCCCGATTCCGGTTGGTACCTTCGTACTTGCCAGCTGAAAGCTCCTGAAGCTCATCCATCGTCTTGGAGAACTCGACACCTTCAGCAACCTTCGGTACAGCCTTCAGCCCATGGTCAGCACAGAACTCGCGCATCTCAGCATCAAGGAACAGTCGGTCCTCCTGCTTGTGGTGGATGTTGTACACGAAGAAGTCGTGCTCCTTGAGTTCGAGCTTGTTGCCCAAGATGCCGGGGCCTGCGACTTCACCTTGGATCACGAGGTGAGGGTTTTCTCTCAGGACATCCTGCAGCTTGTACTTCCGGGCCACTCGCCAGTGCGGCACATCGGACTCAAGGATCGAATGCTTCCGACCAGTGACGTGAAGATCACCAGCATCTAGATAAGCTGTGAGGCTCTGCCCGTCGATCTTGAGCGTGGCCACCCAAGCCTTGCCAGCCAACTCCTTCAGGACGTCTGGGAGGCTCTGAGCGCGCATCTCGCTGGTCCTCGACACGAAGGACGGGAATGGCGCACGGAAGGCTTCATCCGAGGAGTCTTCCTCAAATTGGGTGACTCCAAGCAAGCTCGTGACATCGTCACCAGTCTTGAAGTCCTTCGGATCAAGTCCAAGCTCTGGCAACTTCAGCAAGATGCCCATGGAGAGGCAACCGCGAAGACGGACGGCACGGAGACGCTGGTCCGCTGGACGAGGCACCTTGACGTCTGGTGGCGTGTCCTTCGGGGTCCAGACCCAGCGAAGGGCGTCGATGTCCGGCAGCACAGAGTCGGCCTCGAAGTAGACAGCCATGTCTCCGACAGACCATCGCCCCTTCTCTGAAACGACTTGGTAGCCGAGACTACCGATCTTCTCCAAGCGGTCAGCGTTGGGGACCGGCTCCACAGACAAGATGGAAACGATTGAAGCGAGCTTACGTGTTACTGGTGTCATAACGCGTAAGCTCGCTTTATAGTCAGATCTTGTCAACCTCTGGTTCAGGCTCGATGGCTGGGGTTGGTACGGGCTGAATGGCAAAGCCAAGTGCAGCAGCACGAGTCCCCCACCTGACCAGAAACTCCTTTTCGATGAAGGAAGCTTTCTCCTTGTTGAGAACTCCTTCATTGAAATAGATGCCCTCAGGGTCTTCGCGGCAATCCCAGATTGCGCCCAACGTGTGAGTGCCGTCGTCGTCGATGTTGACGATGATGGCCAGACCAAGTGGGTGGAGGAACTGACGATTCAACTCCTGCAGGTAACCAAGACGCAAGAACTCTTCAACTGGCATGTACTTCAATGTCATCTCTGCTCTCCTTCAAGGTAATCAGCAATCGAGGCTACGAGCCTCCCAACATCAGCGGCGTAGATATCATCAGCGAAAGGCACAGGCGTGACGACTTGGTACTTGATTCCCAGCCGCTGAATTGAAGAGAGAAGGGCATCGTAGCCCTTCTCTCTATAAAGATTCTTACTCAGGAGCCACAGCATCCCAAGACGTTTTCACTTCTCGATGCGCATGTCAATCATTGGAGTTGAGGAACCAGATACTTGAGAGAGTTTTCCGTCCCATTTTTCGATCTTCTTGATCTCAATCAGCTGCTGGGTGATGCTCTTGCTCAGGAGTTCGTTGGCCTTGGACTGTGCTTCAGCTTCAGCGAGGATGGCTTCGGCCTTGCCACGAGCCTGAGCAGCGACCTTCTTGCTCTCAGCTTCCGTCTCACGAAGCTCGTTCTCACGTTGCTGTGCACGCTGGATGGCAGCGTTCTTATCGTCGATGGCTTTGCGCACCAGTTCAGGGTAGCGGAAGTCATTCACCAGATAGATATCCTCAATCACGATACCAAGCGGGGCCACCTTCTCTGTGACAAGCTCCTTGACGGTATCCATGAAGGCTGACCGACCAGTGCTGACCTGCTCGATGCTCAGCGGAGCAGCAGTGCGGACCATGGCATCGCGGATGTGATTTCGCAGGAAGATGTGGGTGATCTCATCAGCACCACGACGATAGCTGCGGAACAGGTCAACCACCTTGTCCTCTTCCAAGTGGTAGGTGATACCGACGTCGACATTGATTGGCATCCCCTCCTTGGTCTGGAACGAGAGAGACTCATCGACTGGATTGCCTTCAGTGAGGCTCTTGGTCCACGTTGCGGTCTGCTTGAACGTGGGGAAGATGAAGATGTCTTCGCCAACGCCGAGGAAGTACCGACCAACGCCGACCTTCTTGATCTCGCCCTTGCCAGCACCCATGGTGTTGACCAGTACACCGACGTTGCCAGCACGAACGTCTGTGACAATCACAACCAGACAACGCGAACGCTGCCAACACGAACGGTAGAATAAACTTTGTGTTCATCTGCTTTTCCTTTTGAAGCCGAAGCTTCGTTACTGTCACGGGTGAAAGGTGAGGGTTTCTGCCATGGATTTGGCGATGGCTACACGGCAGCCTGATTCGCCACAGGCCACGATGCGACGGCTGCGACCATGCTGGAACACGGTCCAGTCATCGGGGACGCCGTTGTCGTACTTGTCGCTCCGAGCGAACTTGTTCGAGTCACAGAAGTGACACGTGTAGATGTACTCGTTGTCAGCAGCCGGGTCGATGAACGACCAGATGACGTCGATGTGCAGGACAATGAGAGCCACGCTGGTCAGTACGCCAAACACGACGCCGACGTTCGATGCACTGGACATCAGGAGCGGCAACGCAGCACGAAACCAGAACAGATCGATGGCGACGATGGCAGCAAAAGACCAGAGAGACTGGCGGCGAGTGAGATGGAATGGAAACGGTTTCATGGCCTACTTGTAGTTGCGTTTGGTATTCCAAGCAACAGGGTATGATTGGAATCGGTCAACCGGGGTGGAAGCCAAGATCGAGGAGAGTCTGGTCGTAGACCGAGTTCAGCCACTCGACATACAACTCAGCTTCAGGGAAGTCTGAGTAGAAGTTGATCAGGACATAATCTTCAGAGATGGCGGCGATGGCGGGGTCACAAATCTGCCTCTGCGTGTAGAAAATGTCTGATGAATCAAAGCTGAGGATTGCCCTCTTGAGGAAAGCAATCTGTTCGACAGTAGCCGTGTTCAGTACAATGACAGGCACTGACGTGAACACATACGGCACAACTTTGAATTCACCAGCCATTCATCAGACTGACCACCGAGTGGGGTCGATGGAACCAACTCGTCGAATCTGACGAACGTAGGTGTCGATCTGCTCGATGACAGCCTTCTCCGTAACGCCAGAGAACCGAACCTTGATGCGGTAGGACTGGCCAGCTTCGTCCTTCGCGACGATGGTCTCGTCAGCAACGACGTTGCCATTCAGGTAGCCGATGGGGCCACCGAGGTCGTAAGCATCAACGATGGGGATGACGTAGGTCTGCTCAGCGCTGTTCATTCGTCCTCCTCTTCCGTGGCTTCGGCACAGGCTTCTTCATACTCTTCAAGCAGGGTGGTTGCCTCGATAGACAAGCTCTCTGCGAGACCGACAGCTTGGTCAGCGCGAAGCTGAGCTTCATCAGCCTTCCTCTCAGCTTCCTGCCAGCGCTTCCGAAGTCCCGCAATCTTCATCTTTTGGTCCGTGCTCATGCGTTGAACCTTATCAGTTGTGGCCTACAAGTCAAGTGATACTATGCAGAAGCGGTCAGGCCGAGGAGCACTTGAGCTTTGACGGTGTTGTAGAGAAGTCGGCGCGGCTGGTGGTACTGGTACGGTCGGTCGGTCATGCCCGTCACACGGGAGAACGGTCGACCATTCGACCTCACACATTGCTCACCCGTACCGACCCTGCACTCCGAGCATGGAACATCGATCACATAAATACGCGACATAGCTGTCCTTTACTGGCTACTGCCTTCAGGTCAAGCAGAAGCTTTATCTTCTGTGGGCTCGGCGTCTGACTCTGGTGCTTCAAGGGCCTTGATGATCCTTCGACATTCACCAGTTGTCAGACATCGAGCAATGCTCTCGTCAGCCACAGGGAGGTCTGACCAGTTTCTCATCTTGGGTATGAGCGTCTCGAAGATCTTCTCGATGCCCCTCAGGCGTTGAACAGCTTTTCTGCCGCGCCGTTCTGATGCGATGAGTGCATCTTTGGATTGCTTGATGTCAGAAAGTAGATCGCCACGCTTCTTCGCCATCAGATCAGATTGCCTTCTTCGACCAACCTTCGCCGAACACCTTACTCCTAAGCTAAAGGACTGAGCCTTTAGCTTCTTTGATTGCCCATACGAGTTGTTCTGTCGTTTCCCAGTCGGTGTTCCTGATACGTCTGACGATTGCGGCGCGTTCATCTTTTCGGATAGAACCGGGGAAATACATTCGTCGACCGTAGAAAGGATTGAAGTCCTCACCGGTGCCAGCATACGCTGGCAGAATATGCCACGTCCTCTTGCGGTACTTGGCATCACGCTCACTCTTCGATGTGAGAAGCTTCTGCTTGCAGAGAAGGCAGGTGACCTCTGTGGTCTCTCGGTCATGCGCCGAATTGCCGAGTGTGTCCTCGCCACCCCAAGACTCTTCGTTGACCACGAAGTGCTTGCAATTCGCAACCTTCTTCGCCACTGCTTCAGCAAGGGACTTGCGAGTCTCTTCACGCCTGACGTGTGGAATGGAAATCTGCTCCACCTCTGCAGCACGGTCACTCCAGATCTCAAGCAGTGCTCTCAGGCCGCGAACTTCTTTCGCAATGGCAATGGTGGCCTCGTCGTCGATGTTGTTCATTCTACTCCAGATACTCGAAATAGGTCATCGGGATGTGGACCACAGGCTCGATGTCGGCAGCGTCACCACGGTCGGTTCTGCCACCCATGGCATAGGTCAGGAATGGTCTCATGTCGAGCAATGACTTCTCTGTCACCTTCAGCAGGTAGACGCCGTCGTCGTACTTGATGCCGAACAGCACTCGCTTGCTGGTGATTCGATTCATCTCGGCAGCTGCCATCCACTTCGCCAACGAGACCATGTAGGTCGGGTAGGCATCGTGGTTGTTGTGCCGCCGCTTCACTTCAGCCCAGAACCGTATCTGGGCGTCGTTTGTGCTGTCGTGAAAAGCGTAGTCAAGACGATAGGAAATCGGCAGTTTGACGGCGTAGCAGTTTGCTGAAGCAGCAATCACCCGCGCAATCTTGCTTTCCTCTTTCCTATCGTCCTGACTCTCGTACTGAGGTCTCGTCACAGCTTGGTGGCCTTTGCGATGGCGGCTTGTGCTTTGGCAAGACGGGCGCTGCCTTCTTCGTCGAGGCGGGTTGCGTAGCACTTGTCCAGCTGCTCAAGCTCGGCGACACATCCCTGCAGAGCTTCCAGCAACTCAGGAACAGCGAGCAAGACAGGCTTAAACCGCTTGCTGTAGAACATCGTCGTTTCACCTGTCGTCCAGTCGTACTGGTGACAGAGGACAGTCTCACCATCCTCGGTGTCGATGCCTTCGTCACTGGCAACCCACTTCACAGTGGGTTTGACCACTGGCTTGACGTCATTGCACGAGCAGGAGTCATCCGGCTTACGGCACTTGTAACAAGTTGAATGTGTTCCGCATGTCATTCGTCACCGTCGCTCTCATTGCTCTCAGCCGCAAGTACCGGTCCAGCCATCCACAACCTGCCCATGGCCATCATCCGTCACCACAACCTTCTCCTTCACGAAGCGAAGGGCCGACTCCTCGTCGAAGATGAAGCCGTCCAGCTGGTACTCGAACGCTCGTTTGAGGACCTCGCCGAACTCTCGGCTCGGCTTCATGCCAGCATCGATCAGATGACGACCCATGACGAGAGGCTGAGGAGCAGAGTCACGAACCGCAAGTTCGATTGCCCGTTCCAGAAGCCACTTCGTCTCCTCAACCTCACGGCTGTCCGTGATGGCCAGAGCGTCAGGAGTGGTCCGACCCAAGAAGTCAGCACGACCCACACGACACAGACGCTCCAGAGGAACCTTCAGCGCCAAGCGACGGACAGAACCACTGCTAGCCTTGTCACGAGCCAAGTGGAAAGGCTTGAGGTGCTGCATCACCAGAGGCACAACTGCCTCGATGATGTGGTGCGGCGCACCAATCCGGGTCAGGAAGCTTCGAGTCGGAGCTTCACCGGCTTCCTCATGGGCCAAAGACCGCCAGCGATCCCGCTCGAACACAGTCGTGGCAGGCTTGCCGAAGTCGTGACAGAAGGCACCGAGGATGATGATCAAACGCTCCTCAGCGTCAGTGACACCATCATCGTCCAGCACACGAACAGCCATGTCCGTGACCATGCAGTTGTGCACCCAGAGACTGCCCAACGGGTGGTCCTGACCTTCTGGATGCCACTCAGGCTCCTGAGGAACGTACAGCAGCGCCTTCACTTCGGGGAAGACCTCGATGGCACCGGTCTCAACCAGCGCTGTCAGGCCCACAGAGGGCTTGGGGCTCTTCGTCAGGAGCTTGACCCACTCAGTCCACAGCCGCTCTACAGGGAGCGTACGAAGCTCCTCAGTGAGGCTGAGGCACATGTCGATGGTGTCTCCGTCCATGGTGAAGCCGAAGCGACCAGCGAACTGACAGCCACGCAGCACACGAAGAGGATCCTCAGCGAAAGCTGGGCTGGTGTGACGCAGAACCTTGGCCTTGATGTCAGCCATGCCGCCGTGGAAGTCCATCAGCTTGCCGTCGATGAAGTCCCAGCCAAGAGTGTTGACCGTGAAGTCACGTCGAAGAGCAGCCTCTTCGGGAGTCATCGTCGGGTCAGAGGACACCATGAAGCCACGGTGGCCATGGCCTTCCTTGGACTCGCGACGAGGAAGCGAAACGTCAAACGTCTCACCTTCGATGGTCACCTTGAAGACACCGAAGGCACGACCGACAGCGTCAACCTTGAACTTCGACAGGGCGAGTTCCAAGTCAGCCACGTCCAAGCCGTAGACCTCGACGTCGATGTCCTTGGGCTCCAGACCCAAGACCCAGTCACGAACGGAGCCGCCGATGATGGCAGGACGACCACCAGAAGCGACGATAGCTTCCAGCATGACACGAAGAGTGGGAGAGATTGGAAAAGTCATCAGATACTCCTATCAGATCGTTCGTCGGTAGTCAAGCACTGCTTTATGGAAAAGGAACAACTTCGACAGGAACGAGGTCCACTTCGGTGGCTTCAACAGCTTCAGCTGGTGTGCAAGAGCATGGTTTGCAGGATTGCTGCTGGTGTTGCCGCTGGAGGTCAACGATTGCTGTGGCTGTCACGAGTGACACGGCAACAATGAAGAAGACCATGGTGGAGAAGATCATGAGGATCATCATGACATCCAAGATTGGGTCACGGTTTTTCTGGACAGCCGACATGGGAATCTCCATCAGCTGCCGATTTCTCGGTTGAATGCATTCGTCAGCATGGTCCAGCCGCCAGACTTGGTCTGACTCTGTTTCCAGTCCGGGTCTTCCTTCACCATGTCGGTGAAGATGTTCGCTGGCATGACCTTCGTGAAGGTCGCGGAGCTTTCGAAGTTCAGCTTGTCCGTGTGCTTGAAGTCGACGTACATGGTCAACCGAACTCGGTTGCCCTCTGCAGCCTCGAACATGTTCAGCGACTTCACTTTGATACCGTCAACCATGCTCATGGTGAAACTCCTTTGGACAAGTCGGCAATCAGCTTCTCACGCGCAACAACCAACATCTTGTCTGCTGCCTTCGGGTAACCACGCGGCACGTAGCCACAGGGCGTCCAGCGGTTGATCTTGTGGGGTGGTGCAAGCTGGATGGTTCCGATGCACGTGTGGCTGGGGTAAGTCTTGCCGCTCTCGCACACAAGCTCACCGGGTTCAACTCTGACATTGATGTAGCTAGCGGTCATGAGAAGCTCCATTCAGGATCTTGGGTAGCGGGCTCGATCGAGGGCGAAGCAGGCTTCGACGTGCGCCGTACCTTCGTCGACTGCCTTTTTGCAGTCTGGGCAGTCGTACTCGACAGGCAAGTCACGCATGATGCATTCGTCCTCATTGACGAGTTCACCAATCGGGAGGTTGATCCGGCAGTACGTCTGGCCATGACCCGGAGGAGCCGGGTTGGGGAAGTTCTGCGTGAAGTTGGATCGGAAAGCAAGAAGGTGCTTCATTTCAGTTGAACCCGAGACGCTTGTTTTCCTTCGCCACGGACTTGTCTTCCTTCGCCTGAAAAGCCGCAGCGGAAGCCGCTGCCTTCTCAGCCGTCATCTTGAAGCGGCTGACACAGCTGCCCGACTTCTCGAAGCTGTTCGTGTCGTAGTCAAAGCAGAACATGTAGACACCCCAACCATCGTTGTTGATGTGGGCGCGGTACTTGGCAGCGACGAGCTTGGTGTTCGTGTTCATCACTTACTCTTACCAGATCACTCATCGCATGTCAAGCTCTGCTTTACGTGCCCCTTCAGTGAAAGTACCGACACTTAGCGATTAGCCGCACTGACTCGTGCTCATGCTTACCGGAATCAGATGCCTGTGGAGGATGCGCCCGACGTGGCCAGTAGTAGTTATCATCGTCGTCCATGCTGCGTAGGCGACGTAGCTCAGCGGCATGGGCCTCTCGGCGCTCAGTGTGCATGCGTTCCTCGTCATGGGGGTTCACGACAACAGCACACGCAATCTCCAAGTCCCGCCTAGCCTTACGGTATTCGGGGCTGTCGACCGCGACAACGCCGTGTAGGCTCATCAGCCTCTCGTAGAAAAACGTGACTTGCTTCTGGCGCTGCTCGCTGTTCATTCGGCCTCCGGCTCATAGCTAGAACTTCATGAGTGGTTGAGCGGCTGCGATGTACAGCGGGTGTTTGGGGTGGCCATTCATGGTCTTGCCAAGGCACTCGAACTTGTCGCTGTACTCGTTGAACTCCCGAAGGAAATCCTTGTCACGATTGTGCAGTGTACCATGAGTACCCCAAGCAAGAACAATCTTGCTTGCGTTCTGCACTGCGTGTTCGATGTACTCGAAATTGCGTGGTCCAACTGGGTCGTCTGAGATCAGTAGGGCCTTCGGGTCTGTCGACCTGAGACCAAACAGATTGACAACCTCCAACTGCGCCAGCCCCCAGCTTCGAGTGAAGGAGATGCAGCGGCGGATGGTGGCGTCGTCGACGTTCTGATCAGCGGTTGACGGATTCAACATGACAAAAAGAGCCGTCCCAGATGCCTCTTCATTAATGTAGCGCCACAGGAGATATCTGTAATCTCCTTCAATGATGGCTCCGCTAAGTGCTTTACTTAGTGTGTTCATTTCGAAGTCCGAGTGACAGTGAAGCCATGGCTGCTGCCATTGACTGCGCCTTTGATAGCACGTCGGGTCCAATGCCGTCGGGCACGCTCCTGCTGGATGCAGCGTGGTTTCTCCCTGTCGATACCTTCTCGCATGTACGAGGTGTCAGTACTAAACGGCGGCGGCAACCCCCAGATGTAGGACGCCCGGTCTGCCTTCCTGAAGGCGCGAGTTGCCTTGCGTTTGTTCTTCAGTGTCTTCACTTCAGTGCACCATTCGAACGGGACACCCCATCACGAACCCTCGACACAAACAGCTTCGCAAGGTCAAGAGCGTCAAGCTGCTCCTTCGTCGGCTGGGCAACAGCCACGACTTCCGTGGTGTAGCTGTGTGAACCAGCACTGTGCTCCACGTCGTATGCGATGGCTCCAACGTGATCAGTGTTGCATGACACGAAGCAACTCAAAGAAAGCTCTTCTCCCTTGTCTGCACCGTAGCTACTCAGCAGAGCGTTCGCTACAAGCTTGGCAGCGTCGATGATGTCGACGTCGATTTCCACACGGCGGGAGGTGGTCTCGGTACCTTTGACTTTCATGCTTTCACCTTGTTGTGCTCGAACACCATGCTGTTGAACTGCGGAACGATGACCTTGTCAAGGCCATCACCAATGACCCTCGTGTCGAAGAGACCATGCACAGCCGTGAAATTCCTGCCGGTCTCCAGATTCTTGTATGGAACAATCGCGAGGGAAGCTGGGACGTTCTTTCCCATCTCTCCATCGTGAGTCTTGAAGAAGAACTCACTCACGAACCAGCCAGTGATGGTCTCGTCACTCCCGCTCCCGCAACGCTTGGACGAGAAGATGTCCTTCAGGAAGGAGGAGTCTCCACCATTGCGGGCTTCACGGAGAAGCACGGCGCGTTCTGACAGCTTCGACAACCACTCATCCAATCGAGTCTCGTGCTTGTTGTGCACCGACGTCAGAACCTTCCTGACGGAGTCAGACACCTCGGCGAGGAATGTCCAGTCCTCATTCGTTCCGAGGATCTCGATGGACCGGATGCCACAGCAGTACGTGCCGTAGTTGTAGTAGCTCTTGACGGCGTCCAAGAAGGAAGCTGCCATTGCTTCCTTCGACCTTTGGGTGTCGGTCGTGAAACTCGGGATGAATGCGTCGATGTCAATCGGGACGTGCCGCCGCAGCAGGTCAACAGTCATCTCCGGTGGGAGGCTGGTCGGGTCAGCGACCGGGACTTCAATTTCGATCTTCTCTGCTGACCGAGTGAACAAACTCCGGAAGCCATCGCTGTCGCTGTTGATCAGCCCCGCGATCTCAGTGAGGATCTGGAACCACAACGCAGTCGGCGACAACATCAACGACTGGTGGTAGTTGTACGAGTCAGCGATGGTGTCGTAGACACGTGTCGCCTTCGTCAGCACGCCGGGTCGGTTGCTCGGATGCAGACCACGAATGAGTTCCACGTCAGGTGGAACCTGCCTCTGGGTAGCTCGATCGTACTTCGCAGGCCAGATACGACCCATAACCTTCTTGGTGATCTCTTGCTCTGCAGTCAATGGAGCAGCAGGAGTTTCACCCAAGACTTTCCAGTACTGGCGAGGGGTTGGGTCGACGTATTGCAGTGAGCTATCGAGTACGATGACAGTCATTGTATATTTATTCTTCCTGAAACTCAGGAGCAGTAGCGTAGAATTCAGACTCCAACGTCTTGTACTCCTCGGCGAGGAACCCATGGTTGGAGGTGACAGAGCAGAACCGATGAACAGTCTTGGTGACCTTCTCGTCACGGCTGAACATGAATCGGTTGACGGCACTGGAGAACCGGTACGGAATCACGGTCGTCGCGTAGAGCAGCCGGTTCGCGTCAATGCCGAAGAA
>Ga0247843_1007932_pt1 | contig 12710 bp, 10 predicted proteins | sample LaCruzMarch2017__FD_192420 | JGI IMG/M metagenome (GOLD analysis project Ga0247843, IMG submission 192420) | Freshwater microbial communities from meromictic Lake La Cruz, Castile-La Mancha, Spain - LaCruzMarch2017_8m | ecosystem: Environmental > Aquatic > Freshwater > Lake | place: Spain...
AGTCGTCCGTCGATTCGATATCGAACTGCGGGCCACGCTGGCCGTCAGCCTCGATGGTGCCGATCGTGTGGTAGCCCGCATCAATCGCGCCGTACCAGCCGTTCGGCTCGGCGTTGGCAACGCCGGCTGAGAACAGCCCTGCAATCGCGACGCCGGCAAGAAGTTTCAGCTTCATTCTATCCCTCATGATCAGTGGTTGCCCTGATACTCCATCTATACGGGGAGCTCTCAAGGCCGAACGAGAATGTTCTTCCGGAGTTCCCCGTTTTGGCTACGAATGTGGCAACTGTGGCGCCGTTTCAACACACTGGACGGGGTTTCGCCGGGCGCAACGGCTGCTAGGAAGCGGTGTTTCAATGGGAGCGGTTGGATGACGATGCGATTTGACGGGCGCGTGGCGATCGTAACGGGGGCCGGCGGCGGCCTGGGGCGTGAACACGCCCTGGGCCTGGCCAAACGCGGCGCGAAAGTGGTCGTCAACGATCTGGGCGGTGCCCGCGACGGCTCGGGCGGGTCCGCCACGGCAGCCGAGGCGGTCGTGGCCGAAATCATCGCATCGGGCGGTGAAGCGATGGCCAATGCGGCCTCGGTGACCGATTTCGTCGCGGTCGAGGCCATGGTCGCGGCAGCCATGGAGAAATGGGGCCGGGTCGACATCCTGGTCAACAACGCCGGCGTCCTGCGCGACAAGACCTTTGCCAAGATGGGGCTGGACGACTTCCGTTTCGTCATGGACGTGCATCTGATGGGGGCCGTCCACTGCACCAAGGCGGTCTGGGACATCATGCGCGACGCCAACTACGGCCGCATCGTCATGACCACATCATCCTCGGGCCTGTATGGCAATTTCGGCCAGTCCAACTATGGCGCGGCCAAGATGGCCCTCGTCGGGCTGATGCAGACCCTGTCGATCGAAGGCGCGAAGAATGACATCCGGGTCAACTGCCTGGCTCCGACTGCCCACACCCGCATGACCGAGGACCTCGGTGCCCGCTTGCCGCTGGAGCTGCTGGGCCCGGACACGGTGACGCCCGGCCTGCTGCATCTGGTCAGCGAGGAGGCACCGAGCCGCTGCATCCTGACCGCGGGGGCCGGCGGCTTCGAACGCGCCTATGTCACCCTGACCCAGGGCATCCGCGCCGTCGGCGACGATGCGCCGGAACAGGTCGCCGCCCGGTTCGCCGAGATCTCGGACCGCACCGGCGAGATCGTGCCGGAGATGGGCGCGGCACAGGGCATCATCGAGCTCACGAAAGCACAGCAAGCCCTCGCCTGACCTCTTGCCTTGACCCAAGGGCAAGCGCCTAGGGTTCGAACCACGTCGCGCCCGGGCCGCGAGCGACCGCGTCGCAAGCGCCTGTGCCCCAGCCAAGGAAGCACGCCGAATGTCCCGCGAAGCCGTCATCGTCTCTACCGCCCGCACGCCCATCGGCCGCGCCTATCGCGGAGCCTTCAACGACACCCAGGCGCAGCAGCTGGGCGGCCACGCCATCCGTCACGCTGTGGCCAGGGCGGGTATCGATCCGGCCGAGATCGAGGACGTGGTCATGGGTGCCGCCCTGCAGCAGGGTTCGACCGGGACCAATGTCGCCCGGCAATCGGCCCTGGCCGCCGGCCTGCCGGTGACCACGGGCGGCATGAGCCTGGATCGGCAATGCGCCTCCGGCCTCATGGCCATCGCAACCGCGGCGAAACAGGTCATCCAAGACCATCAGAAGGTGGTGGTCGGCGGCGGGCTGGAGTCGATCTCCCTCGTCCAGAACCCCCACATGAACATGCATCGCGCCATGGATGACGGCCTGCTGAAGCTGGCACCGCACATCTATATGTCGATGCTGGAGACCGCCGAGATCGTGTCCCGCCGCTACGGCATCAGCCGCGAGCTGCAGGACGAATATGCCCTCCGCTCCCAGCAGCGCACGGCCCGGGCCCAGGCCGACGGTCGACTCGACGCCGAGATCGCGCCCATGAGCACCTCCATGCTGGTCACGGACAAGGCGACCGGCGAGACCTCCCGGAAGGCGGTCACGCTGTCGATGGACGAAGGCAACCGCGCCGACACCACCCTTGAGGGCCTGAGCGCCCTGAGGCCGGTCTTCGGAGCCGGCGAATCCATCGATAAGGGCCAGTTCATCACCGCCGGTAACGCCAGCCAGCTGTCTGACGGGGCCTCGGCCAGCGTCATCATGGAGGCGGGCGAGGCGGTGCGGCACGGGCTGCAGCCGCTCGGCGCCTATCGCGGCATGGCCGTTGTCGGCTGCGAGCCTGACGAAATGGGTATCGGCCCGGTCTTTGCCGTGCCCAAACTGCTCAAGCGCCACGGCCTGACCATCGACGACATCGGCATCTGGGAGCTGAACGAGGCCTTCGCCGTGCAGGTGCTCTATTGCCGCGACCGGCTCGGCATCCCCGATGACCGGCTCAATGTCTCGGGCGGTGCGATCTCCATCGGTCACCCCTACGGCATGTCGGGTGCCCGGATGACCGGCCACGTCCTCATCGAGGGCAAGCGGCGCGGGGCCAGATACGGCGTGGTGACCATGTGTGTCGGCGGTGGAATGGGGGCGGCGGGCCTGTTCGAGATCTACTGATCCGATCCATGGAACGGGCGGATCGGCGACGGCACCGTGCCGGGTTGCGATTGTGAATCCCCCCGGGATGGGCCAAATCGGCGGAATGAGCACCCTCCATGCCCTGTCCGCCGATCCCGCCGCCATGACCGCGCGCGCCCGCGCGGTCATCCAGCTGAATATTGCCGCCCTTCAGGCTCTGGAGTCCGGCCTCGACGACGGCATCGCCCGCGCCTGCGACATCATCCTGTCCCGTCCCGGCTATCTGGTGGTCACCGGTATGGGCAAGTCCGGCCATATCGGCGGCAAGATCGCGGCGACGCTCGCCTCCACCGGCACCAACGCCTTCTTCGTCCATCCGGCGGAGATGAGCCACGGCGACCTCGGCATGCTGCGCAAGGACGTCACCCTGCTGGCCATCTCCAACTCCGGGGAAAGCCGGGAGTTGCGCGACCCCCTGATCTACTGCCAGCGCGAGGGCATTCCGGTCATCGGCCTGACCCAGCGGCCCGCCAGCTTCCTTGGCCGTTCATCCGCCGTTTGCCTGACCATGCCGCAGGTGGCCGAGGCCTGCCCCAACGGCCTGGCGCCCACGACCTCGACCCTCATGACCCTGGCCCTCGGCGATGCCCTGGCCATGGTGTTGATGGACCGGCGCGGCTTCACCGCCGAGGCCTTCGGCCTGCATCATCCCGGCGGCAGGCTGGGAATGAGCCTGCAAAGTGTTCGCGACTGGATGGGCGACCGCCCGCCCGCCCCTGCGACCATTCCCCTTGCAGCGACTTTCGCCGAGGTGGTGTCCGCCATCACCGAGGGGCGCAAGGGCGCAGCGGCGGTTCTGAATGATGACGGGACGCTGGCCGGGATCGTTACCGACGGAGACGTCCGCCGGGCCTTCTCCCGCGACCTCAAGGGTCTGACCGCTGCCGATGTCATGAGCCCTGATCCCCGGATTATCGCCCCGGACGCCCGCATGAGCGATGCTGTCGACCTGATGACCCAGAACAGGATCGCGACCCTGCTGGTCGTGGAGGCGAACCGTCCGGTTGCCATCGTCCACATCGCCGAACTCATGCAGGCCGGCTACGTCGGCTAGCCGGACCGACGCGCCCGGACGTCGGCACTGTCGGTCAGGCCCGGGGAACCTCCGCTCCGGGAGGCCCGTCAGACGGACGCCGGCTGGCGACGGGCCGAAGCATGGGGCAATGAATACTTGACGTTGACGTAAACGTAGGGTTTGTGACGGGAACACGCAGAATCCGTCCTTATTGGAGACCGACTCCCATGGCCGAAGCCTATATCTACGACGCGGTCCGCACCCCGCGCGGCAAGGGCAAGAAGGATGGCTCCCTGCATGAGATCACCGGCCTGAGCCTGGCGACCCAGGTGCTGGAAGCCCTGCGGGATCGCAACGACCTCGACACGTCCAGGGTCGATGACGTCATTCTCGGCTGCGTCTCGCCGGTGGGCGAACAGGGCGCGGATATCGCGCGCACAGCGGTCCTGTCGGCGGGCTGGGCCCAGACGGTGGCCGGCGTCCAGATCAACCGCTTCTGCGCCTCCGGCCTCGAGGCCGTGAACATGGCCGCAGCCAAGGTGAAGTCCGGCGAGGCCGATTTCGCTGTCGGCGGGGGCATTGAGGCCATGAGCCGGGTTCCGATGGGCTCGGACGGCGGCGCCTGGCCGGTCGATCCGACCTCGGCCTTCCCGACCTATTTCGTGCCCCAGGGCGTCTCGGCCGACATGATCGCCACGAAATATGGCTTCAGCCGCGACGACGTCGACGCCTATTCCATGGAAAGCCACAGGCGCGCCGCGGCCGCCTGGGCCGACGGCCGGTTCTCGAAATCGGTCATCGCCGTCAAGAACCAGCTCGGCCTGGTCCAGCTGGACCGCGACGAGACCATCCGCCCCAACACCGACATGCAGTCACTGGGCGCCCTGAACCCGTCCTTCGCCATGATGGGCGAGATGGCTTTCGACGCCGTGATCAACCAGCGCTACCCCGAGGTCGAACGGGTCAGTCACGTCCACACACCCGGCAACTCCTCGGGCATCGTTGACGGTTCGGCCGGGGTGCTGATCGGCACGCTGGAAGCCGGCGAGGCCATGGGCCTCAAGCCCCGCGCCCGAATCGTCGGTGCCGCCTCGATCGGTTCCGAACCCTCGATCATGCTGACCGGCCCCGAGTTCGTGACGAAGAAGCTCCTGGCCAAACTGGGCATGACCACCGCCGACATCGACGTCTGGGAGCTGAACGAGGCCTTCGCAGCCGTTGTGCTGCGCTACATGCAGGCGCTCGACATCCCGCACGACAAGATGAACGTGAACGGCGGCGGCATCTCCATGGGCCACCCGCTGGGCGCCACCGGCGCCATGATCACCGGCATCGCCCTGGACGAGCTGGAGCGGTCGAACAAGTCCACCGCCCTGATCACCCTGTGCATCGGCGGCGGCATGGGCACCGCCACCGTCATCGAACGCGTCTGAGCACGGGAACACCGATGCAGATCGGATTCGTCCTGTTTCCGAACGTCACGCAGCTGGATTTCACCGGTCCGCTGCAGATGCTGCATCGCGTTCCGGGCGCAACGACCCACATCCTCGCCCGGACACTCGCGCCGGTCCCGTCCGACTGCGGACTGGGGCTGGTCCCGACCGGCACCTTCGCCCGGGCCCCGGCACTGGACATGATCTGCGTCCCCGGCGGGTTCGGCGTCGGCGCGGCCATCAGGGACGAGGAGACACTGGCGTTCGTTCGTGCGGCGGGACAGTCCGCCCGCTACGTCACGTCCGTCTGCACCGGAGCCTTTTTGCTGGGCGCAGCCGGGTTGCTGCGTGGGCGGCGGGCGACGACGCACTGGGCCTATCATCACCTGCTGCCGTTGGTCGGTGCGATCCCGCAGCAAGGGCGGGTGGTTCGTGACGGCGACGTCTTTACGGGCGGGGGCGTTACGGCTGGCATCGATTTCGCCCTGACCGTGGCGGCCGAGATCGCCTCGCCGCAAGCCGCCCAGCGCATCCAGCTGGCAACGGAATACGACCCCGAGCCGCCCTTTGCCGCCGGATCGCCCGACCGCGCACCGGTCGAGGTCTCGGACGAACTCAAAGCCTTCTACGCGGTGCGTGCCGCGGAATTCAAAACCGAAATTTCGGCCGCCCTGGCTGCCGCCTGAAACCCGAAGGAACACCGATGGAAAACTTCAAGATCGACGTGGATGCCGACGGCATCGCCCTGATCACCTTCGACGTCCCCGGGCGGTCGATGAACACCCTGACCTCGGGCGTGATGGCCGAGATCCCGCAATGGATCGAACGCGTGAAGACCGACGACGCCATCAAGGGTGCCGTCCTGACTTCGGGCAAGGCGAGCGGCTTCTGCGCCGGCGCTGACCTGGGCGACATGGCCGGCGGCATGCTGGCCGGTGGTTCGCTGCAGGAAGCCTATGATGCGGGCTGGAAGCTGAACGGGGCCCTGCGCGCGCTGGAAACCTGCGGCAAGCCGGTCGCCGCGGCGATCAACGGCCTGGCGCTGGGCGGCGGTCTGGAACTGACGCTGGCGTGCCACTATCGCGTGGTCGCCGATGACTCGAAGATCCAGCTCGGCCTGCCGGAGATCAAGGTCGGCCTCTTCCCCGGCGGCGGCGGCACCCAGCGGCTGACGCGCCTGATCGGCGTTCAGGCGGCGATGACGGCGATGAGCGCCGGCTCGTCCTGGCGTCCGAACGATGCCAAGGGCGCAGGCGTGGTCCATGAAGTGGTCGCCAGGGGCACCGAGATCGACGCCGCAAAGGCGTGGATCAAGGGCGGCGGCAAGGCCGTGCAGCCCTGGGACGACAAGGGCTTCAAACAGCCCGGTGGCGGCCCCTACCACCCCGCCGGCATCCAGAGTTTCCTCGTCGGCAACGCCATGCTGCGCAAACAGTCCTACGGGAACTATCCCGCCGTGCTGAACCTGATGAAGGCCGTCTATGAGGGGATTCAGGTCCCCATGGACGCGGCCCTGCGCATCGAGACCCGCTACTTCATCAAGACCCTGATGACGCCCCAGGCCCAGGCCATGATCCGCTCGCTGTTCCTGAGCAAACAGGAGCTCGACAAGGGCGCTGTCCGCCCGGCAGGCGTGCCGAAGTCGGATCCGAAGAAGGTCACCGTCATCGGCGCCGGCATGATGGGCGCCGGCATTGCCTATGTGCAGGCCCTCGCGGGTATCGAGACCATCCTGATCGACCGTACCCAGGAAGACGCCGACAAGGGCAAGGCCCACGTCGCCGACCTTCTGAAGAAGCGCCTGTCCAAGGGCCAGATCACGCAAGAGAAGTTTGATGCCCTGCTCGGCTCGGTCACCGCGACGACCGACTACGACCTGATCAAGGGCTCGGACCTGGTCATCGAGGCCGTGTTCGAGAACCGCGAGATCAAGGCGGATGTGACGAAGCGCGCCGAGGCCCAGCTGGCCCCCGGTGCCGTGTTCGGCTCCAACACCTCGACCCTGCCGATCACCGGCCTGGCCGAGGCCAGCGTCCGGCCCGAGGACTTCATCGGCATCCACTTCTTCTCGCCCGTCGACAAGATGATGCTGGTCGAGGTCATCCTCGGCGAGAAGACCGGCGAGGCGGCGATCGCCCGGTCGCTGGACTACATCATGAAGATCAAGAAGACCCCGATCGTCGTCAACGACGGCCGCGGCTTCTACACCTCGCGCTGCTTCGGCACCTATGTCGCCGAGGGTATGGCCATGCTGGAAGAGGGCTACGCCCCCGCCCTGATCGACAATATCGGTCGCATGACCGGCATGCCGCGCGGCCCGCTGGAAATGCACGACGACGTGGCCCTGGACCTGTCGGTCAAGATCGCCAGACAGACGGCGCTCGACCTCGGCGACAGATACCAGCCCCTGCCCGGCTCGCAGATCGTCCAGAAGATGGTCGAGGAGCTGGGCCGCTACGGTCGCAAGAACGGCATGGGCTTCTATGACTACGACCAGAAGCCCAAGAAGATCTGGGCCGGTCTGGCCGGGCTGGCGCCGGTGAAGATCAACGATTCTACGCCGGAACTGGTCGAGGACCAGAAGCAGCGCCTGCTGTACCGGCAGGCCGTCGAGGTCGCACGCTGCTGGGAAGAGGGCGTCATCGACGACCCGCGCGAGGCCGATGTCGGCGCCATCCTGGCCTGGGGTTTCGCGCCCTGGACCGGCGGGCCGATCACCATGATCGACCAGACGGGGCTGAAAGCCTTCGTCGCCCAGGCCGACGACTATGCCGCCCGTTACGGCGACCGCTTCAAGGTGCCGCAGCTGCTGCGCGACATGGCCGCCAAGGGCGAGACCTTCTACGGAAACTTCGCCGGGAAGCAGAAGGCCGCAGCCTAGGCTGCAGGTATGGAGCCGCCGGCTTGACGCCGGCGGCATTCGGCTCCACCCGTCGCTCCTGAAACCGGGAGCCGCTGCATGATCCGTCCCCTCACCCTCGCCCTTCTGCTCGCGTCCGCCGCCTGGAGCGCCGAGGCGCAGGAGCTGCTGATCCGGGGCGGGACGATCTACACCGGCGTGGCCGCGCAGCCGACAGCCGAGGTAGTCCTCGTGCAGGACGGAAGGATCGCCTACGTCGGCGCCGAGGCGGGGCTTCCGGCATTCGCATACGCCGAGACGGTCGACCTCCGGGGCGCAACGATGTTCCCCGGCTTCACGGACGGCCACGCCCACCTCGACGGCATCGGCTGGCGGGAGCTGACGCTGAACCTGGAAGGCTCGGCCTCGGTCGCCGAGGCCATGACCCGACTGGCCGCCTGGGCCGAGGCCCATCCGGAGGGCCCCATCGTCGGGCGGGGCTGGATCGAGACCCACTGGCCGGAAGCCCGTTTCCTGACCGCCGCCGACCTCGACGCCGCCGCGCCGGGGCGGATCGTGCTGCTGGGCCGGTCGGACGGCCACGCCGTGGTCGCATCCACGCCCGCCCTGCTCGCCGCCGGCATCGACGCCAAGACCGTCGCACCGTCGGGCGGGGAGATCCTCAAGGGCACCGACGGCCGGCCGGCCGGCCTGCTGGTCGATGCCGCCGAGCAACTGGTCGCCGGCCTGCTGCCGCAGACCGATCCCGAGGCCCTGCGCGACGCCTACCGCGCCGGCTTCCGCGTCGAGGCCGCCTATGGCTGGACCGGCGTCCATTTCATGAGCGCGCCCTGGCGGGACATTCCCCTGCTCGAGGCCATGGCCGAGGCGGGCGAAGCGCCTTTGCGCATCTACAACAGCGTCACCCCCGACGGCGCCGCCGCCCTGATCGCGGGCGGCCCGCGCAGCGTCGCCGACGGCCGGATCATCACCCGGGCGATCAAATATTATGCGGACGGAGCCCTCGGCTCGCGCGGCGCAGCCCTGTTAGAACCCTATGCCGACCGCCCCGAAACCAGTGGCCTGATGCAGATCACGGGCGACGAGATCATCCCCCTGTACGAGGCGGCCCTGCGCGGCGGCATCCAGATCGCGACCCATGCGATCGGTGACCGGGGCAACGCTTCGGTGGCGGAATGGTACCAGCAGGCCCTGAACGCCGTGCCCGCCGCTGACCGGCCCCACGGCACCGACGTGCGCTGGCGCATCGAACACGCCCAGATCCTGCGGCCGTCCGACTATCGCTGGTTCCAGCATCTGCCGATCATCGCCTCGATGCAGCCCAGTCACGCGATCGGAGACCTGCATTTCGCCCCGGCCCGGCTCGGCGACGCCCGGCTGGACGGGGCCTATGCCTGGCATAGTCTGGTCGACATGGGGGTGATCGTCGTCGGGGGATCGGATGCCCCGGTGGAGCGCGGCGACCCGCTGATCGAGTTCTACGCGGCCGTCGCCCGTGCCGATCTGGAAGGCTTCCAGGGCCCCGACTGGCGCCCCGGCGAGGCCGTCGACCGGGCCACGGCCCTGAAGATGTTCACCCTCTGGCCGGCGTACGCCAGCTTCCGGGAGGACGAGCTGGGCACGATCGAGGTTGGCAAACGGGCCGACTTCACGGCCTTCTCGGTCGATCTGATGACCGCGCCCGTCGCCGATATTCCCAATGGCCGGGCGACCCTGACCGTGGTGGACGGCGTGGTGGTCTATCGGGCAGAAAGCCCCGTGCGCATCGCGCCTTGATGCGCCGGGGCGTTCCGCCTAAGGCTTCGTTCGGCTCCGCGGGCGTGATGTAGTGGTAGCCTGAAAGCTTCCCAAGCTTTTCGTGCGGGTTCGATTCCCGCCGCCCGCTCCAGCCGCAGCCTATTCCCGGGTTACCGTAACGCCCCGATCCCCAAGGATTTCCTGAACGCTGTCGTCGCCGGCGAGGTGGGCGGCACCGACGGCGATGAAGACGGTCCCCGAACCGGCGAGCATGGTCTGGATCTGGTCGGCCCAGTCGGTGTTGCGGCGAACCAGCAGGGCTTCGTAGAGGGCCGGGGTTTCCGTCTGCATTTCAGTAACCGCGAGTTCCTCGAGGCGCGGCACGTCACCGGACGCCCAGGCGGCAACCATCTGGTCCAGTTCGGCCGTGCTGTCGCTCCAGGACTCCAGCAGCAGGCGGAGGGAGGCCAGCTGATCCGCTTCGGACATCCCGGCGAGGATGCCGACCTGTTTGTCGATGGTCTCGAACGCCTGGATGGGCTTTCCGGCGGCTTCCGCGCGCGCCTTCAGAACCAGCTCGACGCCCGACTGGGGATCGTAGCCCGCCTTCATCAGCGGGGCGACGGAAAGGACCAGTCCCGCGAGCCAGGGACGAAAGATATCGATCTGGCCGGCAGGCATGCCCGCAGAGCCGGCGATGGTGTTGAGGACGGTCATCTCTTCGGCCGTCAGCAGGCTGGACAGGGGACGGTCCGGTGACAGGCCGTATTGCTGGATCAGGGGCATGATCGCCGCCTGGTCGTCGGGATTGGAGATCTCGAACCAGACCTGGTCGGCGCTGTCGAAGGCTGCGTCGACGCGGGCCGAACCCCAGGCGGTGGTCGGACGCAGGACGTGGACCGTGCCGAACAGATAAAGGGTCGAATCCGCATCGCGGACGACCCAGAGCGCGGGGCCCGCACCCTCGGCCTGGGGGACTGCGCGGGCGGCGACCGGGGCCGGCGCGGCCTCGACCGCCTGGGCAAAGGCCTGGACAGGCTGGAAGGCGACAGCGCCGGCGAGGCCGAGGCCGAGAACGGCCCCGAGGGCCGCGAGCGAGAGGGTCTTGAGGCGATATGAAACAGTCATGGGATCAATCCTGAAAGGTGTGGGAGGGAAAGGCGATTTCGGGGTCGGGTCAGGTAATGCCGCGGCGGGCGGGAGGGAGGGGCCGGGGGGCTTCAGGACTGGCATTCATGATCAGTCCTCCGTGAAGATGGATTCGATGGGTTGGCCGAAGACCCTTGCGATCTTGAAGGCCAGCGGCAGGGACGGGTCATAGCGACCCGTCTCGAGGGCATTGACGGTCTGGCGCGAGACACCGAGCTGGTCGGCGAGTTCGGCCTGGCTCCAGTCGCGTTCCGCGCGCAACACCTTGAGGCGGTTGTTCATGGGGTCAGCCCCGCAGCCGGGTGATCCACCACCACGCCCAGACCACGGTGTAGCCGATCAGCATCAGAAGCATCATGCCAAAGGCGCCGGTGGCGGCGTAGGCGGCGGGGTCGGTGCGGCCGTCGAACCACGCAGGGATGGACAGGGTCTCGGCCTGAGGCAAGCTGGCGAGGATCAGGAAGACGCCACCCACGCTCATGCCGCCGCAACCGCCCCAGAACCAAGCCGCCTTGTGCGCCTCGCGCGCGGCTTCGTCGATCGACCGCATCCAGGCGACGGAGATCACCATGGCACCGACCATAACCGTGACCGCGATGGCACCGACGAGCCACAGGAGCCCCCGATCCTTGTCGATTGCGCCGTGAGCCGAGAGGAAGCCTATGGCTACGGCGGCGACAATCACTGCGACCATAAGAGCGGCGACGCCGATGCAGGTTCGGACCAAGACCGAAGTCAGCTTCTTGCTCATGAATTCACCCCGTCGATGTGACAAGCGTGTTTTACACCAACAGCCGTTGATGTCAAGCTTCCTTGTCCAGAACGCGGTCAGGCCTTCGGGAGGGACGCTGGCCGGACTTCGGCGGCGACCAGTTCAGGCCGGCTGAGAGCCCGCGGCGCGGACTCGATCGGGGTCAGTTCGCCAAGGTCCTTGCCTTCGTGGTCCACCTGCAGGTCCTCGAAGCGGCGGGCCGAGACCATGACCTGGCTCTCCAGTGAGCCGACGAACTGATTGTATTTGCCGACGGCCGTATCGAGCGCGCGCCCGACGGCGGCGGCGTGACCGCCCATGACCGAGAGGCGTTTGTAGAGTTCCTTGCCCAGTTTCGCGACGTCCTCGGCATTCTTCGCCTGCTCCTCGGCGCGCCAGCCGTAGGCCACAGCCTTGCACAGGGCGAACAGGGTGGTGGGCGTGACGATGACGACGCGCGAGGCCATGGCGGTGGTCATCAGATCGGGCTCATGGTCCAGAGCGGCAGCGAGGAAGGCATCACCGGGCACGAACATGGCGACAAAGTCCGGGCTGGGCTTGAACTGGTCCTGATAGGCCTTGGACGACAGCTGGCGCACGTGGGTCTTCATACTGGTGGCGGTGCGCAGCGAGGCGGCCCTGGCCCGGGCCTCCTCGTCGCCGTCGCCTTCATCGCCGAAGGCCAGCGAGACCTTGGCGTCGATCACAAACATGCCGCCGCCGGGCAGGCGGACCACGAAGTCCGGCCGTTGCTGGCGGCCGGCGTCGTCGGCGGTCGAGGACTGTTCCTCGAAATCGAACCGCCCGGCCATGCCGGCGGCCTCCAGCACATTGCGGCAGGTCTGCTCGCCCCAGCGACCGCGGCGGCCGGTGTTGCCGCGCAGGGCCTCGGTCAGGCGCCGGGCCTCGTCGCGGGTGGCGGTCGAGGCGGTCATCAGCAGGGCCAGCTGTTCCTTGAGCCCGCCGGTCTCCTCGGAGCGGACCTTCTCCAGCGCGGCGACATGTTCCTGGAATTTGGCGAGCGTATCGGCGACCGGCTTGAGCTGGGCCTCCATCCGCTGCTGGGCCATCAGTTCGCGATTGCGGAAGGTCTCGTCGGTGCGTTTGAGCAGTTCCTCGGCGGCGGTCGTGGCCGATTCCCGCGCCTGGGCCC
>Ga0247843_1007934_pt1 | contig 12710 bp, 13 predicted proteins | sample LaCruzMarch2017__FD_192420 | JGI IMG/M metagenome (GOLD analysis project Ga0247843, IMG submission 192420) | Freshwater microbial communities from meromictic Lake La Cruz, Castile-La Mancha, Spain - LaCruzMarch2017_8m | ecosystem: Environmental > Aquatic > Freshwater > Lake | place: Spain...
GCTCGCCACCGTGCCGCTCGACCTGCTGCAGCTGCATGGTGCGGAAACGCCGGCCCGCTGCGCCGCCATTCGCGCCAGCTTCGGCCTGCCGGTGATGAAGGCGCTCGGCATCGGCAGCCGCGCCGACCTGGCGCAGCTGGCCGGCTTCGCCCCGGTGGTCGATCGCTTCCTGCTGGACGCCAAGGCGCCGCCCGGCGCGACGCTGCCCGGCGGCAATGCCGCGCCCTTCGATTGGGGGATATTGGCGGGTGCGGCGATTCCCCGCCCCTGGCTGCTGGCCGGCGGCCTGACGGCCGCGAACGTCGGGGACGCCATCCGGGTCAGCGGCGCGCCGGGTGTCGACGTCTCGTCGGGCGTGGAGCGCGCGCGGGGCGTGAAGGATGCCGGGCTGATCGCGGCCTTCATGGCCGCCGCCCGCGCCGGATGATCCGCGCGGCGCTTCCGGCGGACGCCCCGGCATTGGGGGACATGCACGCCCAGGCCTGGGCCGAGACCTATCCCGGCCTGGTGCCCGAGGCGCTTTTCGCCGAGATGACCGACCCGGCCCGCCGCCGCGCCGCCTGGGCGCGCCATTTGGCCAAGCCCCTGCTGCCTGGCGGGGTCAGGCTGCTGGTCGAGGAAGCGACCATCCTCGGCTTCATCGCGGTCTGCCCCGCCCGCGACCCGGCGCTGGGCACGCAGGGCGAGGTGGCGGGTCTGTATCTGCTGCGCCAGGCGCAGCGGCGGGGATTGGGCCGCGCGCTGCTGGCCGAAGGGGCGCGCGTGCTGCGCGCGGCCGGGTTTGCCGATGCCGCCGCCTGGGCGCTCGACACCAATGCACCGGCGCGCGCCTTCTACCTGGCCACTGGCGCAATCGCGGGGACACGCCAGATCGGCCATCACCACGAGACACCCCTGGCCGAGACGGCTTTCGTGTGGGGTGATCTTGGAACCCTGCTGCGCTAAGACATTCGTCCTTCGAGGAAAACGCCCGTGAACAAGCCTTTGCCCACCGCTCCACGCCCGAATTCCTTCCGCCAGGGTCCCGACGCCCAGGGCCGCTTCGGGGCGTTTGGCGGCCGCTTCGTCGCCGAGACGCTGATGCCGCTGATCCTGGAAGTCGAAGCCGCCTACGAGGCCAGCAAGCAGGACCCCGCCTTCCAGGCCGAGTGGCGCCGCCTGCTGGCCGACTATGTCGGCCGCCCGAGCCCGCTCTGGTATGCGGACCGCCTTACCACGCATCTGCGCGCCGGCGCGGCACCCGGCCTGGGTGCCAAAATCTATTTCAAGCGCGATGAGCTGAACCATACCGGCGCGCACAAGATCAACGCCGTGCTCGGCCAGATCCTGCTGGCCAAGAAGATGGGCAAGACCCGCATCATCGCCGAGACCGGCGCCGGCCAGCATGGCGTGGCCACCGCCACGGCGTGTGCGCTGATGAACCTGCCCTGCATCGTCTATATGGGCGCCACCGATGTGGAACGGCAGCAGCCCAACGTGTTCCGCATGAAGCTGCTCGGCGCCGAGGTCCGCCCCGTCACCTCCGGCGCCGCCACGCTGAAGGATGCGATGAATGAGGGGCTGCGCGACTGGGTCGCCAATGTCCATGACACCTACTATTGCATCGGCACGGTGGCCGGCCCGCACCCCTACCCCGCCATGGTGCGCGACTTCCAAAGCGTGATCGGCACCGAGGCGCGCGCCCAGATGCAGGCAGCCGAGGGCAGGCTGCCCGATATCCTGCTGGCCTCGATCGGCGGCGGGTCCAACGCGATGGGGCTGTTCTACCCGTTCCTCGACGATGCCTCGGTCGCGATGATCGGCGTGGAGGCGGCGGGCCGCGGCCTCGACACCCACGAACATGCGGCGGCGCTGTCGCGCGGGCGGCCGGGCGTGCTGCATGGCAACCGCACCTATCTGCTGCAGGATGGCGACGGGCAGATCACCGAGGCGCATTCGATCAGCGCCGGCCTGGATTACCCGGGCGTCGGGCCGGAACATTCCTGGCTGCATGAGCTGGGCCGCGTGCAATATGTCGGCGCCACCGATGATGAGGCGCTGGCCGCCTTCCAGGCCTGCGCCCGGCTGGAGGGGATCATCCCCGCGCTGGAGCCCGCCCACGCGCTGGCGCATGTGATGAAGCTGGCACCGACCCTGCCGGCCGACCGCATCATCCTGGTGAATGTCTGCGGCCGTGGCGACAAGGACATCTTCACCGTCGCGCGCCATCTGGGCGAGAGCTTCTGAGCATGTCCCGCATCGCCCCCCGCTTCGCCGCGCTGAAAGAACAGGGCCGTGGCGCCCTGGTGACCTTCCTGATGGGCTTCGATCCGGACCGCGCGACCAGCGCCGCCATCCTGGCCGGCCTGCCGGCCGCCGGCGCCGACCTGATCGAGATCGGCATGCCCTTCACCGATCCGATGGCCGATGGCCCGAGCATCCAGCGCGCCGGCCAACGCGCGCTGGTCGCGGGTGCCACGATGGTGGGCGTGCTGGAGCTGGTGCGCGGGCTCCGCGCCGGCGATGCCGCCGTGCCGATCGTGCTGATGGGCTACTACAATCCGCTGCTGAGCTACGGGCTGCCGGCCTTCTGCGCCGATGCCGCCGCCGCCGGCGCCGATGGCCTCATCATCGTCGATGTGCCGCCCGAGGAAGCGCATGAGGTGGAACCCCATACGCGCGCCCATGGCCTCGACCTGATCCGGCTGATCGCGCCGACCACCGGCGCCGCGCGCCTGCCGCGCGTGCTCGGCGCCACCACCGGCTTCGTCTATTATGTGGCGATCACAGGCATTACCGGCACGCGCAGCGCGGATTATGCCTCGCTGGCGCCGCAGATCGCCGAGCTCAAGCGCCATACCGACCTGCCCGTGGCGATCGGCTTCGGCATCCGCTCGCCGGCGCAGGCCGCGATTGCGGCGCGCGTGGCGGATGGCGCGGTGGTTGGCACCGCGCTGGTCGATGCGCTGGCCGGCAGCCTGGACCCTGAGGGCCGCGCCACCGCCGCGACGGTGCCCGCCGTGCTGGACCAGGTGGCGGCGCTGGCCGCCGCCATCCGCGCCCCCGCCTAGCCCTTGTCGCTGACCCAATCGCTGCTGCCGCCGGACGCCGAGGCCGAGCTGGCGGCGGCTTTCGCCAGGCTGGACCAGCCGAGCCTGGCGGTGCGGCTTTCGGGCATGTTGGGCGCGCCCATCGAGGCGCTGCGCGCGCGCCTGCCGGCCGGCGCGCAGGGCATGGTGGAAGGGGCGGTGCGGGGCGCGCTGTCGGCCGCCATGCAGGCGGCGCTGCGCAGCGCACCCTCGGCCAACCCGCTGCCGGTGCCCGATCGCTGGTGGCATCGGGGGCTGGCGGCGGCCTCGGGCGCGGCGGGCGGCGCCTTTGGCCTGCCGGGCACGCTGCTGGAACTGCCGCTCTCCACCACGCTGCTGCTGCGCCAGATCGCCGCCATTGCCGCCGCCGAGGGCGAGGATCTGGCTGATCCTGCAACCGCCGCCGAATGCCTGAAGGTTTTTGCGCTGGGCGGCCGCGACCCGCGCGACGATGCGGCGGAGGCCGGCTATTTCGCGGTGCGCCTCGCCTTGGCCGAGGCGCTGAAGGGCTCGCTGACGGCGGGCCTGGTGGGCGGCCTCATGCCCGGCTTCCTGGCGGCGGTTGCTTCACGCTTCGCCGGCCCTGTGGCGACCAAGCTGGCGGCGCAGGCCGCGCCGCTGGTGGGCGCGGCGGCCGGGGCGGGCGTGAACATCGCCTTCCTGGAGCATTTCCGCGGCGTGGCCGAGGGCCATTTTTGCGTGCGCCGCCTGGAACGCACCCATGGCCCGGCCCTCATCCAGGCGGCGTGGGAAAGGCTGGCCGCCACCAAGGATGCGCGCTTCCTCGGTTCGTGAAGCCTGTGTGACAGCCGGCCGGGCGGCTTTGCGCCTCGCCGCGCGCCCGGCATGATGCGGCGAACCGGAGAAACCACCATGCGCACCACGCTTCGTGCCCTGCTGCTTGCCAGCGCCGCCATCCTGCCCGCCGCGGCGCAGGAGGCCATGTTCCACCGTGTCGCCACGATCGAGGCGCGGGCGATGCGCCCGGCCGGCGCCGACCCGGCTGCCCGCTCGATCGCCGAGATCGTCGCCGCGACGCCGGACGGCAACACCCTGGTCTATGTCGATGGCGATGGCCGCGCGCTGGGCTTCGTCGACATCACCAACCCCGCCGCGCCGCGCCCGGCCGGCTTCCTGCCGCTGCCCGGCGACCCGACCTCGGTCGCGGTGCGCGGCGGCCGCGCCTTCGTCGTCTCCGACACCAGCCCGAACAAGGTCGCACCCTCCGGCGTGCTGAGCGTGGTGGACATTGCCAGCCGCCGGATCGAGACGAATTGCGAGCTGGGCGGCCAGCCGGACAGCGTGGCGATCAGCCCTGATGGCCGGTACCTGGCGATCATCATCGAGAATGAGCGGAACGAGCAGCTGAACCGCGGCGCCATGCCGCAGCTGCCCGGCGGCAACCTGACCATCGTCGGCCTGTCCGACGCCGGCGCCGATTGCGCGGGCCGCCGCATGGTGGACCTGACCGGCCTGGCCGAGGTGGCGCCGACCGATCCCGAGCCGGAATTCGTCGACATCAATGCCCGCAACGAGGCGGTGGTGACGATGCAGGAAAACAACCACATCGCGCTGGTGGACCTGGCCAGCGGCCGCGTCACCGCGCATTTCAGCGCCGGGCACGTGACACTCGACCAGGTGGATGCCCGGCGCGACGGCGTGATCCGCCCGACCCAGCGGCTCGAAAACCTGGTGCGCGAGCCCGATTCGGTGAAGTGGCTGGATGCCGACCGCTTCGTGACCGCGAATGAGGGTGACATGGTCACCGGATCGCGCGGATTCACCATCTTCCGCCGCGACGGCAGCGTGGAGTGGGACAGCGGCAATTTCCTGGAACATCATGCGATGCGCCTCGGCCACTATCCGGAACTGCGCAGCGCCAATCGCGGCAATGAGCCCGAGGGCATGGAAGTCGGCACCTTTGACGGGCAGCGGCTGATCTTCGTGGGCAGCGAACGCGCCAGCTTCGTGACCGTGTGGCGCGATGAGGGGCCGGGCCGCGCGCCGACGCTGCTGCAAACCCTGCCGACCGGCGTGGGCCCGGAAGGGCTGCTCGCGATCCCCGCGCGCGGCCTGTTCGTGGCGGCGGCCGAGGTGGACAATCCGGAGTCCGGCCTGCGCTCGACGCTCAGCCTCTATCGCCGCGGCCCGGGGCCCGCCGCCTACCCGACCATCGTCAGCACCAACCGTGCGGACGGCACGCCCATCACCTGGGGCGCGCTGTCGGGTCTTTCAGGCGACCGGACCGTGCCGGGCCGGCTCTATGCCATCACCGACAGCTTCTACAATGAAGCGCAGATCCTGACGGTGGACGCCAGCGTGACGCCGGCGCGCATCACCGGCGCCATGACCGTGACGCGCGGCGGGCAGCCGGCGGCCAACCTGGATATCGAAGGTGTCGCCACGCGCGCCGGCGGCGGCTTCTGGCTGGCCAGCGAGGGCAATCCCGAGCGGGCGCAGAACAAGACCTACAGCACGCTGATCCGCGTCTCCGCCAGCGGCGAGATCGAGCAGGAAATCGCCATGCCGGAGGCACTGAACGCTGCCTCCAACCGCTTCGGCTTCGAAGGTGTTGCGGTGGTGGGCGAGGGTGCGTCGGAAGTGGTCTGGCTGGCCGTGCAGCGCCCCTGGCAGGGCGATGCGCCCGGCCATGTGAAGCTGCTGCGCTATGAAGTCGCGACCGGCGCCTGGACGCAGCTGCATTATCCGCTCGGCGCCTCGCCGGCCGGCTGGATGGGCCTGTCCGAGATCACCGCCCTGTCGCCCGACCGCTTCGTGGTGATCGAGCGCAACAACCAGTGGGGCGCGCCGGCGGTCAAGCGGCTCTATGAGGTCAGCATCGCCGGCCTGACGCCCGCCGCGATCGGCGCGGCGACCGTGCCCGTGGTGACCAAGCGCCTGTTGCGCGACCTGGTGCCGGACCTGGCGGCCACCGGCGGCACGATCCTGGAGAAGGTCGAGGGGTTCACCGTGGACGCCGCCGGCCAGGCCTTCGTCGTCACAGACAATGATGGCGTGCAGAGCGTGAGCGGCGAGACCCAGTTCCTGCGGCTCGGGCGCATCACCAATTGATGGTTTGGCGCACGAAGGCGGAACCTTCGTGCGCCTTTCCGCTCCGCAGGGTCGGCGTTGGCTTGTGGCTATTCGCCCGCGTCGAGCGCGTAGCCGGCGCTGCGGACGGTGCGGATGATGTCGATCTCATTGTCGCCATTCACCGCCTTGCGCAGGCGGCGAATATGCACGTCTACCGTGCGCGGCTCGACATGGATGTCGCGGCCCCAGACCGCATCCAACAACTGCTCGCGCGAGAAGACGCGGCCCGGATGCTGGAGGAAGAATTCCAGCAGGCGATACTCGGTCGGGCCCAGGTGCAAATTGCGGTCGCCGCGCGTCACGCGATGCGCGTCCTGGTCCATCACCAGATCGCGGTAGCTGACGCGCCCCTTGACGGGCACCGCGCCGGATCGCCGCAGCAGCGCCCGGATGCGCGCCATCAGCGCCTCCATGGCGAAGGGCTTGGCGATATAGTCGTCGGCGCCCGTATCCAGGGCACGCACCGCATCCTGATCCTCGGTGCGGGCGGTGACCATGATGATCGGCAGGTCGCGGGTGTTCGGGCGGCGGCGGATCTGGCGGCACACCTCGATGCCCGACAGGGCGGGAAGCATCCAATCCAGCAGGATCAGGTCGGGCTTGGTTTCCGCGACCCGCAGCAGCGCTTCCTGCCCGTCGGCCGCTTCTTCGACCCGGAATCCCTGCTTTTCGAGGTTGTAGCGCAGCAGCGTGAGCAGCGGCGCTTCATCCTCGACGACAAGAATGGTGGGCTTGGCAAGGGTTCCGGTCGCGTCCGGCATCGATCACATCCAGCTTAGGGCGTCGCAGGGGGGCGAACGACGGCATAGGCCGAATTGTCAGCCTTCGGCCGATCGTCCAGCAGGCTGTCGCCGAGCGCGGCGTAATGCACCGTCTCGGCGATGTTGGTGGCGTGGTCGCCGATGCGTTCCAGATTCTTGGCGATGAACAGCAGATGGGTGGCCGCCGTGATGTTGCGCGCATCTTCCATCATGAAGGTCAGCATCTCGCGGAAGATGCCATTGTACACGTCATCCACCGGCGCGTCGGCAGCCCAGACTCGCTTGGCGCTCTCGGCATCATCGGTTACCAGCGAGTCGATCGCGGCCTTCAGGTTTTCCTGCACCAGCATCGCCATGCGGGCGAAGCCGTTCATGGAGCCGAGGCCGGGCTGCTGGATCACGATGATGCTGCGCTTGGCCGCGTTGCGGGCATAGTCACCAATGCGCTCCAGATTGTGGGAGACTTTCATCGAGGCCACGATCAACCGCAGATCAGCGGCCATCGGCTGGCGCAGCGCCAGAAGTCGCACGCAAAACGCCTCGATCTCCCGCTCGAGCTGGTCGAGCGAAGCGTCGCGCGCGACCACCTCGGCCGCCAGGGCAGCGTCGCGACGGATCAGCGCGGTGACGCTGTCGGCAACCTGGCGTTCGGCCAGCCCACCCATGCGGCTCACCATGTCGCGCAGGCGCCGCAGCTGTTCTTCGTAGGCTTTCACGACGTGTTCCGGCTGCGGTTCGTTGGGCAAGGTATTCTCCTCAGCCGAAGCGGCCGGTGATGTATTCCTGGGTCTTCTGGTGCTTCGGCGCGGTGAACATCTGGGCGGCGGGCGCCACCTCGATCAGTTCGCCCAGGAAGAAGAAGGCCACCTGGTCGGCGCAGCGCGCCGCCTGCTGCATATTGTGGGTGACGATGCAGATGGTGAAGTCGCGCTTGAGCTCGTCGATCAGCTCCTCGATCTTCAGCGTGCTGATCGGGTCGAGCGCGCTGGTCGGCTCATCGAACAGGATCACTTCCGGCTTCACGGCGATGGTGCGCGCGATGCACAGGCGCTGCTGCTGGCCGCCCGAAAGGCCGAGCGCGCTGGATTGCAGCCGATCCTTCACCTCGCCCCAGATGGCGGCGCGCGACAGTGCCCATTCCACCCGGTCGTCCATCTGCGACTTGCTCAGCTTCTCATGCAGTTTGATGCCGAATGCGATGTTGTCGTAGATCGTCATCGGGAAGGGCGTCGGCTTCTGGAATACCATGCCGACCTTCGAGCGCAGCTCGTTCAGGTCGACATCGGCCGAGATCATGTTGCGGCCATCCATCAGCACCTCGCCTTCGGCGCGCTGGCCGGGATAGAGGCTGTACATGCGGTTCAGCACGCGCAGCAGCGTGGACTTGCCGCAGCCCGAGGGGCCGATCATGCCGGTAACCTGCCGGTCCGGCAGTTCCAGGTTGATCGCCTTCAGCGCCTTGTTGGTGCCGTAGTAGAAATCAAGGTTGCGGACCGACAGGCGCGAGACGGTGTTCAGCACCGCGTCGGAGCGGACCTGCACGCTGGCAAAGGCGCCACCCTGGGACTCGGCGGGCTGCGCGTCGATGTTGGAGGACATGGGTCTTTTCCTCAGTGGCGGCTGCGCAGCACGACGCGCGCGATGATGTTGATGGCAAGGACGCCCAGCGTGACGATCAGTGCGCCGGCCCAGGCGATTTCGATCAGGTCCGGGAAGCCGGAATTCGCCTGCTGGTAGATCGCGATGGGCAGGCTGGCCACGGCGCGCGTCAAGTCGAAATTGACCACGTTGTTGCCGAAGCTGGTCAGCAGCAGTGGCGCGGTTTCGCCGGCGATGCGCGCGACGGCCAGCAGCACGCCGGTGACGATGCCCGACAGCGCGGCTTTGTAGCAGACCAGCGTGATCATCTTCCACTTCGGCGCGCCGAGCCCGATCACCGCCTCGCGCAGCGTGTTAGGGATCAGCTGAAGCATGTCCTCGGTGGTGCGGACCACGACGGGGATCACGATGATCGCCAGCGCCAGCGACCCGGCGATGCCCGAGAAGCCACCCATCGGCAGCACGACCAGCTGGTAGATGAACAGCCCGATCAGGATTGACGGCGCCGAGAGCAGCACGTCCGACACGAAGCGCACGGCATTGCCGAGCTGCGAGCCGCGGGCATATTCCGCCAGGTAGGTGCCGACCAGCAGGCCAATCGGCGTGCCGATGGCGGTGCCGATCGCGGTCTGCACCAGGCTGCCCAGGATCGCGTGGGCGAGACCGCCGCGCGGCGCGTCCGGATCGCCATAGGTGGTCGGCTGGAACTCGCGGGTCAGGACGTTCAGGTCCAGCGCCGCGAGGCCGCGCCACAGGAGCGTCAGCATGATGGAGGCCAGAAAGAACAGGCCGATGGCCGTGGCGGCCACGCAGAACCACTTGACCAGGGCATCCATGGTCTTGCGGCGGCGGCCGAGGGCGCGCGCGACGTCGGCGTCCTTCGCATGCGAACCGGGCAGGGTGGTGGCGCTCATGGGGCTCAGGCCTTCAGGCGGGACCGCAGCAACCAGCGAGAGACCGCCAGCACCACGAAGGAGATCACGAACAGCAAGAACCCGAGCGCGAACAGCGAGGATTGCTTGAGGCTGCCGGCCAGGCTTTCGGGGAATTCCATCGCGACGACCGAAGCGATGGTGGTCGAGGCATCGAAGACCGAGCCCGGCATGCGGTTGGCGTTGCCGATCACGAAGGTGACCGCCATCGTCTCGCCCAGCGCGCGGCCCAGGCCGAGCATGATGCCACCCACCACCGAGATGCGCGTGTAGGGCAGCACAACGCCGCTCACCACTTCCCAGCGCGTCGCACCAAGCCCGTAGGCGCTTTCCTTGTAGACCGGCGGCACCTGCTCGAACACGTCACGCATCGTGGCGGCGATGAAGGGCAGGATCATGATGGCCAGCACCAGCGCCGCGGTGAACAGCGAGGTGCCGGCGAAGTTGCTGGTCTCGAAGATGAAGCCGACCAGCGGCAGCGCCGCCAACTGCTCACCAAACGCCAGCTGGATATTCGCCTGCACGAAGGGCACGACGACGAAAAGCCCCCACATCCCGTAGATGATCGACGGCACGGCGGCCAGAAGCTCGATCGCGGTGCCGATCGCTCGCTTCAGCGACGGCGGGCAGAGTTCAGTCAGGAAGAAGGCGATGCCGAAGGCGATCGGCACCGCGAAGATGATCGCAAGGATCGCGCTGACGATGGTGCCGAACATGGCGACCAGCGCGCCATATTCCTCGCGATGGTCCTCGACCGGGTTCCAGGCGTCGGACCAGATGAAGGCGACGCCATACTGCTTCAACGCTGGCAGGGCGCCGATGAACAGCGTGACGATGATGCCGCCCAGCGTCAGCAGGACAAGGATGCCCGCGCCGCGGCACAGCCCTTCGAACAGCTTGTCACCGAAGCTGCTCGCCTTCATGCGTGCAGGCGTTACGGGCATGGTGGATGGGTCGGCGGTCGAGGAGGACAAGGGCGCGATCCTGCGTCAGAAGTGGCGGGGCGGGGGCGCGAACGGGCCGCGCCCCCTGCCGGATCAGGCGACCGGCCAGAGCGCCTGGCCGTTCGGACCCTTCACCTGGGCGGTCCAGGCGGCCCGCACCGCGTCATGCACGCTGGTCGGCAGCGGGATGTATTCCAGGCGCCGCGCCGCGTCCCCGCCATTGCGGAAGGCCCAATCGAAGAAGCGCATGCTGTTGCGGCTGCCATCGACCTTGTCGGCCGGCGGGTTGGTCGGCAGCAGGATGAAGGTGGGCGACACGATCGGCCAGGTGGTGGCGCCGTTCAGGTCGATCAGGTCGGCGGCGAAGCCCGGCACGGCCCAGTTCGCCTGCTCGGCGGCGGCCATGAAGCTCGGGATGGTCGGCGCCACGAACATGCCGGCCTTGTTGCGGATCTGCGTCGTGATCAGGCGGTTCACCGTGGCGTAGGCGTTCTCGGTGTAGCCGATCGCGCCCGGGGTGTTGCGCACCGAGTTGGAGACGCCTTCATTGCCGCGCGCACCATTGCCCACCGGCCAGCGGACCGAGGTGCCGGCACCCGGGCCGTTGCGCCAGTCGGTCGAGATGCGCGACAGGTAGGTGGTGAATACGAAGGTCGTGCCCGACGCGTCGGCGCGATAGGCCGGGCTGACCGGCAGGTTCGGGATGCGAAGGTCGCGGTTCAGCTCGACAATCCGCGTATCGTTCCAGCGGGTGATCCGGCCCATGAAGATGTCGGTGATCACTTCCGGCGTCAGGCGCAGCCCATTGTCGGCCACGCCGGGCAGGTTCACGATCAGCACGACCGAGCCCATTACCGTCGGGAACTGCAGAAGGTTGCGTTCGGTCAACTGGGCAGCCGCGAGCGGCGCATCGGTGGCGCCGAAATCGACGGTGCGGTTGGTGATCTGGTTGATGCCGCCGCCCGAGCCGATCGATTGGTAGTTCAGCTGGATGGAAACTGCCTCACGCGCAGCCTGGCCCCAGCGCTCATACACGGGACGGGGGAACGTGGCGCCGGCGCCGGTGATCGTCGCCTGCTGCGCCGCGGCGCTCCGCAATCCGGTCAGGCCGAAGCCAACCGCCGCACCGGTGCCAAGAAGAAGGGACCGCCTGAACATCATTCATATCTCCGTCATGGCTGCCCGCCCATGCGGCACAACCGATCAACGCTCGTGGTGTAGGCCCCACCGGCGACAGCCATATTGCGAAAATATTAAGGTTGGATGACAGGCTTGCCCACCACCAGCCGATTTGTCGGGATCGCCTAGGCTGTGATCAACAAAGGTTGATCACAGTCTAACCTTTGCCGAGAGGCTGATTCACGCCTTTGGTGATTCCACCAAAGGCGATCAGGCTCTAACGCGCGGGAAACCACAGAACCGTGCGGTTCCAGCCATCCTCGGCGGCACCATAGAACCGGACGGTGGCGCTCCGCCGCACCATTGCCAGCCCAAGCCCGCCAATGGGCCGCTCCTCGGGCGGAAGCGACAAAGGCGGTGCCGGGCTCGTGCGTGGATCAAAGGGGGCGGCCGCGTCCTCGACCGCCAGTTCCACCCCGTCCGGCAAGGTGGCGACGGCCAGGCGCATCGGCGGTGGCTCGCCCGCGAACCGGCCATGCATGACCAGGTTGGCCAGCAATTCCTCCACCACCAGCCGGACGCGAAGTTGAACCGCCACCGGGACATCGGCCGCGGTCAGGTGGCGCTCAATCTCGTCCTGTGCCGCTTCCAGCGCGGCCAGGGCCACGGGAACCGACAGGCGCAGCACGGGCCTCAGCCCGTGATTCGGGCCAGCGCCTCATCCTCGGTGGCCACCAGGGGCAGGATATCGCCCAGCGCCATCGCCTCCAGCACGTCCGCCACCATCGGCTGCGCGCCGAACATCGCCAGCTTCAGGCCGCGACGGCCGAGCGGCCGCGTGGCCGACAGCAGCAGGCGGATGCCGAGCGAGGAGATGAATTCGAGCGCGGTCAGGTCGAGGACGACGCTCTTGCCACCCGCGGCGACCGCTGCGGTGAAGCTGGTTTCGATCGAACCGACGCTGGTGGCATCCAGCCGGCCCACCATCACAATCTTCTGGGCTTCCGGCCCAAGCCCCACGATCTCGAAGCGCACCATCACTCTCCCCTGAACAGCGATTTTTTCCTTAGAGCCTAATCCCACCAGTCTGGATCATACCCCGCCGCTGTGAACATGTTCTGGCACTCTCGCGGCGTGACGATGTCGAGGATACGCCCGATGGCGGCCCACAGCGCATCGATGGTGCGCGCGGCT
>Ga0247843_1007935_pt1 | contig 12710 bp, 9 predicted proteins | sample LaCruzMarch2017__FD_192420 | JGI IMG/M metagenome (GOLD analysis project Ga0247843, IMG submission 192420) | Freshwater microbial communities from meromictic Lake La Cruz, Castile-La Mancha, Spain - LaCruzMarch2017_8m | ecosystem: Environmental > Aquatic > Freshwater > Lake | place: Spain...
AGTGATGGGTACGAGAATGGCATCATATCCTCCAAGTCCAAAGGCGGTGGGCAGTAGACCTACAACGGTGGTTAAGCCGGTGGCCATCACCGCCCGCAGTCTCTGCTTGGAGGCCAAGATTAAAATTTCCTTAAGGTTAAGATCAAGTCGGTCGCGAATTAACTCTTCAATATAATCAACCAAAATAATAGCGGAGTTAATCACTACTCCAGAAAGCCCCACAATACCGATGAAGGCCAAAAAACTTAGCGGCCGCTGGCCGACAGTGAAAGCAAATAAAACACCCACAAGTCCGAGAGGAATCGTCGTGAGAATAATCAGTGGTTTGAGAAAACTTTTAAAGGTAAAAACTAAAGTTGCAAAAATTCCAAAGATGGCGATCACGAGTGCTAGTCCGAGTGATTGTAGGGACTCGTTGGTGCTTTCTTCCTCGCCGCCAAAAACAAAGTTAACTTCCGGATAGGAGACTGCTTTTTCAAAAAGAATTTTTCGCACCTTTGCATTTAAATCAAGCGCTGAAATTTTACTAGTGTCCACATCGGCCGTGAGAGTGATGGACCTTTGATAATTAAAATTTTTTTGTGTTTTAGGTGATGGCCGAAAATGGAAATCTCCAAGCTTATTGACCGGTATGTATAGTTGGTACTTGTTGAGTATTTCAACATTTTTTACAAATTCAACATCTGTCGTGAAGGGAGCAGCAAACTGTGCCACCACATCAAATTTGCGTCCTTGATCGTTAAAGGTGGCAAGAGTAGTGCCTTGTATGGCCGTTGTTAAGTTGAGACTTAGAAGATCATTACTTATTCCTGAGTAGGCCAGTTTGTTGGAGTCGGGGATAAACTGGTATTCACTTCCCGTGCTTTGTTCATCGAGATCGGGATCGATGACGCCACCGATTTTTTTTACTTCCGCTAAAATGATGTGTGCCAATTGACTCAATTGTTCTACTTGCGTGGAGCGAAAAGTTAGGGTGAGTGGTCTTCCTACCGGCGGGCCAGCTTCAATGGGCTCAAAGGTCAATTTCGTCATGCCCTCTAATTTTTGGATGGATCGCAAATCTCTTAGTGTTTTTTCTATATCTAAAACCGGTGACCATTCTGGTTGGATGGCAATAATTGATATTCCAACTTGTTCTCCCGTTAATGTTTTGGGATCAGAGAGATCAGTTTGGGAAATACCTACTCGGGTAGTAATTCCTTGAAGAGCAGCTGCCGGAATTTTATCTTTAATTTGCTGTGATAATAATTTGCCCAATTGATCTGTTTGAAAAATGCTGGTTTCATTTTTGAGCTCAAAGCGGGCCACATAGTATTCTACGCCTTCAGGGGGAAATAATTCGAAGCGATTAAAAAGTCCATTGACTAAAAAACCAGCGATGATGAGCCCAAAAAGTGAGCCAACCGTTAACCACTTAAAATCCAAAGTCAGCTTGATTATCTTAGCAAAAAAAGTTTCAAATTTGATAAACCATTGACTTCCATTATGTTCTGCTTTTTTTCTTGGGTGTAAAAATTGTAATCTGGCCGGAAGTAAGGTTACTGATTCAATTAAACTTAAGATAAGAGCAATCGTAACAATAATGGGAATCCAGCGGATAAACTGCCCCATGACACCCTTGGTAACAAGCATGGGAAGAAAGGCACAAATAATCGTGATGGTTGAGGCGGTAAAGGGAATCCAAAATTGATTAGCAGCTTTAGTCGCGGAACTCTTGGCATCACCACCTTGCTCACGCAGTTGGGTATAGTATTCCGAGATGACTACCGAATTATCCACCAAGTTGCCTAGACAAATCACCAGCGCAATCATGGTAATAATGTTAAATTGTGCTCCAAAATAAATCATGAAGGCGACTGTCCCTAAAGCACAGATTGGCAGACTCAAGGCACTAAAAAGTCCAATTTTTCCTGGCAGAAATAAAAAAAGCACAAGAAGGACAATGATAATTCCTGAGACCGCGTTAAATTTCACAATTTCTAGGCGGTTTTCTACTCTCGCCCCTTCGTTGTTGTAAATATGAATAGAGTAGGGCGCCTTGAGTTCTTTTTTAAGTAAACTCATTTGTTTATTAATTTCTGTTACAAGCGTTATGGTGTCAGTTGAGGATTTTTTGGTAACCACAAAAAGTGTGGCCTCTTCACCATTAAGGCGGCTTAGAATTTTGGGACGATCGGTTCCATATCGCACTTCGGCCACATCCCGAATTTTGATCGCGGGCCCAGAAAGACTGGCACGAATAGTTAGGTCAGCAATTTCTTGAGGTTCTTTTTTTTTTCCAACAACTCGCACCAGTGAAATTTCTTTTTGATTATCGATAAATCCGGAGGGAGTATTTTTTAGCTGTAGGGAGAGTTCCTGAATAATCTCGCTGATACTTAAGCGGTGTTCTTTGAGTTTACTTGGGTCAATTAAAATTTGTAATTCTTTGGCCGCGAGACCGGAGGTACGAGTGTCAAGTACACCAGGTATATCATCGAATTGATCTTCAATTTTTTCGGCCAAAATGTCGCGAGCTCTGTTTTCGTTGGGGCCAATAAGAGCAAATTCATAGACAGGAATTTCTTCGGCCTTTACTTCTGTGATGCGAGGATCTTCTAAAATTTCCTGCGGTAACTGTGCACTTGCACGTTGTACCCCTTTTTGAATATCAGTGACGATATCTTTAGTATTTTTAGAATCGATGTCGATTTCTATCACAATAGTACTGATTTCACTTTGGGAAGTGGACTTTACTCTTTTTAAACCTTCGATACCACGCAACTCGCTTTCAATTTCTTTCGTTACTTTATCTTGCACTTCTTCTGGTGAGGCACCAGGATATATAGTGGTGATCGTGACGATGGCAAAGTTTACGGGAGGAAAGCTCTCTTTGCGCAGCATATTGAGACTCATGGTGCCCACAACTATAGTGAGGATGGTAACTAGCAATGAAAAACGCCAATTTTCTACAAAGAATTTAAAAATTTCATTCATAAGTTTGATCCTTTTGCAGGATTTATTTTAACGGCCTGTAGACAAATAGAACATGGCCTAATGATATAAATTTATTTTTAACAAGATTGACCAAGTTCAATCCATTTATTAATCTGTTTTTATTTTCCTTATAGGCCAAATCATGGTTAATTTCTTTTTTATCTTCTTACTTTACTTTTGCGGCCCTCAGGCCTCGATGGCTAATCCCAATACAAACATTGAAAGGGAAACCGTTCAGTTAGATGAAGAACTTTTATTGTCATTTTTGAATGTTGGTGCTGGTACTGGTGCTGGAGGAAATACCGAAAAGCAGAATTCTGAGTCACAGGCGCTAGGTTTAGAGCTGAATGCCGCCAATTTTTACAACTCAGAAACTCTTAAGTTTGCCGAGCTTAAACAATTTGATTTATCTCTCTATTCTCAACTTTCTTATGCTGAAAATAAGCAATTGCCCTTGATTTCCTTTCAACCTATTTTTTCACCCGAGCGCTACGGAATGCTCGGCCTAAAGCAGCAAGTTCCCTTGGGATTTTCCTGGGATTTCTATGTTTCAACGTTGCAACAAGATGTTAATGGAAGAGGTGCCATAAATAATTTCAAAAATGTAACAACAACAACTTTCGGGCTGAACCTTGAGTTAGATTTGTGGCAAAATTTTTTAGGGCGGCAGAGTCGTTCCCTCCTTCAACAAAGTTATCTTGAGGGTGAAGAGTCTAAAATAATTAAGTCCCAGGCAGATAAGCGTTTTGTTATCGATATCAGAAAGCTTTACTGGAGCTTAGTGGCCAATGAACAAAGCCTATTTCTTATTCGGGAAATTTTGAAGATCTCAGAGCAGCAGTGGCTTGAGAGCAAAAAAAGGCAATCCAAATCTTTGGCAGAATCTGATGAAGTTTCTAGGTACGAGGCGCAGTATCTTGGAAAAAAAGCGGCGCTATCTTTTAAACTTTATCAAAAAGAAAAACTGCTTCAAGACTTAAAACGCCAGCTCGTACAATTTTCTACTGCGGATGTTGTGATAAAACCGGTGGATATCGAAGTGGCGCAAGGTCAGGCCATGCAATGCATAAAGCAAATTGCCCAAGCCAGAGAGTTACCTTTAGAACTTACTTCCGTCGATGAACAAATAGGAATTTTAAAGGCCATTCAGATGGCACAAGAAAATCGCATTTCACGCATGAGTGATGTGGACATAAAGCTCTTCACTAATTTGAAATCAACCGGGGTAAGCTCTACATTACAAGCGTCAAATGAGTACACAGGTAGTTCCAGTGGAGCATGGAATGACTTGTATCAAAACGATCGCTGGGGGCATGAAATTGGCCTCAAGGTAGTATTACCCTTGGGAGAAAATACTTCGAAACAACAAGAGGCGCAGCGACTCTTCCAAAATAAAAGTAAAGAAGTGCAATGGAAGCGACTACTAGAGGAATTAAAAATTCAGCATATCCAGTTTAAAACGATGATTGTCTTACTTGATGAGGGAGTTGCGGCCCAAGACTTGCAATCGAAGCGTTTCAAAAACGTAATTACTTCCATGCAAAAAAAGTATCAGCAAGCTCGCGTTTCATTAACAGACCTTCTGGCCAATCAAGAAAACTATTTTGAGGCGGAGCTCAGGTCCATTGATGCTCGCTTTGAGGTTCTAAGTTACCTCTTGGATTATCTAAAGCTTTTTCCAGAAACCAAATGTGCATTTAACAAATTTTAAAATCACATAAAGAATTCACCAAGAGCTTGGATCCTATTTTTTCCTTTTTTGGCCAAATAAGTATACAAAAATTATCCATAAAATAGTGGCCAATAAGAAATACCCAATTAACGGATAAGAAGAAGGCTTTATTTGCTCCGTAGTAGGAAGATTTTTAGCTGCCAATTCACGCTTTGATTTGTTTTTCCAATCTTCATGCGGTCCAAGAATTATTTTTTTCACTCCCGGTTCGCTATTGGTGGATGAGGGACTTCTTTGGGCCGATTCTACATTTTTTTCTAAATTATTTTCTAGAAAATTTTCATAATTTACATAAAGTTTCATGAGTGATGGTTGATTAGTTTCCTTTTTTAAACGATTTAACTGCTTTTTTATTTTCGCGATCAAACTTTTCCATTGATCCCGATCCTCCCTCTCACTCAAGGAATGGATTAAATAGGGGGCGTAGGGAAGTGAAAAAATCATTGTATTATTCACTTTCGTTCGTTTCAATTCGTATACGGGATGCTCGGACATACTTTGAATCATAAAACTCATCAGAGTCGCTTGTAAGGATTTTGTTTGCGCCTTGAGAAAAAATGAGTAAAGCCTTTCACTACCTTGCAAAGATCCCGTGGCGGCGAAGGCACCAAAGACGGCATAGGCCTCTAGACTACTTAAGTTCTTTAAGGCCAATGATAAAAAATAATCCATTTGAAGTTTATCTGATGCCATCCATTCCCCAGAATTATCTTTAGAGACAAAATTTCCGTACTCGGAAATGGCCCGCAAGCGAAAGTCATCATATTCTTCTTTGGGAATTCCCATTAATTGGGCAGTTATTTGCGGCCGGTGAATTATCTTTTTTAATATTTTTTTTGCAAAAATGATATCTTCTTGGGTTTTTATATACCTACCAAAATCCGGCCCATGAGTATTAAGAATTTCCCAAGCAACTAATTTTTCTGTAAGCAAGGGATTTAGTTCAGCATGTGAATGGAAAATAAATATAAAAAATAGAAAAATAAATTTTATGAAAATTCGATTGCAAAATGTGAGAACTGAAGTAGGATTCAATTTTGAAACTCCATCGAATACTAATTTTTTTTACACTCTGCTATTTGTTGGAACGATTTTGAATCAATTTTACTAGATAATAACAGTCCATCATATTAGTTCTTTCATAAGTTCTGCCTTGTTTACCTATCTTATCAACTCTTTGATAGTGGTGTGCCGGAAAGAGATAATGTTTGTAACCTTCGTAATCAACTCCATGAACCTTTTCGGTTAGAGCATTGTTTTGGATAACATGAAAATTAAAATTTTTGGGACAAAGCACATTGCTGCCAACATAGGATTGCAAAATAGTATTCTCGTTAGAAAATCCTGGGGTGCCATTTCCACTACCACGAGACCCACCACTGGGATCAGAAGTATGGATCATCCCAAACATATGGCCAACTTCATGATCTATTGTGACTTTGTAACCCGTAAAATTTCCTTGAGTATCTTTGAGGGCAATATTGGAATGGGCAAATATCACCAACTGCTTATCACTTAATCCTGTAAATAGACCTGATGTGCCATTAATGTTTCCAGAGGAACCCATTTTTTTTACGAAAAGCAAGGTGTAAACATGGGAATTGGAATAGGTATCACCCAAAGAGTTAATTTGGGAGAGATTAACTAAATTAAAATTCGCATCATCAACCACTGTTTTTACTTCGTCCAATACAAAATTGAAACCTTTTTTTCCTTGATGAGTATAGGTCTCGTTTAGAGTATTCATCACAGCTTGCGCTTCTAGTTGAGGATTCTGCGCCAGTACTTGTCCATCGGATGTTTTTAAATAAATAATTCTCAAGCGCAAATCTTTTTTTATACTATATGCAGGATTTGAATAACCAGGAGCAGAGATGATTTGCCCATGATGAGGATCTATCCAGCTTGCATCTCCTAATCCTTCCAAGTTGCCATTATTATTGGTGAAAGTGGGCGTTGGTTCCGCCGTGGGTATTTGTGTTGGCAAAAGGGTAGCAACCATAGTGGCCAAAGCACCAGGAGAACTAGTCGGCGTGTTGGCCCCAGCGCTCGAGGAGTTTCCTGGAAGTGAAGCGCTGGTTGTATCGTACCGAGTTGGACTAGTTTGATCTGATGAGGATTCCATTTTGAAAAAATGACATCCGCTTAAAGCGAAAATGCCATTGAAGATCAAGCAAACCAACAACCATCCGTAGTATCGTGTCATAATAATCATTATAATTTCGTAACGCGGCAATATGGATTGGTAGGATGTAAAACTAACTAAGTTAGCGATAGTTGATAACTAATCATTACCTAACGCTGCCCATAAAATTGGTCACTTTTTAATAATCTTTAAATTTCACAATTTTTGCTAATATAGTTAGGATTTATTCTTTTTTATTCAAGTATCTGATAAGAATAATTAAAACAAGTAACAGATAATGACACATTAAAAATTGTTTATTTTTTACAAAAAAACAGATCAAAAAAGTTTTAATGACTAAGTTAATAAGGTTTTGAAAAACTTCAAGAATGAGACATCTTGATTGCATAAAATTAATTTACAAAAATTTTCTTAGATAGAATAAACTTAAAACAAAGTTTAAAATCTGATACTTAGTTATCATTAGCGAAGCACTATTTCATTTCCGCGAATATTTCCGGAAATATTTTCAAGGAGTCGAAAATTATGAAATTGTCATTTCTTTTTGTGTTAACTGGATTCATGTATTTTCATGAAGCGTATGCACAAGTAGGTTGTCGTGATCTTGGAGCTATTAAACTTATTGAAGCATGTTATGAACCAAAAGCTTCCATTGTGGCGTGTTTAACAGACCCAGCAACATGGAAAGCAAATGGTTATAAATGTTTGTTAGGTAATTTTGAAGAAATGGAAGTTCTAGAAATATTTCAAAAACCAGACAATATTATATCAGTTCCAAATCCAAATAATCATCCTGAATTTAACTCCCCATTTACCCAATATCCAAAAATTGTGGTTAAATTCCATTCTGCTACTGGTAATACGAAACCTGCTATTGTGGTATTGTGCCAAGCAGTATCGTCTATAAGTGGCGCAAACGGCTTGATGCACCAGCTTGAATTTTCTTTTATTGCTAAAAATGTATCAGTCGGTGGAGTGTATTCACTAAATCCATCAACTTATAATATAACAGAACAAAATAAAGTGAACTGTGCGAATCAGCTTGTAGCAAAACTTGAGGCAGATGGAAATAATCTACCTGTTTGTATTTACGCAAGCGCTTTACCGTCATTAACTTGTGATGGTGGTAGTGATAGTGATGGTAATGATACACGTTCCTTTCAAACCCGGATAAGAGAAACGTTCAGTAAAGCTCCTTCGGCGAAAGCGCAACAAAAATTTAATGCTCTAAGTATAAAAACCAGCAATGGTGTTACTCTTCCTTAAGGTATGAACTTTGCCGGAGCGTTTAAAGCTTGTTGCTTTAGACGCTCCGAATTCTCTCATTGATCTTGTTTTAATGATTTTTCGCAAATTTTTATAAAGTTAAGGATCACTTATGCAGCACTTAATCATGATCGGTCTCGTGTTTTTTCAGAGTTTAACGAAAGCGTATGCAGAGTTTATAATTAACGAACTTGGGCCGATTAGAGTAATTGAAGCTTGCTACAATCCTTCTAATTCCATGGAACAATGCTTAAATGATCCGATGAGTTTTAAAAATAATGGATCGAAATGTTTGCTCGGGGATTTTTCCACGATAGATGGCTTTCTTGATATTTATCAGTACGCAAATGAAACGATCAGTTTTCCTGCAGTAAATTCATTCGGTATCACTTTTAGTCCAATAAATATTTTTCCAAAAGTAAAAGTAGAAAATAACCCCATAAATGGATATCCCAAAACTTGGGTAAGCTGTAGGTCCGTTTCAAAAATTAGTAATCAAGGGATGTTTCATGAATTGCTGTTTTATTTCACGGCAAGAAAAGCAAGTACCATCTCTCCCTACGGGCCAACAACAACCGCTGCCACTGATTACACCATAAAAGATGCTGATAAAATTGCCTGCGCTAAGCTACTTCTATCGCATGTAATAAGTTCCGGTGCAAGTGAGAATGTTTGCATGTATGCTAGCGCTTTACCATTTGTTTCCTGTTTACCTATTGATGGATTGCAAACGAAAATTAAAAATTTAGGACGCGGCCCTTCGCGAAATAGTTTGCAAAAATATAAGAGTAGTAATATTCGTCTTCTGGATGGGGTTGTCTCGCCCTTGTTTTAGACTTTATCCACATCGCACCTTTTAAATCATAGCATTTTAGCGATTATTTTTTTTCGCAGTGATGATTTATTTTAAATTTGCCATACTCACTTTATTGACCGTGAAAACATTTTGCCTTCATTTGTGGGCAACTTGAAATTTCTCAAAATTATTCAACCATTTGATTTTAATTGGTGGCATCTCGTTTTTTGAATAAAATTGAGATTTTACATTATGATTTTAATATCTTTAGTCTCAGGGCGTAACAACTAGGCCCTTTGATTTAGAGATAGTTTATAAATTTTTTTTTATGAATATTAATAATGAAACTTCATTAGCAATATTACTTTGAACTTGGTTTCGAATAGTTTTTTTTAGATATTTTAAAGTCTTGGTTGTGTAAGTAAATGGAGAAAGAGTGAATCATTTTTTGCTAATTACATTTGTTTGTAGCTTATTATTTTCAACTTTAAGCCTAGCTGATAAAAAAACCAAGAAAGAAAAAAGTAATGCTGGACGAAAAATTTCAAATTCATCAGAAGAAGATGACGAAGAAAATTTAAAATTTAAAAAAAATAATTTTTTTGATCATTTTGCATGCGGCAGACTCTTTAAAAAAATCTATGCAGATGTTTTGTTAACTCCTGATGATTCAAAATTAAAGACATATGGAATTAATACTTACGGAGTTGATAAAGGTTCAAAATATCAGAATTACAGTAATTTTCGTGCTTACAGCAAAATCTTGGACAACGCACTAGAGTTAGATAAACCTATCTTTGGCGAAAAAAAGATTAATATTAAACTTACTAGAATTAAAAAAGAAACTCGTTATGAAGCTGACCAAGCAGTATCAATATTTACTTTTGAGAAATACCTAAGTGATGACACCAAGAATAGTAAAATAATTTTTGAAAAATTACCTGCATTTGTGGGTAATTTCTTGGAATTATCCATCACGGAAGAGCCTATAGCTGAAATATCAAATATTAAATTTGGCTATTTTGGAAATAAGTCTGACGTTGATCAGTATATAAAGGAATCACCTCCTATGGAATTTCAATTTAACTCAGATAAAAGTGATGGCTCCTGTTCCTTAAGCTCCGTTAAAACATGCCTAACTAGAAATATGTTATTTGGTGATTCCATGTGGGGCTGGTCTGATGTAGATCCTGATAATAAAACTTTGTCAAAAAATGAAGGAGATATTATACCAGAATTTCCGGAAAATTATCTTCATCTAAATAATGTTCAAGATAACAAAGAAAAATGTAAATATACTTATACTATTAGTAAAGAATTATGCGAAAATTTTTCACAACAACTTAATATTAATAGTTTAGATAAAATTATTGATGAAATTATAAAAGGTGCAGCAATAGAACCTGATGCAATCGTCAATGATCGTAGATTAGATATAAAAAAGAAAGATATCTATGATAATTTCTTGAGAAACAATCTAAAAAAAAGCTTAGATCCAGTCATTTGTGCACCATATGTTAAAAAAGACGTTCCTGTGAAAAGCTTTGAGAGAGTTCTTTGCTACAACGAACCTCATGTAGACAAAATTTTATCATTTCTAGGAAAAAACAGTAATGCTAAAGAAGAAAATGAGCTAAATGGTTTATGTGATTTATATCCTTATCGTACAATGGGCATTAAAATAAATAGAGTGGACGATTTTAAAGATGATTTAGAAGGTTTCGATGCTGAATTTTTATCAAAAGTAAGTATCCAAGGTGAAGACGTGAGTGCCTATAAGAATTGCTTTTTAGTTCATGAAAATGTTTATGATGATATGAAAAAAGAATGTATAGAGAAATTTTATTCATTAAAAGCAAGTGAGGAAGTGGCTAATTTACATTTTAATAACTTTCAAGTGCAATATAATCCAAAATATTCTGAAAATCCTCTCGAGTTAGTTCTAAGAAAAGTACAAGATGCTAGTGCGAAATTTAAAGCAAATTATCCGACACAAAAACCAACTGGTTGTGTACCATATATTTTCCGAGATGATAATTTATATTCTAGGTCCAAAAGATTATATTCTAGCTCAGAAGCTACTGAATTGGATAAGTTAGATTTAACAACTGAAGACAAGGTAGTTTTAACCAGTAATATAACTGACTTTGTCTTAGAACTAGGACTAATTTATCCAAAGCGAACAATACAAGACGATGTGATATTCAATAAATTTTTCGAAAAATTGCTGATAAGTGAAGATCCAGACACTAAGAATATGGATATTACTACATTTAGCTATTGCTTGACCCCAGGAAATATAAAAGAATTAACAAAGCAATTAAAAATTTATTTAAAATATTACAGAAAAGCTATAGAGGAAGATAAATTTTTTTCTGAATTGAAATTAAAAGTCGAATTGGATAATACTTTAGCAAAAAAATTGAATGATAACCCCAACAAATATGTAAGACAGTATTTTCCTTTTGAGAGAAAGAAATTAAATTTAGCGGAGTGTGGGCCTATTAATTATTTTAGGGATAACTGCGCTCGACTTTTTGGCGATGAAAAAACAGAAAGATCTAAAAAAAGATTTAAAATAAAGCAGGAGCGCGCAGAGGTTCGCGCTAATTAAATTATTTTTCTTTAAAGTGAAATTTAGCTTAATAGGGGCGATTGACGTTTTGAATTCTTTTCCAAAAATTTGTGGGAAATCTGAAATTTTCCTTCGGAATTCAAAGCTTCAACGGCCCCTCGTTCTTTTGCTATTGTTTTAATGTCTTTGTAAATATTGGGCCTTAAGTTCTTCAGCAGTGTAAAAAGGGTACAAACACTTTTCAGGCTTAAGGCCATTAGAAGTTAATAAATCTTGAACTTTTTTTACTCTTCCAATAACAGCAAAAACATAATTCTTATCATCTGAGGCCATGAAATCTAGTCTTGAAGTCGTGAAATTTAAAGCATTACACCCATGTTTGGTGGTGCTTAAATCAAAATTTTCATGGATGTTAGCTAAAATAATTTTGATAGCATCGGCATAATGATAAGCTGAAAGATTTGCTAGTAAGTAAGAACCCTCTTTATTTAAATTCCCAAAATTTGACATATTTAATTCATGAAAAGCTTCCGCAAATAATTTAACAATTTCCGTGGCGTTTCTATTCAATTCTTCCCAGCTATAGGGATGGGCGCCTGAAATATAACAATTGGAAATCACATTTTGCAAAGGTGAATTTAGGTAAAAATCTAGCGGGCCGAGTGGGCTTACTTTTAAGTCTAACAATAATTTTACCGATTCTGGGTTACATTGAGTTAAAGCACTGAAAAGGAAGTCAGAATTATTAGACGGATTTAGGTGGCCCCATCTTCAATCAGTTCCTCAATAAATACTCTTTTTAGCTTTTTAACATCCTCGCTCAAATAAGAATCAGCAGTATAATCTCCATCAATATCCTTACCAAAAAAATTATCCCATCCTCTTACAGCAGTGAACAAATGTGTATTGTGATAACCAACGCCATTGGGATTGTATCCCATTTTGCGAACATACTGAAAAATTTCTTTTTTCTCTTGTAATTGTTTCAAAGATTGATCGTAAAAAGTGTTTACAACTGAATTTATAAAAAGATTATAATTCTTAGGATCTTCTTGGGGATTTATTTTTTTTAAATCATGGATTACTTCCCCGGTGTCGATTCCCATTTGAAGTTACCACTTTTCGGGGTTTTATTCCCACGCAAAGTTACCGCCTTCCTCGCATATAGCTTATAGCTCCTAAAATCCTTTTTTGTCAGTTTATTTTTTTATTAATTCTG
>Ga0247843_1007936_pt1 | contig 12710 bp, 6 predicted proteins | sample LaCruzMarch2017__FD_192420 | JGI IMG/M metagenome (GOLD analysis project Ga0247843, IMG submission 192420) | Freshwater microbial communities from meromictic Lake La Cruz, Castile-La Mancha, Spain - LaCruzMarch2017_8m | ecosystem: Environmental > Aquatic > Freshwater > Lake | place: Spain...
GGCATGAGGCTCGGCCCATGGCGGGCGCCCTCGGAGCCGCCGCTGACACCCATGCCGACGTACTCGATGCCCGCCGCGGCGAGGGCCTTGGCGCGGCGCTGGGTGTGCTCGAAGAACTCGTTGCCGCCATCGATGAGGATGTCGCCGGGCGACAGGTGCGGCAAGAGCGCCTCGATGGCCTGGTCGACCGGCGCGCCGGCCGGGACCATCATCAGGATCCGGCGTGGTGACGAGAGCGCGTCCACGAGCGCCTCGATGCTGGTCGTCGCGACGAGGTGCCGGCCAGGGTTGGCCGCGACGAGCAGGTCCGTCGGGGCCGGGTGGCGGTTGTAGAGCGCCACGGAGAAGCCGCGCTGCTCGATGTTGAGGGCGATGTTGCTGCCCATGACTCCGACGCCGATGAGGCCGAAGTCGGCGCGGCTGGACGTGCTCATGATGATTGCCTCCGGTTGGTGAGTGTGGCGCTTGCGAGCGCGTCAGCGATGATGATGGTGGTGCGGGTACGGTCGCTCAGTATGCGCTGAACGGGCAGGTCCCCCGGGTGCTGCAAGGCCTGCTCGAGTCGAGTGGCCTTGTCGGCCCCGGAGACCAGGAAGAGCACGCGCTTCGCCATGGCGATCGCCTCGTAGGTCATCGTGACGCGCGCTGTCAGCGGGGCCGTCGGCGACATCGGGACAGCTGCGACGAGGCGACCTGGCGGGGGCTGTGGATGACTTGGAAAGAGGCTCGCCGTGTGGCCATCGGAACCTATACCGAGGACGATCAGGTCGACCACGCCCGAGCCGTTGGTGCGATGTTTGAGCGTGGCCTCGTAGTCACGCGCCGCCTCTTCGAGGTCGGCCTTGTCGGCGAGGATTCTATGGATGTGGTTCGGTGCGATGGGGGCTGCAGAGAGGAGCGTCTCACGCGCCATACGGTAGTTCGAGTCGGGGTGGTCGGGGCCGACCGCGCGCTCGTCGGAGAAGAAGATGATGACGCGCTCCCACGGCATGGTCTCGCGGTCGAGGTGAGCGAGCTGCTGATGAAAGAGCCGCGGCGTGCTCCCACCCGAGAGCGCCAGGCTGAAGCCACCGACGGTCTCTCTCGCCGCCTCGAGCACCACCTGGGCGGCCCAGGCTGCTTGCTCGTCCGTGTCTTGTGCCACCAGCAGCTCGACGTTCGTGTTGGTCACTTCAGCTCCGCCGCGAGCCGTAGGGCTCGCATGAACGACGTGTCATGGGTGCGGGTGGACAACGCGCGCGCCAGGATCGCGGCGCCGTGGCGCTGCGTCAGCGGCTTGCGATCCATGTGCCCTTCGATACCTCGAACTTCGAGGCTTTCGCTGTCTCGATGCGCCTCGATGGTGAGGGGGGCGACGAGGTCCGGGCCGCTCAGGTCGAGGCCGAGGCAGTGCCCGTCGCCGATGCTCAACACGAGCTCGAGGGGGGCGCCTCCAGGGCGATTCAGGCGCCAGGTGTTGGGTCCAATCGGCTCGAGGCGGCCCGACGACAGACAGTTCCCGACCCAGCCCAGCATGAGGCGTGCGGTCATGCGGTGGCCGGTGCCCGCGCGCAGCTCGGCCCGGGTGATCTTGTCGGCCTCGCCCATCGAGAGCGGCGAGTCGAACAGCGCCGCGACCTCGCGTCGCCACGCCGAGGTGTTGATCCATCCGAGGTCCATGACGCTCAGCCCGGGGCGATCGAGCAGGCTCACGAGGTCACTCAGCGGGTGGCTGGACGTCGCAAAGTCAGCCCGCACGATGATGCGATCCGAGGCCCCGACGAGGCCCTGGACCAGCGGTGATTCGAGCGGCGATTCGAGCGTTGGCACACCCGCGAAGACGACGGCCGTAGGCACCGCGGGGACGAGCAGGGCGCGCACGAGGCTCGGCAGGTGGCGGGCGCCGTCGCCGCGTGCGGTGAAGGTGATCTCTTCGGAGCAGACGAGCTTGCCGCCGTCGCCTGCGAGCAGGCAGTTGGCGGAGATCCAGCTCTCGAGCTCGGGTTTGTCCGGGGCCGCCTCGAGGGTGCGGAGCACGAGCGCGCGCGCCGCGAGGAAACGCGGCAGCTCGGCGACGACCTCGAGCTGGCGTGTGGCCCCGCCGTGGCCGTCGTGGCCCTCACGCTCTTCGATGTGGAAGGCGACGTTCCAGAGGCAGGCGCGGGTCACCGGGTGCGCGTGGTCCGTGGTCTTGCCCGCTTCACGCCAGAGGGAAGTCAGCTCGCGCTCGATGGCGTCGGGGTCGATGGCGAAGCAGTCGCCCGCTGAGAAGCGTTCGAGTGGCAGCGTCGCGCTCATGGTCGCCTCCAGCGACGACCGTCCCGGAGCAGCAGCTCCATGGCCGCGTCGGGCCCCCACGAGCCGGCCTCGTAGGTGTGCAGGGGGATGTCTCCGTTGCGCCACGCCTCGTGGATGGGGGTGATGAAGCGCCAGCTCGCTTCGACCTCGTCGCCGCGGGTGAACAGCGTCCCGTCGCCGGACAGGGCGTCGAGCAGGAGGCGCTCGTAGGCTTCGGGGGCCTCGACGCCAAAGCTCGAGGCATAGCGGAACTCCATCGTGACGGGGGCGATCTCGAGTGCCTGACCTGGCACCTTCGAGCCGATGCTCATGCTGATGCCCTCGTCGGGCTGGATCCGAATCGCGAGCACATTGCCACCGCCGTCGCCGCCCGCGAACAGCCGATGGGGGACGTTCTTGAAGTGGATGGCGATCTCGGTCACCCGTTTGGGCATACGCTTGGCGGAGCGCAGATAGAATGGCACTCCGCCCCACCGCCAGTTGTCGATGAAGAGCTTCAGCGCGACGAAGGTCTCGGTCTGGCTGGCCGGCGCGACGCCCGGCTCGTCGATGTAGCCGGGGACCTCTTTGCCGAGCACGCTGCCCGTGCGGTACTGGCCGCGGATGACACGCGCTTCGAGGTCGTCCGGGTCGACCGGTCGCAAGGCTTCGAGCACCTTGAGCTTTTCATCGCGGACGGCGTTGGCGCGAAACGAGCTCGGCGGCTCGAGCGCCGCGAGGCAGAGCACCTGGAAGAGGTGATTCTGCACCATGTCGCGCAAGATCCCGGCGTGGTCGAAGTAGGCGCCGCGCCCCTCGACCCCGAGCGTCTCGGCGCCGGTGATCTGGACGTGGTCGATGTACTTGTTGTTCCAGAGCGGCTCGAAGATGCCGTTGGCGAATCGGAAGACGAGCAGGTTCTGGACGGTCTCCTTACCCAGGTAATGGTCGATGCGGAAGATCTGGCTCTCTTGCAGGACCTCGTGGACGTCGCCGTTCAACGCGATGGCCGAGTCGAGGTCGATGCCGAAGGGCTTCTCGATGATGACCCGCGAGAACGGGGAGACGCCTGGCGGGACGAGCCCCGAGGCCCCGAGGTTGCGGATGATGGGCGCGAAGGCCGACGGCGGGGTCGATAGATAGAAGAGGCGATTGGGCGGGAGGTGGTGGAGCTGTTCAATCGCCTCGAGCTTCTCGCGCAGGCTCACGAAGGACGCCGGGTCATCATACGAGCCGGCGTGATAGTGGATGGCGCGCGACAGGGTCGCCCACACGTGCTCGTCGGCCGGGCGCTGGCGCGAGTGGGTGTTGATGGCGGTGAGCGCGAGGTCGCGGAAGGCCTCGTCGGACATGGGCGTGCGGGCGGTCCCGACGATGGCGACACGCGACAGGTGGCGTTCGGCGAGCAGGTTGTAGAGCGCTGGGATGAGCTTACGCTGGGTGAGGTCGCCGCTGGCGCCGAAGACCACGACCGTCGCTGGCTCGGGCGTGCGATCGCTCTGCATGTCGGCTCGAAAGGGGTTCATCGCGGCCTCCACCCGTCCTCGCAATCGGGTCGAGCCCGTGGACTCTCCGCTTCATCGAAGGCGGAGTCAAACCACAGGGCTCGGGGCCATGCAGGCGGGCGGCGGTTGCGCGCTATCGCAGGCGTAGGCGTGCGTGAGGGTGCTGCGCCCTCTGCAATCTCAGGTCGGTTCGTTTGTGGGCGGCTTCGGGGTGGTCGGTGGCGTGGGGGCCGGGGGCTCAGGAGGCTTCGCGACCATGCGCCGGAAGAGGCCGGACAGCAGGCTGCCGAGGTCGAGCTTGACCTGCACCGGGGTGTTGGGTGGAGGTGGTGCTGCTGGTGCGTCGGCGTTGGGTGCCGTCGGGGCCGGCTCGGCGGCCGGAGTCGTCGCCTCGGCAGGCGGCGGTGACGCGGGCGCAGCGGGTCCCTGTGTAGGGCCGGCTTCGGGTTGTACCCCTTGCCGCGCCTGCTGCATGAAGGCCGAGGCGAGGCTCTGGAAGATGTTGCCCAGCAGCGACGGCCCGTGCTGCTTGAAGAAGTTGGCGTCGAGCGTGATCTCGCCCGACTGGCCGGGCCGTTGAGCGAGGTTCCCGAGGAACTGCGCGAACGTGTCCTTCAGCGCACCGCCGAGCTTCGAGGCAGCCTCGAGGCTCTGCTTCTGGCGGGCTTCACGCACGGCCGACAGATCGATGACCGAGGCGTCGCCGCGCGTGTCGACGAACCCGCTCGGCTCCGCGAGTCGAGCCCGGACTTCGGAGAGCGCCGACTTCGCGTCTTTGCCGGTGAGCGCCGAGAAGACCTGCGCCACGAGCTCGTCGGCACCCCGCGGCGGCGAGCCGGGGACATCGTCGCCGAGCTTGTCGGCGACGGCATTACGGACGGCGCGCTCGAAGGCGTCGAGCGTCATGCCCGACTCCTCTTCGAGCGGCATGACCTCGTCGACGGTCGGGAAGTCGGGTTCGGCAGGGAGCTCTACCGGGGCCGGTCTGAGGGTCCCGGGAAATGCGATGACGTTGCTCGGGAGCGGCTTGGTCTCGTTGTCGGCCGGCTCGACCGCGGCGTCGTCCTGGGGCCCGGTCTCGGGTGGGTCCGAAGGGCCATTCGTCTCGTCGTCGCGGTTCATCATGATCCGTCACCGCCCTTTTTGTCGTCTTCACGCGGCCGCACGAAGAGGGAGGTGAAGAGCGAGGGAAGGTCCACCCGGTAGTCGACCTTCGGGCCCGAGGTCGTGTCCGTGTCGGCGACCGGCTCGGGCGGGGGCGCAGCGGCCGCGCTCTGGGCCGTGTCGCCCTTGTCCGCGAACTGCGACCCGAGGGCCTGCGCGAAGGTCGCGAGCAGGGGCGCGCCGTGCTGCAGCAGGAAGCGACCGTCGACGACGACCGGCTCGGAGGTCCCGGCCGCCGGCACGTGGTCCTTGAGGTACTGGTGGAAGCTCGTCGAGACGGCGTCGCTGGCCTTCGAGAGCAGGCGCCCGATGATCTCCGTGGTGTTGGGCACGTCGTTCTTCGCGCGTACCCCAGCGTCGACCTCGCGCTCCTCGGGGGTGCGTTCGACGACACCCTTCAGGAAGCCGCGGATGAACTGCTCTGCGCGTTGGCCGACGTTCTCGAAGACCCCACGATCCGGCAGGTGCAGCGCCCCGTCCGCGCCTTCTTCGAGGCCGAGCCGGTTCTTGAGGAAGCTGGAGGTCGCTTCGGTGACACGCTCGCGCAGCTCGTCCATTGGAGAAGGCGGCGGAGAAGGCGGAGAGGGCTCAGGCGATGGCGACGGCGTCGAAGGGGTCTCGGTCGCACCGGCCTCCGCGCCCGCCGCGGCTGAGACGGCCGGGTCGGAGCTGGTGCTCGTGGGATCAGTCGCGACTTCGGGCTGGCCGACGTTCGACGTCGTCGGGGACGACTCCGGGGGCGTCTCGGGGGGCTTGTCAGGGCCTTCTGTGTTCATGTCATCGTCCGATGCGACCGAGGGGTGTGCACGTGAGTCCATCACAATGGTGCCTTACGCCGGAGCTATCCGACTTACGGCGCGACACCATCCCAGAAGGTCACGACCTTGGCAATGGGCCGGCCCCCGACTCGATGCGGTCTCCAAACGGCCTCGACCATGGTTTCCTGCTCCTGCCGCCGGTGCCCAAAGCGGTCGACGGGGGTCGTGTCCCTCGACCGCAGGCGATGTCAGAGGGGTAGGCGAGCGAGACGAACGTGCGCTCCGACCGTCGGAGCGACCTTCAATCGAAGCGGCTCGTCACAGTCAGGTGCCAGTCCGCAATCTCCCCGCCCGGGTTGTTCGCGAGGCTCTCGACCCTCAGGGTGTAGGTGCCGTTGGCGCTCTCGTCTCCTGGATAGCCCGAGACGTACTCGATGAGCTCGATGAAGTTGTCGCTGTCGAGGTCGGGGTTCTCTTCGAGCAAGGCAGGACCGTTCCAGACCGTCGCTATCGTGCCGGCGGGGTTCTCGAGCCGGACCACGATCGTGCTGGGTACGACGTTGACGAGCTCGACCGCGATGGAGACGTCCATCGCAACCGACGCAAGTCCGTACACGAGCTGGCTGCGCGAGACGAGGCCGCGCCCCTCGAGGGAAACGACACCCTGGTCGCTGAAGCGCCCCCTCAGCCACGTCGGCACACATAGCCCCACTTGAGACGTAGCACCGAGGCCACCACACACGAGCTCGTCGCCGGGGCATGCGACAGGGAGGACGTCCGCACCCGACCCACCGCAGCCCGCCCCGGCTCCGCTCGGGTCGGTCGAGGGTACACAGCGACCGAGTCCACCTTGTCGACCGATGCACTCGAGGCCCGCGCCGCAAGGCCCGGCCGCGCCGCAGTCTCCACCGACCTGGGCTCCACCCGGTGCTGCGAGCAGTGAACACCCGATGAGCTGCGAGTCTCGCACCTCGGCCACGATCTCGACCGTCTCACCGCGGAAGGCCGCCCCAAAGGTGCGGTCATCGCCGTCGCGTAAGGTCACGACGTGATAGAGGGCCCCGGTTGCGACCCGCTCGACGAGGAACCGCTCGACGCGAGAGCTGGCCGCCATGGCCTGAGCGAGGTCGGAAACCGAAGGGTCGAGGACCTTTGCAGCCGCCACCAGCTGCGCTTGGGTCGACGCCGGGTAGAGCGCCGCGTCTTCGATGAGCTGGAAACCGCGGCCCGCGAAGGCCGGGTCGGCGAACAACTCGGAGCTCGTGTTCCCCAGTAGGCACCTCGCCAGCGCTGGGCAGCCATCGCCATCGCAGGCCGACTCGAGGCTGAAGGGGCCCATGGTGCTCTTTGCATAGCCCTTCACCAGGACACGGTAGCGACCTGCTTCGAGGTCCCGGTCGAGCTTCGAGAACAGGGTCTCGCCGTGGTCGTCGTTACGGGCGATGTACCGGCCCCAACCCGACGCCCCTTCCCGGTAGAGATAAAGCACCGTGTCGACCTCGACCCCCGGTTCGACCGGCGGGCGGGTGACGAGCGAGACCGAGGCGGGACCCGCGAGCTCGAAGGTCCAGGCGTGATGGCGATGGTCCGAGGTGAGCTCGGTCGTCGCCGGCTGGCCAAACGCCAGCTCCCCGTGGGAGGTGGGCGAGCGAAACGAGTCGTCTTTCAGTGCATCGCTGCCGAGCGGCTCTTCGAGAGCTTTCGCGGTCATTTGCGATTCGCAAGCGACAAAGGAACCGGACCAAACGGCTACGAATACGACGGGGAACAACGCGCGTGCTTTCATGGGCGCGCCCGTTAGAAGAAGTGGCTGGCGGCGTCAAGGCTTGGGCCCCTTTCGTCGAAGCCCGTCGTCGCCACTCGGCCAGACGCAGCCGGCGCAGCAAGGCATACGACACCGGCGCGCACCGAGATGTTGCAATCCAGTCCTTTCTTCGAGACGTCTGGAGCACTATAAGCCGCGCGCTTATCAGGAGGGTCTACTTGTACCCGTTTCGCTCCCTGTTCGTGGGCATCGCACTCACCTATGTGCCGTTCTTGGTGTCGTCCTGGTCATCTTCGGATGTTGCACGCGCGCAGGCGCCGATACCCGCAGACGAAGAGCTTGCTGCCATCCGCGCCGCGATCGCTGCCGCTGGTGCCCAATGGTCCGCGGCGGACAACCCCATTCTTCGCATGCCCCTCGAAGCTCGCCGCGCCCTCTCGGCGTCCCTCGACGATCGGGCACTGGCGGCTCCGGCACAGACCACACGCGCCCCCGCGCTGCCCGCCGGACCTCTGCCCCGACGCATGGACTGGCGCCAACACCGCGGCGGCAATTGGGTCACGCCCGTCCGTGACCAGGGCGGATGCGGCTCCTGCTGGGCTTACGGCGCCGTGGCCGCGTTCGAGTCGGCGTTCCTCATCCAACAAGGGATGGTCGACCAGGTCGTCGACTTCGCCGAGCAGGAGCTCGTGTCGTGCTCGAACGCCGGCAACTGTATCGGAGGCTTCACCGACCAGGCGCTGGCCTACATCGTCGATCACGGTGTCTCCGACGAGGGCTGCTTTCCCTACACCTCGACGGACGGCGCCTGCACCGACCGCTGCGTCGACGCCGCCGAGCGCAGCTTCCATGCCCGCGGCATGAGCTTCGTCGAGAACACCGTCGACGCCATCAAGCGCTCGCTCCAATACGGGCCCGTCACCGCCTGCTTCACCATCTACCAGGACTTCTACGCCTACGCCGGGGGCGTCTACGAGCACGTCTGGGGTGACGTGACGGGCGCTCACACGGTGCTCGTCATCGGCTACGACGACGACCAACGCGCGTGGATCGCGAAGAACCAGTGGGGCACCGGCTGGGGCGACCAGGGCTACATGAAGATCCGCTGGGGCGAGGCGGACTTCGGCTGGTGCGCCTACAACGTCGTGCGTAACGAAGCGCCTCGGATCGACTTCATCGGCGCCCTTCAAGCCGTGGCCGGCGAGACCCTCATCGCGACCCTGCCGGTGGGTGACCCCGACGGAGACGACATGAGCTTGGAGCTCGTGGGGCTCGACGCGTTGCCCGGTGCGACCTTCGACGGCGAGACCGGCACCCTCGTCTGGACCCCGCCCGCCGACTTTTCGGGCCTCGCCGAGGTCTCGCTGCTGGCGACCGACGACTGGAACCCGCCCCTCACGAGCGACACGACCTTTGCAGTGAGCGTGTGTAGCGCCGGGTGCGACGACGGCAACCGCTGCACCGACGAGGTCTGCCCCGACGGGCTCTGTACCTCGGTCCCCAACGCCGCCCCATGCGCGCCCGATGGCAACTCGTGCACGCGCGACACCTGCTCGGACGGGGCCTGTCACGAGCCGCTGGACGATGGTGTGGGTTGTGACGACGACAACGACCCGTGCACCGTCGACCTCTGCCAGGGCGGCCTGTGTGTCCACGAGGCGCTGCCCGACGGCTCCGCGTGTGCCGATGACGAGAACGCCTGCACGGCGGACATCTGCCTTGCGGGCCGCTGCACCCACGCCCCCGTGACCAATGGGGCAGCCTGCGCCGAGGATGGCAACGCGTGCACCGAGGACACCTGCCGCAATGGGCACTGCGTCCACGACCCGGTTCTGGACGGCTCGTCGTGCAGCGGGTCGGGCGAGGTGTGCAACGACTACGCGTGTTTTGGTGGGACCTGCCGCGCGGACGCGGTCGATGATGGCACGTCCTGCAACGATGGCTATTCGTGCACGGTCATGGACACCTGCCGGGCGGGCCGCTGCCGGGGCGAGGCGCCTGCGTGTGACGACGGCATCGGCTGCACGTGGGAGACCTGCTTCGACGAGCCGGGCTTCGTCCCCGGAGCGCCCTTCGAGGAGGCGACGGACGGCTTCGTCGACACGCTGCTCGAGGGCGACGACGAGGTCGCGGGTCCTATCGCGCTGGGCTTCGGGTTCCCGCTGGGCGACGCGACCTTCGATGCCTTGTGGGTCTCGACCAACGGGCTCGTGTCATTCGACGGTCCGGTCGCCGACCCGGTCAATCGGTTCCTGCCAGGCGCGTCGGCGCCGGCCTATGTCATCGCCGCGGTCTGGGACGACTTGACCTGCTCTCCTGAGCTCGGGTGTCAAATCACCTACAAGCGCGAGGGCGCGACCGGGCGCTTCATGGTGCGTTGGCAGGGGGTGACCGTCTGGGGTGACCTCGACACGAACCTCGATGTGCAGCTCGTCATCGAGGCGAGCGGGGCCTTCGAGATCCGCTTTCTTGTCCTCGACCGCTTCGATGGGAGCGGCGCGACCGTCGGCGCGCAGGGGCGACCCGGCCAGGGTGTGCGTTATCTCTATGGCGAACCGGTGCTCTATGCAGGCCTCTCCATTCGGCACGAGCCGGGCAACGACTTCGCCTGCCGCAGCTGGCCCGAAGAGAACACCTGTCTCGTGGAGGACGTGTGTGTCCCGCGTGGCTCGCATCTCGCCGCTGACCCGTGCGCGTTGTGCGACCCGAAGCGATACGTCTTTGGCTACAGCGATGGGGCCGGCCTGGGTTGCGACGATGGGGACCCATGCACGATCGGTGATCGCTGCGGCCCGCAAGGCTGCATCGGCACGCCGTACACCTGCGACGACGGCCTGGCTTGCACGGTCGACGTCTGTGACGGCCAGGGCGGGTGCTATGCCGAGCCGCTCGACGGCGGGGCCTGCGATGACGGGTCGGGCTGCACGCTCGGCGACACGTGTCGGGAAGGGGCCTGCGTCGGGACGGCCGAGCCTGACGGCACCGACTGCTCGGATGGCAAGGCCTGCACGACCGACGACGTCTGCAGCGACGGCCGCTGTGTGGGCGCCCTGCCCGAGGCCTGCGCAGACGAGCTCGCCTGCACCATCGACACCTGCGAAGACGATGCGTCGAGCACGGACGGCTGGGTCTGCGAGGTCGCGCTCGCCGAGCGGACCTGCCTCATCGACGGTGTCTGCCGCGTCGAAAAGGAGCTCGAGCCGGGCAACGACTGCCGCCGCTGCGAATCTCGGAACGCGTACACATGGACCGAGCTCGATGGCCAGACGCGCTGCGACGATGGCGACGCCTGTACCTACGACGACGCCTGCTCGGCAGGCGCTTGCGGCGGTGTCGCCTACACCTGCGAGGACCCGAGCCCATGCACGTCAGCCATGTGCGATGGCACCGGCGGCTGTGATTATGGGTCGCGAGAGGGCGCCTGCGACGACGCCAACCCATGCACGCAAGGGGACACGTGTGAAGACGGCGAGTGTGTCGGCGCGGCACTCTCCGATGGGGCGAGCTGTGACGACGCGCGGGTGTGCACGACGGGCGACACCTGTATGGACGGGCGCTGTCGCGGGGCTGCGCCGGCCCAGTGCGGGGACGACCTCGCCTGTACAGACGACGGATGCGCCGATGGTCCGCGCATCGAGGTCATCGATGGCACGCCGCTCGATATCTCCGCGTTTGGGCTCGACCTCGGCATCGACTCGTATGATGTGACGTATCAGCATGTGCCAATCGGCTTCGAGTTCCCGTTCTATGGCGACGTGTTCGGACACGCCTGGATCGACCTGCGCGGGGCGCTCGTCCTCGATGATGGGGGTGACCACGCCCCCGAGCTCTTCCCCGGCGAGTGCCTGCCACGCGCAGGCTATGGCGTGAGCGCCATCGCCGCCTGGCTCGGCGACGTGACCTGTGTGCGCAGCCAGAACTGCACCATCCGGGTCCATCGGCTCTCCGCCCCGGCGCCCGAACGCTTTTTCGTCCAGTGGACCAACGCCCGGGTGTCCTGGGACCCCTCGACCTCGCTCACCATGCAGGTCGAGCTCCGCGCCGACGGGGTCATCCGCTGGCACTACATCAAGGCCCATGGCCTCGAGTATTTCGGCGCTGCCGGCGCCGGTGTCGAGGCGCCGGGTGGTCGCGGTGCAGGCTACGGCTGTCGTCCGAGGTGGGTGCGCGCTGGGCTCTCGCTCGAGCTCGACCCGGACGACGCGTGGCACTGCGAGCGCCGCCCGGTGGACGGTGCCTGTGTCATCGATGGGGCGTGCGTCGCATCGAACGAGGCCCACCCGGACAACCCCTGTCTCGCCTGCATCGACGGGGTGCCAGGGTGGTCATGGCGCGACGCACCCTGCGACGACGGTGACACCTGCACCGCCTATGACTATTGTCATGGCGGGGCTTGCACGGGCGAGGCCTATACCTGCGAGACGAACGAGTGCATCATCGCGAGCACCTGTGACGGCATGGGCGGATGTTCGGAAGAGCCGGGGCCGGTGGGTGAGGCCTGCGGAGCGGCAGCGAGCTGCGAGGGCGACCGGGTCGTCGACCGCTCGGCCTGCGGCGAGAAGGGGCGCTGTGAGGCGCTCGACGACAAGCCCTGCTCGCCCTGGGGTTGCGCGGATGGCGCCTGCCGGACGAGCTGCCGCGGTGACGGCGACTGCGCGGCGGAGGCCTTCTGCGACGGTGCGCTCTGCAAGAGCCGGCTCGACGACGGGCAGGCCTGCGCCGCCGACGACCAATGCGCCTCGGGCCATTGCAGCAACGGCAGCTGTTGTGGGGCGGGGCTCTGCTGCCGCGCTGACGCCGACTGCCAGGTCGTCCTCGGGCCCGCGTGTCGGGAGCCCGAGCGCTGCCAGTCCCGGGTCTTGGCCGCGCAGTGCGGCGCGGGCGCGCGGTGCGAGCTTGGAGAGCTCGTCGACGACGACAGCGGCTGCGGGCCCGAGGTGGTCGCGGGCTGCGGCTACTTCAAGGACCGGACGTGCACGGGCCTGGCCACGCAGCCCGACATCGGCTGCCCGAGCTCGTGTGTGGGCGACGACGCTTGTGATCCGGACGCGCGTTGCGTCGCGGGAGTGTGCCGACCCGTCCACGATGATGGAGCCGCATGCGGCAGCGACGCCGACTGTCAGAGTGGGCATTGCGAGAGTGGCACATGCTGCCGCGAGGGTGACTGCTGTCGCGACGCAGCCGACTGCCCGGCTGAGCTGTCCGGAACGGCGATCTGCGACAACCCGATGCGCTGCCAGGGGGCACGCCCGGTGGCACACT
>Ga0247843_1007937_pt1 | contig 12707 bp, 11 predicted proteins | sample LaCruzMarch2017__FD_192420 | JGI IMG/M metagenome (GOLD analysis project Ga0247843, IMG submission 192420) | Freshwater microbial communities from meromictic Lake La Cruz, Castile-La Mancha, Spain - LaCruzMarch2017_8m | ecosystem: Environmental > Aquatic > Freshwater > Lake | place: Spain...
TTCGAGCGAGGTCGCGACCGGACCGGCTGGGCTGATGTTGTACATGTGGGCGCTGGCCGGCGGGTTGGCCGTCGCTGTGGTCGGCTGCGCGTTGGCGTTGTCGGGCAAGGCTGCGGCCAAGGTCAGCGGTACACCGGAAGGCGGAAGACCGCGCTCCCGGGCGGAGAGCTGAGCGATGGCGAGGATCTTCCCGTTGGTGGTCGTCGCCTTCGCGGTGGGCATCCACGGCCCGATGCACGGGGACGTGCGGGCCGACGTCGGGGGTGACGACGTGGGCGATGCGGATGGTGATAGCGGGGTCGGCGACACCGGGACGCCTGGCGTGGATGTCGCCACGCCCGAGGTCGGGCCTAGTGAAGTGGACGGCGACCAGAGCGACGACGGAGGTGTGCCAGCTCCGGTCGACGGGCTCGACGCGCTCGAGACTGAGCTGCCGCCGCTACCGGTGGCGGCCGACGCGGACCTCGACGAGCTGGAGGTGGCCGAGCCGATCGTGCCCTCGCCCCGCACGCCCGAGCGCGACATCCGCAGGCTCTTGCGGCCCGAGGCCTCCATCCTGCAGGCGCGTAATCGGCTCGATCGCAACCTGATGGAGCGCGGGCAGACGCTGGCGGCCCTGCAGACGCTCGAGAAGCGGCTGACGGTCGACCTCGCCGACAAGACCGGGCGCTTCGCCGACAGCTCGGCGCTACTCGAAGCTGAGCGCCAGCGGGTGCGGGTGCGGCTGGCCCTGCTGGCGCGGTCGCGCGCGACGCCCGTCCTGTCAGATCTACTGCGGGCTACCGGCTTCGGGGCCTTCGAGACGGTGCGTAATGCGCGCGCGGTGTTGAGCCACGCGGACAAGCTGCGCATCGAGGCCTACCGCCAGCAGCTCTTCCGGTGGCGCACCCAACAGGCCGACCTCGAGCGCCGCGGGCGTAACCTCGAGCGGACACGTCGCACCATCAGCTACCTCGAGCAGGAGCTGACCTGGGACCGCGAGGAGCGCACGGCCCTGGAAGCGGCGGTCGTACGTGAGCCGGAGTTCTACGCGGCCTACGCGCAGGAGGTCGAGAAGCTCGACGAGGTCGTCGCCGCCAAGCTGGCCGAGCTCGCAGCCCAGGTCCCGGCCGACCGCCGGCGCATGTTCTTCGAGGAGACCCGCGGCGGGCTCGCGGCCCCAATCCGCAACAGCGACGTGGCCGGCCGCTTTGGGACCCGCGCCTACAAAGGCACGACCTCGAAGTGGAAGGGCGCTCACTTCGTCCCGCTGCGCCCACCCGCCGAGGGCAAGACCGAAGTCCGAGCGATCTATTGGGGTTGGGTCGCCTGGACCGGCTGGATGCAGGGGCTCGGTCAGGTCATCATCCTCGACCACACGATGGGGTACTGGACCGTCTACGGTCACCTCTCACGCATCGATGTGCCGCTCGGCGAGAAGGTGAAGTCAGGCCAGACGCTCGGGATGATGGGCGACACGGAGAGCTTCTTTGGCGAGCGGCTCTACCTCGAGCTGCGTAAGGACGGGGTCGCCATAGATCCGGTCCCCTGGATCAGGTTCTGAGAGGGCACCCACAAGGGGTGCCCCTACAGAGGCGGGGCGTGCAGTAAGGGGGCACCCACAAGGGGTGCCCCTACAGAGACGACTGCGGCCTGCAGTAGGGGCGGCCCTCGTGGCCGCCCTGCCTTCGCCGCGGTCGGCTCAGCCGTCCTGGTTGTCGTCGGGCGTGGAGTGGGCCGTGCCTTCGACCTCTTCCGGCGTCGACTTCGGGATGATGCAGACGCGGCGGAAGACACCCTCGCCCTCGGACTTGGTCACCACGCCGGCGAGGTCACGCAGCGTGAGGTGCACGACGCGGCGGGCGCGGGGGTCCAAGGGACCAATCTTGAAGACGCGGTTCTCGGCGATGGCGCGGTCGGCCATCTGCTTCGCCGAGTTGGCCAGATCCACGTCAGCGCGGGCGCGAAAGCCGTTGCAGTCGAGGTTGAGCTTCTTCTTGTGGGCACCTTCGGGGAGGTTGCCATGGCCAAGGGCGGCCTTCTCGACGAGGTGCTCGAGCGAGTCGAGGAGCTCGAGCTCTTTGGCGACAAAGGCCTCGTGATAGGCGGTCGTGACGAGGTCGGCGTAGACCTCCTCCTCCGACTCACCCATGACGATCTTGACGCCGAAGCCCATACGCTCGAGGGCGCCGACGAGCAGGTCTTTGACCTTGAGGCCGAACTCGCCGAGCGGGGCGTCAGGGCGGATCTCGACCGTGATCTCGGTCGGGCCGTCCTGCGGCACTGGCAGCAGCTCGTCGCGGTCGTCACGACGACGGCGGTCGGGTCCACGGTCGCCACCGCGATCCGGTCCACGGCCACGGTCACCGCCGCGGTCCGGGCCGCGCCCACGATCACCGCCGCGGTCCGGTCCACGGCCGCGATCACCACCGCGCTCGGGCGGACGTCCACGGTCACCACCACGATCACCGCCACGCCCACGATCACCGCCGCGGTCGCCGCCGCGGTCCGGGCCGCGGTCGCCGCTGCGCTCAGGCCGATCACCACGGGGCTCACGACGCTCACGCGGGGCTTCCGTCGAGACGGCGCTCGGGTCGCCAGACAGGCTCTCGACCAGAGTCGTCGTGGCTGCGGCGGCCGCCGGGGCGCCCTGGCCCGTCACGCGGATGAGCGCATAACCACCGTTCTTGCCGGCGAGGATCTCATAGCGGATCGCTTCCGGGGCGACGCCCAGGGCCGACGAGGCCTTCTGCAGTGCGGTTTCGAGGTTCTTTCCAGTGTAGGTACTCAAGAGGCGGCCTCCATTTTGCGTTTGATGAGGAGGTTCTGGCCGATGGTCAGGATGGTGTTGACGAGGATGTAGAGCACCAGACCGGACGGCAGGAACAACATGAAGAGGGTGAACATGATCGGCATGCCGTATTTCATGATCTTCGCCTGCATCTCGTCCATACCCGCCTGCGGGGTGAGGAGGGTCTGCACGAACATCAGGATACCGAGCACGATGGGCATGATGAAGTAGGGGTCGGACGCGGACAGGTCGGGCACCCAGAGCCCGAGCGGCTCGCGGTACAGCTCGACCGAGCCGAGGATGGCGCCGTAGAGACCCATCCAGATCGGGATCTGGATGAGCATGGGCAGGCAGCTCGCGAAGGGGTTGACGCCCTCACGCTTCATGAGCGCCATCTGTTCTTGCGCGAACTTCTGGCGATCGTTGCCGAATTTCTTCTTGAGTTCGTCCAGCTTGGGCTTGATCGTCTTCATCTTCTGCATGGAGACGAAGCTCTTCTGGTTGAGCGGCCAGGTCAGCAGCTTGAGCACGAAGGTCAAGATGATGATGGCCAGCGGCCAGTTGCCGACCCCGTCGTGGAACCACACCATGACCTTGTGCAGGGGCGCGCCGACGAAGCCCATCCAGCCGAACTGGACGGCTTTCTTCAGGTCGGGTGAGGTCGCCTCGAGTGCGTCGATCTCTTTCGGGCCCGAGTAGAGGCTGTAGCGCCACGTCGAAGCACGGCGATTCTTGTAGGAATCCCATGCCTTGTCGAGGTCGGCCGTGTTGGCGCCGGCCGCCTTGCGTCTGGTCTCGTAGGCGCCGCGAACGGCCTCCGAGCTGGCGTGGGCCGGGGCGCCAAAGGCGGTCAGGACGGCCCCACAGCGGGTGGCGCCCGCGACGTTTGCGGCGTCGGCGGCGAGCCAGTCGGGGACGCAGCCGTCGGCGCGGCCGTTGAGGCGATCGGTGTTGGGCGCGACGATGGTCGAGACCAGCGACCAGGCGCCGGGGACCTGGACGTTGAACTCGCGGTACTCGAGCCGGCACTGCCCACCGAGCTCACCGAACGAGGTCGGGACGGCGGCCTGGATGAAGTAGTTGGTGTCGGCGGAGACCCACTTGGCGCCGGTCGGGAACGACAACGTCGTGGTCGCGTTGCCGGTCTTCTCCCAGTTCTCGATGGCGTCTTCGCGGAGACCGTTGAAGGCCGCATGCTCGACGCCGTCGAGGTGCATGCAGCTCGCCTGGAGCATGGCGGTCGCTCCGCCAAAGATGCTCGGTGAGCCGGTCTCGGGATGCTGCCAGGCGCCGATCCGCAGGCCGCCCAACACCTTGAGTTCCTTGTCGCCGACGTTGTGCACGGTGACGACGAGGCCGAGCTCGTAGCCGTGGCGGCCGGCTTCGATGCGGCGCTCGATCCAGATGGGCGAGGTGTCGTGCTTCGGGTCGGGCCACACGTAGACGAGCGGCAGGCCGGCGTTGGGCGAGACGCGGGTGAAGATCGGATCCTGCGTGAACAGGTCCTTGGGCGAGCCGGAACGAACGACGCGGTAGTCGACGCCGGTCGTGTCCTTCAGCGCGAAGTCCTTGTCGGGGACGAGCGAGCCGCCAGCCCCGACGCTCTTGACACGATACTCGCCCGCGACCGCGGCCGGGGCGGCGATGATGAGCGTGTCGCCTTCCCTGATCGGGCGGTCGACAGTGAGTGCCGAGCGGTTGTCGGGGACCTTCAGCGCGCCCTCGGCGATGATGCCGGCCTTGTCCACACGCAAGGTGATGCGGGTGACCTCGGGGTAGTCGAGCTCGATGAAGTTGTCGGTGAAGGGCAGGAGCCGGGGACCCCAGGTCGACACCAGGTCGATCGGACCGCCGGCGACCTTGTCGGCGGGGACCTCGGCCAGAGCGGTGTGGGCGTCGCGGGTGTAGCGCGGCTCCTGGAGGACGGCCTTCGCCATCGAGCCGCCGCGATTGGTGAACGTGTAGATCACCATCGGCTTTTCGGGCGGGAACGGGATCGTGATGCGCTCCTCGCGGTCGACCTGGCCGTTGGCCACGTCGAGGGTCTTGGCCTCGACGGTGCCGGGGACGACGCGGGTCGACTGCGCGCCGGAGTCGACGGTGGTCGGCGTTCCAGAAGGGGTCTCGTCTTGAGCAGTCGCCGGGCTCGTCGAGACGAGCAGCGCGGAGATGGCGAATGCGCTGACGAGGCCGAGCGGCCAGGCGGGAAGGGCGGAGCGTGTCGCGAGGAGGCGCGACGCGGTGCCCGGAGGAAGGGTTTTGACGCAGGTCATCGAGGGGATTCCTGAAGGGTCGGGTTGAGCGGCGGGCGCTCGGCGCGCAGGGTCGGACGTCGGTGGCGATAGGCCGGCGCCGTCGACACGCTCTTGATGGATGGAGTCTCGACGTCGAGCCTGGGCGAACCCGGGACCGGGTCATAGCCGCCGCGGCTCAGCGGGTTGCAGCGACACAGGCGCCAGGTCATCAGCGCGCCGCCGCGGATGAGGCCGTGCCGGCACAGCGCTTCGTCCGCATAGGCCGAGCAGGACGGGTGGTAGCGGCAGGCGGGGGCGAGGCCGGGCGAGATGAAGGTGCGATAGAAACGCACCAGCAGGATGAGCGGCCAGGCGATGAGGCGCTCGAACCAGGCGAGAACACGCAAGACGCGTCTGGTGCCGGCGATGAGCTCGTGGCCGCCCAGCGCCGCGAAGAGGAAGCCGGGGTCACCGAGGCCGACCCCGCTCACGCGGGCGGGAACCCGGAGGGCGGGAACCCGATCGTTGACCCGCTGGTGCGGCGAGGTAACGGTGGAGGGTCGCGATGATCTCAGACTCGAGGCCGGCGAAGGTGAACTCGCCGACGTTGCTCTTGGCAGTGACGACGAGGTCGAAGGTCTGGCGCCGCCCGTCGGGCCGAAGCTCGGGGTGGCGCCGGAAGACCTCGCGGACCCAACGTTTGATACGATTGCGGACGACGGAATTGCCCACCTTTTTCGAGGCGGTGATCCCGAGTCGACTCGCGGCCGTGCGACCGGCCTGGAACTGGTAGACGAGGAGCCGTCCATGGATACGTTGACCCTGCCCCTGGATGCGCAAGAAGTCGCGACGGACGAGGATCCGGAAGCGTTTGGGGAAACGCTCGTCGCGGGCGGCCCCAGTCGCAAGACCGTCGCCAGCTGCGTCCCCGTCCGGCCGAGCCGGTGGGGGTGGAGCTGTGGCCGGTTGAGCGGGCGCTGGACCGGGATCGGGAATCGCCACGTCATACCTCGAGACCGCTCGGAGAGGACCGCCAGGCGGTACGATGCGAGGCGGCGCTTCGGGAGCGCACGAAGGTAGGAACCCACTGCTGGAAGGACATCAGGCTGTGGCCTGACACCTTCCGAGGGAGCTTCTTCAGATGATTCGATCCACTGCTGGTCGCAGGGAACAAGTCACTTCTTGGGGGTGGCGACCGTCAGGCGCTTACGGCCCTTCTTGCGCCGATTCGAGAGGATCTTGCGGCCACCGTGAGTGGCCATGCGCGCACGGAACCCGTGGGTGTTCTTCCGTTTGCGATTGTGAGGCTGATAGGTTCGCTTGGACACGCTGTGTCTCCGTCCAGAAATCGAGGCGCGTATCAATCATCGACGCACCTGGGGTGTCAAGGGTTTTACGACCGGGTCGGGTTCCTCTGCCCGGGCGTGTGGGAGCCGAATCGAACCGGGCTCGATGCGACACGAGAAAGGGCGCCTGGACTGGCGTCCGGAGCGCACTCGTGGGGGTGCCAGCGAGGACGGCTTCAGCCGTCGCGCAGCGTCCTTCGGATCCGATCGAGCTGGGCTCGGACCTCGGGGTTGGCGTCGCGCAGGGCTTCGACCCGCTTCAACGAGTTGATGACGGTCGAGTGGTCGCGGCCGCCGAAGAGCTGGCCGATCTGGGGGAGCGACTCGTCGGTGAGCTCACGCACGAGGTACATCGCGATCTGGCGCGGGACCGTGATGTTGCGGTGGCGACGCGGCCCCTTGAGATCGGTGAGCGTCACCTTCAGCTCGATGGAGACGGCCTTGATGATCGCCTCGGGGGCGATCTTCTGGATGCGCTCGCCGAGGATGTTGCCGAGCGCGTCGTGGACGAGCGCTACATCGAGCGGACGCGACATGAGGCGCGCGCTCGCGACGAGGTGCTTCAGCGCCCCTTCGAGCTCACGCACGTTGCGGGTCACATGACGCGCCACGAGCATCGCGACGTCGTCGGGCAATTCCACGCCCTCGGCTTCGGACTTCGACTTCAAGATGGCGACGCGTGTCTCGAAGCCCGGCGGCTTGATGTCCGCGATGAGCCCCCACTGCAGGCGCGACTTGAGGCGGTCCTCCATGTCGGGGATGGCCTGCGGCAGCTGATCACACGTGAGCACGATCTGTTTTCCAGAGCCGTGCAGCGTGTTGAAGAGGTGGAAGAACTCCTCCTGGGTGCGGTCCTTGCCGGCGATGAACTGGATGTCGTCGATGAGCAGCACGTCGCAGCGGTCGCGGTAGCGCCCGCGGAAGGCCTGCATCTTGTCGGTGCGGATGGCGCTGATGAGGTCGTTGACGAAGACCTCGCTCGTCACATAGCGGACACGCGCCCGAGGGTTACGTTCGAGGACCGCGTGACCGATGGCGTGCAGCAGATGTGTCTTGCCGAGACCGACGCCGCCGAAGAGGAAGAGCGGGTTGTAGCGGGTGCCGGGGTGGTCGGCGACGGCGCGTGAGGCGGTCATCGCGAACTGGTTGGTCGGGCCGTCGACGAAGCTGTCGAAACGATAACGCGCGGTGAGGACGGGGCGGTCTTCGGGGGGCTGGTCGAACTGGCCGGGTGCCATCGATGAGTCTACCGAGGAAGCTCCCGGTGAGGTCCCCGAATGCGACGGGTGCGACGGGTGCGAGGGGTGTGAGGGATAGGAAGACTGCGAGGACCGTCCGTGTGACGAGGCGAAGACCTCCGTCTGGGCGCTGTTCGAGGGGGCTTGGTCGCGCGCGTCGGCGCGTTCGAGCGACCGCCCATCGCTTCTCTCTCCCGGTCGTTCATCAGGCCGGTCGCCGGGCTGCGCGAAGAGCGGCAGGGTGGTCATCGCCGCGGCACCCTTGCGGTCGGCATAGGTGGTGTAACGGATGCGATAGCTCACGTCCGTCAACCGCTTGAGCTGGGCATGGATGAACTGGGCGAAGTGGTCTTCGACCCAACGCCCGTGTGACTCGTCCGGCACGGCCAGGACGATCTCGTGCTCGCGTTCATCGAGGGCATCGCACTGCACAGGCTGGATCCAATGGGAGTAGTCCCAGGGCTCCACGACCTCCTGCAGTCCCCTCAAGGTTTTGTTCCAGAGTTCCAAGAATTCTACCGCCCGTAGCCTCGTGAGGCGCGCCGTGGCGCACCTCCCCCTGCAAACAAAGAGAGGCGAGAGGACACTGCTTCAGCCAGGTGAAGCGGTGCTCTCACATGTGGTCAGCCCCGGTGGTTCCAGGGACTCGTGCTCGTCGCAACCTCGGAGAGGTCCTTAGGCATGTTCAGGACCTCCCGGTAGAGTTCTAAGCCTTGCCACGCTCGGGTCGAATCCGACGAATCCGACTTACCGAGAGCATGTTGTCGGGGACGTGCATCGCCCCCTCGAAGGTGGTCCGAGCTAACACCGGCGCGTCGCCGATCGCAAGCGTCGGCGTGTCGGTTACACCCGCGTGACAGTGCAAGTGCATTACACCGCGGAGAGATCTGCGGTGGGTTTTCGAGGTCGACCGAAACGGCTTGGAGGTCTCGAAAACGAGGGCAGGGATCAGGACCCTTGTGGATGACCTGGGGATAACCCTGTGTGGGAGCCGTTGGTGGGCTGGTGATCACGATGTGGGCCCCATGTGGACGGATGTGGATGAGTCGGAAAGGGGTCGGAGAGGGGTCGGAGAGGGGTCGATTCGTCCACAGGTGTCCACAGGAATCGATCGGTGTTGATCCCCGGATGTTCCACTTCTGGAGGTGGTCTTTTTGTCCATGATGACAAAGGGTTGCAGGGTAATCCCCAAACTCCACAGCCCCTATTGATCCTGATCCTGGATCTCCCTCTTCTCGCCTGTGCCCGCTCCGACCCATGCTTGACCTGATCGGGAAATCCCGTCCTCAGCGCGCAGCGTGGTCCGAGTCGAGAGTCGATCCCGCCTCCGATCTCCGAGCCGATCGCCCGTTCGATCCGATGGTCGATCGGCCGGTTGATCTCCGAGCCGATACAGATCGATTGTCGGCTTGAGCGCCGATCGAAAGACGGGTAAAGCATCAGTCCTTGTCGCTGGGTGCATCGTCGTTGCCGGGTCCATGAGCTCTCCACGATCCCCTTCGACGAGAGAAGCCGAGCCCGACTCGGCACCGCTCCATGTCCGCCCTCCTTCTCGAAGTTGAAGGGGTGGACCCCCACGAGGCCGCGCTCCAGGGGACACAGCTAGAGGACAACGATGGCCACGCTTGAGCTGAGACTCGATAGAACGACCTTTCTAGGGGCGGTCTACAAGACCCAGGGTGTCGTCGACCGCAAGAGCACGAGCAACGTGCTCTCCCATGTTCTGATCGAGAGCCTGCCCGAAGGGCGTTGCCGCCTCACGGGCACCGACTTTGACGTGACCATCATGGCCGAGATCCCGGCCGAGGTGCTCGTCCCCGGTATGGCCTGCATCAATGGCAAGAGCCTCTTCGACGTGGTGAAGAACCTCGACGAGACGCCGATGCACCTGCGCGCCCTTCCTAATGATTGGTCCGAGCTGTCGGCCGGTCGCGCGTACTTCAAGCTGGCCGGTGTGGTCCCGACCGACTTCCCCGAGATGAAGATTCCGGCTCAGGTGAGCTGGATCAAGCTGCCGAAGTCGGCGCTGCGCGACCTCTTCGACAAGACCTCGTTCTCGATCTCGTCCGACGAGACGCGAATGAACCTGAACGGCGTCTTCTTCAAGGTGTCGCCCGGCTCCGGTGAGGGGCTGACCCGCCTCACCATGGTGTCGACCGACGGCCATCGCCTCTCGAAGGTCGAGCTCGAGACCGAGGTCACCGGGCTCGAGGCCAACGAGACGCACTCGGCCATCATCCATAAGAAGGGTGTGGCTGAGGTGAAACGCCTCTTCGATGGTGACTTCGACTCGCTCGAGGTCGGCTTCTCGAAGAACCTGATCCTGTTCCGTGGGTCGAGCCCGACAGCGAACACGACCTTCCTCGTGCGGCAGATCGAAGACCACTACCCCGACTACTCGCGGGTCATCCCGGCGAGCTCGCCGGTCAAGGTCGTCGTGCCGCGTGAACGCCTAGCTCGCGCCATCCGCAAGAACGCCATCCTCACGTCGAGCAAGACCTTCATCGTCAAGGTCGAGCTGACGCCCGGCAAGCTCGCGGTCACGGCCAGCAACCCCGACTACGGCGAGGGTCGCGACGAGCTCGACGTGGAGTACAAAGGTCCGGGCATGGTCATCGGCTTCAACTACAACTACCTCCTCGACGTGCTCGGGGTGGTGAAGGGCGAGACCATCGTCTTCGAGATGACCGACGAGTTCTCGCCCACGGTGCTCACCTCACCGTCGGAGCCCGGGGCCGTCTTCGTCGTCATGCCCATGCGGGTGTGACCGGTCGATCATCCCGAAGATCGTTTGGAAGACCGTGCACCTCGCCGCCTTAGCTGCTGAAAACTTCCGCAATCTCGATACGTTCCGCTTCGAGCCCGGACCGCGTTTCAACATCTTCGAGGGGCGCAACGGGCAGGGCAAGACGAACCTCCTGGAAGCCGTCTATCTGCTCGCTGGGTTTCGTAGCCCACGCGACGCCAGGTCCTCGGAGATGATCGCTTTCGGTCAGACCGGTGCCACGGTCCTGGGAGAGATCGTGCGTCGCGGGGTCAGCCGCACGGTCGAAGTCCAGCTCGCCAAAGAGGGCAAGAAGGTCATCCTCGATGGCAAGGCGGTGAGCCGTCTGCCGGTGTCGCTTGCGCACCTGAACGCGGTCCTCTTCGGACCCGACGACCTCGAGCTCACCAAGCTCGGACCCGAGGTGCGGCGCAAGTTCCTCGACCGCGCGACCTACGCCATCTGGCCTGAGCACCTGCTCGAGCTGCGCGCCTATCACGAGGCGTTGAAGCATCGTAATCGCCTCCTGCGCGACGCGAAGCTGAAAGGGGCCGTGCCGGAAGCGGCGCTCATCGAGGCCTTCGAAGGTGAGCTCGCGCGTCGTGGGGCGACCGTGCAGATGCGGCGCCACCTGTTCCTCGAGGCCTTCCGACCGCTCTTCGTCGCAGCGTTCACGGCCATCACCGAAGGCGAGCTGACGGCGACCATCGTCCACGAGACGAGCGGGCTCGACGACGCGAGCGACCGCGTCGAGATCATGCAGGAGGCGCTCACCCTGCGCTTCGCCGACAAGCGTCTGGGTGACCTGCGGATGGGCTACACACGGTCTGGGCCCCACGCGGACGACCTGTCCTTTGCGATCGACGGCAAGCCGACCCGCACCTTTGCGAGCCAGGGTCAGCACCGGGCGTTCGTGCTCGCACTGAAGATCGCCGAGCTCGAGCGGATCCACCAGGCGCTCGGCGTGTTCCCGGTCTTCCTCCTCGACGACGTGTCGAGCGAGCTCGATGAGCGCCGCAACGCCTTGCTCATGGACCGGCTCGACCAGGGCGGCGGCCAGGTCTTCATCACGACCACCGACCGGCGCTGGATCCGGGTCGCGGACGCGCACATCTGGAAGGTGGACAGCGGACGTCTGAGCCCAGGTTGATGCGCCTCGCACGCAGCAGCCCTGCTCGGACGGGACCTCCGATTCCCCTCATGCTACGGTGACTTCGACGATGCCGATCACCAACCTCATCTCCCAACTCGAAAGCGCCATCCGCGAGCTCGGCCCCTTGACCACGGGTGGGCCGACGGGCGCGTCTATGCTGGTCATCCACGGTCGCGACGACCAGGCGGTCGCCGGCGCACATCGCTCCGACCCGGCGCTCGCGGCCCTGCGCACCTCACCGGTTCCAGTCCTCTACGCGCCGCAATACGTGCGGCTCAGCGACGGGCCGCTGCGCCTCTTCGCGCCCGTCGACTTCATGCGTGGCACCGAGCCGCTCCTGCGCTGGGTCCACGACCTGGCCATGGTCTTGAACGCCGAGGTCATCCTGAGCACGGTCGTCAAGCCGCCGCGTGCAGCCGGGGAGCGTGAAGGGCTGCACGACGATGCGGCCCGTGCGCTCGCGGTCCACGCGCGGAACGCTGGCTTCGAGACCGACCTCGTCGGGGTGCGCGTCCTCGAGAGCGACAAGGTCGCCGACGCTGTGCTCACCCAGGCGCGCCTCGACCGCTGCGACCTCATCGTGATGGCCTCTCATGGCAAGGATGCCATCGCGCGTTTCTTCGTCGGCAGCACCACCGAGAGCATGCTCCGCGAGGCCGACCGACCGGTCCTCGTCCTGCGCCGCGCCGCCAAGGGCGACCGCTGACCTCGCATCGGGCGCGACGGAATCGGCCAGAATCTGCTGGCGACCTCGCCCGTTGCAGAGGTCGGAGAGAGCCGACAACGAAAAGATCGACGCGCGTGATCGGCACGGTTAGTGTCCCGGTCCGGAGGAGCTATACATGGAGCGATTCGTCATCGAAGGTGGGCGCCCGCTGTCGGGCACCGTGACCCCCAGCGGTTCCAAGAACGAGGCGCTGCCCATCCTGGCCGCGACCCTGCTCACGGCAGAACCCGTGGTCGTGAAGAACGTCCCAGACATCGCTGACGTGCGGGTCATGCTAGAGGTCTTGGAAAAGCTCGGCGCCAAGGTCGAGCGGCTGGCGAGCGACACGGTCCGCATCACCGCCGAGAACGTGACGGACGGCACGGTCGACGCCGACCTCGCCCGTAAGGTGCGCGCCTCCATCCTGTTCGCCGGGCCCCTGCTCGCGCGTCTGGGCAAGGTCACGTTGCCGCCGCCGGGTGGCGACGTCATCGGG
>Ga0247843_1007941_pt1 | contig 12701 bp, 6 predicted proteins | sample LaCruzMarch2017__FD_192420 | JGI IMG/M metagenome (GOLD analysis project Ga0247843, IMG submission 192420) | Freshwater microbial communities from meromictic Lake La Cruz, Castile-La Mancha, Spain - LaCruzMarch2017_8m | ecosystem: Environmental > Aquatic > Freshwater > Lake | place: Spain...
CTCGCGAGCTCCACCACGTCGCTCATCTTCACCATCAACTTCATCAGCTTCTCTCCGAGTCCCATGTTCTTCATCTCCCTTGTTTTCAGGGGCACAAGAACCGGACACAGATTTCTTTACGCTACCAAGGCGCAGCGGATCGAGCGTGCGGATCAGCCGCAGGATCGGGGCCAGCCAGACTGGGGTGGTCGCAGCATCGGGGGCGGTCGAGACCCGCGTTGGTCCACGTCCTCCGGGCCCAGCCCTCGCGTCCGCAGGACGCTCTGCCAGCAGCCACTTTCCGCGGGGGGGACGGCTGTGATATCGACCTCGCATGCGAACGCGGCGGACGCGGACGCGGAAGGGGCGGGGATCAAAATGGCGTTGGGTACGTTCTCGGCAAGCGGCTTCCAGGTCTCGGCGAGCAACGCGCTCGATCTGATCGCAGGCACCCAGGCGGCGAGTGCGGGGATGGTCGCGTCGAACATCCAGTCCATGTCCCGCACGCTCGACCTCGATCTTCGCCAGATCGGCCAGACCGTTGCCTCGCAGGGAAGGGCCCTCGGTGAGATCAACCAGCGCGGGTTCAGCGGACTTCAGAAGACGCTCGAGTCGGGCGTCGCCGGCCTGGAGGTGCTCTCCGGGGTCTCCATCGCGGTCCAGGCGATGGGCTTCGCCGTGGTCGCGAAGAAGCTCGGTGACCTCCAGGGCGATGTACGGCTGCTCCACCGCGACATGGTCCGCCAGGGGGAAGAACTGGCGGGATTGCAGCGCGTCGCTAACGCCCACTCCGAGAGCCTCGTCGACTTTTCGGCCCGGACGCTGCTCACGAACGAGAGGATCCTCGAGACGCTGGTGTCGTCCAGGACGACCGAAGCACAGCAGCTGATCCGTCAGGCGTGGGAGAACCTCCGCCACGGATACGAGGACGACGCATTCACCCGGCTGGTTCGCTCGCTGGAGTACGACAACACGATCTACTTCGCCCACGCCGAACTCGGGAAGCTTTACGAGGGGAAGGGCGACCTCGAGAAGGCGGAGGATCACCTGCGACGCGCGACCCGCTTCGGGGTGGGGGTTGGGGCGATCGAGGGCTTCGCTCATCTCCAATACTCGGGGTTCCTCGAACGGCGCGCGCGTCTCGACGAGGCCGTCCGCGAGATCGACGCAGCCCTGGCAGTCGAAGAGCGCCCCGAGTGGCTGTTCGCCTCGGCTCGCCTCCTCGCGATGCGGGGTCGATCCGACGAAGCTTGCAGGGCGATCATGCGGGCGGTCCAAGCGGAGCCGGCGCTGTTCCTTGCGGCGATGGGGAGCGAAGAGTTCGCTCCCCTGCGGCCGGCGCTCACCCGGAGCTTGATGGAGCTCGATCAAGGGAGGCGGGCGAAGGCGCTCGACCTGATCGGCGAACTCGTGAAGCACGTCGAGGCGATCCGGGCGCTGGAGGTCCCCGAATCTCAGTCGGAAGTGCTGCGCGCGTCGGCCCGGCAGCTGCTCGAGGCGGTGCTCACCGGACCGTTCGCCGGACTGGCTGCCGTCCAGCACCAGGCGAGCACTCTACTGGCGCAGTGCGGTTCAACGCTGGTCACCCGGCTGCAGGCGCGCGCCGAGGAGACCCGGGTCGCGGTCGATCGGGTACATCAGGCGCTCCGCGATCGGCCGTCGGATCATCTCCCGCCAGGAGGGAGTGCCTGGCGCGTGGCGAGCGTGATGCTCATCCCGACCGGGGTCTTTGTCATCGGGCCGATCTCTGCAAGCATCGCGTATTTTTCGAGTCAGACCACCACCTATGACTCGAGCGGGTACTCCCATACGGAAGGTTCGTCGGGGCTGTTTGTGCTCTTCGTCTATATTCTCTTTGCGGCGGGTCCGGCACTGTTCGCTCATTTTCAGGCCAGCGCGAACGCGAAGGAACTCGACCCGTCTGCCGTGGCGAAGCGTTCGGCCTACCTCGCGTGGAGGGCGCGCGCCGAGGGCGCACTGAAGGATGGATCCGAGCATCGATCGAAGACGTTGGCGCTGTTCAAGCGCGCCAGCGAGAGCCTGGACGCGCAGCCGCTGCGGGATGCCAGCGCGCATGTCACTTCGTTCGTGATACCAGAATTGCCACCCCGCCCTGCATGGATGGAAGGAGGGACGACTCCGTCGTGACCCGGATTGACGTCGGCCGAGCGAGTGGACAGCCGATACCCCTCATCTGGCGCGAGAGCGATCGCGGCCTGCTCGCGGAGGCGCCGCCCCGCCGAGGACAAGGTGGGCACACACACCATCGCCACGCTCATCACCGTCGCTGACCGCGAGTCCTTCCCCGCTCACTCCACCCCGGGCAACCCCGGCCCGCCCGTGTCGTCGCCCTTCCTCTGCCGCCCCCGCTTCGCGGGTGCCGCCACCGCCGTCGCGACCACATCGGCCGCCACCCTGGCCTCCGCCGCCTCCGCCGCCCCCGCCCGCTGGCGGTTCTCCTCCAGCAGCCGCGCGAGCACCTCGTCGCGCGTGTCGTCGTCCCAGGTGTAGCGCACCCGCTCGTCGAGCTGCACCCGGTAGTCGTACGCCGGGCGCAGGTCCGTCCAGCCGTAGGCGTCGAGCACCGCGCGGTCCATCTCCGCGTGGAGCGCGCGCAACGTCGCGATCTCGGTGCCGCGCTCGTTGGGGTCGTGGAAACGGTTGTACGTCGCCGTCAGCCCCTCGGGCTTCTTCGTCCCGATCGTGCGCCTCATCACCGCCGCCCGGTGGGCGTCGTAGCGACGCCCGATGTCCTCGAGCGCCGCGTTCTCCTCCCACCCCGGCGGGAATGGGAAGGTCTCGAAGCAGTCCGTCGGGGTGTATCGCAGTAGATCCATCGCAGTGCCGGAGAAAAAACGCGCCCAGATTTCGTGCACGCGCGACTGCATTACAGCGAGGAACGAGTCACGGTCTTCAGCAAATACGCAGAGTTTGTGCGAGTAGACCCAGCCCACAGGAAGCCATGCGAAGAGCAGGTGTTGGGTCACCTGAGAGTTTGCCAGGACGCGAGCCTTGCCTTGGATCGTGCGGAACAGGGCTGGCGTGGCTTCGCCAAAGCGCCACCAGTACCGTGCTCGGATCTCGCGATTCTGCTTGAGTCTTTCGGGTCTGACCTTCGCTTCAACGATCGCCATAAGGTCAGGCCAGGCACGGGCTTCGGCCTCGCTCATCTCGCCGAAGTTTATGACGTAGCGGTGCGGCTTCTGCTCAACGTCCTCGTTCAGCTCTTCACCGCCGAGGAAGGGATAGATCCGTTCCTTGTTGCGCGGGTTCCTCGCGATGAGCTCGCTCATCACCGAGAGGCTGTTCACCGCATCTCGCTTCTTCTCGCGGTCGTCGAACGTGAAGCCCTGGCCCAGGACATTGCTCCCCTGAAAACAAAGTCCGCTGTTCTCTTCAACACCGACCGGATTCTCGTGCCCGCCTCGGTGAAATAGGAACGCGGTGATCTCGTCAACCTCCCGCCCATCGAGTTGAACTGGGCTCTCCCACTTGCCACGGATGAGGTGGACCACGACGACGACTACGGCAAGACCGGGCCACCGGTGCCGTCGACGTGCCTCGAAGATGGTCCCTCCGTGTGTGCAAATCCAGCGTAGACCCGTGCTGCGCGTATCGCCCTGATACAGCGTGTTCGTCGCGATTAGTCCGAGCGTCCCGCGCTCTCGAAGATAGGCGAACGCCCTACGGAAGAAGTGCGCGACGAGGTCGGCGTTGCCATGGCTTTCTTCGTGGAGTTGCTTGAGCCAGTCGAGATAGCCCTCCGCATTGCCCTGGATGAGGTTGTTCTTTCCCGCAAATGGCGGGTTCCCCACGAACGCATCGAACCCACTTCGCGTCCCGTCGAACACTTCGGGAAATTCCAGCGGCCAGTGGAACGGCACGATCCCCCGCGCGCCCAGCACCCGCCGCACCTCGCCCCGCAGCGCCTCGCCCGTCCCCTTCTTCGTGAGCCACTCGGTGATCGCCGCGTGCTGTCCCGCGATCCACTTCGCGCGGTCACGGTCGGTATTCTGCGAGAAGAACCCCGCGACGACGAGGTCCCCCACGGTACGCGCTTCCAGCAGTGCGTCCTGCGCCTCACGCCAGAGCAATCGTTGCCCGTCGTTGTCGGGCGGGTCGCCATCGCCCGCCACATGGATCTCCCGCCGGAGCGCGCGCACCCGGGTGAGCGTCTCGTTGACGGTCTTGCGCACGAGGTCGAGTTGCGTGCCCTTGCGGGTGTCGAGCGACACGCTGGCGATTTGCTCCAGCGAGAGCCCCACGAGCGAGTCGCCGTGGCGCAGGCAGTGATCGACGAAGGTGAAGGCGTGGTCGCGCGCGAAGGTCTCCAGCCAGAGCGAGAGCCGCGCGAGGTCGACCGCGAGCGGGTTGCGGTCGACGCCATAGAGGCACCGCTGCGCGACGCGGCGGCGGGCATGCAGGTGCGGGTCCTCGTCGGCGGGGATCGCCGGCATCGCGTCGTGGTGCTTCCACGCCGCCTCCAGGCGCGTGGCGAGCTGGCGGCACGCCTCGACGAGGAAGGCCCCGGAGCCCATCGCCGGGTCGCACACCCGCAGCGCGAGGATGGCCTCGGGCGTGGGGTGCTCGCCCATCGCCGCGAGCACCGGCGCGAGCGTGCGCTCGACGATGGGTTGGGTGAGCGAGCGCGGGGTGTAGTGCGAGCCCGAGCGGCGGCGCTCCTCCCCGGGCTGCAGGAACATCCACCCACGCTCGATGGCCGTGAGGTGCTTGAAGGCCTTCTGCTGCGAGAGCGCGGTGGCGACGTCGTCTTCGCGCGCGGCCTTCTCGACGGCTTTGGCGGTGCCGTCGGAGAGCTTCAGCCCGAGGTCGTCGGCGAGGTGCTTGACGAAGTCCTTGCGCGCGAGGTCGGCGAAGCGTTGGAGGTCGACCACCACGTCGAGGGCGCTCCCGACGCGGATGCGCAGCGCGCGCCCCTCGGCGAGCTCGAGGGTGTAGCCCATGATCCCCTCGTACACGGAGCCGATCTGCTCGACGGCGAGCTCGCCATACTTCAGCCGCTCGCCCTCCAGCACCAGCAGTCGGTCGAGCGCGCGGAACACCGTCCCGTCGGAGATCTTCGGCAGCTCCAGCGGACCCGTGGCGCGCGGACCGGGCGCGCGCCCTTCGAGGAAGGCGAAGCGATCGGGATCGAAGAACTCCCCCCGCCGCGGTGGAATCGAGAACCCGTCAGGGAGGGCCGTCGCATCGAGGCCATCGTGGAGCAGCCGGAACAGCGCCACCACTCGAGCCCACGCGCCGTAGCGGGAGTCGAGGCGCGCGCCGAGGCGGGCGTGATCGTCCTGTAGCCGGGCGTGCAGGTCCGTGAGGGCGTAGCTCTCGCGGTAGCGCCTCGCGTCGAGCGGGAGCAGCCGGCGCTCCTCGGCGAAGAGCACGAACACCATGCGGAGCAGGGCCGTGACGAGGCCGCGGTAGATGGCCTGGCGGTCGTCGTCATTGGCGCGCCACGGGGCGAGGAGCCGTCCGTCGGTCACGCGGTCGGCCCGCTGGAGGCCGTCGAGGAGTTCCTGCAGGGCGTCGAGCACCTGGCCCTGGAGGCGGGTGCTGACGGTGTTCTGGAACTCGCGGCTGCGGGAGAGGAGCGCCGGGAGCCGCTGGTCGCCGTCGAGCGTGAGGAGCCGCCGCGCGTTGAGGCACATGTGCAGCGCCGCGAGGAGCGGGCGTCCGGCGACGGTGAGGAGGTCGCGGACGTTCCAGGTGGCGTGGGCCGTAGCCTCGCCCTTGGGGGCGTACACGATGCGCACGGAGCGGTGGTTGGTCAGGACGCCAACGGGACACTCGCGGGCACGCAGGAGGCGTTCGAAGCGTTGGTGCGCCGACGCGGTCCAGGCGGGGTCGTCGGAGGCAGCGTCGAGGGCCACGTCAGGCGCGACGATCATCCCGAAGAGCACGTAGACGGGCTCGTCGAGGTCGCGCAGGGCGAAGTCGGGCACGACGCGCACGCCCCCGTCGAGCGAGAGCGCGACGTCGGCCGGGAGGGTCTCTCCGTGGAGGAGCACCTGGTCGGGCCACGCGAACACCTCGCGGAAGGCCCCCAGCGGGTCGCGCAGGGCGCCGTCGGTGACGAGCTCGGCGAGGGCGGCCTGGGTGTCGATGATGGGGTCGGTGGGCGCCGCGCCGGCGTCGGCGAGCACACGCGGGGCGAGGAACAGCCCGGTGGGCTGCACCATGCCGAGCCAGTCCTGGTGGGTACGAACGCGAGGATCGAGCATCATCGGGTAGCCTGATCGGGGGGCGAGGGGAGTACGAGGGCGCTCACGAGGTGGCGGGCCAGAGGTAGACGATGCCCACGATCTCGACGTGGTACTGGCGGTCTTCGTAGAGCGCGCGGATGCGTTCAGGTTCGGTGGCGAGCTCCGCGTCGATCTGCGGCAGCCGACGCTTCAGGAACTCCCTGTCGTCCTTCCACTGCTGCTTCTGGGCATCGGTGAGGTCAGGCTCGTCACCGAGGCCGAGCGCGAGCTGTGTGCCCGCGAGGGCCTCACGGATGCTCTCCCGCTGGGTCTCGAGCACGATCCGCATGGCAGACGCCTCGGCGGCGCCGCGAGCCTGGAGCTTCGTGCGGGCGATCTCGGTCCGCACCACCGCGCGGCGCCGGAGGTGCGCTTCGAGCGCGCGCTGATCGGCTGCCGCGCTGCGGAGGATGCGTGCGACGAGGTCATCGTCGAGCGCCGGAACCTCGGGCTGATCGAGCACGCGGAAGAAGGCTTCGAGGGCCTTGTCGTTGGCGTCTTCGGTCACGAAGGGCTCGAGCCGCTTCGGGTCGTCGCCCTCGGACCAGTACGCCGCCAACCCGAGGATCTCCTCGTGCAGTCGTGAGGCCCCCCAGCCGAACACCGCGAGGCGCCCCAGCACGATCACCCGCTTGCGCGCGCTCGACGGGTCGATCACGACGGTGACGCGCGCGAGGCCCTCCTCGGTGAACGCCTGAGATCGAAACGGGCTCACGGCGCGCTGCGCGAGCGGGTGCTGGAGGTGAAGCTGCACCGCATCGGAGACGAGGGTGTCGACGGGTTCGAGGCGCACCGGACGCGGGGGGAAGTGGGCCCGCCACTCCCCCTCGGACATCTTCGGCGGACGGGGCGGACGGAGCGCGTCCATCGCGCGGAGCCAGGTCGGGTCGTTGGCGTTGCGCTCGTCCATGCGCGGCACGTCGTAGGTGTGGGGCGGCGAGGAGCGCGCGCGGAGCCCGTCCCCGCCGCAGAGGCGCAGGCCCTCGGAGACGACCTGCCGCAGCCGACGCGGATCGCAGTCGAGGTGATCGCGAGCCTTGTCGTAGAGCTTTTCGAGGACGACGAGGCTCTGGGTGAGGTCCTTCTCGCGGGCGTCGTCGAGCTCGCGCTTCACTGCCGCGCGGGTGGCGTCGGGGGTCTTGTCGGCTTCATCGAGCTCGGCAATCCGGGCGGCGATCTCACGGCGGGAGAGCCCCTTGCTCAACACCGCGAGGATGCGGTCGGACACGACGGGCGCGAAGCTACCCAGCTGGGACGAGATGGCGTGGCTCTTGGTGGCGAGGCACGCGAGGACGGCATCCTCGGGGAGGTTGCGGTAGCGGAAGTAGTGGCACCGCACCTCGCGCTCAGGCTGCAGCATGCGGTCGATGCGTCCGTTGCGCTGCTCGATGCGCGCGGGGTTCCAGGGCAGATCGAAGTGGAAGAGGTCGGCGCAGGCGGCCTGGAGGTTGATGCCCTCGCGCGCGGCGTCCGTAGCCACGAGGATGCGGAGCGGGTGCGCGTCGAACGAGGCGTTGAAGGCCTGCTTCACGGTCTCGCGAGCGTCGTCGTCCTGCGACCCGTGGAGGCTCCCGATGCGTTCGTCGTCGCGGTCGGTGCCGTCGATGGCCGCGCGCAGCTGGTCGACGAGCCACGCCCGCGTATCGGCGAACTCGGTGAAGATGAGCACGCGGCGCGGTAGCCACGGTGCTCCCTTGGGGTTCGCGTGGCCGAGCGGGGCCAGGCTGGGGCATTGGTTCTCGCGGATCCAGGCGACGAGCGCGCGCACCCGTGCGTCGGGCTGGTCGGCGGCCGCTTCAGCGACGTCGGCCATCTGCGTGAGCAACGCGCGGATCGCGTCGTCGGTGAAGGGCTCCACGGCCCGCGCGGCAAGGTGGGTCTCGGCGTCGAGGCGTGCGAGCTCCTGCTGCTCGGAGACCTCATCGTCGTCGGATCGCGTGGGCGGGAGCGCGGCAAGAATGGTCTTCGCGGTGCTCTTGCGGTGTTCGCGGAGGGTGCGCTGGAAGGCGTAGGTCGACGACAGCAGCCGCTTGCGCAGGCCCTCAATGGCGATGCGTACCCGCGCGCGAACGACGTTGCCCGCACCGGCGGTGCGGGTCGAGAGGGCGTCGTCGTAGGCTGCGAGGAGGGCAGCGAGCCGGAGCTCGGGCGCGGTGTCGACGGTGTCCTCGAGGGCGACCTCGACGAGCTTGCGGTCGGGGAGCGAGGCGCGCGCGTGCTTGCGCACGTCAGCCTTGAGCCGCCGCACCATGACGGGCGCAAGTTGCGCCGGGCCGCTGATGTCGATGCCGCGCGTGAACCGCTGCGGATCGAGGATGTGCATGAGCGACGAGAAGCTGTTGGAGTGCCCGTTGTGCGGCGTGGCCGAGAGGAAGAGCCGGTGCTCGAATCGCTGCGCAAGGTCGCGCACTGCGCGGGTGATCTGGGTGTCGACGGCGTAGCGGCTGGCCGAAGCGGGCGCTGCGACGTGGGCCTCGTCGAGGATGAGCATGGAGCCGGAAGCGAAGTCGCCGAGCCACTCGCGGAGGCCGGTGAGGTGCTCCTCGTCGCGCAGCAGGGCGTGCGAGACGACGAAGAACGAGCGGGTCTTCCAGGGGTTCACGCCGAAGCCCCGGGTGCGCTGGCACTCGAGGATGAAGGCGCGGTCGTAGAGGGTGAAGTCGAGACCGAAGCGTTGGCGCAGCTCGTCGCGCCACTGGAGCACCACCGACGGCGGGGCCGCGATCACGGCGCGGTGGATGCGCTGGCGTAAGAGGAGCTCGTGGAGGATGAGCCCGGCCTCGATGGTCTTGCCGAGGCCGACGTCGTCGGCGATGAAGAGGTTGACCCGGGGGAGGGCCAGGGCCTTGCGCAGCGGCTCGAGCTGGTAGGTCTTGGGGATGATGCCGGCGCGTAGGGGCGCCTGGAAGAGCGTCGGGTCGGTGGACGTGACGCAGCTCCAGCGGAGCGCGTGGAGGTAGGCGGCGAACCGCTCGGGGGGATCAGGGCGCCGAGCCGGGCGGGCGGTGCGCTCGTCGTCGAGGACGCGCGCGTCGGGCTCGGCCTCCCAGATGACGGCGAGGCGGTCGCCCTGGGCGTCGTCCTCGACGCAGGCGAGCTCGAGGGAGGTCAACGTGTCGAAGGGCGTGCACTGCTCGACGAGCCAGCGGCGCTGGCGCACCCGCACGAAGCTGCCGGGCTCGGGCAGCACACGGTGGGGGGCGGGCGGAACGGGCTCGGAGGCGTTGGTCCCCATCATCGCGGGGGAGCATCGGTCCAGGCGGTGAACGGGGGCAAGTCGGATCGGGCACCGACGACCAGTGCCGTGAGGGGCCGGGCGCGGGTTCGCGGCGTGGGAGTGTGAGGCGCCAGCGTGACGATCCGGACCAATCAGGGCGTTGCTGCTTCTGCAGCACCGTGTCGAGCGAGGGTCGTTGAAGATGAAGCCGACGAGCAGCTTGGGGTTGCGGCCAGAACGCGAGAACATCTCCAGGTACGCGCACCGAGTCGTGGCGTTCTAGAGTGCACAGGCGTTGTCGGCGACTCATCGCGTTGGCCTCGGCGTCGCCCACGTCGACGAGGCGTACCAGGACCACGCCGAGCGAGCGGCACCCTGTGGGCCAAGATCGCGTGGTTTCCTGCGCAGCCTTCTGTCGGAGTCGATCTCGTCACGCCTCTCGACGAGGAGTGCGAGAGCGACGTCGGACAGGGGCGGAAGTTGGCGATCGGTCCAACGTGAGGAGGTCGGCGGTGGGGCGAGGCGAAATCGACCGCCCAACAATTTCCCTATTTCTTTCCATTTCGAGCACTTGATGGATTGCGCTACAGGTTGCTCATGAACATCCAGCACCCTTTCGAAGTCGGCGAATTCATCCCCCTCGGCCCTCTGCATCTGCGACCGCCCATCCCGCTGACCTTCTGGGAGCGAGATCCCTCCACGGGCAGTTTGAACCCCACGTCTCTTGAGCAGATCCCGCTCGGACGGGTCGCCGCGATGCTCGTGATCGACCGAGCGACCGAAGCTGGCTTCGCAGCGTGCGAAGTGCTCGTCACGCTGACGGACGGCCGCCTGATGCTGCGATGGCATTTTCCGCCGCGGTGATCACGCGACGGTCCGCCGCCCATCGGCGAGTTCGACCACGTAGAGGGGACGACGTCCTCAGCGCATACGCGCAGGGAGTGCCCCCATCCCAGCCTCCTGAACTATCCCCCGTCCAGATCAACTGGGTGCGCATCACGACGTCCTTCGGGTGCGCCTCCCGCAACGAGACGAGGCGGTCGGTCTGCGGAGCGGCCACCTTGCCCAACGTTCCCAGAGAACGGCCCCATCCCGGCACATATGAGCGCGCGCGGGTTGCAGGCTGCGCGCTGCTCGGCGGACCCGCTCTGCGCCGACCACGTCCCCGACGCCGACGGGACGACGATCCACGGGGCCTGCTGCCAGGCCTGTCTGTTCGCGCCCGAGACCTCGTGCGAGCGCGGCAACCGCTACCTCGATCGGAGGCTCCTGGTGGAGACCGTGCGCGGCGCGGGCGTGGGCCTGTTCACGCGGTGACGGACGCGGCGCGCGCCCCCGACGCGGTTCTCGAGGCGATCGCCGACGCCGCGCGCGCTGCCCCGCCGGCGATCGCGGCCGTCGCCGCGCGCCTGCGCGCGGGGGCGAGCGACCGTCAGGCGCTCGAGGAGCTGGCGGTCGAGGCGGCCAGGGCGCGCGCGGCGGCGCTGCTCGCGCTCTGGCGCGCGCACATGGGCGACGGGCGCGGCCGCGAGCTCGCGGTCGCCCTGGAGAGCGCCTCGGCGGCGCACGAGTGGCATCGGCGCAACGTGATCCTCGAGCTGGTGTGGACGGGCCCGACGCGCGAGCGCAGCGCGCTGCGGCGCACCGACCAGGCGCTCTTCGAGCTGATCCGCGGCGCGCGGGAGCGGCTGCTGCTCGTGTCGTTCGCCGCCTACCGGGTGCCGGCGCTCCACACGGCGCTGGTCGAGGCCGCCGCGCGCGGGGTGGCGATTGACTTCGTGTTGGAGTCGCCGGCGGAGAGCCAGGGCCGGGTGTCCTCCGACCCCCAGCGAGCGGTGGGCGACGAGCTCCTGCGCTACGCGACGCTCTGGACGTGGCCCCTCGAAGCGCGGGAACGGGACGCGCGCGGCCGCCACGGGTCGCTGCACGCCAAGTGCGCGCTCGCGGACCGGCGGGGCCTGTTCGTGTCGAGCGCGAACCTCACGGCCCACGCGCTCGCGCTGAACATGGAACTGGGCGTCATCGTCGAGGGCGGGCGGCTCCCGGGAGGTCGCGGAGCACTTCGAGGCCCTCATGCAGCACGAGGTGCTGGGCGTGATGTGACGGTCGGCGCCGGCAACGGTCGGGTGGGGCGGCAGCACGGGCGGGTCCGGCGTCTTGGATTGGCCCTTGATGCTCCGTGTCGGGGCCCGGGTCGGACAGCGTCGGGTCGCAGGCATCCGGGGTGTGTCGCGGCCCGCCTGGAGACTTCGGCCCGTGGCTCACGGGGAGTACGGGGCAGGGGCGCCGCTGGGTCCGTACGACGGGAGAGCATGGGGAAGGCATCATCCCCAAAGCACGGCGTCAGACGGACCGTAGTAGCCGTCCGCTCACCTTCGGTGAGCGTTGACGCGCCTTGAAGAGAATTGAACCATGGAAAATCATTAGGAACCATTGATCTTGCACCCGGATCAGGCGGTCCGAGCCTTCGCAATGCCCTGAGTCTCCCCGAGGGCGGTCGACCCGAAGCGCCCCATCCATTCCGCGTGCCGCGCGCCCAGGTCCGAGAGCCAGGCCGCCGTCATCGCGGTCTTCGGGCGGAAGGCGAGGCGGGCGACGCCGACCAGTGAGGCGCGCGCCATGTGAGCGGGAACCACGGCAATGATCTCGGACCAGTCGAGGTCTGGAGGCTCCTCGCGACCGCCGCGGCTGCGGGCGTCCAGGATGCTCTCGGCGGCCGTGACGGCGGCGGCGCCGATCTCGAGCTCCAGCGGGTGCCCCACCGACCGGGAGCACGGGTAGACTGGCGCCCCATCACCGTCGACTACGTGCGGCACGAACGTCAGAATGCCCAGGCGCTCGAGCACTCCGAGACGCTCGTAGAACGCGCCCTCAAGGTTCTGAGCGTCCCCCTCGTGGGGATCGGTGACGGTGTTCCCCCACCCGCATCTGAGGCGCGGCTTCGTGGGAACCCAGGCGACCACGAGCGCGGCACCGACCTCGCGGCGGTACACCTCCTCGAAGGTGCCGCAGATGATGCGTGGGTCGACACCGTGCCAAGGCGGCGTCCCGGGAGCTCCTGCCAATGCTTGAGGGTAGGCGTACGACGGATAATAGGCGTTTCGGTAACTGGAGCGGATCCGTACCGGCGAGGGTGCCGCGTTGGTTCGCCTTCTATGGAAGGAGATGTCAAGACACACTCCGACCAGCCGCCCGGCTAATGCGTATTGGCATCGGGCGTCCGTCTTCAGTCTCGGCACGCGGGTCCAGGT
>Ga0247843_1007942_pt1 | contig 12700 bp, 13 predicted proteins | sample LaCruzMarch2017__FD_192420 | JGI IMG/M metagenome (GOLD analysis project Ga0247843, IMG submission 192420) | Freshwater microbial communities from meromictic Lake La Cruz, Castile-La Mancha, Spain - LaCruzMarch2017_8m | ecosystem: Environmental > Aquatic > Freshwater > Lake | place: Spain...
GGCCACCAAGAATCAAAAAGAGAGCTTATAGCTCTCTTTTTTCATTTCTACCCTAGCTATTTGCGTCTAAGTTAAACAATGGTGTGCCCACCTTAGCCCAGCGTTGCTTGTCTAGTTCCAGAGATTCTAATCTAAACGTCAGGATGCCAAATCCTGTTCTACCGTTTTTGCTATTCAAGTGGTCATGCGTGGGGTACCCCACATATGAAGCGTCCTTTTAAAGGACAAAATTAAATTAGGCATCCTGATCCCTCAAGGCTCTTTCGCTTCCTTGATTAACTCTGCCCGTTCTCGCGCTACTCTGAGAGTGTTATATCGTTGATGAAGGCGTTGCAACACCGATAATCGTCTTTCCCCAACTCTTTCGGCTTGAAGAAGAATGTAAACCTCATCTTCCTCTAAAGTATTGAGTTTTTCATTTAAGCTTCTCCAAGATAGTTTTTTCATATAAATGCAAAATGACTTTCAATGATGTATGGGATAGGATAAGCTCACTAGATGAGCCCTTTAACTAATAATGTCCTTTTAAAGGACGTTTATGTAAAGAGGGGTAGTTTGTTGATTAATCTAAAAATTTGAGTAATTTAAATATAAAATTATCGAAATAAAGCAAGGTACTACAATCAGAGAATTAACAAAATCAAAACTACTTAAATTAAATGGGTCAAATAGCTGAAATTCAAAAACCAAATATTTCTGGTTGGTCAGACGTTGTTAATGACGTAAAAGAAGAGTATCTAAGTGCTAAACAAAACTATCCGTGGGTAATTGGCTTTTCAGGTGGAAAAGACAGCACATTAGTAACCCACGCAGTTTTTCAAATGCTTACTGAAATTAGACAAAGTCAAAGAAGTAGGCAGGTATATGTAGTTTCAAATGACACTTTAGTTGAATCACCTTTAGTTATGGGACATTTAAATATTGTCACTAAACAAATAGCAATTGCCGCTAATGCTCTTGAACTACCTATTACAGTCGCAAGAACACAACCTGAAAACGACAAAACTTTTTGGGTAATGTTAATTGGAAAGGGTTATCCAAGCCCAAATCAGAGTATGCGCTGGTGCACTGAAAGATTAAAAATTCAGCCAACAAGTACATATATAAAAAAACACGTAGCTGAAAAAGGAGCTGCGATACTTCTTTTGGGCGTAAGAAAAGATGAGTCTCAAAGCCGTGCCCAAAATATAGACAAACATCAGAACTCTATTGGAAGTAACTTGACACCACATTCAGAATTGCAGAATGCTTTTATTTATAGGCCAATAGTTAATCTGATCACAGATGATGTTTGGGAGTATTTGGGAAGTCATAATCCCCCATGGGGAGGCACCCATCAAGCACTGATTCAACTATATAGAAATGCTGAAGGTGGTGAATGCCCAGTGATTCTTTCAAAAGCGGAAGCACCTGGTTGTGGTACAGGTTCTAGTAGGTTTGGATGTTGGACATGTACGGTTGTAGAAAAAGATAAAAGTTTACAAGGATTTGTTGATAGCGGACTTACAAAATACACCTGTTTGTTAGAGTTCAGAGATTGGTTGAAGGGGATTAGAAATGATCCCTCAATGCGTTCAACAGAAAGAAGAAATGGACTTGTAACCTTTGATTTAGAGGGAAAGCATATACCAGGACCATTTACGATTAAAGCTAGACAACAAATACTAGACAAATTAATTACAACCCAAGAAATTTTTAAAGAAGAATTAATCACCCAGCAAGAAATTGATTTGATAAAAAAAATATGGAGAGAGGATTTAACACAATGACAATTGATACTTTAGGCGAATTGCCTTTATGGAAAGATGAGGCCGCTCAAAATATTCTTGAGGAATTATCTACAAAGTACAATGTCCCGCTTTCTGTTTTAAAAGAGCTTGTCGCATCAGAGCAGTCTAATGTTGGAAGAGAAAAAAGACGCGGGATTTACACTGATTTTGATACTGCTTTGGACTCTCTCGAGGAAGCTGAATAATGTGGATCTCAAAAATAGAATTAATTAATTTTAAAAGTTATCAAAATCAATCATTTTCGTTTCCTGCGCCCAAAGGTACTAAAAATTTATGCTTAATTGGCGGCATGAATGGTTTTGGTAAAACTACACTATTAGAGGCAATCTATCTCTGCCTTTACGGAAGTGAAGCAACCTCTCATTTGGGTCGGGCAGGTTTAGCTGCAGATTCTTATGGTAAGTTTTTAAAAAATGCATTTCATGGAAAAGCAAAAACGACAAAAAAAGACTACATGGCAGTAAATATAGCCATTGAAGTAGATGCAAGTAAGGGTTATGAGATTCGTAGAAAGTGGCACTTCAACTCCGTAAATATTTTTGATGAAGAAGATTTACAAGTATGCGAAACCAGCAATGGAGATGTAGAGCGTTTCTTGGATAAAGAAGACTTGGGAGAAATCTTATTAAATTATGTTGTACCCCCCCACGTTGCGCCATTTTTCTTTTTTGATGGAGAAGAATTAAAAAGAAATGCAGAGATTAATCGCACATCATTCATTTTGATGGGTTTAGAAAACCTACTTGGTGTTGTTCACTTAAGAAACTTAAAAGAACGATTAGAAAATTATGCAAACAATAGATTGGCAAGCACCGCAAAAGTTGATAAGCAGGAATTAGAAAAAAAAGCCGCAGAGTGTGAAATCGCAAAAAAAGAACTAGAAAAAGCAAAGAGTGATCTTGAGGTTGTCATGGACGAAATTGAGGTCACAAGAAGAAAAAGGGATGAAGTTCATTCAAATATTCAAAATACAGGTGCAGGTAGCGGCGATAAGAAACAAATAGAAGATACGCTGCATGAAGAAGGCCAGAGAAGGGCAGAAAGGGATAAAGTTCAGGAGCAGTTAAGTGAAATATTAACTACTAAGCTCCCATTTAATTTGATCTCAAAGCAAATTCGAGAGTCAACGGAAAAGCAATTAAATGGTGAACAAAGTCTGGACGATTGGGCAAAGAAGAAAGATGCTTTAACACCTCAAAAAGGAAAGTTCAAGCTATCCTTTTTTGAAGAGGCTAAAAATTTAGAACAAATTAATATTAAAAACAAAGAACTTGAAGAGGCGCTCGAGGTAGCAATTGATAAGGCATGGGAATCAATTTATACCCCTCAACCAGAAGGTTGTGCAGACTCGATCATTCATAGCTACTTAGACTCTAGAACAAGGCAAAAAACTTTAGACATGTTAAGAGCGTCAAAAGTTAGCGGTTTAAAAATAAAGGAGCTCTCTACAAACCTCGAAAACTTAAATTTACGAATAGAGCAATTATCAAGAAGAAGAGTTCAACTTCAATCAATTCTTGATGATGGCCAATTACAAGAATGGCTAGAAGAGCTCAAGCGTCAAGAAGAGCAGATTGAAAATCTAAAAATTAAAGAAGGTGATTTAACTAGACAGATTTCTTCCCAAACAGAAAGCATTAATAATTTACAAGCAATGATTGAGCGTGAAAGAAAGCGTTTAATAGATTCTTCACCTGAACGTTCATATGCTTCTAAAGCTCAAAAGGTAATTGATTTTATTAATGAGTTACTACCAAGACTATTTTTATTAAAAACGCAAGAAGTGTCTGACGCAGTCACAAAAACATTTAAACAACTTGCCCATAAAAACTTAGTTGATAAGATTGTTATCAATGAAAGAGGCGAGTCAAAAATACTTGATGAAAATGGAAAAGAAATTACTGTAGATATATCTGCTGGTGAAAAGCAAATGCTTGTAACTGCTATCATTGCAGGACTTGCTCAAGTATCAGGTTTTGATATACCAATGATAGTAGATACACCTTTAGGAAGATTAGATAGCGAGCATAGAAATAAAATTCTTGATTACTGGATGAACTCCAAAAGGCAGGTAATCTTACTATCCCAAGATAAGGAGATTGGCAATGCTGAATATGAGTTATTGAAAAAACACGTTGCTAAAACTTACCTTCTTGAGCATAAGGTTCTTGGAGATGGAATTGGGAAAACAGTTGCCTATGAAGATCGATATTTTGAGGGAGCTGTTTGATGAGTATAGAAATTTTAAAAATGGCTCAGGCTTCATATACAACATCATATGAGGCTTACAATCAGAGCAAAGAGCTTCTAAAAAAACTGGGACTTCAACATTGGTATCAGGTTGCCCGATTGGCAATATCCAGATCAATGGCAGAATCTGATGCTCCACCTGTATCTCCAGATGCAAAAGGTTCTCCAATAAAAGGACATCAACTTTTTGGCGACGAATTTAGCTTTAATCTTTTATGGATTGCTTTGATAACGCAGAACATTAGAAATACTTTAAAAAATGGAAAAGAAATAAATTTAGAAGATTTTCAAGAGTCAGTTAGAAATCACTGGCATAGAGGTGCATCATTACTTGCAAGCGATTGGATAGAAAGCAATAATAATTATTCTAAATTTTTAGATATATTAATTTCAAGAAGGGCATCGTTAGAAGATTTTAATGATGATGACCTTGATGTTGGAGGGACTCCTCCAACAAAACCAGTAGTCCCACCAAAAGATAGAAGTCAAGATTTACAAAAAGTGTTGCGTCAATTACAGATTTCGGGCGATGTAAAAGGTGTAACTCACGGCCCTAGGTTGTCTATATACAGAGTTTATTTGTCAGACATAAATCATTTATCAAAACTTGAAGGCAAAACAGACGAAATTCAATTGGCCTTAGGCGTTAAATCAGTCTTAATTAGTAATGCTAACGAACCACAAACGGTTTACCTGCAAATATCTAGAGATATTAATACATGGATGCCAGTCGAAGGTACCCTCATAAATGATTGGATTAAGAGCCATGGTTCAGATAAAGTAATTCCAATTTGTGTAGGTGTGGACGTGGAAAGCAACCCATATTGTTTTGACCTATCTACAGCCCCACACTTAATGGTTGCTGGTACAACAAATAGTGGCAAATCGGTAGCCTTGCATGCATGCATACTTTCTCTTTTGTATAAATTTGGAGTAGATAAAGTTCGATTTTTAATGATAGATCCTAAGCGTGTTGAATTATCAATGTATGGAGTTTTGCCAAATTTGGAAGGAGATAAAGTAATAACTGAAGCGTCAGAAGCGACTTCAGCATTAGCAGACGTCTTGATAGAAATCGATAGAAGAAATCAATTATTTGAATCCAAAGGACTACAAAATATCGTAGACGCTAATAAAGCAGGATTGAACTTACCTTATATTGTTGTTGTTATTGAAGAGTTAGCGGATTTGATTATGCAAGCCAAAACCTCAGAGGAAAATATTGTAAGAATTGCTCAGGTAGGAAGAAGTGCGGGAGTCCATTTAATTCTCTCAACTCAAAGACCAGACGCTAAAACGTTTAGTGGTTTATTGAGAAGTAACACAGCAAGAATTGCACTCTCAGTTCAAAAAGCAACAGACTCAAAAATTATATTAGATGATATGGGCGCTGAAAAATTATTAGGAAATGGTGATATGTTGGTTAAGCCGCAAGCCGGTGCTGTTGCAATTAGATTGCATGGAGCATTTGTTAAAAAATCAGATATTACAAATTGTATCAAGGCAGTTACAAAATAATAAGAGGCTAGATTGATTGATCCTGTAATCACATGCCCAAGTTGTAATGCTGAAATTAAGTTGACAGAATCACTTGCAGCACCTTTAATAGAGGCAACTAAAGCGCAGTATGAAAAGCAGTTCAAGCAAATTAATATTGAGATAACTGAAAGAGAGAAAACTCTTAATGATTTAGATAAAAAGCTAAAGATTGAAAAGCAAGAATTAGATAAAAAGATCCAAGAGGAAGTAAGTTTAAAAGTAATTGAAGAAAAGACAAAGATTGGTATTGAAGAAAAGATAAAAGCTAGAAATGAAATTTCAATAGAGCTTGAAGGTAAAGCGAAAGAACTTCAAAATCTCGAAGAGTTATTAAAAAGTAAGGATTTAAAATTAGCTGAAGCTCAAAAGACCCAAGTAGACTTATTAAGGAAGCAGCGAGAGCTTGATGACGAAAAACGTGAATTAGATCTAACCGTTGAGAAAAAAATTCAAGCAGGATTAGAAGATGCTAAATCAACCGCAAGAAAAGAGGCAGAAGATAATCTGAAGTTTAAGGTCTTAGAAAAAGACCAAACCATAACTTCTATGCAAAAGACAATTGAAGAATTAAAAAGAAAGGCAGAGCAAGGGTCCCAACAATTGCAAGGTGAAGTTCAAGAGCTTGAGCTTGAAAATACTCTTAAAAGTAAATTTCCATACGACAATATTGAACCAGTTCCAAAAGGTGAGTTTGGTGGTGACGTTTTACAAAGAGTCGTGTCTCTCTCGGGGCAGTTTTGCGGAACAATTATTTGGGAGTCTAAAAGAACTAAGTCATGGAGTGATACTTGGTTGTCTAAACTTAGAGATGACCAAAGAACTGCGAAAGCAGAAATTGCCATCATAGTTACTCAAGTACTTCCAAAAGGGGTTGAGACTTTTGATTTAATTGATGGTGTTTGGGTAACAAGCCCAAAATCAGTAGTGCCTTTAGCAATGATATTGCGAAATTCTCTTACTGAGATTAGTAATATTAGGCAAATTTCTGAAGGACAAGCAACAAAAACAGAAATGATTTACCAATATTTAACTGGGCCAAGATTCAAGCACAGAGTTGAAGCAATAGTTGAAGCCTTTACAACCCTCCAAGAGGATTTGGATACTGAAAAAAAACTTTTAACTAAGCAGTGGGCTAAAAGACAGACTCAAATTGAAAGAGTTATGAACTCAACAGTTGGGATGTATGGGGATTTACAAGGTATTGCAGGAAAGTCTTTTCAAGAGATTGAGGGATTAGAGTTTAAGCAGTTATTGGCCCCTGATTGAACTATTTAAATTTTAAAAATAAAACGTCCTTTTAAAGGACGCTTTTTGGAAAGGTTGTCCAAGCAAAAGTCTGAAAATAAAATAGCTGTATGACAACAGCAACTCACCTACAAAGTGACTAAGGTAATCAAAGTACCTGAAAGTCATCTAGAAGTAATCTCCTCACCCCAGCCGGAATCCCAACCCACCGCCTTAAGTCAGCTCAAATACGCAGAGCCAACAGAGCTTTATCTGCGTGATGGTGAAGTGGTTATCCACCGCAGACCTGGAAGTCCGCTTTGGCATTGCCGCTTTAGACTGCAAGATGGTTCATGGCATCGTCAGACTACCCGCCAAGCCAGTATTGAACACGCAGTACGAATGGCCTGCGATCTTTATGATGAAACCAGATTTCGCCAAAGACTGGGGCTTGCACAAAAGTCACCCACGTTTGCAGAAATTGCACACGCCACTCTCTACTCCATGCGGCAAGACTTGGATGTGGGTATAGGCAAGAGCGTATACGGTAGCTACATCACCTGCATTGAGAAATACTTTCTACCTTACTTTCAGGACAAAAGACTAGAAGAAATAACCTATACAGACGTGCATGAGTTTGAAGTTTGGCGAAATAGACAAATGAACAAGGTGCCCAGAGCCAGCACCCTAATGAACTTTGCCAGTGCTTGGACTAAGTTACAACTCGTAGCCATTAGCAAGGGTTGGATCAGCGAACGAGTAGCTATTCCAAAACTCACAGCTAGAGGGCAGAAAGGTAAAACCCGCCCAGCGTTCACTCGTGAAGAAATTGATCGCTTGTTGGAGTTTATGGAGCCATGGATCAAGCAAGGCAGATTAGAGATTGAGCATGAGACTCGCCCTTTACTGCGCGACTATATTGAAATGCTTTTGTACACAGGCATGCGGCATGGTACTGAGGCACTGAATATCTGCTGGAATAATATTGAGTGGCACACGCAAGGGGATAAGAAATACCTGCGTATATGGGTGGATGGCAAGACTGGTGGTCGTTGGCTGATTGCCAAACACAAGGCTGTGGATGTTCTCAAGCGATTACACAGTAGGCAAAAGGCTGTTTATGACATTCCCTTTGATCGCCTATTTGAGAAGCGATGCCCAGAGCAGATCTTCGTATTTGCCAATGGTCATCAGCCCATGCGAATTGATGGGGCATTCAAACGATTGATGCGAGATAGTGGTTTGGGATTGAGCCACGATGGACAGATGCGTACCCTGTATTCACTACGCCATACCTACGCTACTTTGGAGTTACTAGAGAACAAGACAGATATTCATACTCTATCTAAGCAGATGGGAAATAGTGCCGCCATGATTGATCGTTATTACAGCAAGTTGACAGCAACAATGGCGGCGGATAGGTTGGCTTGAGCATGAAGCGTCCTTTAAAAGGACAAATAAAAAAGCCCACTCGAAAGTGGGCGTTAAAGAATTGCTCTAATTTAATGATCTATCGCATCGCTCCAATAGGCTCTGGCAACTTTAAGTGCAGCAGATACAGCATCTTTTTTTTCAGCAGTTAGTTCTTTCCAAATGTAAGAATAGTCACCCTTGCCAGCGCTCATTGAGTTAGCAAATTCATACAGCTTCTTATCAAGAACAAAGAGCTTTGTTAATTGCCTAATATCAATATCTAGGCCTACATCATTAAAATAGACAATGACATCGACCATAAAGAAATTGATATCCTCTTCACTAAATGACATTCCACCATTACATTCTTTGCAATACGTTGCTGAAAACTTTCGAGCTGCAGCTATTAAATCTGAGCCGGTTTCAAGATCTGTATTCGCATTCAAAGCTAAACCTAAAGTATCGGTGTAGCCATGTGATAAAAAATCAGTGCGTCCCATATGACCTCCTTAAAAAATAATATTGAGTGGTGGAGGATTACTACGTCTAGCAAGCCTTTCCACGTTATGAATCAAATTTCGCAATGAGCCTTTAGCAGCAGAAATAGTGGGTAATAGATCATCGTCGCTCATAACAACGCCCATATCGCTGACTAAGTTTTTGGCCAATGGCAGATAATCACTAACTGCAGCCGCATTCATTTCTACCAACACGCAGCGATCCTTTAAGCCCTTATCAAGCTCAGAGATGTTGTTGGTGGTAAGTATGAAAATACCCCTATTCGTATTGAGTGCTGACTTAAGGCTTTGCTGCGCCAACTTGGTTAAGTTATCTACTTCATCTAAAACAAAGTAGTGCAGGCCACTGGCATTAAACGAAGTCTTACTCAGCACTCTTTCAATCAGCGACATTACTTGCGGACCATTAAAGCCTTGCTGACAGGCTATGAAATCAGCTTCAACGGCTAAGTCTTCATTGGATCGACCTTTTTCAATTGCGTTAGGTAGCAGGTTTGCCAGTGTGGTTTTGCCTGTACCGAACGCTCCGTATAAAAGAATGGCTGATTTGCCGCAGTAAGGTAATGCTTCGGCACCACTGACAATATCTTCGATTCGCAAGCGACTCTCAGCATTGCCCCAGATGATGTCTTTAATTGTTTTGGGTTCATATTTAGAATCCTTTCTAATTAACATGATGTTTCCTTTCGTATTTGTTGGGGGCGCTCATAACACCCCCCGTGGTTATTAGGCTTGTTTAGGGATAGCGCCATCGGCGTCATTTGCTGCATCAACTTCGGCTTTGGCTTTGAGCGTAATTTCACGCTCAACGGCATACAGCGCAGCTAAAGCCGATTTCACAAGGCCGCCTTGACGAAGCACTGCGTAAACACCAAAACTGCCATCAGCTTGCTGCTCTGCTAATAAGACACAAGACTCACCAATGAAATTGGCATCAGCAACATGTGACAGCAACTCTGATCTCGCAAAGCCAATTGGTGACTTACCTCTCAAGCTGTCTTTAGCAATAACGGCCTTATCTTTCGGGCTTACATAATTAGCACTACGAGCAAGCGTGATTTCTTGCACGCCACCACGCTCTTCAATCCAAGCTGCTAGATTGATAGCCATAATGTCTTCCTTTTGAGCTTGGCGAAGCACTAAGGAGTAGGTGCTGATGCGACGACGATCTCGCGCTCCAAATACTGCACGTACTACCCGAGTGACCAACGGCAAATCTTGCTTATAAGCGTAGCTACGCTCTTTATAAAAAGCCTCTAAAGCGGCGCTACGTTGCTTGGCCTCTGAAATGGTTAGCTCGCTACAAAATGCCAAGCACTCAGCCAATACTGCATAGAGAGACTGATTGCTGGTTCTATAGGCGCCTTGCTCCCATGTAATACGGCTACTTTCCATATTGGCTAGAGCCTTAACGGGCCCAGTAGTGGTACTAACAGCTTGTACGCTGTCCTTTAAAAGGACGTTTGTTGTTACGGGGGATGTGTTTACTGCAATTTGATCAACTAACATAATGAACTCACTTTCGTATTGAAAAATATGACTGCTTGTTAAGAAATTTAACCGCTTGGCCATACATCTATTATCAGGATTTAGCCTATTTTTTCGATGTACAATTCAATTCATGTAATTTGAATGTTAAGAAAATGCTAAGAAGATTTCTCGCACAACACCCCACATTTGGCACAAAGAACAAACCACGTACGTTGTCCTATCAACAGCAAAGCCCGTACTATTGGTGGTGGGCTTACTTAAGGCGCAATAAAGACTATGTGGCGTGTTGTGAAAAGGGTGGCAAAGGAAAATTTGCCAAGCTCTATAAAGATTTTGGGGATGTAAGAGAAGATAGCTTTAAGAAGTGGTGGACAGAGGGTGAGCGTGGTGGCGAGCTCTTTGCAGAAACTACCAGTGCTATGAAGTTGACCTTGTTAGAAGATAAAGAGCAGTGGGATGATTCATGGTCTCAAGACCAAGTGCTTGTCATTGCTGTACCCCTTGCTTCTAGCAAACGGTATTTGCAAAGTAGATTTGCTCGCATCTTAAAAGAGAAGCACACAGCTAAGCGTGGGCGCACTAAAAAGCTATTAGAAAAAAGTAATGCAGCTTATCCACTAGAGCGTAACTACACCATTGAAAATCTACGCAAGACACTTCAAGTCTATGACTTATATATGGAGCATAAAGATCAGAAGCCCAAAGTGCCCTTGTGGAAGCTTGGAGAGCAATTGCGCCTAGTTCCTAGTGCAATGACTACCGACAAAATGACGGTGAACGAAAGACAAGTATTTAGAAACGTAATGGGCGCAAGCGTAAAGCGGTACATCACTAACGCAGAAAAGATCATCGCCAATGCGGCATTAGGTAAGTTCCCTATGACTTGATCGTCCTTTTAAAGGTGATTTTTGATATCCTAGTAACAACTTATAAGCAAATATGAGGGTTATATGGACTTTTATCGCAAAGCACCAGTATGGGAGCAGCAAAACGACTGCCCCAAGACGACTAAGTTAGCTAAGCCAATCAAGCCTGTAAAGGTCAAGAAGGCTCGTGTAATAGAAGTTACTGATGCCAAGTACAGAGGGTCAATATTTAGTGGCACCTTCTTGCTGGGTGATCAAGTGCTTATTCTTGATGGCAAAAACAAATCCACCAGAGTTGAGGTGCTGTGTAAATGGTTTGGTCACAGACTTGCCACAAGGGGATTGGCTTTTACAATCAATCTAAAGAAAGCTCGAGTTAATGACAGCTACACCGGAGAAGTGTTTACTGACTTCTCCAAATAGTTAGATCAATTCAACGGCGGCTTTAAGTTGACTTGGGTTGCTATACAGATAAGAAGCTGTGGTGCTGATATTTCTATGTCCCGCCAAACTCTTCAATATATGTATCGCAGTGCCTTTATTTGCTAACCCAGTTAAAAAGCTTCTTCTGCCGCTGTGGCTGCTGGCGCCATCTATGCCAACTGCGCGATATAGATAGAAGAAGTATTGCGTTAAAGAGTTAGCGGAAAATCCCGCTTGCTTTTGGGTATAGAACAAAGGCTTAGTGGGATCTTTAATGCGAAGTACACGCAGGTACTGGCCAATCTCTTTTTGCATCCGTTCATTTAAGTAAACCGTACGAGCATATTTGCCCTTGGTTTGCTCGGGCATCAAGCGCACTTCACCCTTAATAGTGCTGTCGCCGTTTAAAACGTCGTTTATGCGTAGCGCAGCAACTTCACCTACTCGCATACCCGCGAGGTGCGTTAACAGCAGCATAGCGCGATTACGTGCTGAATGTCTGCGTGTAGCAACGTGATCTAAAACTCTGCGTAATTCTTGTGGATTTAAAACTCTAGCTTGTGACATACGTTCTCCTCAAAATGTAATAAATACAGAGTTACAGTATGTTTTCTTAGATTCGGTTTGGGCAACCGAAATTGGCTAATAAAGAACCTTCCATAAATCATAGACTTAGGCGATAACATAAGAGTTGTACGATTCTCTTATGTTTTCGTGGCATTTTCGCCACGATATATTTATAAGTCCTAGGTGCAATAGTCGCCCATGCAGGTAGCCAATGAAAAAGAATTTCTTAGGGTACGTTTTTAATAGGATTTAGATAGAATTGTTTAGAGCGAAAACTAATTATTTTTGAAAGATTTAGAACATGAAAATTTCCAATGGCACCCCAGAGGCAATGAATTTATTTGCCGAATTAAAGACGTCTGGTGATTTAGTTGATGTTTATTCAGAGGATTTTTTTAAACGACAACCTACATATGAAGAAGATCCGTCAGCTCCGTTCACAAAAGATGGGATGATTACGATTGAAGAGATGGAAAACGATTCTGATGAGGATGCCAAACCTAAAAATCATTTGATTTTCATTTTTGTTAATGAATATGACAAAGGTATGCTTAATAATTTAAAGGGCGTATACCCACCTTTGCAAAAGATTTTTGAAAAAGGCCATCTGCCAGATTTT
>Ga0247843_1007944_pt1 | contig 12697 bp, 12 predicted proteins | sample LaCruzMarch2017__FD_192420 | JGI IMG/M metagenome (GOLD analysis project Ga0247843, IMG submission 192420) | Freshwater microbial communities from meromictic Lake La Cruz, Castile-La Mancha, Spain - LaCruzMarch2017_8m | ecosystem: Environmental > Aquatic > Freshwater > Lake | place: Spain...
GGCAAGATCGAGAGCTTCAACAACCAGATCGCAAGACTCATCCACCGGGCATGCGGAATGACCAACCTAGGCCACCTGTTCCTCAAGATGAGGGCTCAATCTCTCAAGCAAACCTGACGGAGAGCCTAAAATATAGGAGTTCATCTTGGCAACGGTCGGCCAGCCATCGGTGACGCACATCAGGTATTTCTTAAGCCCCGGCACGTAGGTCGCGGTGACGCAGCCCATGTGGTTGTTCCACTCCAGCAGCGGTTTGATTTTGGAATAATCCGAAGTCCACAGCGGCTTCCCGCTCGCGTCGTTTCCAGCGAAGAACTCGTAAGCCTTGATGTCGTTGATCGTCTCGGGGGAGGGCTTGACGCGTGCCAGATAGGTCTGGTCTGCGGAAATCCAACTCAGATTGGCGTGGTCGAAATCCTCCGTGCATCCCGCATTCAACTCAGGAGGTTTGCCCGGCTGACCCGGCTTGATGCAGGGGCGCGGGTGCGGATCGTTTTCCTCCGCGCCCATCGCGATTAAATATGCCTTTCCGTCCGGCGAGTGTTCCATGTTTTTCCCGAAATCGACAAACTTCGGCGCGCCCATCTTGACGGTGCCTAGGAATTTCGATGGTTCCGGAAACAAGGGTTTATCCGCAGACAGGGGCGATGGTTCCCAAGTCTTGCCCAAATCGCGCGAGATTTGGTAGCCGGGCATGGGCCCCAGGTTCGGCCAGTTGTATTTGAACCCTTTATGCTCAAGAGTGGGCTTCTGACCGAGACAGTAGGTGCCGTAATACCAAATACCATTGTAAACCAGCGAACCACACGGGTATCTGCCACGGTAAGGCTTGGCCCATGCCTCCTTGGGCGGGGACGTATTGCGGATATCAAGCTTGAGCGGATCTTCCCCCTTCATCACCGCATGGCCCGTACTGCCACCGCGTTTGGGCTTATCTCCCGAACCGCATTTGATCCCGTCCGTCGTCCCGTCCGTCCATGGCGAATACAGGTTTCCATCACTGGCCCATGAGGGATAGAAGGTATCGCCGCATTGGTAATCGCTATGCTTTCCGGTGAAATAGATGCCCGTCAGCGTCGGCGATTGCGGAAACGGACAATCAACGGGGATCGCGGATGGCCAGACAAAGCCATCTGCGGCAGAGGAATCGCGTTCTTGATTCGCTTTATCAGCCGCGAAACAGTGATTGGATTCTGCCACCAGAAGTGCGAACAGACTGAGTGCAGCGACGGAGAAGTTGTGGATTGTGGGTGGTGTCATGTCGTCACGAAGATACGGCGCGCATGCCGTATGAATTTCAACGTATCGAGCAGGCCGGAAGGGCAACCCGCAAAAAACCTCGGGTGAGTGCCTCAACCAATCATGGCCTTACTTTCCCTTGCATGTGTGGCTGGAACTTCCCATGAGTGTTGTCGTGCATACAGTCTGGACGGCATTTAAAGAAGCGCATCGCTTGATCTGGGGGCATGGGTATTGGCGATATCTTGCAATTCCCATCTTGCTCTCCGTGCTTCTGGCATTGTTGATTCTATTCGGAGGGTATCAGCTGGCGCATTTTCTGATGGGTTGGATGGAAACGTCGTTTCCAAGTCTTGCGGCCCAATCGGTTTGGGTGCGCGGACTGTTGTTCGTTCTACTTCTCGTGATGCAAGCGGGGCCCTGCTATGTCATTTTTCGAAGTTTGGTCTTGGTCTTCTATGGTCCCTTCCTCGACCGTTTGTCCGAAAGTGTGGAGATGCACGTGAAAGGCAGGAACTGCGGAGTGAAAATCGGTATTTTGCAATCGTTCAAACGCCCGCTGATTCTCGCGGGCTACACGATTGCGGCATCCTTGGTCTTGTTTGTGGCCAGCCTGGCACTTGGGCTCATACCGGTAGTCGGTTGGTTGTTCTCAATCTTTGTAGTGATGCCATTGCAATTGTTTTTGAGTTCCGCTTCTTATGTCGATCCCTATCTCGAACGGCATGGAATCGCTCCGCGTGCCGCATTCGGGAGGATGTGGAAACATAAATATGATATGATGTGTCTCGGCGGAGTCGCCGTTGCGATCTCCTTGATTCCAATCATCGGTTGGTTCTTGGGGCCCACCTATTCCGTGGTGGCCGGATTGCTATTCAGTGCGGAACATCTAGCCGAGCGCGAGAGTGCTGCGGATCTATCCGACCAAACCTGAACTGTCGACGGAAAAACCCGAATTCGTCAAAATGGTGTTAGGAAAAGGTTCATTTATGCCAACCATGACGGCACAAAGCCATTAGTCATTAATTGGCCACTACTCCTTGCAGACGGGTAAAGAGCTTGCCAGTGGTTGCGGGGATGTCCGCGATGACGTTGATGAAGTCGCCTTCCTCCGTGATGTCGAAAACCACGCCGTTGACTGTGCCGTCCGCATCAGGCACCACGGCCTCGTGGCCGGTCCACGGATCGGAAACGCCGAGGTCGTCGCTGGTTTGGATTTTCAATAGTGCGCCGCCACGCTTGGTGGAATTCAGGCAGCGGAATGTTAGGCGGACATTGGCATCATTGCGGCTGACAACTGGCAGTCGATTCACGGCGTTTTCATCTCTATCAGTCGCGCCCAACAACCAGGCCATGCCGTTGTCCACGCCATCCTTGTTGGTGTCTTCAGCGAAGTTCACACCAGCACCTGCCCAAGCGATGAAAGCCAAAAGAAGGGTGTTATAGGTGATGATGATTTTACCGTCGCCCCCTTTGCCGCCGATGCGGATCGCGGAGCCGTTTGTATTGTCTCTCACGACAGCTCCAGAGCCACCACCGCCAGGGTAGCCACCGATAAAGCCGTTATTCGTGCTGGAATTGTTCCCTCTTGCACCCGCCGCTCCACCACCTTCACCGGCAATACCATCCCCGGTTCCGTTGACATTGGCATTTCCGCCATTTCCCAGCGAACCAGCACTGCCACCACCACCGCCCGGGCCAGTATTGTGACCTCCACCACCGTTTCCTCCATACCATTGAATCTCTCCGACATTGCCGGTTTGAGGTGCTGTTCTGATCGATCCATTGACGCTGGTTGTGGTGACTGACTTGTTCTTGCCACCGAGGCCGCCGGTGGCAGAGACAAGGGTTTGATCATTCACCGTGACGGATGAACCACCGCCGTCACCACTATTGGAATCCGAGGGGAAAGCTTGTCCGGCATCCAAAGTAGAGCCAACTCCGCCTGCCCCCAATGTGTAGTTGATGATTTGGCCAGGCAACACTTGACGCGTTGTGCTGGAAAAGCTGCCACCCGTGCCTCCACCACCGCGCACACCCGCACTGATACCACTGAACGTGTGCTCAGCCGACCCACCTGCGCCGCCGGCACCCCATGCCTGAATCGTGATGCTGTAAACGCCCGCTGGCACAACCCATGAGCCAGACTTCGGAGTGGTGATGAACACTGGAAGACCTGATCCGTCCAGAGCAAAATTCGCTGTAATTGTCCTGTTTTCCAACATCCGAATCGTGATCGGATTTGCCGTGAGATCGGCCATCGGGTCATCTTGATTCAGCCCGGCCCAGCCCGTAAACACATAACCAGGCTCCGGGTTTGCAGTTAAGGTAACCAACGTGGTTTCCAAGTGATTAACTTTATTTGGAGTCGTAGTGACAGAACCCTTGGTCGAATCTGCTGTGATGGTAACTGTGAGTTCGCGGGGGTGGTCAAATAGAACGTGTTTTACGAATTCATTCGTTTCGAAATACGTATTGAAATTGGCCGCCGTGAGCAATGTGCCTGTGTCGTATGATCCTTGATCACTTGTTTTATACGTCATATTCTTGAAAACAAGTCGCTCGGCCCATGGCGCGAGTTCACTGCCCAGGAGTCGGGATTTTTTGCCATTCTTAGGCACATACGCCGAGATGTTTTCAAAGGTCAGGCCCTTGTAGGTTTGAGCTTGATCCATATCAAAGAGATGCCTTGGGTTGGATAATCGATCGTGAAAGCGAATATCTTTGATCAGGAGATTTTTCTCAAGAACCTGCGGTAGGGCACCATCAGGACTCGCAAACTCAAAAACACTCCCCACGCCATTCGGATCGCGCCAGCGGGCGTAAAGAATATCACAGTCCTCAAGCCCGCCTGAGACATGGTTGACGAAGCGGAAAATATTGGCGTTTGTGTCCTTCCAGAATGTGCATCTTCTGCGCCAGTCGCGAACGTAGGTGGAGTCATCACTGGTTCTGAAGAAAGAATCTTCGACCCTGGAATATCCTCCAAAACCATCGCCATTCACCCGCCAGGAATGCAACTTCACCCAACTCACCAAGCTTTGGTCGTTCACACGTTTGTGCTGGCCATCAAATTTAGTATTGAAGTTTGCGGGATCCACGGTCGTGACTCCGGTGATGGTTGCATCCCATGTGTTTTCCAGTTGGATGCCCACACCCTGATCTTTCACCCCCGACCAAGCATTCCATTCAGGATACTGCGGGTTTGGCGTTCCTGTGGCCGTATCATCGTGTGTCACATTCTGATAGTGCGGGATCTGGACGCCGCAAATCGTGCCGTATCCATAGATGTTGATGCGATCACCATTGGATCGGAATCCGTCTGGATCGACACCGCTATTGCCGATGTTGCCATACAAGATCGCGTCTCCGGGAATGTAGTAATTTTTCCCCGGATGGACTTTGAAATTCGGGCCGATGTTGTGAACGCCAGGGGCGAATACCAGCGTTTCGTAAGTGGCATGATCCGGCGCGGTGAGGCGCGTGGTGCGCGTGATCTCGGGATCAGAATTTGGATACACGGTAACAATCCTGTTTTCCGGGCTCGCGACAGGCTTCGCCATGATCGGATTGGCATAGAGAGCGATCGAATGCACCTTTGATCCGTTCGGCATGGCACCACCTTCCACAGTCGAGGCATAAGCCGCATTGTGGTCATCCATCTGCCCATTGATATCAATGATGATCTGGCAGGGATATTGAATCGTGAAATAAACCCGACCATTCGCGTCCAATCGATGGCTGTTTGCGACGACTTTATGAGCGGGGTGGACTGCGGACTTCACGATCACCGATGCTCCGTCAAGCAGGGTGCCTCCAATCTTCCTGATTTCCACCTCAACGGGTGAATTCTCACTCATTTCAATGTTGGCATACGTGTGGGTCCATCCAGCGGTAAATCTCTGATAGGCGTGAGTGGCTGTCGCAGTTTGAAAATCCGCCATAAGAGGCATCTCCTGACCTCGGTTGTAGGTCATGTTGGCAAAACACTGCACCCATTCGTTGTTGCTTGCCGCAGATCTCACCCAGATTTCATAAATATCCGATTTCGTGCGCGAGGCATAACCATTCATCATGCTAGTCTCGTGACCCGGCACATTGGTATAAACGGTGAGCTTTTCCGCATCTTGTTGATACACCTTCATTGTATCCGAAGAAGACGCTTGATCGAGCGCCGCCGATAGGGCCTGTGTGCCCAAAATAATGCATGCGAAGAAATGAAATACAACGTGGAGCTTGAGTAGGCGATTCATTTTTAAGATATGGTGATAATCGGTTTTCGCCAAGTTGAAATTGTAGAAATGATACGTAAAACTTGCTGAAAAGTAATGCCGGACCGCAATGTTTCAACCATCATGAGAATTATTTTGTGCCCTTGATGCTGCCGAATATCTTGCCAGCGGCGGCTTCGCTTACGGGGATAGTGGCCACCCCCCTGAGCAGATCGCGCAGGGGGGGGGTCGAACGTCAACAAACCGCTGCTCTCAAGCGTGAAGGGTCCGGTGCCGCCGTTGCCCACCCACTCAACGCCCTTTTTCTGGTTGATGTCTGACTTTTCATCTCCGCCCAGCAGCTTCTGGCACGAATGGGGCAGGTCACACTGCGCGACGTGCCGTTGATTTGCGATGATCCGGATAGAGGGTTCTCGTGGTGCAATCCACCGATTTCCCACATCGGCTGGGACAGCAGTCCGGTGGTAAACCGCATGGTGCGCTGGGCAGACCGGGTGGCACACGGACATCGGGTGAAGGTCAACGGCAGTTTGATTGTTAGAAAAACGTTCCGAATGATCGAGATGAACCGGCCGGAAACTTTTACCATCCTCGATACAAATTCAGGCCCGGCACCCGCGCCGGATGTCTCGCCACTCGGTGAGCGGAGTATTCACCGGCGAGCTCGTCGATACCAAATGCTGGTCCGGCGTGATGCCGCCCGCCACCGGCACAGTCCACCGCGCTTGCGCTATCCGCTGCCTGAGCAGTGGTGTGCCGCCGGGCTTGCTGGTGCGCGATGGATCGGGCGATGGTGTGGTGCTGATGCTCGCCGGACCTGAGGGAGAAACACTTAAATATGACACCCAGCTGGCGGGAACATTCATTGAAGCATCAGGGATACTGGAACTGCACGGTCTCACGCCGGTGTTGCTCCAGTCAGGTAGGCAAAGCGACCTACTATTTCTCGACTGCCGAGAATAAAACCGCATTTGTCAAGGAGCCTGCCTAATACGAACCACAATTCGGCGGCTATTGCGCGTATTGGGTTTCCAAAGGCGACTTGGTGAAGATCGAGGTCGATGCCTTTCAAATCGTCGATGGCCGACTGCTTCTGCAATACTACAAAAGTATCCGCAATAAGTTCAACAAGGATCCCAAGGCTAACCTTAAAACCACCGATGCCAACTGGCTTTCGGTTTCAAAGAAAAAACCGTCCAGAACCTGGCTCAATTAGAGTATGGCATGGGCTCGCACAGGGCTCGCAGGTTTGCGATCGGTGTGCGACTGGGGATTTCACAACCGGCACCGACCATGAAGGGATTGCCCGCCTGTGAGTAGCAAGCGCGCACGGCTTGGCGGATTGCGTCTGGTGTGGAGCGCAGCACTCCGGCGACCGGATCGATGTTGCCAGCGATGACCGTGCGGGTGCCGAGTTCCTTGCGCACGGTGCGCAGATCCACCATGTGATCCACATCGATGATGTCGAGTTCCAACGAGGCGAGGCCGGGCAGTAGGTGAGTGATGTTGCCGCAGATGTGCATGCGAACTTTAGCTCCCGCATCCTTCAAACCGCAGACGAGACGCTGCTGCCGGGGCAAGATCAATTCCTCATAGATGCCAAGCGATATCTGGCTCGCTGCGGCATCGCCGATGCCGATGGTGTCCGCTCCCGCCTCGATTTGTGCGCGGCCGAAATCCAGTGCCACATTCACACATAAATCCATCAATTCTCCAGCGTATTCCTCATCGTCTATCAAATCCATAAAGAAGTTGTCCATGCGCCGCAGGTCGGTGGCCTCTGCCGCAGGTCCTTCAACCCAACCGAGAATGGAGTATTCGCCATCGACCTGTGCATGATACTCGCGCACCGCTTCGATGCGGTCGCGCATGCGCTCGGACGTCAGTGGATCCGGATTCGAAAGCTTTGTTAGATCAAGATCGTCCTCAAGCGGATGTCTCTCACAATACGGCACCATGTCACGCCCATAGATGATTTTGGCACCGTATCCGTGAGTTTCCCGGTAGGGATCGGAAATCGTGCTGACCTGATCAAATCCAAACTCCCGGGCGCAGACCAGGTTCGCCTCGGTGAGTACTTGATAATCAGACGCGAAAGCCGCGTAATGACTACCAATGTATTCGGCGGCGAATTGCATGAGGATCGGGACGCGGGGGAGGTGGTCCACCGGGCGGCCTTCGATGGTGGCGAGGTATCTTTTGAGACTGTTCATTTGAAAATCATTACGATTTGAGAAACTCGTCCACCTTGGCCATGATGGCTTGTTCACGGCCGGGGACGCTGAGCACATCGCACTCGCTGCCAAGGATGAATGGGTGTCCAACGTCGCGCATGTGATCCAGTAACTGATCGGAGAGTTCGCGCACTTTGGCAACACTCACCAACTCGTCCGAATAGAATTGTTTGGTCGGCAGGTTGCCATACAGCACGGTGGACTTGGAAACCAATGCCGCGTCCGCCCAGAGTTGGCGCGAGCAGCCGAGGCTGATCATCGCCGGATCAAGACCCGCAAAACGAGTGACCATGCCATCGGTCAGTTCTCCGCAGTCGTGGAAGATCAGATCAACATCCGCCGCAGCCAGGTGCTCGCGGATCTCGTGATTGAGCTTCATCACGTAGCGGTCGAAAACATCATAACTCTCATCCAGTTGGTTTGGAGAGAAATAGACTTTGTTGGCGGCAGGTTCACACAGGATGATGGCCTTGGCTCCGGCTTGGATCTGCGCGTTCAGATAGAGGCGAATGGTTTTCGAGGACAAAACTAACAATCTCTCGACCAAACTGACTTCCTCCTCATCGTCAGCTGTTGCGCCGTCACCTGCTAGATAAACCGGTGTGATGGGATCACTGATGAGTTTGGTCATCAGCGAAAATGGACCGATGCCCATGCCCACCGGCAGCAGGTCGGTTTCATTCGCGATGTAATGGATCGCCTCGCACACGGCATTCATCTTGCGTGTAAGCGGCACTTCCCAATCTTCGGCCGGTGTTGCCTCAAAGTGAAAAGAATCGATCTTCGCCGCAGGGATGCCGCAGGCGAGCAACAATGCCTCCTTTTCCAGTTTCAAATCCATCAACGGCAGCGCCATCGGACAACGGAAACGCCGCGCAGCCTCCTCGATCACCCCACCAAGACGCCGGCCATCATCAGGGATGATGACGTGGTCGGCATGCTCATGCAGCACCAAGTGGGTGCCTATCGGCATTTTTAATCCGGAGGCGGCTAAATCGAGATAGTACTGACGGTTCATGAGGATGCATAAAGTATCATGCCTTTAGCAAAGCCATCGCAGCATCCACCGCGCTTCCAGCATCCGCAGCATAGCCATCAGCTCCGATCTCATTCGCATACTCGGTGGTGATAGGAGCTCCGCCAATCATGATTTTAGGCGTGAGACCCGCTTCTCGGATCGCTTTCACGGTTTCCCGCATTGCGGGCATGGTGGTGGTGAGTAGTGCCGAGAGCCCGACGAGCTTGGCATTGTGTTCCCGGATCGCTTCCACAAATCTCATCGGCGGCACGTTCACGCCCAAGTCGATCACGTCGATGTTCGCGCCTTTCCACATCATGGCGACGAGATTCTTGCCGATGTCGTGCAGGTCGCCCTCGACGGTGCCGATGACAGCATTGAACTCAGGTTTCACACCAGCTTCCACCAGCATTGGCTCAAGGATCTTGAGCGCCTCCTTCATCGCGCGGGCGGCGATCAGCATTTCCGGAACGAAGATTTCGTTGTTTTTGAATTTCTCGCCCACGATGGCCATGGCCGGAACCAGATAATTTTCCACGATGAACTGCGCGCTATCGCCTTCGGAAATGCAGGCTTCGACGAGTTCAGGGACGTCCTTGCGTTTGCCGGCGATGATGGCCGCGCTGAGTGGCTGAAGATCATTCATGACCCATGCAGGCTACCTGCCAATCGGCGGGCGGTCTTGTGATTTCGTGCGATTGTTTGTTGATCCGGTGCGATCCGGCGAAACAGGAGAAACACTTGCTCCGAGCAAATCATCACACAAATCGATTTGACGGAAATCTGGAAATCTGGGAATATGGCCATATGAAAACAACGCTGGAGATTGATGATGAACTCTACAGGGAAGCGAAGGTCTACGCCTCGCTGACTGGGAAAAAAATGAAAGACCTGGTGACGGAGGGCCTGCGTCTTGCGTTGCGACCCGCAGCAAAGGTTACTGGCCCCGAGGCCGCCGCCGCCTCCCGCAAGCTGTCGGCATGTTTCGCCGAAAGCGACAAGTTAATGAAAGCCGCACCTCGTGGTCCCATCGCCCGCGAACATCTCAATAAAGGCCGCAAACGTCTTGAGAAACCATGAGAGGGGCCGCTGTGGACGCAAGTGTCTGGATCGCCGCGCAGGACCCAAGTGATCCGTTTTGCACACAAAGCAGGCTGTTTTTCAGTCATCTTGTAGCTGCCGGCATCGTCATTCAGGTGCCGGCATTCGCTCGCGTTGAAGTGGCTTGCGCCTTGGCGCGCAAACTCCGCAATTCTGTGCAAGGTGAACGATTGGCGAACTTGGTGTTCAATACGGCCGGAGCCAAAGAACATCCGGTGGACTCGATGTTGTTGGCGAAGGCGTTGACGCTGGGAACCGCGAAGTTTTTGCGCGGGGCGGACGCGATATATTCTGCTATGGCCGAGATTGCCGGCTGTGCGCTGGTTTCTTGGGACAAGGAGCATCTCAACCGGGCGGGTGCGCTGACACCTGATGACTGGTTGGTTGCCAATCCCCTGTCATAATGGCACTCACCACATATCGGTGGCACTTCCAGACTTGTGTTAGCTTGACGCGTTGATTTAGATAACACCGATGAAACGAAAAAACCTGCTGGATGAATTGGCGTTGCGCCCGGTTTGCGGCGATGGAGCGATGGGGACCCTTTTGATGGCGCGCGGCATGACCAGCGGTGCCTGCGGCATGGCTTGGAACATCGATCGCGCGGAGGATGTGAAAGCCATCCACGATGCCTACCGCGCGGCGGGCTCACAATTGATCACCACCAATTCCTTCGGCGGCTCGCGTTTCGTACTCGATCTCCATGGCCGCGCCGCCGATGTCCACGCACTCAATCTCGCCGCCGCCCAATGCGCCCGCGCTGCCGCCGACGACGATGCCTGGGTGCTCGGCGACGTAGGCCCTTGCGGAGATTTCATCGAACCTGTCGGCGACCTCACCGAGGACGAGGTGCGAGAGGGCTTCTGCGATCAGATCACGGCTTTGTTAGAAGGCGGTGCGGATGCCATCCTAGTGGAAACCATGAGCGATCCCGCCGAGATGGTTCTCGGCATCGAAGCTGCGTTGTCCTGCGATCCCGAGGTGCCAGTGATCGCCACCTATGCCTTCCAGAAAACCGCATCCGGCGAATTCCGCACCATGATGGGCACACCCGTGGCTGAGGCCATCCACCGTGCGGTGGAAGTGGGTGCTAAAATCGTCGGTGCCAATTGCGGCGCGGCGCTCGATCTCGATGATTACGTGGCGCTCTGCAAGGAAATCGTTGCCGCCGCAGGAAGTGCCCACGTCATCATCCAACCGAATGCCGGTGCCCCACGCCAAGTGGGCGGCGCGGCGCTCTATTTGGCGACTCCCGGACAAATGGCGGAAACCGCCACCCGCTTGCTAGAATCTGGTGCACGTATCGTCGGTGGCTGCTGCGGAACCACTCCCCCACACCTAGCGGCTATTGCCAGGGCTTTAGCCTGAATTCTTACACCTTGGTGTATTCATCCAGCAATTCGAGATAGCATCGGTATTGCTCTAACGAAACTCCAGGAGGTGTCTGGTGGTCCACGCTGGGGATGAATCCACCGGATTTCATCAAGGGGACGAGCCGCTCGAATTCGGTGCGCATGGCCTGCTCTCCCCGGTTCATGGTCATTTTGTCGAAATGACCGACGAAGAAAAACTCTGGAAATTTTTGCCGGAGTTTCAAGCCATCCACGCCAGCCTGCCGTTCGAGAGGAAGCACACCTGTAACGCCGATTTCCTGAAGCCAGGGCACCAGCATTGTGACATCGCCGTCCGTGTCCATGATCAGCGGAATGTTGTGTTCCTGCAAACGCGGTAAGAGCTTGTGGTAATAGGGAGCGAGGAATTCATCGAAGGTGCGCTTTGAGATCATCGGGCCGGAATTGTAAGACATGTCCTCGGCAATCGTCATGAAGGTTGGCACGCAAACAGGTAGTATTTGGTCGAGCAGCCGGAAATTGAAGTCAAGAAGGTCTTGATTGATAAGATGCAGCAATTCCGGCTCGTCCTCGTAGGCATACATCATCTTTTCAAAGCCCATGAGCGTTCGGGGAAACCAGAAGAAACCCTCGATGGTGGCCCAGACCACCGCTTCTCCCTTCTCCTGCCGCTTCGCCCACTCCGCCATTCCTCGAATTGAGGCTCCGTGATCGGGAAACAATTGCGGACGCACCCGGAGGTAGTCATCCATGTTGGAAACGATGCCTTCCACATGATGCTGGGTGGCGGCGATGGTCGAATCCGTGGTGCTGAACCAAAACTGCTGATAGGGATCGAGACCGAAGTAGCGGGCGATTTCAATTACCTGGCTGAAATGATACTCCTTTGACAATCCCTCCCCGTGCCAGCGCTTGATCGTCTGATTCCACCACATCGCCCATTCCCAGCGCGGTAGGCGGTCCACTGGCTCAAAGTTCATCACGGCCCTAAATCGTTCGACGTGGTTCATGGTGCACTTAAAAATGCCGTGATTGATTTGCCCCGTCACTTTCAAAAATCCGACATACTTCATTTTCGCTCGAGTCTCGCCCATCATCAGGTGACTGTAGGCAAAATCGAATGCCCCCATATCAACTCTAAAAAATATGGCACCCGCGCCCGAAACAGAAAAGAGTGAGGAAACTTCTTTCGCAGCACGGAATGGAGTCAAACCTTCACCCGCAAGTCTCGCATACTCCACAGCAGCCCTTTCGCGCCGCTGCCGCTTCCGCGCATCGCCCGCGCCCCGTCCTTGCGTTTCGGCCCGAAGCGCTCTCGCGCTTTCACAAACGCCTCGTTCACAAACTCTTTGCTGCCAATCACCGCGCCGTCCGTAAAATACCGCACACGGCATCGCAGCATCTTGGCCATTCCAAGATCTTTGAGCACGGTCTCGTTGTCCTTACTCTCCAACATCTCCGCCGTGTTCATCGTGCTCTGACCCAAACCGTTTCCTTTTCCCTTCACCTCGGCGTGCCCCG
>Ga0247843_1007945_pt1 | contig 12695 bp, 12 predicted proteins | sample LaCruzMarch2017__FD_192420 | JGI IMG/M metagenome (GOLD analysis project Ga0247843, IMG submission 192420) | Freshwater microbial communities from meromictic Lake La Cruz, Castile-La Mancha, Spain - LaCruzMarch2017_8m | ecosystem: Environmental > Aquatic > Freshwater > Lake | place: Spain...
AAAAAGGCGTCACCCAAGAGCAGATTGATGAAGCACTTGATGGCATCGATGACGAATCGGAATATCGCTCAGCCTTTGAACTTGGCTTTAAGAAATACAACACCATGTCTCGGCTAGCACCTGATGTGCAGGTGCGTAGAATCCAATCGCTCTTACAGCGAAAAGGTTTCGGATTTTCGATCATCTCTCGAGTTCTTCGAGAACTCGATCTATCTGAACGCTAAATCATCCAACTTCTTGGAAGGATTGTAATTTCAGCATCGGTTCCTTCTGCATATTTACGTCCAGCACGAGAGGATTCGTCTTCGTGCCATTTCATGATATAAAACTGAACTAATCTTGCTGCAGCAAATACAGAGAGCATCTCAGTTGCGGAGCCATCGTAGCGGTCAGTTATCCCAAGAGAACTTAAAACCGAGGCTGCTTGCAAGAGGTTTGGGGCTTCGTTCCATTCAAAAAAAGTCGGTTGAACTAAATTCTTACGCTTCTTTGGGTCCTCATCTTTAAACTCTTGGAATGCTTTCAAACCGATTTTGGCATCAATCTCAGCTTCCGAAAAGAAGTCTGATAGAGAGACTTTTTTGTACCCTAACGCCTTTTCGGTAAAGAGTTTTTCAGCATCAATCGAAAGCGGAATCGCTAAACGATCTGAAAGTACTAAAGAAATTTCAGCTTTATTACTTTGAGAGAAGACCCAGGCGCCCGAGAGAACCACTTCATTGGGTGTCACAGAAATTGCAGCAATAGCCACCTTAGAATCAGGCGTAACATCGAATACAGCGATACTCGAATACTGTTTATTCATTTGCAAACCTTATCCGTTCATCCGAATGTACACAGCGTGATGAATTTCTCGACACTAATGACATGGATACCCCATTCACGAGCTTTTTGAGCTTTGCCAGACATCGATGATTCATCCGCCGCTACAAGAATGTGGCACCCTTTCTTGGTAACCGACGCGACCGGAAATAGTCCAACTCGGGCAGCCATGGCTTCCAATTCAGCGCGAGCAATCTGCTTTCCGTTGGGAGTCACAGCTGCGCCGGTAAAGCAAATCTTGCTTCCTGGCGAGAGGACTGGATCTTCACTGGAGAGTTGTGTGGGAGTGTCCGGAATTTCTAAAGCCAAGTTAAGCGCCTTTGCAATTTTAGACAAGATCTCTCGCTCTACTTCGGATATAAATCCATCGCGCAATGCAGCTTGAACATATGAATCCAAGTAGCCAACATGTAGTTCATTGAGACGAGTCTCGGATATATGAAGCTCGTCAGCCCACTTGTTGAGTTCGGAACTCTCTTCTGGACTAATTACTAAATCATCCATCGCCATGTTAAGGAGCAACAAATACGCAACTTCCTTTTGGTCAGCGGTAGGAAATGGGATTTTGGAAGTAAAGGCACGAATTCTCCCAATCGAGTCTTCAGTTTTTCGTTCAAATATTTTACGTTGAACTGTTGGAATTGGATTTAGATTTGAATCGTATGGCGTTGAAGCAGGTGATATCTCTTGCTCGGATTCACCAACATATTGGAAAAGTGCCATCGTCATTCGGGCATCACCGAGAGCACTGTGCACCGCCTCAAGTTGAATTCCAACTTCTCTACAAGCTTCACTTAAAGAGTCCAATCCGGATGGAAGGGTTTGTCGGGCCGCGACCATTGTGCAGAATGGATCTCCAAAATCTATTTCGAGAGAGAGACGCTCAAATTCCTGTTTCAACATTCGAATATCAAAACTGGCGTTATGGCAGACAATTACTCGTCCGTTTAGGAGCCTAAGTAGGTCATTTGATATCTCACCGAATGTAGGAGCAATAGACAACATTGACGGAGTTATTTTGTGAATGTGAGTTGGCCCTACATCGCGGCTAGGGTTGACCAGAGTGGACCACTCTTCAAGCATTTTTCCATTCTTGAATACAACGCAAGCTATTTCTACAATTCTGTCTTTCTTGAATAAACCCGTGGTCTCGGTATCAATAACAACGTACTCAGTTTGGTCATTGCTTTGAGTTGAAGCTGCAGAATCTTCACGCCAAGGTCCTTTAAGAAGATTACCCATGTTGCCCTCATTCCGGTTCTTCAAAGGTTAAGGCCTTGCGCTGACAATACTTTAGGGGATTACTTAACTTGCTTTAGATGCTCGGTAAGCCGTTCTGCCGTCGCAACAACAGCTGCTGCATGTAAGCGGCCAGGTTGGCGTCCTAAGCGCTCGATAGGGCCACTGATTGAAACAGCTGCAATGACTTTGCCATTTGGTCCGCGCACTGGTGCCGAAACAGATGCAACGCCTGCCTCACGTTCTCCCACAGATTGAGCCCAGCCGCGACGACGATCGGCGGCCAAGTGAGCTGCTGTGTAACGCGCATTTTTAAGTCCGCGATGAATCTTCTCTGAATCTTCCCAAGCCATCAAGATCTGGGCCGCAGATCCTGCCTGCATTGTCAGCGATGCACCGATTGGCACAGAGTCGCGAAGTCCAGATAAACGCTCTGCAACTGCAACGCAGATTCGGATATCTCCTTGACGGCGATACAACTGCGCTGACTCACCTGTTGCATCGCGAAGAGCAGCCAGCGCTGGGACAGCAGCTGCAATCAGGCGATCTTCGCCTGCAGCAGCAGCTAGTTCGGAGGAGCGGGGTCCGATGATGAAGCGACCGTTGAGATCGCGAGAGACAAGTCGATGGTGCTCAAGAGCTACAGCTAAGCGATGCGCGGTAGGACGGGCGATACCGGTAGCGGCAACGAGTTCAGCGAGCGAATGAGGGCCGGATTCGAGGGTAGCTAAGATGCTTACGGCTTTATCTAATACGCCGACTCCGCTATTGTTCTTATCCACGGATTGATATTAGCATCCCACCTAGTGAGATGCAATTGCGAAGCCGATTTAAGTGAATTACGGATGAAGGAGCACGAGACTGATGGGCAAGACATTAGCGGAGAAGATTTGGGAAGACCATATCGTTCGTTCAGCAGAAGGAGAACCTGACCTTCTCTACATCGATCTACAACTCATTCACGAAGTAACAAGTGCGCAAGCATTCGATGGCCTACGTCTTGCAGGGCGCAAAGTTCGCCGCCCAGATCTGACTATCGCAACAGAAGATCACAACACACCTACCTTAGATATCTTAAAGCCGATTGCAGATCCAGTTTCAAAGCTTCAGATAGATACTCTTCGCAATAACGCTAAAGAGTTTGGAATTCGTATCCACTCATTGGGCGATGCCGATCAGGGCGTCGTTCACGTTGTTGGACCACAGCTCGGAATTACTCAACCTGGCATGACAATTGTTTGCGGAGATTCACATACATCAACACACGGCGCTTTCGGTGCGATTGCATTCGGTATCGGAACTTCAGAAGTTGAACATGTTCTTGCGACCCAGACTCTTCCATCACGTCGCCCAAAGACAATGGCGATCAATGTTGAGGGAACTCTCAAGACCGGAGTAACTGCTAAAGATATTATCCTTGCAATCATCGCCCAGATTGGTACCGGCGGGGGACAGGGTTACATCATCGAATACCGTGGCTCTGCTATTCGCGCCCTTTCTATGGAAGGTCGCATGACGATTTGTAATATGTCTATCGAGGCGGGTGCTCGCGCAGGACTTATTGCACCTGATAAAACAACATTCGATTACATCAAGGGCAAGCCACACGCCCCGGAAGATTTCGCAGCAGCGCAGAGCTATTGGGAGACTCTATATACAGATGCAGATGCAAAGTTTGACGTTGAGATTAACCTCAACGCAGATGAGCTAGAGCCATTTGTTACATGGGGAACCAACCCAGGCCAAGGACTTCCGCTTAATGCATCAGTGCCAAACCCTGCAGATATTGCAGATTCAGAGGAGCGGGGCGCGGCAGAGCGCGCACTTATTTATATGGGCCTCGAAGCGGGAACGCCACTGAAGAAGATAGCTATCGACACTGTTTTCTTGGGCTCTTGCACCAATGGTCGCATTGAAGATCTACGTGCAGCAGCACAGGTGCTGCAAGGCAAGAAGATTGCACCGAAGCTTCGCATGCTTGTTGTGCCTGGCTCCGAGCGCGTTCGTCAGCAAGCGATGAAGGAAGGCCTAGATAAAGTCTTCCTCGATGCGGGTGCTGAATGGCGCAATGCAGGATGCTCAATGTGTCTAGGTATGAACCCAGATCAACTTGCCGTTGGAGAACGTTCGGCATCTACATCTAATCGAAACTTTGAAGGGCGACAAGGAAAGGGTGGACGCACACACCTTGTCAGCCCACTGGTTGCAGCTGCAACAGCTATCCGCGGCACACTTTCATCACCGGCAGATTTGTAAGAAGGGGATTACTGAAAATGGAGAAATTTATTAGCCACACAGGTACCGGAGTGCCTCTTCGTCGCAGCAATGTCGATACAGATCAGATTATTCCTGCTGTCTATCTCAAGCGAGTTACTCGCAGCGGATTTGAAGATGGACTCTTTAGCGCATGGCGCAGCGATCCAGAGTTTGTTTTGAATAAGGAAGAATTCAAGAACGGAACTATTCTTGTTGCCGGTCCTGAATTCGGCACTGGTTCATCTCGGGAACATGCAGTCTGGGCGCTACAAAACTACGGTTTCAAGGTAGTAATCTCTAGCCGCTTTGCAGATATCTTCCGAAACAACTCCCTCAAAGGTGGATTATTGACCGTCATAGTTCCACAGGCGGTCGTTGACGCTCTCTGGGATGCCATCGAGAGCGAACCAACTACTGCAATTACCGTTGACCTTGAGGCGCGCACGGTTTCCTATAACGCCATCACAGTGAGCTTTGAACTCGATGATTACACCCGCTGGCGCCTCATGGAGGGGCTAGATGACATCGGATTAACGTTGAAGCACACTGATTCCATCGACGCTTTTGAAGCAAAGCGCCCGGCATATAAGCCAAAGACGCTACCCATACGAATTTAAACCCACTTAAGGTGTGAAAATGAGCGTGGAATAATGCTTTTTTTCAAGGGGTGAGTGGAATCTGCAAAACTCTCAATTAATGAATGAGAGTTTTTTACGCACAAATAAGCAATTTTTAGGGAAATATTTCGTTGCGACACGCGCGCGTTAATAACGCTCTCACCCCATGAATAGGTTTATGTTTTACGCAGTTAGGCAAAAGCTTAATTATTTAAGCGTAAAACTTCTCATTAAGGGGAAACTGAATGAATAAGGCCCAGTTCATCGCTGCGTTGGCCCCACACTTCAACGGCAGCAAGAAAGATGCAGCACACGCTGTAGATGTAGTTTTTGACACAATCGTTCGTAACATGTCAGCCGGAAACGACGTCATGATCAACGATTTCGGTAAGTTCAAGAAGGTTGATCGCAAGGCACGTATGGGTCGTAACCCATTCACCGGCGAGACAATCAAGATCAAGGCGTCAAAGAAGGCACGTTTCCTTCCTGCAAAGGCACTCAAGGAAATTATTGCTGGAGATCGCAAGCTTGGTCCAGCTCCTAAGCCAGAAGTTAAGGCAGCACCTAAGGCAGCAGCGAAGAAAGCTGTAGCTAAGAAGAAGGTTGCTAAGAAGAAGCCAGCAGCTAAGAAGAAGGTTGCAAAGAAGGCTCCCGCAAAGAAGAAGGTTGTAAAGAAGGTAGCTAAGAAGCGTTAATTGTTAACACCTTTTCACAAGAAGGAGTCTTGCGAAAGCAAGGCTCCTTCTTGCTTTCCCCGTTACCATAGCGAACATGGCAGAGTTCAAGCTTTCTTATGAACCGCCACGCGGTTATCCCCTTGGCACAAACCTCACCTACAAAGTTTTTGCAGCTATTTTGATGCCAATTTTCAATCTCTTCATGAGTCGAGATTGGAAGGGTGCGCAGAATATTCCGGCCGATGGCAGAGTCATCGTCGCAAGCAATCACATGTCCTATCTCGATGTCCTGGTCTTCACGCACTTTCTTTTTCGAAATGGCAGAGCCCCTCGATATCTTGGCAAGGTTGGGGTTTTTCGAGTTCCTGTGATTGGCAAAATTCTTTTAGCATCTGGTCAGATTCCGGTTGAACGAGAAACTATCGATGCTAAGAATGCAGTCGATCATGCAAAGATTCTGCTGGAGTCCGGACATATGCTCGGTGTTTATCCAGAAGGAACTCTTACCCGAGATGGGCAGATGTGGCCCATGATTGCCAAGACGGGGTGCGCGCGCCTTGCGTTAGAGACAGATACGCCCGTCATCCCGATTGCGCAGTGGGGTTCTCAACTTGTCGTTCCGAATTACACCAAGCGAATAGAACTCTTTCCGCGCAAGACCATTGTCATTAGAGCTGGCAAGCCGGTCGATCTCTCGACTTGGAAGGGAAAGCACGAGGACCCCCAGGCCCTGATTGAAGCAACAGCTAAAATCATGCGAGAAATTACCGTCCTGCTCGAGGATATTCGTGGTGAGAAGCGACCTGAAGTAATCTTTGACCCGCACACATCAGATCTTCCACGGATAGGTAACTTTAAGAAGAAGAGAGCATGAGCAAAGTAACTGTTTTCGGTGCCGGCGCCTGGGGTTCAACCATGGCGCAGGTCTTAAGTGATGCGGGAAATGAGGTACTCCTTTGGGGCCGCAGTGAATCTGTCATCACAGAAATCACCACCGCTCATACCAATGTGAAGTATCTAGGTAACCACATACTGCCCGATGACATCATTGCGACTACCAGTCTGGACGATGCATTCGCGTTCTCACAGATGTATGTACTTGCAATCCCTGCTCAAGAAATCCGGGCAACGCTGAAAGATTGGAAGGCTCGCTTTCCATCGGACTGCACCATTGTGAGTACCCTCAAAGGAATTGAAATAGCCACTCAAATGCGTATGACAGAGGTTATTGAAGACGTTCTTGGCGCACATAAGATTGCAATCATTACCGGACCTAACTTGGCCGATGAACTTGTGCTTCGTCAGCCCGCCGGCGCTGTTGCTGCAGCAACGTCACAAGTGCTAGCTGATCAGATTAGAGAGTTATTTCGCACTCCCTACTACCGCGTCTATACCTCAACTGATGTCATGGGCTGCGAACTTGCTGGCGCCATTAAGAGTGTTATCGCACTAGCGGTGGGGCTATCGATAGGCATGGGTTTTGGCGAAAATACCCAAGCGATGTTAATTACCCGTGGGCTAAATGAAGTCGCACGATTATGTGCAGCCCACGGCTCTGATCCGTTATCTGCCGCCGGCTTAGCGGGCATGGGCGATCTTGTTGCCAGTTGTGGCTCACCACTTTCGCGCAATAGAACCTTTGGTGAAGTCATTGGTCGCACAGGTTCTATGAGCGCTGCCCGCGCACAGATGGTGAAAACTGTCGAAGGCGTTGCATCATCGAGTGCCGTACTTGAAATTGCCCATCGCGTGGGTATCGAAGTTCCCGTAATTGAAGCAGTAGCTGACATTGTGAGTGAAAAACTCACTCCAGAAGCAGCGTTACAAAGATTGATGGAGATAACCACCAAGGCTGAAAACTTCATCCGATGACACAGCGCGTAGCAATTATTTGTGGTGGACGTAGTAGTGAGCATGAAATCTCGTGTATCTCTGCCGGGGGAGTCCTTGCCGCCATTGATCGCACAGCCTATGAACCCATTCTGATTGGAATTACCAAAGAAGGCTCATGGGTTTTGATTCCAGAAGATCACACCATGGCAATCGTTAATGGTGTTCTTCCATCTGTTCCACAGAACGCTCCAGCAGTTGTTGTCGATGTTGCCGGATTTTCTAGTGGTGGAAAAGATTTGAAGATAGATATCGTATTTCCGTTATTGCACGGTCCATATGGTGAGGATGGAACTATTCAAGGACTGCTTGAGATGGCAGATATGCCGTATGTTGGTTCTGGAGTTCTTGCCTCTGCTGTGGCGATGGATAAATCATTTGCTAAGCCAATATTTGCTTCCCACGACATTGCAACTGTTCCGGGAATAGTCGTTAAAGAAGGTGCCTGGAAATCTAGCGCGGCTGCTATTACGAAAGAGATTGCAAGTCTTGGTTATCCGGTATTTGTGAAGCCGGCACGTGGTGGCTCTTCGCGTGGGACAACGAAGGTAAAGAGCGCCGACCAGTTACCAGCTGCAGTTGCCGAAGCCCATCGCTTTGACTCGAAAGCAATGGTGGAAAAGGCGATAGTTGGCTCTGAGATTGAATGTGCCGTCCTAGAAATTGATGGTGCTCCACAAGCTTCGATTGCGGGAATGATTCATATCGATTCTAGATTTGAGTTCTATGACTTTGAAGCAAAGTACTTAGATGGTGCAACCTCGATAGAGCTTCCAGCACCGATTGATAGCGCAATTGCAGAAAAGATCCGTAACTCTGCGATACAGGCATTTTTGGCACTCGGCTGTTCAGGTCTAGCCAGAGTTGATTTCTTCCTGAGCGAAAAAGGTGAAGTGATTATTAATGAGCTCAATACGATGCCTGGATTTACGGCGACTTCGGTATTTCCAAAGATGTGGGCGGCAACGGGAATCGGATATTCCGAAGTTATTACGCATTTATTAGAAGGTGCGCAAAAGCGCACCAATGGGGTGCTGGGTAATTAGTTAGTTCTGGCTTAATTAGTTACTGGGCAAGTAAGTGTGCGAGTAATACCTGGAACCGCTTGAACCTTAGAGAGTATTGCGCGTCCGAAATCTTCCATTGATGGCGACTCTGCGCGCATGATGACATCGTATGGACCAGTAACGCCTTCAACGAGTGAAACTCCTGGGATTGACTTGATGGCATTAGCAACGGATGAGGCCTTGCCTACCTCAGTTTGAATCAAGATATAAGCCTGTATAGACATTTGAGTTCCTTTCGCTTCGCCCTAACGTTATCTCATGTCATAGGCTTATGGCTATGGGGTTTAGTGAAGCGGATGTGATCTCCGTACTTAAGGAAGTTTTTGCAACCACTGACCCCCGTCTGTTTGTCGGAATTGGCGATGATGCTGCTGTCGTTCAGGGCGCAGAGCGTCAAGTAATCACAACCGATGTTGCTGTTGCAGGGGTGCATTTTCGAACCGACTGGTCATCACCCTTTGATATCGGGCGCAAAATTACCGCAGCTAATGTTGCCGACGTTCTGGCTATGGGCGCTACCTGTGATTACCTAGTTGCTGCAGTGACCCTGACGGGCACCGAAGATTTAACATGGATTGAACAACTTGCTCGTGGCATGAAAGCTGAGGCAGATCGTGCGGGAGCATTGATTGTTGGTGGAGATATTGCTCGCTCATCGGTGATAACGATTGCTATGACAGCAGTGGGTCGCAGTGATGCGCCCATACTTCGCAGTGGCGCCCGTGCTGGTGATGACATCTTTATTTCCTCACTTACTGGCTGGTCTGCTGCAGGGTTGGCACTGCTTTCGAAAGAAATTTCACCTGCAGGAGCTATTGCCACAAAAGCAGTTGCAGAGTTTTCTGCTCCCACACTTGATTACGAACTGGACTTTTCTCAGGCAAGCGCGCTTTGTGACATCAGTGATTCACTTCTGATTCAGGCCCAACAATTGGCTGCGGCATCAGGTGTGTGCCTGCACTTTGAGACTGAGCTCATTCAGTCATCAGCAGAGTTTGCAGAGCTGCAGCAACTGGCGATAGCTACCGGTGCTGATGTGTGGGATTGGGTCTTAGGCGGGGGAGAAGATCATGTATTTCTTGCAACTGGTAAAGACTTACCCGGAGTGCGCGTAGGAAGAGTTATGTCAGGTTCTGGAATTTCGGGGATAGAAATGAAAAAGGCCCCAGTTTCCTGGAGCCATTTCAATTAAAAGAATTTAGCGGGTGACTTTGCCTGCCTTAAGGCACGAAGTGCAAACGTTCTGACGCTTTGATGATCCGCCTACTAAAGTCTTAACGCGCTGAATATTTGGATTCCAACGGCGACGTGTCTTCACCTGTGAGTGTGAAACGTTATTGCCAAAGCTTGGTCCCTTGCCACAGATGTCGCATGAAGATGCCATGGGTGGTTCTCCTTCTAGATTAAACGCTCGTAATCGAATAGGGCGTAAGGGTAGCAAGAGGGGCGGCTTTGGGCGAATCCGGTGAAATTTATGCTCAAAGCACACGCTCTTAAATCAAGGCGGATTGCAACCGAGGCGAGAGAATGTCGCCATGGCAACCCTGGACTCGAAACTAGTTGGAGTATTGGGTGATCGCACAACAAAGGTACTGCGAGATTTATACGGCTATCTCACGGTTGGGGATTTACTTCATCACTACCCGCGTCGCTATTTAGTGCGTGGGGAACTTTCAGATATTTCAGAGCTTAATGAGGGCGATGAGGTAACTATTCTGGCTGAAGTATTTAGCGCTAGTAGCCGGCGGCTGCAGGGAAGAAAGGGCAACATTCTTGAAGTCATCGTTACTGATGGAAGTGCGAAGTTATCGCTCACCTTCTTTAACCAAGCATGGCGTGAGAAAGATTTAAAGATTGGCAAGCAAGGACTCTTTGCCGGCAAGGTGGGAGTCTTTAACGGCAAACGCCAGCTTGCTCATCCAGATTATGAGCTCATTGCCGATGGCAATGATGTCGATGCAGCGGTGGAAGGTTTTGCGGGCAAGTACCTGCCTATGTATCCAGCAAGTTCAAAGATGCCGTCTTGGAAAATTGCTCAATGTATTGAATTAGCAATAGGCGCACTCGATGAAGTTCCGGATTTCTTACCCGAATTAATACGTGAAAAGTATGGATACCCAACACTGCACCAAGCACTAGTGCAACTACACAATCCGGCAGATCTCGATAGCGCCGAGAAGGCACGAGAGCGACTTACCTACGATGAAGCGTTCTTGCTTCAATTGCTACTACTTACACGACGGAAAGAACTCAAAGGTCTCGATGCCGTTGCGCGAGCCGTCACAGCAGATGGACTCCTAAAAGAATTTGATTCAGCTCTGCCCTTTGAACTTACCGCGGGACAGCGCGCGGTTTCGGCAGAGATTGAAAATGATTTAGCGCAGCCACATCCGATGAACCGGCTGCTGCAAGGTGAAGTAGGTTCAGGAAAGACAATTGTTGCGCTGCGCGCAATGCTGACTGTCATTGATAACGGGGGACAAGCGGCGCTGCTCGCACCCACTGAAGTCTTAGCTGCGCAACATCTGCGCACCATTCAAACCCTACTTGGTCCGCTAGCCCATGGCGGAATGTTAGGTGGGTCAGAGAAAGCAACTCATCTCACTCTCATCACCGGTTCACAGAACGCGGCAGCTCGCAAAGAGGCGCTAGCGCAGGCAGCATCAGGTGCGGCCGGAATTGTGATTGGCACTCACGCACTACTTGGTGAAAGCGTTGAATTTAAAGATCTGGGTTTGATTGTCGTCGATGAACAGCATCGCTTTGGTGTTGAACAACGCGATGCGCTTAAAGGCAAAGCAGTTACGCCGCCACATTTATTGGTCATGACTGCAACACCAATCCCACGCACAGTTGCCATGACAGTATTCGGAGATCTCGATGTATCAACTCTGCGCGAACTTCCACTTGGACGACAGCCAATTACAACGCATGTTGTGCCAGTCTTAGAAAAACCCGGCTTCCTGGAACGTGCGTGGGAGCGAATTCGCGAAGAAGTATCACAAGGGCATCAGGCCTACGTTGTCGCACCTCGCATCGCAGCCGGCACATCAGAGGATGCGGATATTGATTTTCTGATGGGAGAAAGTTCATCCACATTGGCATCAGTAGAAGACCTCGGCCCACTTCTTTCCGGGGGCGCCCTACAAGGACTGCGTGTTGCGCCCTTGCATGGAAAGCAGGCTGCCGAACTTAAAGATGCGACCATGAAAGCATTTAGCAATAAAGAAATTGATGTTCTAATTTCAACGACTGTTATTGAAGTAGGTGTGGATATTCCCAATGCCACAGTGATGGTCATCATGGATGCCGATCGATTTGGTGTTTCGCAACTCCACCAATTGCGTGGTCGCGTGGGTCGAGGCACGTCACCTGGACTATGTCTGCTTGTGACATCAGCACTTGCTCAAACTCCAGCACGTGAGCGATTAGAAGCGGTAGCGGGCACTACTGATGGGTTTGAACTTTCGCGCATTGACTTAGAGCAAAGACGTGAGGGAGATGTATTAGGTGCCAGTCAATCTGGCTCACGATCACATCTGCGATTACTGCGCGTTTTGCGGGATGAATCAATGATTGAGCAGGCCCGTGAAGATGCATCTAGAATTCTTGATGGAGATATCAAGGAGTATCCACTTCTTGAAGCTGAACTTGACCAGATACAAGCAGATGCCGCTGCCGAATTTATAGATAAGGCTTAACTATGAGAATCATCGCCGGTCGAGCAAAAGGTAGAAATATTGATGCCGTTGCATCTGCCACACGTCCAACATCTGATCGTGCGCGCGAAGCGCTCTTCTCAACGCTTGCCTCAGAATTTGGGGATTTTGACGGATTACATGTTCTTGATCTATACGCAGGAACCGGTGCGATTGCGCTAGAGGCGCTCTCTCGTGGTGCCTCAGTTGTTCATGCGGTGGAAAAAGATGAGCCCGCAGCGCAAGCGATTGAGAAGAACTACGAGAATATCAAGAGCGCACAGTGCCCAGGAATGTTTCATCTCTACACCATGGGCGTAAATCGATTCCTGCAAGATAAGGCACAGTTGCAATATCACTTCGTATATGTAGATCCTCCCTATGACCTCGATGACCTTGATGTGATTGAAACCCTGATCCAGCTTGTCT
>Ga0247843_1007948_pt1 | contig 12691 bp, 8 predicted proteins | sample LaCruzMarch2017__FD_192420 | JGI IMG/M metagenome (GOLD analysis project Ga0247843, IMG submission 192420) | Freshwater microbial communities from meromictic Lake La Cruz, Castile-La Mancha, Spain - LaCruzMarch2017_8m | ecosystem: Environmental > Aquatic > Freshwater > Lake | place: Spain...
GGCTACAGTTGCCCTAGCTTATGGTATGCTACTGATGGCAAGACGTAATGCCATTGTCAAAAGCCTGACATCGGTAGAAACCCTGGGCAGCACAAACGTCATCCTTACCGATAAAACCGGCACCCTGACCGAAAATAAAATCTATGCAGATACCTTCGTACTGCCCGAAAGAAAATTCAGTGTTGCCACAGAGAACCATCAGCTACAAGTGACTTTGGGCGATGGCTCCGCACTCACGGAAACGGGTTTTGATAGGATTCGAAGGATTGGCGTTTTGTGCAATAATGCCATTCTTAAATCTGAGCAAGATCATGCGCCCCACTATATGGGTGACCCATTGGAGATTGCCCTGAAACAAATGTCGGATGCTTCGGGTATAGATACAAAACAGCTGATTTCCTCTTTCCCCCGAGTGCGGGAGGTGCCCTTTAGTGCCGATACAAAATGGATGGCAACGGTACACAGCGATGCGGATGAATATTTTGTAGCCGTGAAAGGCTCGGCAGAGCAGATATTGACTATGTGCACTCGGCTACTTACCCTCGATGGCGTAAAGACATTAACAGCAGAAGCGCAGCAGCAATATCAATCGGAGGTGAATAATTTGGCATCGGAAGGCTTACGCGTATTAGCATTTGCATATGGTAGTATGCAAGCCCCGGAGGCTGATGATGCTTTTCAGGATTTAATATTTTCTGGACTGATAGGCTTTATGGACCCACCACGTTTGGAAATCAAAGGGGCATTAGATACCTGCGCACAGGCTGGCATCGGAGTGATTATGGTGACAGGTGATCATCCTCTGACAGCATTAAACATTGCTAATAAAATGGGCATAGCGGGTGCGTCAGAAGAAACCCTGCTATCGGGCAGTGATTTGCCAGATATGGATACACTCACAGATACCTGGCGACAAAAGATTTTAAAAAGCGTCATTTTTGCTCGAACTACGCCTAAGCAAAAACTGCAATTGGTAGGTATTTTTCAGCAGGCAGGCAATATAGTTGCCATGACGGGAGATGGCGTGAATGACGCGCCAGCATTGAAGAAATCAGATATCGGCATCGCTATGGGCTTGCGGGGTACACAGGTAGCCAAAGAAACCGCAGATATAATTCTAAAGGATGATTCCTTTATTTCCATTGCCAATGCCGTAGGGCATGGCAGGGAGATATTTCGTAATATTCAGAAGTTCGTTATCTATCTGGTATCCTGCAATCTGAGTGAAATTGGCATTGTAATCATCTTGGGATTTATAGCCCCAGCCTCTACACTATTGCCCTTGCAGATTCTATTTTTAAATATGGTTACCGATGTGTTTCCCGCACTGGCCCTGGGTTTGGGTAAAGGGGATACCACCGTGATGCTGGAGCCCCCCAAAGATCCGAAAGCCCCAATCGTTAGCAAACAGCAATGGGTTGATATCTTAATCTATGCGGTACTCATGACCTTTGCTGTGCTGATTGCTTTTTTTATCCAGTTTCAGCATGAGCCAGGAGGCGCAGTGCACTTAAATAATATGGCATTTCTTACCCTGGCATTAGCACAGTTGTTTCATGTATTCAATATGGCATCGCGCACATCGGGTTTTATCAAGAATGAGATTACCCGGAACCCTTTTGTATGGATGGCATTGGGCAATTGTGCTGTGCTACTTATAATCGTATTTCAGTTCGAAGGGTTGGGTAGTATATTAGGATTAGAAACTTTGGAATTAGCGCATTGGGGAATATGCATAGTATCTGCGTTATTTCCGGTTATGGTAGTTCAGGGCTTTAGATGGATACGATGGATATTGGTGCGATAGAGTAAGCAGTAAGCGTGAGGGGGCGCAGCGGCTAGCTCCCGTAACCCACCCCGGTTTGACTAAAGATATAACGCATATCGGGTAGGGTGGGTACGGGACTAATAGCGAAGCACCCGACCCCGAGAGGCGAAGCCGATTCGGGGAGAGGCGTATGCCGATTCGGGGGCACGCCCAAATTTTTATTTTTCGCTTCCTGAGCAATTCAGTAGTCTCCTGCGCAAATTCCCGCTTTCTGGTTACTTTTGCACCATGAATCCTTCTGCTGACTTATTCCAAAAAATTACCGCGCATACCAAAGAGCATGGTTTTATCTTTCAGTCTTCTGAGCTGTACGACGGGCTGGGCGCTGTGTATGATTATGGCCCCATGGGCGTTTTGGTAAAGAATAACCTCAGAGACCTTTGGTGGCAGTCTATGGTGCGTAAGCATGATAATATTGTAGGTCTCGATGCGGCTATCCTGATGCATCCGCAGGTGTGGAAGGCTTCAGGTCACGTAGATGCTTTTAATGATCCATTGATTGATAATAAAGACTCCAAGAAGCGCTATCGTGCCGATGTGCTAATAGAAGAGTATCTCGATAAGCTCCAGCAAAAATCCCTGAAGGAAACCGAGAAGCGTGCAACGAAAGAGGGCTGGAGTCGTGATTCGGATGCGTATGTACGTTTTTTGGCCGGCAACCGGGATGGTAAAAAAGCATCTGAGGTGCAGGCGCGCTTTCAGCAATGCCTGGAGGCCAATGACCTCGCCGGCGTTAAAACTTTAATAGAAGATTGTGATATCCGCTGCCCGGAATCCGGCACAGCAAATTGGACGGATGTGCGTCAGTTTAACCTGATGTTCAAAGCTCAGCTTGGCGCTCTGGCAGAAGATGCCTCCGATATTTATCTGCGCCCCGAAACCGCTCAGGGCATTTTTGTGAATTTCCTGAATGTGCAGAAAACCTCCAGGATGAAAATCCCCTTTGGTATTGCCCAAACCGGAAAAGCATTCCGGAATGAGATTATTGCCCGTCAGTTTATATTCCGTATGCGTGAATTTGAACAGATGGAGATGCAGTATTTTATTAAGCCGGGCACCCAACAGGAATGGTATCAATTCTGGAAGGCAGAACGCTTACGCTGGCATAAGGCTTTGGGCTTAGACGAATCTGTGTTGCGCCTGCATGTGCATGATAAGTTAGCGCATTATGCTGATGCAGCTGAGGATATTCAGTTTCATTTTCCTTTCGGCTTTAAAGAAATGGAAGGCATTCACAGCCGTACCGATTTCGATTTACGTAGTCATCAGGAGTTTTCAGGTAAGAAGATTACCTATTTTGACCCCGAAGAAAATGCATCCTATACGCCTTTTGTGGTGGAAACCTCTATCGGTTTAGACCGTTTGTTTTTGGCGCATATCTGTAATGCATATCAAGAGGAGTCAGTACCTACGGGCAGTGGAGGAGAAGAGATTCGTACTGTTTTACGTCTGCATCCCTTGATTGCGCCGGTGAAGGTGGCGATATTCCCATTGGTGAAGAAAGATGGCTTACCCGAGTTTGCACGCAAGATGCAGGACATACTCAAGTTTGATATGCAAACGGTATATGATGAGAAAGATGCCGTAGGTCGCAGATACAGACGTCAGGATGCGAAGGGTACGCCTTTTTGTATCACGGTAGATTATGATTCTTTGAATGATCATGCGGTTACCATCCGCGAGCGGGATTCTATGGCTCAGCATCGTATTCCGGTGGGTGAAGTGAGAGCCTGGTTGTTAGCGCGTCTGGATATTCGGCAAGTGCTGGATGTGTAATATGAGTTAGAGGAAGGGTAATGTAAGCAGCGTGTTTGCGAATACATTACCTGAAATCGTTAACTATGGCTTCCTCAGAAAGTATAGGTTAGAAGTATTATTTGGCAATGTATACAGTATACAGCCCACCGCGCTGCGGTAACACCGCAGCTCCCCTCCCCATTTTTCGGGGGAGGGTTAGGGAGGGGGGCGGCGCGAACGAGAACGAGAATGAGAACGCGAATACGCATGAGATTATGCGTTTCCGACACTCGTTCTCAAAATCGTTCTCATTCTGCGGATTCGAGGGGCTTCACCGCCTCGCTGGTATATGCCGCTCTTTCAGGGCTTGGAGTGGTGTAGTGTATTCATTTAAACCGCAGAGTTCGCAGAGGAGAGCGCAGAGATCGCAGAGGTGCTCATGATTGCGTATTTTAATGTAGGCTTGTGTTGAATTCAGGTTTTAATTGTCAATTCGTAATTCGTAATTGATAATTGCATGTGAGGGGTGCCCAACGGGCGGGGTGGTCCGCAATACGAGAACGAGATTGTGAACGAGTATGTGCATGACATCAGGCGCTATCTCAATCGAGTTCTAAAAATATAGAAATCAACGAGAGTAACATGCACGCTTTTTGAGCACCTAGTCAAATTTCCTTGCACATAGAATTAATAAATACCATATCGTATTCCGGTGGGTGAAGTCAGAGCCTGGTTGTTAGCGCGTCTGGATATTCGGCAAGTGCTGGATGTGTAATATGAGTTAGAGGAAGGGTAATGTAAGCAGCGTGTTTGTGAATACATTACCTGAAATCGTTAACTTAAATATTTACAAGATTCTGAACACCTGAATCATTTGCCTTATCTCGCTTTTGAATCATATAGGCGTGTGCAGATTACAATGGAGATATACCCAATTGCCAGCTAATAAAGTAATATTCAATATTTTGTATATTTATATTGTTTATGGTTGAGATTTAAAATATAGTAGCGTAAACGTCATTTTAGAAGTGAAATGAAAGACGAAATCATTTTATATAGACCTGATGAACTTGCCGAACACATTGAGGTAAGGATTGATGAAAAAACAGAAACCATTTGGCTAACACAACAGCAAATAGCCGAATTGTTTGGCACACAACGCCCGGCTATTACAAAGCATTTGGGGAATATTTTTAAATCAGGAGAACTTGACGAAAATGTGGTTAGTTCCATTTTGGAACATACCACTCCACACGGAGCAATTAAAGGAAAAACACAAAATGTTAAAGTAAAGTATTATAATATTGATGCTGTGTTATCGGTTGGATATAGGGTGAACTCTGTTCGTGCAACACAATTTCGTATTTGGGCAACCAGGGTTTTGAAAGATTATTTACTGAAAGGCTACGCCATGAATACCCGTATGAATCGCATAGAAGACAATGTACAAGCCCTTTCGGAAAAAGTAAACCAGATAGACCTGCAAATCAACACACATTTAATACCAACCCAAGGCGTATTTTTTGACGGTCAAGTATTTGATGCTTACCAATTGGCGTCCAAAATCATTCGCTCTGCAAAGCGAAGTATCGTATTGATTGATAATTACATTGACGAAAATACCTTAACGCATTTATCCAAAAAAATAAAAACAGTAAAGGTTCTTTTATTGACCAAAACCATTTCAAAGCAATTGACCCTAGACGTAAAAAAAGCGAATGATCAATACAGCAATTTTGAACTTAAACCCTTTACCAAAAGCCACGACCGTTTTCTGATTATTGATAACACTGAAGTATATCATTTAGGTGCTTCCTTAAAAGATTTGGGTAAGAAATGGTTTGCTTTTTCAAAATTGGAGAAAAACTCAATAGCTAATATCTTAAAAGAAATTGGCTTTTAAGTAAGAATATAAAACTTGTTCTGAGCAAAGCAGGTTCAGGAAAAGGCAGATGAATTTTGCACCCTGCCAAGTTTCAACGATTACTTCAAAAATTTCACGTCTATATATTCTCCTTATGCAATAAAAAGGCGATTTCAAATATATTTTGCACACCAGCAAAAAGCCTGTAATTTTAATCTTCATGCTTCGAAAACTCTCTGCGATATTTCTATTATTAGTGCTCATCTTGCCGATGAGTAGCACGCAGATGGCTTTTCGCTACCGACAATATAAAATTCGCAAAGAGATGCGGCGCATGATTCGGCAAGGCCTGCCGGATGAAAAGCTGATTCCATTACATATACCCTTTGCCTGGTTACAGGGTGAGAATCCGGAATTTGAAGTCATACACAGCAAAGAGTTTCGCTATCAGGGTCGCATGTATGACATAGTACGTGCTGAAACCGAAGCAGAGGGCATGCTCTATTTTTGTGTAGAAGATCATGAGGAAAATGCGGCCTATGCGCAATTAAATACAGCCGTTCAAAAGCGCATGTCAGGAGATCCGATACATCAGAAGGGGCAAGAAAGATTACAGCATTTTTTCAAAACCCTATGCACGCATACCCATACGATTTCGCTGAGTCGATGGGATGTTGATAGGCGTATTGATCAACTTGAAAGCAGCCATGCCTTAACCATCGGGTATCCTTTCAGCCATATCCAACCGCCCGAAAACCCATACCTTATTTTGAGTTAGGCATCATTGCCTGAGCTTTGAACGCCCTATCATTGTTGAGATGTACAGGGTGTTGGTCACCGGCTTACACCTTGTTTTAACAAGTTGTCAGCTTGGCGAATATTTCATTTTCAAAGTTGGACTTATTTATGAAATTTATGTTTCGTATCGTTATATATTTATGCTTACTATCTGTATTGGGGCTTAATGCCCAGACAATTGTAGTAAGAGACGCCATCACTCGAGAGCCCATGGAAATGGTCGTGGTGGCAATACCCGCTCAGGGTAAGCAAATGCTGAGCAATGAAAAAGGCAGAGTCGTGCTGCAAGATTTGTCAGATGCTGACAGTCTGTTGTTTCGATATATTGGCTATCAAAAGCAGTCCCTCGGCTGGGCAACTATCGTGAAAGCTGGATACACTGTGTATCTGAAACCGGATGCGCTTGCCTTAGAATCTACGATTATATCCGCTTCCCGTTTCGAAGAAGACAGGCGTGAGACAGCCGTGAGAGTCTCAGCCATTCGATCGAGGGATGTCATGCTGCAGAATCCTCAGACTGCCGCGGACTTGTTAAACATCTCAGGCGATGTGTTTATTCAGAAAAGTCAGGCCGGCGGTGGAAGCCCCATGATCAGAGGCTTTGCTACCAATCGGGTATTGCTGGCGGTAGATGGGGTGCGAATGAATAATGCCATTTTTAGAAGTGGCAACATTCAAAATGTTATTTCCTTAGACCCCTTTGCTATCAGCAGTACGGAGGTGCTTTTTGGCCCGGGTTCATTGATGTATGGTAGCGATGCCTTGGGAGGCGTTATGCATTTTCATACCGTAAAGCCCATCTACAATACCGGAGATAAAAAAGTGGTGGACAAGGCACATGCAGCCTTGCGCTATGCTTCTGCCAATCAGGAAAAGACCGGGCATTTCGATTTTAATATCGGTCTGAAGAAATGGTCATTTCTCAGCAGTGCTACCTGGTCAGATTTCGGTGATTTGAAAATGGGAAGCCATGGTCCGGACGATTATCTCAGGCCCAATTATGTACAAACCGTGAATGGGCGTGATACCTTGCTGGCCAATCCGGATCCTAGGGTGCAAACACCTTCCGGATACAACCAGATGAACCTGATGCAAAAAATATACTTCAAGCCTAGCAAGCATTTGGAGATACGTTTTGCTTCGCATTATTCTCAAACCTCATCCTATTCCCGATACGACCGGCTCACCCGACCCCGGGGTAATGGCTTGAGATCGGCAGAATGGCAGTATGGTCCTCAGGTTTGGGCTTTGAATCATATCACTTTGCTCAGCAGCCATCAAAATCTCATGTATGATAAAATGCAGATCAATATCGCACATCAGTGGTTTGAAGAAAGTAGGATAGAGCGAGATTTCAATCGCCCTATGCGTTTTTCCAGATTTGAAGCCTTAGAAGCCTGGTCTGCAAATATGGATTTCCAGAAAAGTATAGGCGAAGGTCACACCTTGCATTACGGAATAGAAGGGGTACTCAATCAGGTGCGCTCTACGGGGATTGATGAGGATATTCGTACCGGTATCCGCAGGCCCGGGCCATCCCGATATCCCGATGGGGCTGATTGGCAATCCTTCGCTGTGTATGTACAAGATCGCTGGAAGCTGCAAGAGAAATTGACTTTGCAGTCCGGTCTGCGATACAATATCATCGGCATGAATGCACAATTTGATACAACCTTTTATGCTTTTCCTTTTGAAGATGTCTTTATCCGCAAAGGCGCGCTTACTGGCAGCGCCGGCCTTGTGTACAGACCTCAGGAGTCCTGGATAATCAGCACGCAATACGCTAGCGGATTTCGTTCCCCCAATATTGATGATATCGGCAAGGTGTTCGATTCTAGCCCGGGATTGGTGGTAGTGCCCAACCCTCAGCTATCTCCGGAATACAATCACAGCATGGATCTCAGTCTTGCTAAGGTATTTGCCCAGAAGGTAAAGCTGGATATGACCGGGTTTTACAGTTATCTCGACGGTGCGATTGTACGGCGTTCAGCTCAGTTTAATGGCGCAGATAGTATCATGTACAATGGAAATATGAGCGGGGTCCAAGCTTTACAGAATGGGGCTTTTGCACGTATTGTCGGCATTCAGGCAGGCCTAGATATTTTATTGCCTTATGGCTTTAGTCTTTTATCACGTTTCAATTATATGGAGGGTATAGAAGAGTTGGATAATGGAGACCGGGCGCCTTTGCGGCATGCAGCGCCCTGGTTTGGGGTTACACGCTTGGCGTATCATCGTCAGAAGTTAAGGGCAGAATTGTATGTGCAGTATAATGGCAGCGTGCGTAATCTGCCACCCGAAGAAGTGGGTAAGGAGTACCTGTATGCCTTGAATACAGCGGGTGAGCCTTGGGTACCGGCATGGCATACTTTCAATATCAAGTGCATGTATCAGGTGCATCCGCTGATTTCGGTTTCTGCCGGCATTGAAAATATCGCAGATCTGCGGTATCGACCTTATTCTTCGGGTATTTCAGCGCCGGGCAGGAATTTGATCTTGGCGGTACGGGGTACGTTTTGAGCTATTATTACAAATTGCTATTGGGTTATCTGTAAATTCATGTATAGATTAACCCAATTAAACGGCAGCTCATTTTTACACACTTTTTGGGACAGTATCAGCTCTTGAGGAAGCGAGATATAGAATCAAACGTTGAATACTTTTGTACTTTGCTTAGCATCCATGTGCAATACATTGCGGTGTTCAATTCTGTGCGGCAGGTGCCGCACGGAAAGCGCAAGGGATCGGAGCGTTTAGCCCGCAGCCCGGAAGCGTAGCTTTCAGGCGAGGACTATAAGCGTAGAGCCCGGCCCCAGTCTGCCGTATGGCAGGGTGGGGTGCGCCCCAATTAAAATATATATTTACGGGAAGAGTAGGTGTAAGCCGGATCTATAGCTTAGGCGAGCGCGTGTATTATATCGCCCACTTTACATAGACGGCACCCCAAGTAAAACCTCCACCGAAGGAAGCCAAAATGAGGTTGTCACCTTTATTCAATTTGTCTTTCCACTCCCATAAGCACAGGGGTATTGTACCTGAGGTTGTGTTACCGTACTTATGAATATTGAGCATGACTTTATTTTCGTCGAGGCCCATGCGTTGCGCTGTAGCGTCGATAATTCTTTTATTGGCCTGATGTGGCACTAACCAATGCACATCATCAGCTGTCAGTTTGTTTCTCTCCATGATGCGGGCTGCCACTTCTGCCATATTGGTGACGGCGAATTTAAACACGGTTTTACCTTCTTGATACACGTAATGCTCTTTAGCTCTTACGGTATCGAGGGTAGCAGGTTTTACCGAGCCGCCGGCTTTCATGTGCAGGAATTCGCGACCGGCGCCATCACTATGCAGCATAGAGTCTATGACACCGAATCCATCGGTATTGGGTTCAAGCAGTACAGCGCCACCACCGTCACCGAAAATGATGCAGGTGTTTCTGTCTTCATAATCAATAATAGAGGACATTTTATCGGCACCAACTACGATTACTTTTTTACATTTACCGGATTCAATAAATTGGGATCCTACAGTGAGTGCGTAGATAAAACCGGAGCAAGCGGCTTGGAGGTCGAAACCCCAGGCATTTTTGGCACCTATACGGTCTGTCACAACGTTCGCAGTAGCAGGAAACACCATATCGGGTGTGGTAGTTGCTACGATTACGAGATCAATATCTAGGGGGTCGAGGTTTTTCTCTTCGAGAATTTTACGAATGGCATTTACAGCGATTTCAGAAGGGCCATGGGGTCCTTTGAGAATACGTCTTTCCTTTACGCCGGTCCTTTCAGTGATCCACTCATCGGTGGTATCAATCATTTTTTCGAGATCCTGATTTGTAAGAATAAAATCAGGCACCCAGGCTCCGACAGCCGTTATGGCCGCAGTAATTTTCATGGCGGGGGGTTCAGGTTTGTTGAGAATGATCCAGTAAAGCTTTTTCGAATTTTTGAATCAGACCGGAATGCACAACATCACGGGCACACCGAATCATTTCGAGGAATGCTGCAGGAGTAGAAATACCATGTCCGATAATGGAAACGCCTTTTACACCGAGCACGGGCAGACCACCATATCGTTCAAAGTTAAAAGAACCAACTAGGTCATCTTGCGGGAATCGTTCGTGGAAGATATCGTAGAATGATTCGGCGAATTTAAGGATAATATTTCCGGTATAGCCATCGCAGACATATACATCGGCTTTTCCTGCATTCAGGTCTCTACCTTCGGCGTTACCGATAAAATGGAGGGTGTTATTTTTTTCTAGCAGTTCGTAAGCTGCTTGCGCGAGTTGACTGCCTTTCGATTTCTCTTCTCCAACATTTAAGAGTGCTACTCTAGGTTTTTGAATACCTTTTACTTCTCTCATATAGAGCGTTCCGAGTAAAGCGAATTGGGAGAGATGCTCGGGTTTGCAGTCTGCGTTTGCGCCTACATCACAAATCATGGAGTATCCCCCTTGATTTGGGTATAAGGCACCTATTGTGGGTCTAAGTACACCATTAATATTGCCGAGCCCTAATACGGAGCCTACAAGCATAGCGCCAGTATTACCAGCGCTAATAAATGCGTCTATTTTTTTCTCTCTATGGAGACGAATACCTACATGAATGGAGGAATCCGTTTTGGAAGTAAAAGCTTTGGCGGGATGCTCGTCCATACCGATAATTTCGGAGGTATGAACGATTTCGAAATCGCTTTCGGCTTGCTGTTGCCGTAACAGTTCAGCACGTATAATATCGGCATCACCGATTAATACGAGCTGTGCGTCATGCCCCCACAAGGCACGCGCCTGTACCGCACCGGCTACGGGGGCTTGGGGGTAAAAATCCCCACCCATCACGTCAATGCCGATCCGCATAAGGCTTATTCTTCTTTACCTTTCATCACCTGACGACCACGGTAAAAACCGCTTTCGAGGCATACTCTGTGGTATAAAGTCGGTTCACCGGAAACCGTATCTACATAAGTAGGCATCACAGACATTTTGTCGTGTGTTCTTCTTTTGTCTCTGCGGGTTTTGGAGATTTTTCGTTTGGGATGTGCCATGACTTTTTATATCAATTTTTAGAATTCAGATCATCGAATTTCAGTTTGTTGAGAATTGCCCACCTGGGGTCAGCAATTTCATCACTTTCAGGTTCATCTGCTGCTTCATCTTGAATGAGCACCACATTCGCCGGAAATCGGGGGCAGCTTTCATCACACCCGTCTGGCACTTTGCGTATCGGAACTTCCAGGCAGACAAAATCATAAATTTCCTGGCTTACATCCAGCAAATGATTTTTGGGGTCAAGGTAGATGAGTTCTTCAAAATCATCTTCAGCAACCCCTTGGTCCTGATAAGTATAGACGAGCCTTTTTTCTATTTCCAAAGGAAAATCAAAAGGTTCATCGCACCTGTCACAATTGAGTTGAACAGACCCTCGCATCCGAAAAAAGGCATCTAACTGGTTCAGGTTTTTTTTAAGTTCAACCTGAACTTGTATCTGACCTTTTTGGATCAATGGTTGTTCAAAACCAGCGAAAAACTCCTGAGAAACATCAAAAACGAAGTGATTAAGGCCGTTTTTAAGTTTCGGAAGCTCTACACTGAAGGTACGATTTTCTTCCCGCCGCATAAGCGCCAACTGAAATAAGAATGCAAAGTTAGAGAAAAGCCTATTGAAAAAAAAATGTTGGTCTATTTTGTTACATAATGGTGCATCCGAATACTATCGGCAAATATAAAATGGGCAATACGCAGCACATGCCCATTAAATACCCACTTCTATCTGGAAACGAAAAGAGAAATGTGAACTGCCAGAGAAGCCATTTTGGGGTATTACCTCAATTAAGGATACATCAGACTGCATCTTAACTCTATGATTTCTCAGATAGCGCGTTACACCAAGGGTCCATTCTTGTCGAGGGGGTGTTAAAAAAGCAATGATGTCTTGGGGCTGCACGCGTGTAAATCGGGCAGCACCTTCCCAGTATTTGGGCGTGCAGTACGAGGCTTGGGTAGAATATCCGAAGCCTCTGAAGATAAAAATATTGCCTCCTTCAAGGTCTGTGGTAAGGGGGCTGCCGGAATTCGTACGTATACCCCCTTCTGCTGACCACGCAAACCCACGATACTTAAAGATAATATCGGCAAACGTAGTGTTGATATCCTTCATTTCGGCCATTACCGCCCCAATCTGAGAACCGGTACGAATGGCATTGCGATTAAAGGCATTCGCAATTGCTATGGATATTTTGGGTTTTGGCTCACGAATTAAATCTCCTTGAAAATAATCGCCATAAGACGAAAAATCACCTAAAGGCAGAAACTCAACCCGGGCGGTGTAACAAAAGCCCTCCGAATTACTCCTTACATTTCTGCCACTACCAGAACTGATAGCACCAATTACATTAAACCTGCTTCCGTTTTTACCTCCCTTATATCTAAAGAAAGTACCAAAGTCGCGGTCAATATTAAA
>Ga0247843_1007949_pt1 | contig 12690 bp, 8 predicted proteins | sample LaCruzMarch2017__FD_192420 | JGI IMG/M metagenome (GOLD analysis project Ga0247843, IMG submission 192420) | Freshwater microbial communities from meromictic Lake La Cruz, Castile-La Mancha, Spain - LaCruzMarch2017_8m | ecosystem: Environmental > Aquatic > Freshwater > Lake | place: Spain...
AAATTTCAAATATATCCCCAAATAATCCAAACGGAGTGTGGGAAGCTGGACGAACCGTTGCAACTGGTGCTAATGGTTATACATCTCTTGGAATAGTAGGGGGTAATCCAGCAATCTGTTATATCGGTAGTACGAGTGTATTGAACTTTATTAGAGCTCTTGATTCAACAGGAGGATCATGGGGTCAGGTACAAACTGTTGCAACTGGTGCTTCTACTAGTGAACTTAATACTATATCTCTTGAAATAGTAGGGGGTAATCCAGCAATCTGTTATAGTACTAGCACGAATAGATTGAACTTTATTAGAGCTCTTGATTCAACAGGAGGACAATGGGGGCAGGCGCAAACGATTGACAGTGTATTTGGAATATATTCATCTCTTCAGGTTGTCGGTGGAAATCCAGCAGTCTCTTACTCGAGGTCGGGTTTAAGGTTTATTCGAGCTCTTGATTCAACAGGCGGAAGCTGGGGTGTGGGACAAGCAATTGACACAACTTCAACTGATATTTCGTTCACATCTCTTAGAGTTGTTGACGGAAATCCAGCGATATCGTATCGGGATGGTGGTACAAATAGGGATTTAAAGTTTATTCGAGCTCTTGATTCAATGGGAGGAAGCTGGGGTGCGGGACAAAAGATTGATGAGACTGGAAACGTTGGAGAGTATACATCTCTTCAGGTTGTCAGTGGAAATCCAGCAATCTCTTATCTGGATACTACAAATTATGATTTAAAGTTTATTCGAGCTCTTGATTCAACGGGAGGAAGATGGGGTGTGGGCCAAACAATTGACGGTACCGGAGGTATAACTCTTGGACTGTACACATCTCTTCAAGTTGTGGGAGGAAATCCAGCAATCACTTATTTCAGGTTGTCTAATGCTTTGATGTTTATTCGCGCTCTTGATTCCACAGGAGGAACATGGGGCGTGGGACAAACGATTGATACAGGTGCAGGTGGTGGTAACGCTGGATATTACACTTCTCTTCAAATTGTCAATGGAGTTCCAGCTGTTTCTCATCTTGATAATTCATCTAAAAATTTGAGGTTTGTTCGAGCTAAACCCCTTGATATCAATTTCAATTATATGGCGATATAACCACTGTGTACAACGTGGTGAACACGGTAGACAAGGTTACTAATTATAATAGAACATAATACAACGATTGAAGGGAATATCTCTCATGAACAATTAACTTTGTATAGATGATACAAATAGGATACAAATAGGATACAAATAGGATACAAATAGGATACAAATAGGATACAAATAGGATATATAGAATAAAATTATTAAAGGACTAAAAGAATAAAAACTATAAATAAATGATTTCGTCCGAAGAATTTGACAAGTCTCTCAAGATAATAAACGAGGTAAACGGAGTAAACGAGGTAAACGAGGTAAACGAGGTAAACGAGGTAAACGAACGAGACGACTCGACGCTTGAAATTAACAACCTAAACCTTTTAGAACAGACAGAAAAATCTCAGAGAAATCTTCTCGAAAGTCTTCACAATTTAGAAAAAGGAACACCAAACAAAAAGAATCTAGACTCGGATGATGAGAGATTAAAGAGTGAAATATCATCATTTGACTTTCTCCCCACTCTTTTCAAGGGAATAAAAACCTCTACTTTTGGAATGAGTTCCGCTCTTGTAAAAAACCCGTTTTTTGAAATATTAGAAATAGCCAGAGATAAAAATTCATCTTGGTCTGATAGAACACAAGCTGTTAGATATATGCAACGAATTCCTCATATTCATCGTGTAAAGTACTGTATTGAAGCTACTCTGGTTATTTTAACCGATGAACAATATCCTCTTGAACATCGTTATCATTTCTTTTCAAACAGTGAGGCAATAATCAAGTTGGATTATGAGATCGTTAACTCATCGCATCACTACTTCTTTTTTAATTTTAAAAGTTTTAAATCTCCTCTCATTTACAGGATTCTTAGTGCTCAATATTTATTAACACAATTTCCTCTTGGAACGTATAATATGGAGGAGGTTCAAAAATTTCTAATCGATATAGCTAAGGATAAAAACTGTGAAATAAATTATCGAGCAGAATGTGCCGATATCCTTGATAGAGCAGGATACGGAGATGGGAAAAGGATAGGAACTGAGGTTATATGTGAATTAGGAGAATTGTTTTTTGAGAATAAAAGATCAACTATTTATACAAATCTTCAAAATGTTCACGATAAGACTGTTTCACAATCAGTAATTCAAACTCTTAGAAATCTTATTAAAAACACTTCAACAACGAGGAATTCGGAAGAAGTCTATAACTGTATTACTCACCCTAAGTTTGATAACAATGAAAAACGTAAAGAAGCACTTGTTGAGGTGTTTCAACGAATTCTTATAGATACAGCAAAATACGAAGGACTCTCTATGTGTGAAATTATGATGCTCGTATGGGAAAAAATAGTTGTTTCTCCTAATAGAGAGGAGATGGAGAATCGTCTGGTTGATGAAATTTTTGAAATGTATCAGAGTTGTTCAACAGGTCATTTGTCGAGATTGATTAACGTTTTATCTGGATTTTATCAAGATGTTCAACCAGTGAAGATTTCGTATGAAGAACAATTACGAAGTAACGTGTTTGCTAGATATACATCATCTCTACGAACTCTTGGACAAGATATAAAAGAGGCTATTGAGAATGAAATGACATCCGAATATAAACCAGAGATAACAGACTTTATTTTTTCGTATAGCCCACGTGAAGAATTAAACCAAGAGTTTGTCCAAGGAGGGTATATGAACGCGGAAGATTTTAATAGAGTATTTGAAAGATCAGAGAGAGACTTTTTTGGTATAACGATAGAGTAACGATAGAGTAACGATAGAGTAACGATAGAGTAACGATAGAGTAACGATAGAGTAACGAGGTTTATAATTAATTTAATTAATTATAAACAAAATACATTGGTAGATATAGTAAAGTTGAATGATCTACTTTATATGAACCATAGAATTGGAAGATGGTGAATGGACGGATTGAATACTATTATAATCTTCATCAACAAGAGAATCTAGTTTAACTCGTAACAGTCCGGAGTCTTTTTCAAGACTTAAAATTCTATCAATTAACGATTTATTAGCCTTTTCCAAAGAAGCCATTTTTTCTAAAAGAACTGATACATCAGGAACTTCTCTCTTTTCTACTTCTTGTATACGATCTAAAAGACTCTTTGGGATATCTGCCAATTTTAATTTTCTGTTCTCAATAATTGATATACGGTCAGACAAGGGTTTTGTTAAATCTGGTTTACTCAACTTTGTCTCTACCTGAGAGAGACGATCGTTAATTCCCTTTGATATTGTTGATTGTTTTTCAAGAACTACAATTTTATCTGACAAGGATGAAATTAAACTTTGTGATTTTTCCGTCAAATCAATCTTTTCAACTCTTTCAATCTTTTCAACTCTTTCAACTCTTTCAACAAGAGAAGACACTAAACCACGAGATTCTTGTGAATCCTTTTGTAATTCTGAAAGTTTATCTAATATTTCTTCTGACACGTTTACTTGAGGAGGAAGGATAATATCTTGTGAAACATCTTTTTTCTCTAACTTCTCAATTCGGTCAACAAGTAAATCCAATGTCTTTTCAGACTCAGTTGTATTCCCCACTTTCTCTAATTCATCGATTCTTTTTAATAACAAACCATCGTCTATCGCTTTCTGTTCAATTACTGAAATACGAGATAAGACTGAATCTGGAACATCAAAGGTCTTATCTTCTAATTTTTGAACACGCTCTGAAAAGGTCATCATCGCTTGAGATAGTTCATTAGACTTCACAATATCGGAAGACTGGGGAGACTCTGGAGTTTTCTCTAATTCACCAATTCGTTTTAATAACAAACCATCGTCAATCGCTTTCTGTTCGATTGCTGAAATACGAGATAAGACTGAATCTGGAACATCAAAGGTCTTATCTTCTAATTTTTGAACACGCTCTGAAACACTCATTATCACTTGAGATAGTTCACTAGACCTATTTGTGATATCGGAAGACTCGGATGACTGGGAAGACTCGGATGACTGGGAAGACTCGGATGACTGGGAAGACTCGGATGACTCGTCAATTGATGGAAGTATTTTTCGCGGAACTTGTACGGAATCACTTACTCTTATTTTTTTTATCTCCTTTTCAACTGCTGAAATACGATCGGACATTAGTTTGGTAATGATATTTGATGATTGTTCTCGAGTCTTTTTTTCTATTTTGTCTACTCTATCTATCACCTTTTTATTATCATGTGATAAGGAGACGAGAGAAACTCCAATTTCTGTTATTCTTTTATCTATTCCTAAAACCCGATTTGGTATTTCAGAGTCAACTACGTGGCGGATAACATTGATATATGTTCTCCCAGATGATAAATTTTTTATTCGGAATGACATTCTTTACACTTGTTAAAGATTATCTTTTTTACGTTTTTACGTTTTTACGTTTTTACGTTTTTACGTTTTTACGTTTTTACGTTTTTATGTTTTTATGTTTTTCAGAAAAACATAAAAATAGTTCTCGTGTAGTTTAATTAATGTATTTATTGAAGATCATCGAGATTTATTGAAGATCATCGAGATTTATTGAGATTTATTGAGATTTATTGAGATTTATTGAGATTTATTGAGATTTATTGAGATTTATTGAGATTTATTGAGCATAACCTCCATATCCTCCTGAGGAATATGGTTGTCTACTTTGTAACTTTGCTACACCTCTTCCAGTAGCTGAAGCGTCACATCCTCTTTGATCATAAACAGAATTTACAGAGCATCGAATATAATTTGCCTCTTTTTCTTGTTCAGTTTGAGGATTACCCATTTGATCACTCACCTTTAATATAGGAGCAAGTTGATCCTTTGGAAGAACAGGACGAGTTGTAATTGTATTTCCAAACATCGTGTCGTAAGGTTGAGGTGCACGAAATTCGTAATCAGAACCGATAAGGTTATCGTCTCCGACTCCTGCATCAGTAATTGCACTGGCATTAAGATAAGTAGAATAATGAGGACGTTGAATATTTTCAACTGTCATACGATCAAGTGCTGAAAAACATCCAGGAGCATAACTTTGAATTGAATCACGCGCGACTCCAACTACACCAGAATCGCTTACATTTGCACGAGCAGGACAAACTTGTGCACTATCATCAAAGGTACGCATACCTTGATATTGCCAAACATTTCCTGTATTTACCTTTGAACTTCTTATTGCGTTGTAGATTGATACGTCCATGATCGATTTAGATTATCTAATGAAAATAAAAAATAATTCTTATTAAAAATTCAACATGAATTATTTATTATATATACTCCAGAGTTTATTATTTGTTGATCTTTCAGAGGGTTTTGATAATCCTAAAAAATTATTTAGAGTTGTTGGAATATCCAATAGTAAATGTAACAAAATCCCTAAAATGACAAGAATAGCTAGAATTTCTGAAAAAGACACTATATTAAAATACGAAAATAGCTTATATCTATAAATGATATAAGCTCCCAAAATTGTTCCTACTATATCGAGAATTGCAAAATTAAAAACTCTATAATCGTGAATTGATCGATTCATTTAAACTAGATAAACAAAAAAGTAAAAGTAAATGATAAGAAGAGAAAATATAAAATGGGAAAAAGAATAAATGAATGATAAATAAGTATCCTACCTTTATGACCGAAAATAATATCTCTATCTCTTCAAGAATTATTCCAAGAAGCTATTCTCTTAAAAAAATAACACGTTTCCTTCAAAAAGAACGTCTTCTTTTTGACACAACTTTTTATTTTACGACGAATATATCGTGTGGTTGTTGCATTTATTTTCCAGCAACAGACATTATAATGTCTGTCCAAACTTCTCCACTAATAGCTGGAGAAAATTTCGCACAATCTTCGATAATGACAGATGAAAGAATGTTAATAATTCCATCGTTAGGATATAATTCAATTAATATAATAATAAATCATAGAGAACCTAGAGATATTATAAACCATATAATAAATATAAAAAATGCTATATATGGAAGAAATTCAATAGATTTTCAAGATATGACCTACTTAACTGACGAGAACGAAGACGAGAACGAAGACGAGAACGAAGACGAGAACGATCAATATAGAACCGTTGATGAACAGGTATTATTAAACTGTATCGTACACGATTATTCCGAGTTTTAAAACGAAGGTGGAGGTATTATAAAATTGAATTCCAAAAAGTAAAACTAGAGAAAAGAATAAACACGTATTAATAAGATCCTTTCAGTCTCTATCCTTTCAGTCTCTATGCCTCCTAGAAAAAAGAATACCGAAGTCGAAATCGTTATAGAATCATCCGATGATTATTCATCGTCAGAAGAGGAGAACGAGAACAACGAGAACAACGAGAACAACGAGAACAACGAGAACAACGAGAACGAGAGAATTGGTACTTCAATACTTAAACCAGTTCGTACGAAAGAATTAGAGATAAATTGTATGGAACTTCACGATCAAATCTTACATCGTCCAGATACCTATATTGGAAATGTTTTAAAAACCAGAATGCAATCCTTATCTTGGATCGCGAGAGATGGTCGTATTGTAAAAAATACAGAAACAATCCAGAAACTGGATAAAAGGGGCAATTCAAAAGTTGTAACAGAAGAAATTGGACCATGTGTTTCAGAAGGCTTTATTCGTACAATTATTGAAATAATCTGTAATATGATTGATAATGTGTGGAGATCGAAGGAGTTTGGAATATCTGCAAAGACAATCAAGATTGATATTGATGAAAAAACTGGAAGAATTACGACGTGGAATGACGGAAAACCCCTTTCGCATGCTTTTCATAAAAAGATGAAAAAGAGAAATATTGAACTCATATGTTCGCGACTTCTCACTTCTACAAACTATAACGACGAGGAAAAGAAAAAGACAAGTGGTAGAAACGGGTACGGTATGAAGTTGACAAATATTTTTTCGAAAGAATTTGAAGTTGAGAGTTACAATCCAAACGGGAGAGATGATGACGAGAAACCTCTTGGAAAAAAACAAATATATCGTCAGAAGTGGAGTGATAACATGTACAAATGTGGAGAACCACAAATTAGCATTGTTAAAGAAACAGTAAAAGATGGTTGTAATGGGTACACTGGTTTCTCGTGGATTCCTGATTTTAAAAGATTTGGTATGTGTGGATTCGACAAGGATTCTATTGGAGTAATTGAAAAATACATCTTTGATACAGCTATGATCGTTTCTAAATACAATGTTTTAACCTTTATGAATGGACGAGAATTAGGAATTAAATCAATAAGAGATTATGCATTGTTGTATCTTCCACTACATTCTGAAAAATCATCATTCAAAAATGAAAATACCAAAGACGAAGAGAGTGATAATGAAGAGAATAACAATGAAGAGAGTGATAATGAAGAGAATAACAATGAAGAGAATAATAATGAAGACGGTGATAACGAAGACGCTGGTAACAAACGTGAAAGAGAAAGTGAGAGAGAGATTCATCTTTTCTGTTCAAGCGACTCCAAAGTTGTCGTTATTCCCTTTAAAGAACATATATGTGTTTCCTTTGCAAATGGTATCCTTACTACAGAAGGAGGTGTTCACGAAGACGCTTGGATAGAGGCAATCTTTCGTCCAATTGTAAATAAGATCAATCGAGTAAAACCTATAAAAGAGGATGAAAAAAAGCGTACAAAAGCTGAAAAGGAGCGAGACAAGAAAAAGAAGGAAAAAACAAAAAACACAGTTTATCAAGTGGATATTAAAACTGTGAAAAATCATTTTGCTGTGTTTATCGACACAGAAATAGATAATCCTATTTTTAGAGGACAAAATAAAACATTTCTCGGAGGAAAGACCGATGGGACACCAATCGAGACAAAAATAAAAAAAGGAGATATCCCCTCGATCATGAAGTGGAGTGTAATTGAAGATATCAAGAATCTCCTAGAAATAAAAGAAATGTCTGATTTAAGAGGTAAAAAAGGGTTTGTAAAAATTGAAGGATATGATATGGCTAACAATTCAAAAAAACCCTCGAAGCGTAGAAAATGTGTGTTGAGTATAACAGAGGGTTTAAGTGCAAAGACTTATGTAGTTTCAGGAATGAAGATTGGATTATTAAACATCGATGGTGAACTCGTTAGAGGACGAGATTGGATTGGAGCAATGCCGATTAGAGGTAAATTTATTAATCCAAGAGGAAAGTCTGTAAAGACTATTTCTCTAAATAAAGAAGTCTTGGCTATTATTCAAGCACTTGGATTAGAACCAGGTCTAGATTACGAAGATGAAGATAATTTCTCAAAGTTGAAATATGGTCGACTGTGTATATTTGCCGACGCTGATAAGGATGGTATTCATATTATTGGACTTCTTTACAACTTTTTTCACAAGATGTTTCCCTCTCTTCTTCGTGTTTCTGGATTTTTTACTTTTAACCGAAGTCCTATTATGAAAGTCTCTTATAAGAACGAAACAGTGACCTTTTACGCTTTAGAGACGGCACGAAAGTTCATTGAAGAAAAGTCCATTTTGAAAAAGAATGTAAAGTACTTCAAGGGATTAGGAACCTCTCGTTCAAGTGATATTAAACAAGATTTTGGAAAGAGACTCGCTGAAATAACACCTACTTCTTCGTCTGATAGTCTCGTGGATAATCTTTTTAATCCAAAAAAGACTACGTATAGAAAAGATTGGATTACTTCTTTTGACTCTTCAAAAACGGTTGAAATAAATATTGAAGACGGAGATCTAGAATTTCTAGAATTCGATGACTTCGCAAACAAGGAACTTATTCTGTTTTCTATTGAGGATTGTAAAAGAAGTATTCCAAATATTTTTGATGGATTAAAGGAGAGTCAGCGCAAGATTCTATATGCTGTTTTTAAACGAAAACTGTCTTACAAAAAAGAGTCGTTGAAAGTTGCTCAATTGAGTGGATATACAGCTGAACACACTCTATACGAACATGGAGAAGATAATTTATTAGATACAACACGAGGAATGGCATTAAGGTATCCTGGGAGTAACAATCTCCCTCTTCTTTTAAATGATGGACAATTTGGAACTCGTATGGAAAACGGAAAAGACGGAGCAAGTGGTCGTTATATATTTACAAAAGAGGAGATGTACACTCGTCTCGTCTTCCCAGAAAAGGATGATGTGTATCTCCCAAATGTAGAACACGATGGAGACGTTATAGAAAAGGTAAACTATGTTCCAATTATTCCAATGATTCTTATAAATGGAAGTGCAGGAATTGGAACAGGATTTTCATCAAGTATTCCTCAATATAAAGTAGAAGATATTTTAGAATGGGTCAGACTTTGGATTAAGACAGGTGGGAAAGTGATGGAGGATATCGGTGATGGAATCATTGTTTCGGATGGTCCGACACTCGTTCCATATTATAGAAATTTCAAAGGGAGAATTGAGATGGATGGAGGAACAGCAAAAACCTTTGGGGTGATTGAAAGTCTCGGTAAAAATCTCTATAGAGTTTCTGAACTTCCGATTGGACGAAAGTGTTGGAGTATTTCAAAGTTTAAGGAACGACTGGATGATCTTCTAGAAAAAAAGGTTATTAAAGATTATGATCTCAGAGGAGATGAGAAGAATATCGACTTTGTAATCACAGAAGATCCAGATGGTATGAAAATGACACTTGAAAATCTTGGACTTGTAGATTCAGTTCATACTTCAAACATGGTTTTATTTACAGATGATAAGACATTGAAACGATATCAAACTGTAGAGGAGATTCTTGTAGATTTTTGTGCGGAGAGATTAAAGTTGTATAAGACACGCCGAGACGGAGACATAAAAACACTAAAAGAAGAATTAAAATTTTTAAACAATAAAATTCGGTTTATTGAAGAGGTTAATCTATCAGATACAGATAAACGAAGACTTGTTCTAAAAGACAAGGAAGATTCAGAACTTAGAGTTGAGATGGAACGTCGAGGATATGATAAGAAATGTCAAAAGAAGAGGGGAAAAGATGTGGAAAAAGATGACGAAAATACAATTGAGGAGGAAGGATTAGGAGGACATGACGGACTTTGGACATTTAATTACCTTTTATCTCAGCATATTAGTAGTATTACAAAGAAAAAGATGGGAATCCTTCTAAACGAGAAGAAATGTTTAGAAGATGAAATTTCAAAATTGGAGCTTGAAAATGCTGAACAAATATGGTTGAGAGAATTAGAAGAATTTGAGAAGAAGTATAGAGAATGGCTTCCAAATGCAGATGATGATAGAGATGACTATGAGACGGGAAAGAAAAAGGTAAAAATAGACAAGAAGTAACATTACGAGGATAGAATTATCGATGAAATAATTTATATAATGTTATCGCTATAACAAAACATTTATAAAACGGTGACATCCATTTTATATTTAAGAAATAACTAAAATCGTGAAAGTATTGATAATCGGTATATTCACAAAGATAATTTAATTTTTGTGTTAAATAACATTTATTTTGATTTGTAACCCAATGAACTAATGTTAAAATTGGAAATAGTATATAAATTCTAAGTATACGTCTATCGTTAAAAATCCAACCAAAATTAATAATTACTGAAATAGCATGATGTATAAATAAATTACCCAGTATTTTATTTCTAACACGTGGATCTATATCTTTTTTAAACATTCATTGGTATTAATATCAAGTGTAAATTGTACTATAAAAAGTATTATGATTAAATATAACTTATTACGTTCATTCCATTCCATCTTTATTATACTGAACAAGTGATTACATTAAGATGTGAAAATAAGATAGATGTATATTTTTTATATGATATTCGTAATTTGCTTCTACTTTTGTAGTTAAATAGTTTAGTATATATACTAAACTATTTACGGAATATACCATTATGAAAAAGATACTCCTTATCTCTTATTCAGATTCCGATGAAACTCTCTTATCAATTAAGGAAACTCTAGATACTTTTGGATATACTATATCATGTTATCCTCTTTTCAAAAAATCAATAGAGAGGACGTGTTGTGTGTCAACAGACGAGACTGAAAAATATATAGAAGAATTTTTAAATTTTATAAAAGAATTTTCTCCCGACATTTTATTTTGGACTTTTATTGATGTTCCTTGTAGTGTATTAAAATATATAAGAGCGAACTGGGAAGGATTGTTTGTATTATATTGTAAAAACGATCCTCTAATATGGGAAGATGAAACTTCGGATATAAAATCAAAATGTCCATTTTTTGATCTTGTAGTTTCCTCTTGTTTGGAAACTAGACATTTATTCTTAGAAAATGGATCATCTGATGTATTGGATCTTTTTCCACCTATTAATTCGAAATTAAATTTTCCTCTCGATGTGCCTGAATACACGTGCGATGTGAGCTTTTGTTGTGGAGAATTATATGATGATCCTATGTATAAAAATCAGGTAGTAACGAGAAGAGAGGTGATTGAAAAATTATCGGAAATGAGTTCTCCGAGTTCAACGAGTCACAACGAACCGAGTTCAACGAGTCACGTCGAGCCGAGTCCGGTTAAATTTAATTTATACGGTCCTTATTATCTATTTCATATGTTTCCAAAAAATTACAGGGGTTTTGTTCCATATAAAGATTTAAATAAAATTTTTAATTCTAGCCGAATAAACTTGAGTACTCACTCTACAAATAGAGAAGGATATTTATCTAGACGTGATATCCTTGTCATTGGTAGTGGGGGGCTTTTATTAACTGATAAGGTTAAAGGAATTGAAAAAATGTCTGGAGGATGTGTAGCTTTTGAAGGTATAAATGATCTTGGAAATAAGATAAAAGATATTCTTGTTGACTATAAAAAGTACGAACATGTTAAACAAAAGGGTCACTCCTTTTCAGAGATGTTTACTTGGAGTAAATGGTGTCTAGAAATCCACAAGTGGATTTGTATGTATTTTTTTGACGAATATTATTATAGGGAGTCTTATTCTCTTCCAGATAATGTTTCGTGTGTCAAGAGTTACTGGAAAGAATTCGGAATAGACTTTAAGCACTCTCCTTTTAAATTTTCTGTTCCTAAAGATTTTGATTATACTCGGTATTCAATTGACAAATCTCTCTCTGGAAAGAGAGATTATTTATACTGGCATTACAGAATTAATTCTGCATCCGATAGGTATATTATTAAGATGGATTGCGCTAAGAATTTGGACATTAAAAAAATAATGGAAGATTGTAAAATAGATACCAATGGATGGTTTAAAATAAACAGTCTTTTTCAAAATATATCGTCTGGAGAAAATATAGACAGGAATATCGTTTCCATTGGTGTATTATCAAGTCAATACCCGCTTTTGAATATTCCAAAATTGCTTCAGTTATATTTTCAGTTAATTGAAACATAAATTGTTTATAGAGAAAAAGTCTATTAATAGATATTCAAAAACTACTAGACTCATATTACACGGTTAAATAAAGATAAATAAAATCTGGTATTACACTATTCCATATCCTGTATATTTCAGGAAAAATTGATTTTTTTCCTGAAATATACAGGGATAACACACAAAGAAATATTCAAGTCGTTCTCAATCAACTCGTTCTCAATCAACTCGTTCTCAATCAACTCGTTCTCAATCAACTCGTTCTCAATCAACTCGTTCTCAATCAACTCGTTCTCAATCAAC
>Ga0247843_1007951_pt1 | contig 12689 bp, 1 predicted proteins | sample LaCruzMarch2017__FD_192420 | JGI IMG/M metagenome (GOLD analysis project Ga0247843, IMG submission 192420) | Freshwater microbial communities from meromictic Lake La Cruz, Castile-La Mancha, Spain - LaCruzMarch2017_8m | ecosystem: Environmental > Aquatic > Freshwater > Lake | place: Spain...
CCCTGTGACTGGAACCGGTACGGTCACAGTTAGCAGCACTGGCGTCACCGGCATCACAGCGGGCCCTGGCATCGTTGTCAGTGGCACATCCGGCAACGTGACAGTGTCTGTCGCCACGGCTGGTGGTACTGTGACCAACGTGACGGGTGTCGCCCCCATCGGCGTTGTCTCCGGTGCAACCACGCCTGTCATCAGCATCGCCAATGCTTCTACGACTGGCACAGGTGTTACCCAGCTGGTCGACAACCTCGCCTCAACTGACGCCACAAAGGCGCTGACTGCTGCTCAGGGCGCCGTCCTTCAACAACAAATCTCCGCCCTCAACGTCTCCAGCGGACTGACCCTCGCCGGCACGTTCAACGCCGCAACCGGCCAGTTGCTGACGACAACCACCGCCGGTCTCGCCGCTGTTCCCCCGTTCGCACTCGGTGGCGGTCTGCCCTCCCCCAACGTAAGCAATACAGACTACTTCGTAATCGCTACTACAGCCGGCATCTATAGCCCCCCTGGCGGCGGCGGTCCCTACACAGTCAACCAAGGCGACTGGCTGCTCAGCAACGGGGTCGTCTACCAACACCTAGCCGTCGGCTTCCAGTCACCACTCGCGTCGCCCACAGCCCCCGGCACCGTCCGCCTCGCAACCACTGCTGAGACACAAACAGGCACGAATGGCGCCATTGCCGTCACCCCCCTTGGCGTTTGCCAAACCTATATTCCCCGCTCCTGCGTCACCTCCAAAGGCGCACTCCTCGCCGGCCAAGCCGCCAGCACCCCCACTGCTCTGGCAATCGGGGCAACAGGACAAATCCTGACGGTTGACCCAACCTGCATCACAGGCATGAAGTGGGCTAATGCCCCTGTCACCGGCGGCACTGTCACATTTGTTGGCAGCGGTAACGCCCTGACTGGTGGGCCCATCACTGCCTCCGGTAGTCTGGACCTCAAAACTCAAGCCCTCGCGGCAGGTCCATACACGAATGCTAACGTTACCGTTAACTGCTATGGTATCGTCACTGCCATCTCGAGCGGCGGGGCAGGCATTCCCCTCTCTTGCATCGTCAGCAAGGGCAGCCTGATCACCGGCACCGGCCCCAACTCGCCTGTTGCTGTGCCGTCCGGCACTGACGGATATGTTCTGTCGTCCTGCGCCCTCTCCCCCAACGGCCTCTGCTGGGTGCCCAACGCAGCCTCAAGCGGTCCCGCCTCCGGCATCCCCTGCTCCTGCATTACAGCCAAGGGGACGATGATCGTCGGCTCTGCAACGAACCTCCCCTCCTCCCTGTTGGTCGGTGTCGACGGTCAGGTCCTTCGCGCCTGCACAGCCTGTGCGCTGGGCGTCACCTGGGCCGCTGGCTGCACCGGCACCGTCACCAACGTCGTCGGCTCCACACCCATCTCGGTCGCCACTGGCACCACCATCCCAGTAGTTTCGATCGCCACTGCCTCCACAATCGCACCTGGCGCCACTCAACTGGTCGACAACGTCACCACCAACGACCCAACCAAGGCCCTGACGGCCGCCCAAGGCTTCGCGCTGCAGCAGCAAATCGCTGGCATCACAGCCGCAAGCAACCTGACGCTGGCTGGCACGCTGAATGCGTCAAACGGCCTGATGCTCACCACTACAACACAGGGTGCCATCGCTGGTTTCACCGTCGCCTCCGCGCTTCCTGCGCCTGCTCCCGGCAACACCGACTACTTCGTCATCGCCACGACTGGCGGCACCTACACACCCACAGGCAGCGGCACCTCCTACACGGTCACTCAAGGTGACTGGTTCGTGTCGAACGGCACCCAGTGGTCCTACCTCGACGTGGGTCCTGCCATCCCGAGCGCCTCGACTGGCACTCCTGGCACAGTCCAACTCGCCACGTCCGCTCAAGCCATCGCCGGCACCGACAGCACACTCGCGGTCACCCCTGCTGCTGCAGCCGCGGCCTACATCCCCCTCGCCAAACTCACTGGTCAGGGCGCTCTCGCCGTGGGCACCGCCACCTCCACCGCCGGCACACTGGCCCTCGGCACTTCTGGTCAGGTTCTGACCGTCGATGCGTCCTGCACTCCTGGCGTCAAGTGGGACACCCCCTCCGGTGGCACAGTCACCTCCGTGTCTGCTGGGTTCGGCCTGTCTGGGGGCACCATCACCACCTCCGGCAGCCTCGCCCTCGCCACGTCGGGTGTCGCCGCCGCTACCTACACCTACCCGACGGTCACCGTCGACGCCTACGGCCGGGTCACCGCTGCCTCCAATGGTAACGCCCCTGTCCTCTGCTGCACCGCCACTCTCAAAGGTGACCTGCTGGCGGCAACTTCCCCCAACACTATCACTCGCCTTGGCGCTGGTACCGACGGCCAAATCCTGGTCGCCTGTGCCGCTTGCACGACGGGTCTCACCTGGGTCGCCCCTGGTTCTGCCTCCGGTGCTATCCCTTGTGCCTGCATCATCGGTAAGGGCGCTCTGATCTCCGGCGCAGTTTCCGGCAGCCCCACAGCACTTTCTGTCGGGGGTGACGGTCAGGTTCTGGTGGCCGACTCCACCTGCGCCGTGGGTCTCCGCTGGTGCTCACTGGCAATCGGCGGCGGCACCGTCTGTTCCGTCACTGCTGGCACTGGCCTGTCCGGTGGCACAATCATCAACAACGGTACCATCTGCATCCCCAACTCTGGTGTAACTGCCGGGTCCTACTCGAATGCCTCGGTTACAGTCAATGCCTTGGGCATCATCACCGGCGCGTCCTCTGGCCCTGCGGCCATCTCCTGCAGCATCGCCACCACCAAGGGTGACCTCCTCGCTGCTGCTGGTCCGTCGAACGTCTGCCGCGTCGGTGTGGGCGCCAACGGCCAGGTTCTGGCTGCCAACGCCGCCTGCACCACCGGTGTCGAGTGGATCACAGTCACTGCGAGTGCTATTCCCTGCGCCTGCATCACTGGCAAAGGTACCATCCTCAGCGGATCTGGCGCTAGTGCCCCCCTCGCTCTGCCGAGTGGTGCTGACGGTCAGACGTTGGTTGCTTGTGCTGCTGCTGCCTCCGGTCTGTGCTGGATCACCTGCACTTCCGCCGCCATCCCTTGCGCCACCCTGACTGCCAAGGGTGCCTTGGTCACCGCTACCGCTGCTAGCACACCTTCAGCACTGACAGTTGGTACCGATGGTCAGATCCTGGTCGCCTGTGCTGCATCTTCCACGGGTCTCTGTTGGGCGTCTGCCTCCGCCGCGACTGGCGCTATCCCTTGTTCCGCTCTAACCGCCAAGGGCACCATCATCACCGCCTCCACTCCCAGCACCCCGACTGCTCTGGGTGTTGGTACCGACGGTCAAATCCTGGTGGCATGTGCCGCTGCTGCAACTGGACTCTGCTGGACTTCAAACTCCGGTGGTACTGCCATTCCCTGCTCCACCATCACAGGCAAGGGCGCTATCGTCACGGGAACTGCATCCGCATCGCCCTCTGCTCTCACTGTCGGCACCGACGGCCAGCTGCTGGTTGCGTGTGCGACCTGCTCCACGGGTCTGGCCTGGGTTTCCCCTGCTGCGGCGTCCACTGCCATCCCCTGCTCCACAATCACCGGCAAAGGCGCGATCGTCACCGGCACTGGGTCTGCCACACCGTCCGCTCTCACAGTGGGCACCGACGGGCAAATCCTCTCCGCCTGCTCCCTCTGCGGCAACGGCCTCGTCTGGGTCTCTAACCCCGGCGGCACTGTCACCAACGTCACTGGCACTGCACCGATCGCCGTCGCCACTGGCACCTCAACTCCAGTCATCTCGGTTGCGGCCGCCACAACGGCAGTCTCCGGCGTCACCACCCTTGTCAACAACACCGCAACCAACGATGACACCAAGGCGCTCACTGCGGCTCAGGGCTATGCTCTGCAGCAGCAAATCGACAACCTGGCTGTCTCGTCCAACATCACTCTCGCCGGCACACTGAACGCCACCACTGGTCAAATCGCCAGCGCGACAACTGAAGGTCAAACCGTCGGATTCACAGTCGGCGGTGCTCTGCCCAACCCTGCACTCGCCAACGACAACTACTATGTGATCGTCACCACTGGCGGGTCCTACGATCCCCCTGGCACTGGCGGTCCCTACAACACCACACAGGGTGACTGGTTCCTGTCAAATGGCAGCTCTTGGGAGTACCTCAACGTCGGATTCGACCCACAGAATGCGTCGACAACCGTCGCTGGTATCGTTCGTCTGGCAACTCCCTCCGAGACACTCACTGGCACCGACAACACCATCGCCAACACTCCAGCAGGCGCTGCTGCGACCTACATCCGCTGCTCGACACTGTCGAACAAAGGTGCGATCCTCTCCGCCACTGGCATCAGCACCCCGAGTGCGCTACCAGTCGGTTCGGATGGGCAAATCCTGGTGGCCTGCTCCTCGGCCTCCACTGGCCTGTGCTGGACATCCAACACCGGCGGTACTGCGATTCCCTGCTCGACTCTGGTCGCAAAAGGCTCACTCGTCGCTGCGTCAAGCGCCAGCACACCTTCCAACCTCGCTGTCGGCACTGACGGGCAAATCCTCGTCGCCTGCTCCTCTGCCTCGACTGGTCTCTGCTGGGCCTCCGCCGCGTCTGCCACAGGCGCAATCCCCTGTACCGCAATCACCAACAAAGGCGCATTGATCTCCGGATCTGGTCCCTCCACTCCTTCCACTCTGGCGGTTGGTGCTGACGGGCAAATCCTGGTCGCCTGTTCGACCTCCACCACGGGTCTCTGCTGGACCACCAACACAGGTGGCACTGCAATCCCCTGTGCGACACTGACTGCCAAGGGTTCACTCGTCGCTGCAACTGCACCGAACACCCCTGCCAACCTGACAGTGGGCACCGACGGTCAGGTCCTCGTGGCGTGTGCTGCCTCTGCCACTGGTCTGTGCTGGTTCACCACACCCCCGATCAATTGTGCCACTCCGACGGTCGCTGGAATCGTCCTCGGATGCACAACCGCCACCAACACCGCACTCGGCTGCAATGCTGCTCTGGCTGTGACAGGTGCGGGCAACACATCCCTGGGTCACACCGCTGGCACTGCTCTCACAACCGGCATCAACAACACTGCCGTCGGCCTCTGTGCTGGTCGTAGCATCACCTCTGGCGGCGACAACGTCCTAGTAGGATCACTCGCAGGCTCCTCGATCACCACAGCAAGCTCCAACATCGCTATCGGTGCGGGTGCGGGTGAGTCCACTTCCGGCACAGGCTCCGTGCTCGTCGGCTCCTTCGCCGGCTCCAACCTGACAACAGGCAGCAGCAACGTGGTCATCGGCCCCAACGCTCAGGCGGCGGTCAACACTGGCTCCTGCCAGCTGGCCATCGGCTTCTCCGCCACTGACAACTGGCTCGTCGGCGACAGCAGCAAAAACATCCAGCCGGGTGCTGGCCTGAAGGACCGCCTCGGTAGCGTCGGCGGCTCAGGTCAGTTCCTGTGCTCCAACGGCACCGCACTCGAGTGGTCCTCTGCCTTCGGCGACACACCTATCGGTGCCATCGTCTGGTTCCCTGCCACCACCGCTCCCACCAGCTGGCTGGTTGCGGACGGGCGGGCCGTCAGCCGGGCCACCTACGGCGCACTGTTCGCAGTCGTCGGCACCACCTACGGCGCTGGCAACGGCACCACCACCTTCAACCTGCCCGACCTCCGCGGCATGTTCGCTCGTGGCTGGGACGCTGCTGGTGGTACCGCTCGCAACTGTGACGCAGGTCGCGTGTTCGGCAGCACACAGCAGGACTGCATCGAGTCTCACGGCCACAACTTCTGCTACTTCTTTGCTTCGAATGGCGGCAATCTAAATTATATCGCCGGTCAATCTGGCACTGCTGGCCTTCACTCCCACCCCTCACCTGATAGGTGCTCCGCCTGCTCCGTGCAACTCACGGGCGGCACCGAGACACGTCCGATGAACGTGGCACTGCTGCCCTGCATTAAGTGGCAAGTTACCACGGCTCCTGCTCAGTGTGGCCTCCCCTATGGCTGCATCACTGGCAAAGGCGCCCTCGTCACCGGCACTGCTGCCTGCACCCCTGCTGCACTGGACCCCGGCACCGACGGTCAAGTTCTGGTTGCCTGCACCGCGTCGGCAACTGGCCTTTGCTGGATCACCTCGCCCTATGTCGCCCGTGTGGAATACACCGGCAAAGGCGTCATCCTGGCGGCAACGGCTGCCGGCACACCCACAGCCCTCCCCGTCGGCACCAACACCCAGGTGCTCACGGCTGACAGCAGCTGTCCAACTGGCCTGAAGTGGGCCCCCGCAGCAACCGGCAACGTCACCTGCGTCTGCACCGGCACCGGCCTCACAGGTGGCCCGATCACCAGCACTGGCACAATCGCCCTGGCGAACACCGCCGTCACCGTCGGTAGTTACACCAATGCTTGCCTCACTGTCAACGCTCAGGGTCAGCTGACTGCCGCCGGCTCTGGCCCGGCTCCTCTGCTCTGCTGCACCATCACGAGCATCGGTGACCTGGTCGTCGGCACTGGCGCTGCCAACGCAACTCGCCTGGCCGCGGGCATCAACGGGTCGCTCCTCGTCGCCTGCAACCTCTGCCCGACCGGTCTGACTTGGTCACCTGTCACGAGTGTGTTTGTGGCGGCGACACCGCTCGTCAATGGAACCGTGTTTGGTTGCACCACTGCATCGACCCGCATCGCGGCTCTCGGCTGCATGGCCCTCGGTTGCTCCACAGGTCTTGACAACACTGCCATTGGTCACCAGGCCGGCAAGTGTCTCACAAGTAGCTCTGGCAACACCTACGTCGGTTCTTGCGCAGGTCTCAATAACGTCACCGGCGCTGACAACATCGCCATCGGTTGCAATGCTTCACCGTGTGTTCAAACCTCCAACGGTAACGTTGCGATCGGAAGCTACGCTCAACTAACCCTTGTCTCCGGCGGGTGTAACGTCGCCCTTGGCTTCTGTGCTCAAACGGCTCAGACACTGGGATGCCGCAACGTCGCCATCGGTCCGAACGTCAACGTGCCAATCACCACGGGCAACTGTCAGTTGGCCATCGGTTATGACAACGGGCTCAACTGGATCACCGGTGACTGCTTCCGCAACATTCAGTTGGGAGGGGGCCTTAGGGACGCCAACGGCTGCATCGGCTCGACTGGGCAGGTCCTCTGTTCGACAGGCTCTGCTATCTGTTGGACAAGCAATGTCTCTGCAGTGGGTGACACTCCTGTCGGCGCTGTGCAGTACTTCGCAATGCCCTCGGCACCAAACGGTTGGCTGGTTGCGGACGGTTCGGCCGTCAGCCGCAGTGTCTTCTCTGCGCTGTATGCCAAAATTGGAACCACCTACGGGACCGGTGACGGTACTTCGACGTTCAACTTGCCTGACCTGAGTGGTCAGTTTGTTCGGGGTTGGAACTGCACAGCTTCCGGCTACGACCAAGGTCGGGTGTTTGGTAGCGTACAGCAGGACGAAATTGAGACCCACGGTCACAACTTCTGCTACTTCTCCGCCTCAAACGGCAGTAACCTGGCATACCTGTCTGGTCAGCAGGGTTCGTCTTCCCTCCTCTCTCACTCGACTGCTTCCAACTCCTCCGCTTGCTCCGTTCGTCCTACAGGGGGCACTGAAACCCGTCCGGTCAACATTGCGATGCTGCCCTGCATCAAGTACGAAATCACCAAGGCACCAAGCGTTCTTTCCTCCGGAATCGTCAACGCTGGCGTTTTTGTCTGCATGGACAACATCGCCATCGCGTTCTCGACCACGGGGAACCGTAGCTTCCAGGTTAAGACACTGAGCGGAACGGTGCCGATGTACTTTGCAAATAGTGGTATCAGTAACTTGGGATACTGTGCTGGTGGGACATGTTCTCTTTCTATTAGCACAAGCCCCCAATATATGGCACCCACTTATAACTTTGGGAACCATGGCTCTACACAGTGTGCCACTATCCAGTACGGTAGCCCGGTCTGCTGTGTTTACCAAGTCATAGCATCGGTGGGTTTGGGCTTTAATGGCAACATGATTAGCATCAACCGCCTCTACTGAGGTCACTTCAATAAACACACGGGGGACCTTCGGGTCCCCTTTCTTTTGCCAACACGCGGGTAAAACTAACCATCGATATCTCACTGTAAGATGGTGTTGCCCACCCCACCCTCCTCAACCAACCCCATTCCAAACAACCCCTTTTACTCCGAACTCAATCCCTACGTCTGTGGACCATACTTTCCTGTATCCCTCGGTAACGGCATTGACCTGACTACAGGCGCGACCGTGCCTCAGCTTGTGAACGAAGTTCAAAACGTTCTGTCAGCTGGTCCTGGCATCACTCTGACAACTTTCCTGGGAGTCACCACGATTACCTCAACTGGTGGTGGTGGTGGTGGAATTCCCTGTTCCACAATCACAGGTAAAGGCGCTTTAGTTACTGGTACAGCGGCAAGCACACCTACGGCTCTCGCAGTTGGTACCGACGGATATGTTCTAACTGCTTGCGCAGCTTGTACTGCAGGTTTAACTTGGATTGCGTCCAGCGGAGCAACCCCTGCAACCCCTGACGCTTTCGGAACTTTAGTTGGTCTCATAGACAATAATACCAATGTGGGTCTTGGGTGTTTCGTCTTATATAACCTCACAAGCGGTGCTAGTAACACTGCAATTGGCGATAATGCCTTAGTCTCCACAACTACAGGTGAAGCTAACACTGCAATTGGTTATTTTGCGGGTTACTCCAACACAACCGGAGAGTACAACACGGCGGTAGGAGTCAACGCATTCAACAGTAACCTGTCAGGTGATTTTAATGGTGCATTCGGTATCGGCACCCTGGGTGCAAACCTTACAGGGTCCTACAACAATGCTATGGGTTGGGGTGCTCTGGGTGTAAGTTCATCTGGAAGTAGCAATACGGCAATCGGCAATCAAGCCCTGTCCTGCAACCTTACGGGTAGTTTTAACACTGGTGTTGGGGAATACTCTCTCTGCTCCATAGCTTCAGGGAGTTGTAACGTTGCGGTAGGTCACTGTTCCGGTAATAACATAACCACAGGTTGCAGGAACGTTGCCATTGGGCCAGAGGTTGAATTTGCTAATGGTGGCAGCTGCTGTCAACTCTCCATCGGTTTCTCTGCCACCGATAACTGGCTCACCGGTGACGCCACCAAGGCCATCAAACCTGGCGCCGGAATCATTGACTGTGCTGCTTCTACAGGTACAGCCGGTCAGGTTCTAATGTCAAACGGCACCAATGCCATTTGCTGGGGCGCCGCTGGTGGTGCCTCTTCTGCAACCCCAACTGCGGAGGGTATCGTCTTCGGTTGTACCGATGGCGTGGCTTTCAACTATGGTCTTGGAGATAACATCCTTAGCGCCATAACAACAGGTAGTCTAAACATTGCTATCGGTACTGGAGCCCTTGCAACTACTGACACTGGAACTTCCAACACTGCGGTTGGGATTGGCGCCCTATTTGGAAACACTACCGGTGTCCAAAACGTTGCGCTAGGACAACAAACACTATTTACGTCCACTACTGCAGGTCTAAACACTGCTGTTGGTTCTCAAGCATTACAAAACACTACCGGGGATGCAAACACTGCTCTTGGAAATTTTGCTGGTAATGTACTTACTACAGGTTGCGGAAATATTCTGGTTGGTAACCAAGCAGGTGGTGCTGGTGCTGGTGCGCTTGACACAGGTAGCAACAACGTTGTTATTGGAAACTGTATTTCCCCAGTAAGTAACTCGGGTAATTGTCAGTTGGCTATTGGTGCAGGCACAATTTGTTGGCTGACTGGTACAAGTACGGGCGCCATCAAACCCGGCGCTGGTATCATCGACTGTGCTGCTTCTACAGGTACAGCTGGCCAGGTCTTGATGTCAAACGGCAGCAATGCTATTTGCTGGGGCGCTGCTGGCGGTGCCTCAGCCGCTACTCCCACAGTGGCAGGTACTGTTTTGGGCCTCATAAACGTCCTCAACTGTAATACTGCCCTGGGATCTAACGCCCTTCTTAGTATTGGCTCTGGCACCGTCAACACCGCCGTCGGCACCAATGCTCTGTGCTCACTCACCTCCGGCAACGGCAACACCGCCGTAGGCGTAAACGCCCTATGCTCCAACGCAGTCTCCAACAGCAACTCCGCTTTCGGCTGGCAAAGCATGCGGTCAAACACAAACGGAACCAACAACACCGCTATCGGCATCAACTCAATGCTCTTTAGCACTAGCGGTGACGACAACCTCGCAGCCGGTGCTGGCGCTCTGGTGAACAACTCATCCGGCGGACGTAACACCGCTGCAGGTTCTTGTGCCCTGTCGGCCAACACAACCGGGTCTGGTAACGTGATGGTTGGCGGCATGAACTCTTCCGGTACATACGCCCCTGTCTTCAACCCTACAACTGAAAACAATCGCGTTATGATTGGCTCAACCGCCACTACAAACGCATATGTGCAAGTTGCATGGACCGTTACATCCGACGCTCGTGATAAGACCAACGTCACTGCGTTGCCAGTGGGCCTCAACTTCATCAACCAACTCAATCCTGTCTCCTTCCGGTTCAAGGAATCACGCGAGTGCGACACCGCCACTGGCCCGGTTCGATACGGCTTCCTCGCTCAGGAAGTGCTGGCTGCAGAAGGCGAAAACCCTGTAATCGTGGACACAGAGATGCCCGAGCATTTGAAAGTCACAAATGACCACTTTAATGCCGTGTTAGTTAAGGCAATCCAGGAACTCTCTGCCAAAGTTGATGCCCTGGAAGCCAAACTCGCAAGCAACGGGTAAAACCACTTATAAAGTGAAATACAGGTCAGATGACATTCTCGCCCTTTAATCCATCCAACCCGATTCCCAATAATCCATTCTACTACCCCGAGACGAGTTACCTTTACGGACCATCTGGCCCCCTAATTGTAGGTAGTGGTTTTTCGATTAATAATATCACAGGGACGATTAATGTAAGTGGTGGTGGTTCGGGAGCACCTACAATTCTCGCAGGTACAGGAATCTCAGTTGTTTCTGGTGTTGGCACTGTCACAATTGCAAACACTGGGATTCTCTCTGTTACTGCGGGTGCAGGAATTTCTGTCTCAGTATCTGCTGGTAATCTCAATATTATAAATACAGCTCCCTCACCAGGAGTTATTGGCACTGTAACTCAAGTAAATTCAGGAACTGGCCTCACAGGAGGGCCAATCACAAGCACTGGCACTCTGTCACTTGCTCCTGTAGGTTCGATCTCCCCTGGCACTTACACCAACGCCACAGTTACAGTTGATATATATGGCCGCGTAACTTCTGCTTCTCCTGGTAGTGGTCTTGGTTCTCTGATTCAGGCTACTGCACCTCTCAGTGTTAATGCTTCGTTACCACAAACAATTGCAATCAGCAACGCTTCCACTGCCTCCTCGGGTGTTGTTCAACTCAACACGAGTACAAACAGCACCTCAACAACTCAAGCAGCCACTCCAAGTGCAGTAAAAACTGCTTTTGACTTAGCAACTACTGCTGCTGCCAACTCTGCCACAGCACTTTCTGCTGCTTCTTCTGCTGCAAGTGCCGCTGCAAGTGCTCAGACAACTGCAAACACTGCCAACTCAACTGCCACAACTGCCCTTGCAAACGCAGGCACAGCTCAGACAACTGCAAACACTGCTATTGCAAACGCTATAGCTGCACAGGCTACAGCCAACGCTGCCATTCCTCGCTCCTCCTTCTCGCTAAAGGGGCAACTTCTGGCTGGGACTGGCTCCTCAACTTATGTCACACTTAACCCTGGAATTAATGGTCAAACCCTTGTGGCTTGCTCGGCTTGTTCCTCTGGCCTTACTTGGGTTAGCCAACCTGTAGCCGCTGGCACAGTTATTTCCGTAGCCACTGGACCTGGACTAATAGGAGGCCCAATTACAACTTCTGGTACAATATGTCTAGCTGCTTCAGGGGTTGCTGCAAACACATACACTTATGCCAACGTTTCTGTTGATGTCTACGGTAGAGTAACTGCGGCTGGGAATGGTGTTCCTCCGATTCCTTGCGCTTGTCTCACAGCCAAAGGCACTCTAATTACTGGCTTTGCTCCCGGAGTTCCAGTTGCACTACCTGTTGGTGCGAACGGTAGAGTGCTCACAGCTTGCTCACTTTGCCCAGAGGGTTTGACTTGGGTTCCAAACACTGCGTCTGCGATACCTTGTTCGTGTGTCACAGCTAAAGGTGCTCTGATCTCAGGAACTGCTCCCGGAACTGTGTCCTCACTGTCAGTAGGTGTTGACGGATACGTTCTCACGGCAGATGCAACTTGCTCTTCTGGTTTGAAGTGGGCTGTTGCTGCCTCGCCTATCTCTGCGGCTACTCCAACAGTTGAGGGTTCTGTTTTTGCCTACACTGACGGTGTTGCAAACTTTGGCACTGCTCTTGGTTATGACGCTCTCAACACTACCGTAACTGGTCCCGGTAACGTTGCGCTTGGGACTTCTACCGGTTGTTCTTTGACAACTGGACAACTAAATACCTTCGTAGGTTCTGGTGCAGGTTGTGATACAACCACCGGAAATAACAATATTGCTCTCGGTGCTCAGTCACTTTTTGCTCATACTACGGGAACTGGCAACATTGCTATCGGCAACCTTGCTGGTTTAAACCTTACAACTGAGTCCAACAACGTATTCCTTGGCCCTTACGCTGGTGAGGCAGGTTGTGACAACAATATTTACAT
>Ga0247843_1007952_pt1 | contig 12689 bp, 11 predicted proteins | sample LaCruzMarch2017__FD_192420 | JGI IMG/M metagenome (GOLD analysis project Ga0247843, IMG submission 192420) | Freshwater microbial communities from meromictic Lake La Cruz, Castile-La Mancha, Spain - LaCruzMarch2017_8m | ecosystem: Environmental > Aquatic > Freshwater > Lake | place: Spain...
AAAGGGGTCAGTAATGAAGGTAAAAGGGTCAGTATAGGGGTCAGTTCTTGATATTGTCTACTCCCCGCCCAGCTTCCTCCGGCGATACAAGAGATGGTTCAGATAACCGCGCGTGCCCATCGCCAGACGTTCGGCGATCCACCCCACCGTCATCGTCGTCTCCGCCCGCAAGCGCGCCGCCAAAGCCACCTTCACTGGATCCCCCTTGGGCCGAGTTTTGAGATCCGCTTCCTGCCACCGCCCCCGCTTCAACTCCTCCGCGATGATGAATTCCGCCAACGCCTCTGCCGTCGCCGCGCGCTCCTCGCCGTAATGCTCCGCCCCCATCCGCTCGCTCATTTGCGTCAGCAACTCCTCCCGAAACGTCTCTTCGCCCAGACACCAGCCGCGCCGAATCGGCTTGAACTCCTCGCCTTCCGCCAGCCCGCGCCGTTCCTCCAACGCCCGCTCAAGCCGTTGCCGCCCCGCCGGACTGTCCTCGGGGATGCCCCACGCGCCCAGCAACCGATCCACCCGCAACCACGCCGGACGGTTCGACGGTGCGAGCAAGTACGCCGGCCAACTGCTCCAGGCAAAACTATGCAAGGGTGCATCCGCCGCCACCAGTTTCGCTCGCGCCGGATTCAAGTGGACGTAATCGCCCACGCTCTTGAGATAACTGCTGCCCGATCCGTCCACGATCAGCGACTTGTAGCGCCCGGAGAACAAGTGGCCGAAGAGCTTGTGACGCTGGTTGAAGCGACTGGTGTAAGTGCCCAGCAACCACTTCATCCCGGCGACCAGATTGGGCTGCGGCGTCTCGACCACCACATGGAAATGATTCGGCATGAGGACATAGGCGTGAACCTGCCAACCGGTCTTAGCGCAAGCCTCGCCCAGCGTGTCGACGAAGCGCTGTCGATCCGCATCATCAATGAAAATTAGTTCGCGCCGGTCACCGCGATTCATGACGTGATAAATCGCGCCAGCATACTCGACTCTCAACTTGCGGGCCATGACGGGAGAGTGGCTTTGGGCGCTTTACATATCAATATCAAGAACCGACCCCCTTTCCTTTCGGGAGAGTGGCTTGGGGCGCTTTATGTATCAATATCAAGAACTGACCCCTTTTCACTGACCCCTTTTCAGAACCGTGTTCATGGCGCAGACGTTCTGGACAGTCTGCCGGAGGATCCCGTGAGCCCCTTACACCTGAGTAAACCCCTTAGTTTCGGAAGGTGCTAGAAGGTGGCACACCCAAGGTTCACGAGTGTCACTTTCGTGGTGACTCGGTTTTTTTTGGGGGGGTGAGGGGTTTTGAAGGGTTTTGCCCCACTGAACCCACAATGTTTTAGGAAAACTGATTGGAGGCGAGGGTCGGAATCGACCGAAGCCGACCCGAAATCCGCAGTCAATTTCTCAGGTTTCCCGAGCCAGTCAAGACTACACGGACACTACAAAAAGCCCCGTAAACAGGGCACATTCACTGCACGGTCACTGAAGATTTCACTGAAGGTGGCTTCCGTCCGCCACCCTGCCTCCGGAGCCGGTTACTGAAGGTTTCACTGAAGAATCCACTGAAGGTTTTTGCGTACAAGAACCGTGACCACCGAAGCCCACCAAATTGGGATGACATCGACTCTCCGCCCCCTCCAAGCAATTTCAACCAATTCGGTCTCAACACATGCCACAGATTTATGCCCGCTTGAATGTGCGTTGCTTCGATAACAACTTTTGAAAGATGGACGCTTGGGCTCGCGCATCATCAAGCGCATTGTGGGTTTGTGGAATGTCGGGTTGAAATTCCATCGGTAGTTGGCTTGATGTCGTTCTCGCCCACGTTTCGCCGCTGAGGCCCATAAAATAAGACTTGATGTCGATTCCACCAAACCCGAAAGGATTGCCTCCGGCGAACGATTCGCAATACCAGTTCACGAACTGCCAGTCGTAGCAGCCATTGAATCCTACGAAAACTGGCTTGCAGTCCCCGGCAGTAGTTTCAACCCACCGACGGAATTCCTTCATAACCTTCTCCGGCAGCTGGCCCTCCTGCTCAAGGCTTTCGAGATCAAAGCCGGAAATCTTGAGAGCATCTGGCACAAACTCCGTGGAGATCGGTTTGAGTTCTGCGTAAAAAGCCACCGTAGGTTCACCGACGACACACGCACCGAGTGAAAGCATACTGTATTTGCCGGGTATCGGCCCGGCGGATTCAATATCGACAGAATAATAGCGCTCAGGTTTCAATTAGCTTCCTTTGGTCGGACAAGCGTTGGCAGGTTGATGTTTCTTTCCCAGTGCGTGCGGAATCGATCCAATCTTTTACTAAGGTCCTCCGCTTCTTTCCACTGAAATGCCTCCAGAGCGAACGCATCGAATGAAATTCGCGTGTCGTCACGGGCAGAGACAATCACTCGCTGCTTGTTGCCGAGTGCATACCCCAGTTCCATAAAGCAGTTGGGCCTGAGCGCCGTCAAATCGACAAGCGCAACGCTGCTGTGGTGCAGAGAGTCAAAGATGGCCTGGTTCATCCAGACAAACTCGTTTTTCCCGATTCCCATTTGGAGCGGCTCATAGCCCAATTCTCGGACCAGCGGATCGGCTGTTTTCCTGAAAAACTCCTCCACCGATGGATACTCGGGAAGCACGTCGTTGAGGAGTCTGACGTAGAAGACTCGCGGGGGAACGAGTGCGTGGAGCAAGTTAAGGATGGCGCCCACGACCTTCTCGACGTTGGCTTCTCCATTGCGAGTTTGAGTCCGATCTAGCAAATCAGCCGCTGACGCAGTCGCCGCCACTGAAAAGAAATCTGCGGGCTTGGCGCGGGCTCGGTCAAAGAGTCTCGGCGCTCCACCAGATCCGTCGCGCGTGGAAGAACCCACGTTAATATCGAGAGGAATGACCGGTTTACCCTTTGAGGAATATTCGATTGCAAGCTGCTCAACCCCTTGGCCGCCGCTGATCGCAATCATAATATCGCCGAGCTGGGCGAGTCGAGAACGGCTAATCGCTCCCGCGCTCCAGCCGGGTTCAAGGAATTCGATGCTGATTGAATTCGCGTCCCTCAGTTGGTCGTAGATAACGCGACGACCCACTGGAATGTGTCCATCTGTCTTGCTTGTTGCAAGAGTCGCGACAAGGGTTCCATTGGGGCCGGAAGGCTTCGCAATTCTTTCATTATGGGCGCGGGATGCGGCTTCAGCTACCGTCCAATCGAAAATGATGGATGGCCCGTCGGTGCGGTCTGTGAGAAGTGGCTCCTTGCCGAATGGGATGACAAAATTAGCACCCTCTCCTGCAAGTGCGCTCGTCAGTTCAGAGACAAGCGAATGGACATATCCCAGCTTCTTTTCATCTGCTGTGGGATCTGCGCTCCCAACAATATGGATTCGGCGACCACGAAGATTCATCCTCGACCCTCCGGCGTGTAGATTGATGGCGATGGGGCGACTCGTGAAATCGCCTCGATCAAATCGGCATGGTTGATTTTGCGCGTTGGATAGGCGTGCGCCAGTGCCTCCGGCAGCAGCCTCGTGCGAATATCGGAAAACGTGTAGCCAAGCTTGTGCGGCCCGTGCGGACCTGTGAGTTTGACCACTTCTTCAACGGTAGATGCCGTCAATCCCAGTCCTTCACAGTCCAGATTCAGAATCTCGCGCCGTTCACCATCATCAGGTCGCCGGAATTCTTCGACGTATGCAGCACGTCGGAGAATTGCCGGATCAAGCGCCTCGTATCGGTTCGTGCAAAGGATGACTAGCACACGGCCATTGAATCTTCTAACGTCATCAATCTTTTGAATCAGCGTGTTCACCGCAACCTTGTCCTCATGATGGCTTTGGCTACCGGAGCGGTTGGCTGCAAGCGAGTCTGCTTCATCAATGATAAGAAATGACAGCTTTGCCTTCCCGGCTTCCTTTCCAACAATATCAAATGCTTGATTAATTAGAGTGCTCATCTCTCCGACGTTCCCGCTTCCGCGCACACGCGTGCTCAGTTTGAAGAGCAGCGCATCCTTACCAAGTTCCCTTGCGAGCGCGTCCATTACTGCCTCAGCGGTTGCTGTTTTACCCGTCCCAACATCCCCGTGAAATATCACGAGCGGGTATCGATCAAGCAACGAATCCAGCAAGGGAAGGCGATTATGGTAATGCTTTTTGCTCCAATGTTCCAGGCCTTCCTTGTCGATTAAGAGGCGCAAATCCTGGTGGATGCGGTCGTATCGGGCCTTGAATCCAACTAACCTTTCCGCCTGGGCCCTGAGCTTGGCGTCGGGCAGAGTAAGTTCCAATTCAAACAACGCGGAGTTTCCTTCTTTCATTATTGTCCTCGGCTGTAATTAGTCCTCTCCCACCCATACCCATTGCTCACGTATTTTTGGCCAGCACTTGAAGTCAATCCATTGAGGGAAGTGTCCTTTTCCGTTTTCGACCAAGGGAAATTCAACCCACGCGCTTTGATGAACGCCTCCTTCTCGGCTTCCGTCTTGCTCCACCATGCTTCCGTAAAAGTGCCGAGCACCCACAAGGAGCCTCCCTCGGTTCTTGGCCAAAGGTTGTTGCCGGGTGCATCCGATTGCCAACCGGCGGCGGAATCTGCGACCTTGTAGATTGCGCCGCGAAGTTTGTTGCCGTCCTTATCGAGCAAGAACAGCGTCACTGAGAACAGATAACCGTATTCCGCGAATACGATTAAATCGGCGACGACGGCGGCAACGCTTTCGCGTGTGCGTAATCCCGTGGCTTGCGCCATCATCGAGAAGTCGGCGGCAAAATTTTCGACGACTTTGCGGATGTCGGCGACCGTGTAGGTGGTTGTTCGACTGCCCGTTGAACTCATAATTAGTCTTGGTCGATTGTGAAGGAGCGTCCCATGACTTCCTTCCAAAGATCGAGCGTGTCACCTTTTCCACCCTTCCAGCTCGCTGCCCCTATCGTTGACCAGGCCTTTTCTGCTCCTGCCACGATTTCCTGTCTTTCGTCGTGCGTGAGACGTGCCGCCACGTTGTTGTCCTTGTTTACGGGGTCGAGGATCACCACAGGATCAGCCGGAAAGCTCACAGCCTTACCAAGCTCGGGAAAGGTGATGGGTGTCTTGAGTTCAGTTTGCGCAACGAAAAGGAAAAATCTCTGGAGTCCGTCTTCGAGGGAAGTCGCTGCACCGTCTCGGTCGTAAAGATGTGCCACGATCAGTTCAATCGTGAACGAGCGAAAGCGGTCCAGTTCATTCTCATTCCGCCACTTCTTCAACAACCGCACGATGCTTTTGAATCGCGGGTCAGCATCTCTCCGGCTCTTGATGAAATCCAATTGGCCTTGAATGGAGGTTTTGACGGGATGACCGCGCTGAGAGGAAGGCTGCCATCCGTAACCCGTTTGCTTGGGAATTGGAATTACGGGAACAAGGTCAACATCCAAGCCGGATGTGTGAAAGTGAATACCAAGCGTGCGAGGCTGAACTTGGAAATCCTGCGGCTTTTTTGTCGGATAGACGGCCACCAGAAGTTTGCGAATGATTTGATGCAGATTGTCAACGTCGTTCTTTTCCGATTCAGAAATATCCAAAAAGACGGCGATGTCTGCGTCAACGCCCAAGTCTCCGTTGGGCTTGAGAACCGTGCCCTTCATGATCGAACCAGTCCTCCTGAATCCCTTCACCTTGAACGACGCGTCTTCCTTGATTTTCTTCTCAAGGCTATCGATCAGGAAATCCACCTGAGCGAGATATTGCTTCCGCTTTCCTTGACCAAGGTGAAGCACTTTTGAAACGAAGACGTTTAGTTGAGAGTCGTTAAGCTTCATGTGGCGTCATTGGCATTTGTTCTTGGATCACTCCTTCTCGAAACCGTAGTTGGTGAATTTGAGCGTGCGACAGTTTTCGCCAACAGTGCGGACCGTTCCATCCGGAACCCCTGAGGGCACGCTGGCTTGAATCTCGACTGTCACCTTGACGACTGCTCCGGGCAGGCTGGCGAGGTGTTGGATGACTTCCTTGGCCAGCGCATCGACGTCGCGACTGATTCGGGCAGGATCAACCTGCACGTTCCCGAAGAAATGGTTGGGCTTCTCAATGGACGTAGCCGACGGCGGCGGCACTTCACCGCCTGGCTTTGCTGGCGGTGTGGGCGGCGATGCACCTCCGGGAAGGGGCGACACAGGTGCAATTGCCCCTGGCTTGGCCGCTTCTTCCTGCACCAGTTGAATTGCGGCGCGCTCGGGCTTCACCAGTAGGCCGGAGGCCTCAGCGGAAACGGCGACGACGCGAGCAAGCCGCAATCCGAGGTAGCGTCCAGCTTTCTCGTCGTAGCCTTCCGCGAACGCGAAGGTGTCGGTTTGCCAGGTTGTCGAATTGATTCCCTCGCGGATGGCGTTGACCAGAACCTCCGGATCACGCGGACGCTGAAGATACAGGTAGCTAGCGAAGTCTTCGACCAACTGCTTCACACTGACGTGATCGCCGCGCCACAGGGGAATCTTGTCCAGTTCCAGCCGAAGGGATGTCGGGTGGAAGAGGGTGATCAGTTGTCCGTCGTTTTTGAGCTTCTTCGACGCACGCACGGCGAGGGGGTCATTGCCGCTGACCCGTGAGGTTTGCCATTCAATGGTTCCTTGGTCCTTGCCCTGCATCGGAGCCAGCAGCCATTGGAAGGTTTCAAAGGTGCGGCCCTGGGTCGTCTTGTCCCAAGTCCCTCTTTGAGCAATCGCCTGTCGGGTCTGGAAGGGATCAAGGTTGAGCTGCGTTGCCTCGTCGCAGATGGTTTTCCACGCGATGAAGTAGCGGGCGGCCGACTCCAGTTCATCAAGACGGCTTCGGTCCGCCGCAAGGAACACGAGGGTATTGCGATAGAGACGCGGGCTGTTGCCCCGCTTAGCAAGGATCTCCGTGGCGGCCTCAACTGCCAGATTGGTGCCTTCCTTCCCGAAGGGCTTGTCTACGTTGAGCACCACGAGGCGCGCTTCGAGTTCATCAGGCACGTCTCCTGAGGCTCCAGGGAACGCGTGAACCTTTGGAAACTCACCGCGATTCCGCAGGTCGTCTTTCACACGGCGCTGAATCTCGTCAGCCACTTTCTCCGGTTCGCGCTTTAGAAGTTCCGCACGGTCGTCCGCGAGTTTCGTGACAGTAGGCTGAGTGGCATACCAGTAGCGGGAGTTGTCCTGGTAGAGATACGTGGCCGCTTGTGCCAAGTAACGGAGTGCATCCCCGAACACGGCTGGGGCTTCTCCGGGCTGAACGCACCCAAGCTTGATGCGGCGATCCTCTTCACCGCGATTTGCTGCTCCCGGTGTGGGGGCTGAACCGAGGAACAACGTCCGTGCGACGCGAAGACAGGCTTGGTATCGCCCTAGGTTTGGACGGTCGCCGTCGAGTTTGCGCGGCAACGAGCCGAGTCCATCTACATCCCTTTCGATGACCGTCTCCCATCCGCCGGGAAGATAGCCGGTGAGCTGGGAAACGATGCCGGGGTCATCCAAGGGAATGCTCGCTGGGAGAATGAGCGGGGCTTTGTCGTTGTCCGCCCACAACCGGTGGATCACGGCGGCCATTAGTCGGAGAACGCCTCGGGTCCGCTGAAACTTCACCAACCCGGACCAGTCCTGGTAGAGCCGGGCGAACACTTCCGGGTGGATGGGGTAAGCCGCCTTGAGTTTGCGCTCGAAATCCGCTTCGCGACATTCGGAGGGGAACTCCTGGTGATGCTGCCGATACAGGTCGCAGAATGCCTTGGCCGTGGTGTCCCGTGCCGTAAACAGCGCATTGTCGGTGATGGGCTGAAACAGTCGTCGACGGACAATCTCGAAACTCTCGTCGGCATTCGCTGGACGCCATGCGGTCGCCACTCGGCTAACGACATTCCGCAGGGCTGAAAGGGCGGCTCTGCCGCGAACGCCGCCGACTTCCTCGTCGTGTGCGTCGCTGGTTGGCGACACTCCGCTTCCGCCGTCGGTTGAAGCGGGCAAGCTGACCACCAGCATCGCCTTCGGAGTTGCCTTCACTTCTTCTGTGAGAGTTTGGGCGAAGGTGAACTGGGTCTCGAAATCACCTCCGGGGAGATCCTTGTCGTCGTGCAATTGGCGCGCGTAGGCCACCCATTCGTCCACAAGGATCAAACACGGCGAAAACTTCCGCAGCAGTTTGCCGAGGGCATCACCGGGGTTCGTTGCCGTTTCGTCCGCCTCCTGGAGCATGGCGAAGCCTTCTTTGCCACCAAGCTGCCACGCGAGTTCTCCCCAGAGCGTGCGAACAACCGTCCCGTCATCTTTTTTGTCCGGTTGTCCCGGCTTGATTTTGTTCCCCACCAGCACCACGCGCTTCACGTCACTGGCCAGAGCCTGCTTGGCCTCGGACATGACCGTTTCAAGCCCCGTCAGATCCGCCACCGGTCGCCCGGAAAACAAGTGATACAGAGCCAGCATCGAGTGGGTCTTTCCGCCACCGAAGTTCGTCTGCAATTCGACAACCGGATCGCTACCATCCCCGGCCAGCCGTCGAACGGCTCTCACGAGCAAGTCCTTCAATCCGACCGTCAGGAACGTGCGCCGATAAAACTCCTGGGGGTCGCGATACTCTTCGGACCCGCGCCCCTGATAGACCTCCCACAAATCGGCTGCGAACTCCGCGAGCTGGTAACGGCCCGACGCCACGTCGGGATGGGGCGTCACCACTTCTCGCCACGGCTTCAGTCCTGCCAAGGGTGCATCCAACCCGAGGGTTGTCTGGCTCTTGCGCCGCTCATGACGGGCCTGTTCGTCAAACTTCAGGCGGAGCAGCTCGGCGGAATGCTTGCCCAATTCATCGGCTTGTTCCCTCGCGCCGACTGCGTTGAGGAGACGCTGCATCGAATCCAGTGCCCGATAGGCATCATCGGTCGTGAACGTCTTTTGGTGCGCCCATTTGTTTCGGACCTCCAACAATTCGCTGGTCAGGCTGCGTTCAGCCCGGCCAAGCGTCTTGCCGAAGACGTCGTTCCAACACTCCCAGAGCACCTTAAGAACCGACCCCGCATCCCACTCCGGTGCGGCTTCAGTCCCTCCGACCTGCATTCCAGGTCCGGTGATTTGCTTGACGGTCGCCCACCAGTTCTTGCCGTGCGCCGACTTCAGCTCGCGTTCGACAAACTGCGGCAGTCCCGCCTTCAAGGCGTCCAGCGCCTTGCCGATGCGCTCATGGTTGCTTAGGGCCATAAATTATTCTTGGTTGAACTCGCGCTCCCACCGTTGCAACTGCGCCATGATGGCGTCGAACTCCGGTGGCTCGCCGAAGAACATCTGCTGCATCTTCGCGTAATCATTTCGCAACGCCTTCACCCGCTCCTCCGGCGGTGCGATCCGCAGGGTTCCCTTCGTCGCCTCGCCATACTTCGCCCAGGAGGACTTGAAGAACAGGTGCTTGTGCTCGGCGACGCGCGCCAGCAACTCCAGCTTCGCCGTCGCGGTCACCGCCACCCCCTTGCGGACCAGTTCGTGGAAGTCGCAGTAGTGCCGCGAAAAGCGTTCGGGCATCGCCTTGTCCGCCGGACGATGGAACTCCGCGTGCAGGATCGTCGCCTTCTCCCAAAACGTCCGCTCCACCGCCAGGACTTTGACCGCGCAGTTCGGCTCTTTGAATCCCTGCGGAAACGCCTCCGCCACATACGGCGTGGCGGGCTTGGTCTCGCAAGGCCAGTGATCCGCCCGCGCGCCCAGCTCAATCTTCACCGCCCGTCGGATGTATCCCACTGCGTCCGGGGCAAAACTGGAGGGGTAATCGAACAGCAAAGTCTGCTGGTCTGCGTCCTCCTCATCCAGCCGCAGCGACCATCGGTCATCCGTCCGCACCTTGGCTTTGATGGCAGTGTCGAGCGCCGGACGAAGCGCGGTCGCGATCTTCTGCTGGCACGCGGTTCTCAGGGCCTCGATGCGCCGTTGCTTCTCCTTGTTGCTCGCACCCGCTTCGGGCTCGTTCGCTCCGCCGAAACCGAGAAACCCCCGGTCGATGGAGACGTCGATGTCCTCGGAGAAGCGCTCGATGACCTTGAACACCTTCGACAGGGATGTCCCGCCCTTGAAGATCAGGTGCTCGCCGATCTGCGGCAGGCGGAACAGCTCCTGCAACATCCAACAAACCCAGAAATCCTTCTCGACGATGACGGCCTCAATGCCGGTCTGCTGCGACGTCTGTTCGAAGAGTTCAACTCGCTGCTGCTGCGAGAGTTGGAGAACGGTGTCCATGTTCTAGGGTTGAGTGATCTGCTGGATGAGAGGGCGCATCCACGCCGCAAGCTTTGGGGCCAATACCGCCAAATCCTTTTTGGTGTCCGCGTCCAAGTCCTTCCTGAGACGGACCACATGCTTGGCCATGTCCGTGCTGCCATGCAGAAAGCGCAATGCCTGGATCACTAGGCCCGCCCGGCGACCCGTGCCCAGCAGGTTGCGCGGCGCGGCGCGGCGAAAGACCAGCGTCAGCTTCCCAAGCGACACCTTTCGTGGCACGCCGTCCGTGAGGATGATGACCTTGGCCGGAACCTGCTCCGACAACCCCAGCGCGTTCGCGGCGTAGGCCCCCGTGAACTGCCACTGCGCATGGCTGCCCTCCATCAAGGCGCGCACCGTGGCCATGATGTTCGGGCCGGTCTGCCCGGTGATGGGATGGGCGCGCGGCAAGTCGTAAAGCCCACGGCGAATCCGCCGGATCTTGCCTGCCTTTACTAAGCGACTCAAAGCCTGTCGGATGGCATCCGGGTTTCCGAGATCGGCGAAGCTCGCCGACGAAAACACAAAGGCGTCCGGTTTAGACTGCATGAACCGGAGGATTGGATTGTCGATGGTTTGAGTCGTCTTCACCGGATCTGTTGTCACAAAAACTACCTAGTTTTTGTGACTGTGGCAAGCCTCGAAATCGCAGCATTATGGCAGTTATTGGGCCTTCTTCGCCCTTTTCTTTGCCAAAGGAGCGGTGGTTGCGGGGGAATTCATGCTGGAAGGTCGATTGGCGATGACCACATCGAACAACCCGCTGAGTCCTTTCAGGCCGCGCCTCAACTCTGCTTGTTCTTCGGTGCGGGCACCGTCGTCCCAAATCGCTGCAATGACCGAGCGATAAGGAGAGTCCTTGCGGAGATACAAAGTCAGATCAGCGGCAATTTCTTCGGTCAAATCCTTCACGCTTTTTCCCCGATACCAGAACTTAACTTCGATAACGAGTGCCAGCCCCAGGATGCAAAGGTCTGCGCGCGGCTGGTAAGTTCCAGTTGGCGGCAAATACTGTTCTTCCTCTAAGGCTGGAATTAGCGGTTTCAAGACCGCGTAGAGCATGCTTTGAAAGTGGTATTCGTTTTCAATGTGCCATCGGCGTGGCTGTGCGCCTTGCTTGGCTGTTCTGGGCTTGTCTTCCCACGTCCACCGTTGGAACCCCGTCGGCACACGATGCAAAACCGTCGCCACATCCGCTACCGTGAGGGCGGCAATGTCGAAATCCATCGCCCGACTGACGGCCCAATCGATCGCCACCAAACGCAATCCGGCCTCGAAGCCGTCGTTCACGCTTGAAGCTCCATTGATTGCTGCTTTCAGAACCTCGCTGACAGACTTCTCCGATGGAGCGCCCCATCCACGGCGATCCAATGCCGCCGCGAGCCACACAAATCCGCTGCTATCGCCACTGGTGACCGTCGCAATGGACATTCGGCGTCCCAGAATATCCAGCAAGCCTCGTCGCCAGCTTGCGTCCTGAACTAGATTGTCTGCGTCCTTCCACACTGCGGCTGACCAATGCACGAAACGCTGGCGAATCTCGTTGCTCAATGCGTTCTCTGCCCCGGCAACGACCCCGGCAAAACTTATCGCATCAGCCACCACACCGCACGGCTCGCCTCCCGTGGCAAAATTCGGCCTTCCGATGGACCACTCCAATTGAGCGGCGAAATCCGCAGCAAAACGGGTCTTCAACGTCTCGACGCCGCACGCAAATCCCAGCACTGCCACAGTTCTTGAATTCCGCGCCGCGCCCTTTGCTGCTGCTGCACGCATTGCAGCCTCCTCCAGCAGCGCCATCAAATCGTGGTCCCGGATCAACCATCCCAAGAATGCGGCCACGAGCGGATTCTGCTTTGCGTCGGTCGCAGCAGTCTTAAGCAGCACCTGCCGCGCATCCGTGATCACCATGAGGCTCTCAGTGGTCATAGAAACCACCTCAACCGGTTGAGCCGCCCATGGATGGAATCCACACTGAAATGCGACAGGCCGCCAAGTCGTCCGAGGAGGCGGGCGATGAGTTGAGAATAGCCAACTGTCACCGGCATTCCCGCCATATCGAAACTTTTCCAAGAGTGGGAGGCAAATGTATATACTTGCTCCGTCAGATACTTCATGTCGGTGAACGTCGAGCAGCGGTGAAGATGGAGAAGCACCGGGTAAGGCAACCCGTCCGTTGGCTTCTTGACCTCTTTTGCACCAGTCAGCGACAGAATCGCACTGAACCTATTTAACGTGAGATAGGTTCCCCGCATCGGCGCGAATTCGCCTTTCATCACCTCCACGCCCCTTGCGATTCCCGCGCTGAATGATTTCGCTCCCGGATTGTTGCTGTCGAACAAGACGGTGTCGTGTTCCTGCGCCACATCAGGGCTGATTCATCTGCATCTGAATAGTTGTTTGTGAAGAGGGCTCGCTTGTGTTTTGACTGGCTTATTTTTACGGCCCGTGTTCACGATTTGCGGTGCGTAGCACCAA
>Ga0247843_1007953_pt1 | contig 12688 bp, 13 predicted proteins | sample LaCruzMarch2017__FD_192420 | JGI IMG/M metagenome (GOLD analysis project Ga0247843, IMG submission 192420) | Freshwater microbial communities from meromictic Lake La Cruz, Castile-La Mancha, Spain - LaCruzMarch2017_8m | ecosystem: Environmental > Aquatic > Freshwater > Lake | place: Spain...
TTTACACTGATGGTTCTGACGGTTCGCCGCTGCGATTACCGTAGTGAGTAGGGCCATTCTTTTTTAGCTTTGTGCTGTGACAACTTGGGCAAAATAGGTACATAATCTTTGAGTTTAGTCACTCCAAAGTTAGGCATTTGCCCCCGTTGTCTATTTTTTTGTTATAGCATTACTTTGCGCGCACTGCCTTCTCTTTTACCTATCTCAGCATCTTCCTGACTTCATAAAACATCCGTTCCGCAATACTCAAATCTTCGGTTACGATTTCGGCAGTAGCATTTAGACCATTTTTGAAAGGAAGGGTTTTTCGTGACGAAGTTTGTAGCCCTTTGGGTAAACCAACCACTGCCCGAAACGTACTGTCAGAAGAAGGAACGGCAGCAATGTTTTGAATATTCCCTTCCACTATCCCAAATTGTTCAAATGGATAACTTTGAAATTTAACCAAAACCCGTTGCCCCTCTTTTACCTTTCCCGAATTTCTCTGAGGAATACGCGCCTCGCCAAAAAAGCTTTTTTGAGAACTTCCAACGTAAAACAGGATCTCATCGTTTTTGATAGATTGGCCTTCCTGCCAAAGCGACGCAAAAAACACCTGGCCGTCTTTGGGTGAAACAAGTACAAAACGGGTTTTCCAAGTTCCCACCGCAGCCCGTAACGTACTGAGTGCCTGCGCACACTTTGCTTTTTGGTCGTTGGCCTGTTTGTCCAGTTCCGCCAACTCTTTTTGTTTTTGGGTCTGAGCAGCGGCGTTATTGGTTAAGGTCATGTCCAACTGTTTCAATGGCAATTGTTTAGCCAAATAATTACGTTCTTCCCGATTGTATTCCACGGGTGCAATGACTTTTTCCTGAAAGAGTTTTTGGTGCATCTCAAACTCTTTCTCTATTAATTTGAATTCCTTTTTTTGAATGTCAAGTTGGTCCAATAACTGTTCATTGTTCTTCTTTAGGTTGGCCAATTCGTCGTTCAGAAAATTTCTCTTTTTGTCCAAATAACCATTGGCAAACAGCGTCGCCGTTTCAGTAAATGGCTGCATAAAAGTTTGATAATCGGCTTGTAATTCGCCCAGTTTTTGAAAATCGCCCGCTTTAAAAGAGGAAATTACCTCAAAACGGCCTATTTTCACCCAACTTGCCAGTTTCTCCAACGCTTGCCCAAGCCTCAAAACTTCTTGGTGCGAAGCGGTGCTTTCCAAATAAGCCAAAGTTTGCCCCTGCTGTACCTGCTGATTTTCCTTGACCCACAATTTCACCAACCGCCCGGTGGATTTAGCTACGACGGGCTTGGGAGCATCGTCAGAAGTGAGACAAAAGGAGACAGTTACGATTTCGGGGTACTTGATGACCCAGGCCAACGCCATCATCCCCAACAAAATAAGCAGGAAAAGTGTATTGCCCCAACGCAACGCCCAAGGAGGAGTATGACTGAGCACTTCCTGCAACTCCTCGTTGCGCAATTCCTCAAAAGATCCCTCCAGCCCCCCTACCCCCAATGGGGGAGTACTTATTTGGTTATTATGTAAGCTCATTGTGGTTAAATTTAAGTCTAATGCGGGATGAGGTTACCCGCACGGTTTAGGGGCTCACAACTCCAACTGATTTTTCACCAATTGATAATAATCGCCTTGCTGCGATGTCAATTCGGCATGGGTGCCTATTTCAGTAATCATGCCTTTGTCCAATACCACAATCTGATCGGCATTTTTGACCGTGCTCAGTCGGTGCGCTACTACGATGATTGTTCGGTTTTTGAAAAATTCATTCAGGTTTTCTACAATCACGGCTTCGTTGTGGGCATCCAATGCATTCGTCGCTTCATCAAAGAAAATATATTGCGGATCTTTGTAAACGGCTCGGGCAATGAGCAACCGTTGTTTTTGTCCTTGGCTCACGCCCGTTCCTTCGGCTCCGATTTTGGTGTGAAACCCCAAGGGCAAAGATTCTATAAACTCCAAAATATTAGCCACTTGGGCGGCATGGTACAGTTTTTGGCGGTCAATGATTTCTACGCCTACGGCAATGTTACGGGCGATGGTGTCTGAAAAAATAAATCCATCCTGCATCACTACACCGCATTGTTTGCGCCAGTGTTTATGTGAAATAGAAGACAAATTTATACCACCTACAAATATTCCCCCGTTGGGGGTTAGGGGGCTTTTTTGTGGGTCATAAAATCGTAGCAATAATTTTAACAGGGTCGTTTTGCCACTGCCGCTCATTCCTACAATGGCGGTGGTTTTCCCCTCAGGAATGGTCAGGTTGATGTCGCGCAGTACGGGTTCATTTCCTGCTCCCCGGTAGGTAAATGACACATTGCGGAAGAACAGCCCCCTGGCCCCGCGCGGCGTACCGTCCAATGGGGGAACAGTTATTCCCCCATTGGGGGTTAGGGGGCTGCTTTCATCTTCCAATTCATAGATTTCGTTCAACCGCTCCAAACTGATTTTGGCATCCTGTCCCGATTGAACCAATCCAATAAGTTGTTGAAGGGGTGCATTGACTTGACCAATAATATACTGCACGGCCAACATTCCCCCCAACGTAAGCTGGCCATTAATAACCGCTTGTGCCGACAAAAACGTGATAAAAATGCTTTTTCCTTCGTTGATAAGCAATGCCCCCGCCTACTGCCACTGCGACACCGCCAAGCCTTTCATACCAAGCTTGAACGATTGGGTTTGCAATTGTTCCCATTGCCAACGCATGGGTGTCTCCGCACCTGCCAAACGGATTTCGTGCATTCCTTGAATAAGTTGAACCAAGGTGCTGTTGCTCTTAGCCGATACCCCAAAACGTTGATAATCCAATTTTCGACGGAATTTCAAAAACAGCATCACCCAACCCGCATACAACAAAGCAGAAAGAATCAAAACCCCAAAAATGGTGAGGTTATAAAACGCCAATACCGACCCAAAAACCACTAAATTGAACAGCGAAAAGAGGGTATTGAGGGTTTGCCCCGTGAGAAACTGCTCAATGCGGTGATGATCACCAATACGCTGCATAATGTCGCCAAACTGCTTGGTATCAAAGAAGGACAGCGGCAAACGGGTGAGTTTGATGAGAAAATCGGAGAGCAGCGACAGGTTGAGCCGCGTACTGAGGTGCATCAGCAGCCACGAACGGATAAACTCCACCGAGGTGCGCCCCACGGTCAAGGCCAACTGCGCCAACAAGACCAACAATATAAAGGAAGGATTGCGGGTTTGAATGCCCACATCCACCACCGACTGCGTCAAAAAAGGTAAAATAAGCTGCAACACACTCGCCACCAACAGCCCTACCCCCAACTGTCCCACTAAGCGGCGATTTTGATACAGATAAGTACCTAAACGACCTGTCCCTAAGCCTTTTTCATCGCCGGTGTGACCCTCCGATTCATGCTCTTTTCCCAATTCAGGCGTTGGTTCCAATAATAAGGCCACTCCCATTTTTTGACCGTTGGAGATGGTAGTAGCCCATTGTTTTTCAAACTCATCACGGGTATAGGTGATAAGCCCACGGGCGGGGTCAGCAACTTGAACCCCACCACCCGGCCTCCTCCGTGCGACGGTCCGACCCAGTAGGAAGGAGGAGAAAATTCCCCTTCCCTCAGAGGGGAAGGGGTTAGGGGATGGGGTTATTACTACAAAATGATTTTGAGACCAGTGTACAATGCAGGGAAAAGGGGCTTCTTGGAGGAGTTTATCTAACGGGACTTTGACCGCAATGGTACGAAAACCAATACTCTCAGCCGCCTCCGAAATCCCCAACAGATTGACTCCATCTTTGCCAATTTGGGTACGTTCCCGCAACTCCTGCGCCGAGTAGTTCTGCCCATAGTACTTAGCCACCATGCGTAGGCAGGTGGGCCCGCAATCCATGGCATCGTGTTGGCGGTAGAGGGGGAACTTTTTGAGCATTCTTGATAAAAGGTTATTTTTGCCAAATGAATAAACCTACCTACCAATTAACAGAGTCTTCTGATGGGTATTGGTACGAATTTGACAGTATCAATAACAATAAAGTCATTCGCAAAGCCATCGGATTCTATGAGTCAATATACGATTCAAATGCGGTTGAATTAGTATTCGGCGATTTGATAGATGGAAAGTTAGACGTAGTAGTGGTAAGCGATAATAAAGATTTTCGTATCATTATCAACACGGTTATTGTTACGGTTTATCGTTTTCTGGAACTTTATCCCGAAAAAAGTATTTTCTTTATGGGAAGTACTAACACAAGAACCCGAATATATCGCGCTATCATCGCTAAACTTTATGATGAAACAGATATCGATTTTGAAATCTATGGTTTAACTTTTGAAAATGAACTTGAAAGGTTTGTTCCGAATAAAAATTATTTTTCATTTCAAATTTCCAAAAAACATGAAAAAGAATCTTAAATCCCTATACCAGTCTGCTGTCATCATTACTGATTCTTCATTAAATGGAAAAATCAATCGAATTGAACTTACTCCCGAACACCAAGCTATGCATGACAAATTGGCCGAAGCATACCAACGAGTGAAAGCAAAAAAACAATAACCTCCTCTTTACCGATTTGGGTACGTTCCCGCAACTCCTGCGCCGAGTAACTCTGCCCGTAGTACTTGGCCACCATCCGTAGGCAAGTAGAGCCGAACCGGGCAGGCGTTCCTGTCCATGGCGTCATGTTGCTTATAAAAAGGAAAGGATTTCATAAGCCTTTTATAATTTGGCTACCATGTGTAGGCAGGTGGGGCCGCACTGGGCAGGCGTTCCTGCGGTCCGACGTATCGGCCATGGCATCGTGTTGCGGTTCGACGATTCGACGGTAGAGGGGGAACTTCATTTAAATTGCCAGAGTCTATTGTCAGAAAGAAAATGTTATCAGGTATATGCTAAGTGAATAGGTAACTCACTTAAATTCTCTTTATATTACACCACTCAAGTAATATCTAAAATTTTCAATGAATCGAAATTTCCTTAGTAAAAGGCTGATTTTCAGAAGTAATTCCATTGATTGTAACATAATATTTTAGTCCTTTTGGCAAAACAAAGCGTACAGTAATTTCACCCTGTGTTGATAAGTCGGTAGAGGGTTGCCAGAAAAATAATTTACCTTCGTTGATAGACGCAATGGACGTACCATTGTTGACAGCAGCACGTTTGGTAACTACGTTGATGGCACCGTTTTTTCCCCTTGAACCCAAAAGCGAATTGGCACTCTTGATGACTTCAATCTTCAACACCTCGCTTATTGGAATAGAATTCAAACTTTGCAAAGTGCCAAACGGGATTCCGTCCAAGAGAAAGAGAGGTTCGTCTTCTTCTGCCCCCGTAGGGCGCAAGCTATAACCTCCCCCACGTATTCGGATGCCTTTTCTACTGAACCCCGCTTGATCGGTGGTCTCAATAATATCCAAGCCTGGTACTTTGTGTTGCAAGGCCGTAATCACATTTCCTGAAATAATATCCTTTAGGTCGTTGCTATCTACTACATAATCTACTTTGCCCAACAATGTTTGCGTGGCTCGTTTGTTTCGTTTTACCTTGATTTTGACTTCCTCTAAAGTAATGGCTTTGGGGTCGCGTTTGACTTGGGCAGTATCCGTAAGTGAAGGCTTGGCAAGCAGTGTATCAGCCTGATTTATTGCTGGTTGTGTATCTTCTATTACCGCCACCGATAGCCGTCCGCGCAAGGGCTCGCCATCGGGCCTTTTTACTTGAATACGAAACACCACTGTGTCGCCTTCAAAGGTGTGTTTTATCGAAACCAAAGGGGCAGGTTCGGGTTCTAAGGCACTCTTGCTTTGGGTTTCGGGAGTATTTTTGGGTAAAAATAGTTTCCAATTATTGTTTTCCACCAAGGGTTCGGGTTCATAGTCCAAGGGCAACATATCCGCTATTCTTCGTTCGGCTACATCGCCTGCCCATTCGCAACTATTGGTGTCAAACAACAACCCTGTGGTAGTTACTTCGGTTTTGCCGCCTTTGACTCGAAGCCACGAAACAGGAAAAGGTGCATCTTGATAAGAACCAATCCGATTGATAGTATTGGTATTCAGGATTTCGAGTTCATTGGGTGCTATGATTTCTTTGGAGGAAGGAAAACGTCCCATTTTTATGGCTATAGTGTCATTAAAAGGGAACAATCTTTTCCCTAACTGCGGACTCAGGTGCGAGAAACTCGTTTTTTCGTTGTATTTAGGGTTTACTTCATAGACCACAAATCCCTCTTGTTTTAAGCGTTTTTGGGCTATTGCCTTAAAAAAATGCCGTTCCGAGCCTTCATAGGCTTTTTGCCGATTTTCTTCCAGTTTCTTTTTTTGTTCTTCGTCCGTTGGTTTGAATTTTTCAAATCGCGCCAATCCAGAAAAACTGCTGCGAGTAGAAGAAAACGAGAATCGTTGCAGTTCAAAAAAGATTTTATACCCTAATGGTTTGTTTTCAATTTCAATTATTTTTTGGGCAGAGGCCGAAAATCCTGATATATCCCCCTCAAAATCAATGACCCAAGGATTGAGAATTTTAGTAGCTCGTGCATTTTGATTTGTACCTACAAAAGCACTTTCAAATTTTTTGTACTGCTTGAGCCATGTTTGGTCGCGTTTTCCTTTTACAGACACCTCCGTAATGGTTTGTAGAGAAGAAACGAGTGCGATGTTAATCATCAGCGTATCTTGGTGTATATCAAGTATTTTTTGCCGAAAAGTGGTGTATCCCAACGAAGACACCACGAGTTCTACACTGCCTCCCCGATGATGATTAAAGACGTTTCTGAGTTGATATTTGCCCGTTGAATCCGTCTCGGTCGCATTTGAGGTATTATTGATATAAACAGCCGCAAATTGGATGGGCTCATTTGTTTCGGAATCGGTCACGTTACCCATAAGGACTCGTTGTTGCCCAATAACTTTGAAAGCAACAACGAGTAGACAAGTGATTAATAAGCTAAGCTTGTGCAACTTCATTTTATTCATCAGGGCCTTTAGTACAATTTGAGCATGGACCTGTTGCCATACATTGTTCCCATATATTCGAATTATAAAGTGCATATGCACAAAGTGACTCGCAGTAGGCATACAGTTGTGGTGGACAAACCTCCCCTCCCTGTATTTGTTTCATTTGACTGCGCGACAACACATTCTCAGAAAATTGCATCAATAACTTTTTCATGTTTTTAATTTTTTTGAATTAAACAATTTATTTGATTTTACTTGGCCAAGTCGTAGGTTGTTAGGACACTATTTAGAAAATAATTTATGTGTGTTTAATAAGTGGGGATTATAACACCGTTTCTATTTTTGTTTTAATCGATTAGGTTGTTTCAGTGGTGAGATTTCCTTTTAATCCTAATCCACATACTAAAAAAGTAGATTGATGAATTAGGGGGGAGAAAACAGCATGAATTATTTGATAGATTTTGTTTTCTTTTCGAGATAAAATATAAATTCTTTCCAAGAGTCTAAAGAAGCTATTCGTGGAGCATTTAGGCTTATTATATGCCTTTTCGTAGGATCTATGAGAATATATCTTGGAAAGCTTTGTATTTGATATTTAGACAAAAGAAGAGATAAGCTATCTAATAGTAAATATTCATCCTCTTCCCATTTATATTTTTCCAAAGCTCTTTCCCAATTTTTAGATGAGTGATCTACGGAAATACTAATTATTTTTATATTTTTTCTTTTATGGAAGTTTTTAGTTGGAGCAGAATTTAATCTATCCTTAATACATGGTTGACACCAACTTGCCCAAAAATCAAGTACGCAGTATTGATACCTATTATTGTCTGCTATAATTTTCCCTAAAGTAGTTCTATTTATTCTTTTTGACAGTAGTTCTGTTAATTGTACGTCAATCGGAATACTTATTTCAATCCCATGTATTTTGGAATATATCTCTTGCATACGTTCTCTAAATTCATAACTTTTAAAAAACGCTATTTGAGCTATAAAGGCTATCAAAGTGAGACGGGTTATCAATGGCAAGATAGGTACTACAATAATTAAAAAACCAGTAACACATCAAAGATTCGACACAGGTAGAACTGTAGTTAGATTTTATAAAATCTAATCCCTGAGTTAACTTATCATCTTTATTTTCTATGTGATTGAACTTCCATTTGAGGTAGTTTGCTGCGAACTCTTGAAAAAACAATGATTTTATATCTATTTCTGATGTTGCCTTTAAGAGAACTAATTGTTCAATTTCTACTACATCTTCTTCTGTTAGAATATCTGTTTTTGGGGCTTTTTTACTTAAAATAACACTTAATAATTGTGCATAGTAGGAATAAGCTATTTCTCTTTTAGAAAACAAATAAAATTCTCCAGAGGTTAGGCTTATACTGTGTAAACTGTCTAAGACAGCTATTTTATTTTGTCTTAGAGTTTGAACTTCTTCTTTAAATTCCCTCCAATTGTTCTCGTGTTTTGATGTAGGTCGAATGAATCTTAAATTTTTTTGTTTAAGTAAATAATGGAATAGATAATTCCCGCTGTATTTACCAGAAACTTCATAAATATGACTTCCATCTGTAATTAATGATATAGTATCACCTGGTGATATAAAAACACGGCTATTACTTATTTGAGCAGGAAAAGAACGAGACAAGGGTATCCTAAAAGTAAAGCTACTATCATCAAGGTTAATTTTTATTTTATCAAAAATAATATCATCTTGCAAAAGTAAATCAAACCTCCTTAAGGTCTGTTCTTTCCAAATAGTATCTGTACACTTCCCAGAAATAAACGCAAAGACTAAGCTATCATTCTGTGCAAATGCGCAGTTAAAGCAAAGTAATACTATAAAAAAGGATTTTATCATATTTGAGAATAGATTAAAAGTTGTACAAAATTTTGTTCCCCACATTATTTTCCTTGCAAGGAACAAAATTTATAAAAATACATAAAAAAAGGAATGCCTTTATGATTTATCCATAGCAGTCCGTACAATCCCACTCTAATTCACAACCACTTCTACACCAGGCATCAGAATCCTGTTGAGTTGAACACACAGTAGCACGATGAATCGTACATTTTAACTCATTACCTTTAAAACAACGAGCCGAGTAAGAAAACCAATGCTCTCTGCCGCCTCCGAAATCCCCAAAAGATTGACCCCATCTTTGCCGATTTGGGTACGTTCCCGCAACTCCTGCGCCGAGTAGTTCTGCCCGTAGTACTTGGCCACCATGCGTAAGCAGGTAAGACCGCACCGGGCAGGCGTTCCTGTCCATGGCGTCGTGTTGACGGTAGAGAGGGAACTTTTTAGGCATTCTTAATAAAGGTTATTTTTGCCAAATGAATAAACCTACCTACCAATTAACAGAATATCATGGTGAGTAATGAGCCAAAGCATACCAACAAATGAAAACAAAAAATACGCCCGCCCCTTTTTGTCGATTTGGATACATTCCTGCACTGAGTAGCTCTGCCCGGGTTCTCCTGATTAAGGCTTACTACCAAAAATTTCAACTAATTTTTTGTCCAAATTTTCTCCCCGTATATTTTTCGCAAGGACTTTACCGTCAGGCCCAATCAGGAAGTTTTGAGGAACAACCTGAATGGCGTATTGTTTTACTATGTCGGCGTTCCATTGTTTTAACTCCGATACATGAGTCCAGTCAAGGTGGTCTTTGTGGATGGCTTTTAGCCAAGCTTCTTTCCCGTTAGGTCTATCTAACGAAACACCTAAAATGGTAAAATTTTTATCTTTGTATTGATGAAAGTTCTTGACAATGTTCGGATTTTCGGCCCGGCAGGGTGCACACCAACTCGCCCAAAAATCGACCAACACGTATTTCCCACGAAAGCTGCTTAGAGTCACGGCTTTCCCTGAAGTGTCAGGTTGGGTAAAATCAGGTGCCAATGAACCCACCGATGTGGCTTGAATTAGAGCTAACTTTTTTGCATACGCTTTGCCTAATTTACCGGTTTTAATGGCCTCTGACAGTGAATTGAACATCGGTTCCAATTCAGAAAAATCGGAAGCATACCAATCCGTGTATTGGTCCAATATATACAGACTCAGCATAGAAGTTGTATTCTCTCGAATAAACTGTGCTTTAATGTTTTTCTCCTTAGCATAAACGACATCTTTCTGCTTCTCGAAAGTCTCGACAAACTCTTTCACCTTTTTCTGTTCGGGCGTAGCTGCCTGATATTCCTTTTCTAACAGAGCCAACTGGTCAACTGTGGGCTTAAGAATCATTTTAAGCTTTTGGTTATCAATATTCATGGGCGAGACCACCACCGCATTTTCAATAGAATCGGGACTCGTTACAGAAATAGTGCCGGGTTCTAAATAGAAACGGATAGTTCTTTCACCAACAGACAGCCACGCATAGTGTGGCTGATTAATAGTTCCTGTAACAATAAATCTCCCATTATGAACTTGGGCGGAATCTGTGTGTCCTTTATTTTCAAAAAAATGGCTCACATAAGCTTTGTCGGTAGGGTCAACATACCCTAATTTCCCTTCAACTTTATAGTTGCTCTGCGCCCAAAGAAATGTTGGAATGAGGAGAAGGGGGATTAGTAAAAAAGGCTTCATGGGAAGTTGTTTGTCTCTAAAAACTTTTAATTAAAACAGTTTTCAGTGCAATATTTTCTCTATCTCCTTTAGTTGTTGTTCTCCACATCCACGAGAAAGAATTTTACCCGATTTATCTAATAAAATGAATGTAGGAAAACACTCGACATTCAGCTTCTCTACTAATTTTTCAGGGTTCTTTTCACCGCTTTTTTCAAATTTATGCACCCAATTCATCTCTTTTTCTTCAATGAATTTCTTGACCTTCTCTATATCCTTATCATGCGCTATGCTGACTAATTCAATTTGGTTTTTATATTTTTGGTAAAATTCTTTGAGTTTAGGAAGGCCAGCGACACAGGGTCCACACCATGTCCCCCAAAAATCTAAAAGTAAGTATTTATCCCGATAACTTTTAGGTTCAAACAGTTTCTTTCTAATGGTTTCAAATGAGGTTAGTAGGGTTTGGTCTCCTGTTCTGAATCCAATTTCCATTTCGGAATCTGATGGCTTCCAAACTTTCAATTTGAGCGTATCACCAAACTCAGATATAGACAGTATTTTTACTCTTGTATTTTCTTCAAGTACGAAAGAGTCCCCAATTTTGGGTAAAGGATTAATATCTAAATAATGAGTATCAGAAGAATCGCTAAAAGTAATGAAAGCAGTACTATAATCACCACCTTTGTAAAAAGTATAAGGGAGCTTAACAGTATAGATTTTATTAAAAATATTTACTTTATTAGTCATTATTTCCGCCATTGAAACATAGATGGACATGACTTTTTGAAGTGTATCTTTAATATTATAAGATGCATCAAATGGACGAATTTTAATCAGTGATTTTCTTTTATGAATTTTATTTTGATAGAAGTAATCGTAAGCGACTTCAACAGGACGAATACTATCTAAAGGAGTGCTCCTAAATACCTTTTTAATTTCAAATCTTTGAATACTATCGTCAGAGAAATCATCATTTTTGTTCAAATCACATATAATTATTTTCTGATTTCCACGTATCCCAACGAATATATTTGTTTCCTGATTGATAAAATTTTTAGTTAGTTTTTTTTCATCAATCTTAAAATTTTTAACAGCATTATTAAAAGTTGATGAATCCATTTCATCCATCATAAATCTTTGATAAATACTTTGCTTCACCTGCATATCAACGACAAAGAACCTAAAAATATTAAACTCAGGAGGCAGCCCTTTAAATCTGTCTTTAGTGGCTTCATCACTCAGCAGCCGGACGGGTGATATCAACTTCGAATCATTTTTTTTGACTTCTGATTTGGTTAACAAAACAACCAAAGTATCATTTTGCTGAGCATCCACTTTGAAGGCAGCCAAACAAATATAAAATAAGAGCAATAAGTGTTTTTTCATAGTTTTATTTTTAAAAACTGGTTTCCCGAATTTATTTTGGAAAACCAGTTATATTTCTGTCTAACAACTGTGATGCTCGCCTGTTATTATACCGCAATTGCATCCAGCATCATCTTGCGCAATGCAAGTGATACCCTCATCACAATCACAGGTGACTGAAGGCTTGCCCGTACAATCAGCTGTACATGAATCGCCTTCACCACCATAGCTTCCTTTTATTTGCCGCATTTGTATCTTAGTCATTTCATTTTCTGCGAAATGGATAAGAATTTCGTTCAACTTTTTCATTGTATGTTACATTAAATTAATTTCATAATGAAAAAAAACATTTTGCTTCTATGTCGCAGGACTACAATAATATGTTTCTGTGACTGAGGAACATCCACCCCCATCCCAATTGAAAGTTATACATCCATTTCCATTGCATGTTACATTGTCGTACGGTTTAGGGCAACGCTTTGTACAGGTTGAAGCTTCTTCGCCATATCCGCCCTTTACACTTTTCATCTGACTACGCGACAATACATTGTCCGAAAAACGCATTAATAATTTTTTCATTTTGATTTGTCGTACGGAAACGCCGCACCGTTTTAAAGTTAGAAAATATATTTGGTTCACTTTGCAAAGTCAGTTAGAGAAATTTCACTTGGTTTTCTCCAGGTGGTATGAGAGGGTGCTGTTGCGGTACAACAAAGCCGCTCTACTTTATTTTTTAGAGCCATTTTGGGTTCATTCAATAGATCACATATTAGCCCCATGCCATGAAACTGAACCCTTGCCGTATTACCAAAATGGTCT
>Ga0247843_1007955_pt1 | contig 12684 bp, 11 predicted proteins | sample LaCruzMarch2017__FD_192420 | JGI IMG/M metagenome (GOLD analysis project Ga0247843, IMG submission 192420) | Freshwater microbial communities from meromictic Lake La Cruz, Castile-La Mancha, Spain - LaCruzMarch2017_8m | ecosystem: Environmental > Aquatic > Freshwater > Lake | place: Spain...
TCGGATGACCCCGAAATATTGCAAAGCGCGCAAAGTGCTGGGCTTGAGCAGGTGATCAACAGACCCAAAGCCTTGTCAGGAGATGATGTGCCCATGATGCAGGTTATTCATCATGCACTGGCGCATGTGCCGCATCCCCTGCCCGAATTCCTAGTATTGTTGCAACCCACCTCACCGTTTCGTTCTGCAAAAGACGTAGTGGATAGTTACGCATTACTAAGCCCTCAGGTACAGGCTGTGGTATCTGTAAGATCCGCAAAAGACCTGCCCGGGTATAATACGTTTGCCCTAAACCCTGAAGGGCATCTTAAGGTGGAACCCCTACTGGCATTGCAGCGTCAAGATATGTTAGACGCATATACACTCAATGGTGCAATCTATTGGATGCGTATTGCAGACGTAATGCAACTGAAAAGTATATTAGAATTGCACACCATACAACCCTACTGTATGCCGGTCATTCGTAGCTTAGATATAGACACAGAAGAGGACTGGCAATTGGCTGAAATCTTTGCGCATTCTGGATATTTGCCAAAATCGTAGTTTTGCACTTTGAACTGCAATTACATGAAAAGAATTACGCTTTATTTTTGCACATTACTGTTACCCTGTATGCTAGCAGCACAGGATGTATCAACAGATTTCGTGAAACCAGATTTGGGTGATTTACCCAAAGACACTGTCGCCTGGAAACACTCCCTACAGGCCGGTTTGAATCTAAACCAGGCGAGCTTCTCTAACAATTGGAAAGCAGGGGGTACCAACTCACTTGCCATGGGAGGTATCTTTAATGATAAAATTATTTATACCGACAGAAAAATTGAATTTACTTCTGATGTGCAGTTAGCCTATGCTTCTGTGCAAAATCAGGGGCAAGAAGTGCGTAAAACCAATGACCGAATATTTTCAGATCAGAAAATCGGATATCGCCTTATGCCCAAGTGGTATGCCTTCGGATCCTTGAACTTTCAATCTCAGTTTGATGCCGGTTTTGAATATGCTAAAGATAGTGCCGGTATCGAGAGAGGTAGATTAATCAGTAAGTTTATGGCGCCCGCATTCTTTACCCAATCCATTGGGGTTGAGTATAAACCCGCACCATGGATATCTGCACGCGCAGGTTTGGGAACCCTGAGACAGACCTTTGTAACTGACACAACACTGTATAGAAATGTGGCGCCCAATTACGGTGTTGAAATCGGCAAAAGAACTCGTTTTGAAATCGCCATGCTTTTTGTGGTGGATGTAGATAAAGAGATCGCCAAAAATCTATTCTTGAGAACGCGTTTCAGCGCCTTTTACAACTATGAAACCCTAAACACAATGGACTATCGCTGGGATATGGTGCTAACTGCAAAAGTCAATAAACTGGTGAATGTAAATCTCAGCACTACTGTCATGTATGATAAAGACATGGATGCCAGTGTTCAGTATGCCCAGGCTCTAGGTTTGGGGATATTGTTTTCCAAATCGAATTAAGCACCTACGAGCTGCACAAAAGCCATGCGGATGCCTTCGGGTATCCGCATTTTTGTTTGTATAAACAGAATAAGCATTTTGAATATAGCCGAATAACATCTGGGCGTGCCCCCGAATCGGCATATGCCTCTCGGGGTCGGGTCTTCCGCTTCAAGTCCTCACCCAACCACTGCGCTTTTGGGTTCCGGGCTTTCTCGCTACACCCCCTCACGCATTCTGTGCAGCCTTGCCTGCACTTTCATTGCACAGGGCACTCTATAACCCAATCCCCAAAACCTACATATCCAAAAAATAGAAATGCCCGAAATAATTTAATAGTGGAATCTGTACCAATATAGCTGATTTTAATACGGTTAATTTGTTTTGAATGCAAATTTTAATTCTTTAGTACTTGAATTATTTAGCCCGTAAAAAAAACAATTATATGGAAATGAAGAAAATTATATGCCCCTACTTGTTCTCTCTTTTTGTGATTTTTGAGGCAATTGTTCTAAACGGATATGCACAAAATGGATGTCCTATAGCGATTTAACCAAACCCAGTTACGATTTGCCGTGGTGATAAGGTACAATTACAAGCGAATCACTTAGGTACACTATGTCAACTTTCTGATTTGCCACAAAACTTACAACAAGGCTTGGTTGCTTGGTATCCGTTCTGTGGCAATGCAAATGACATAAGTGGCAATGGATATCATGGCACGGCGATAGGTGCTACCCTCACAACAGATCGCTTTGGCGCACCTAATAATGCATATCATTTTAATGGGAGCAGTTATATTTCTGTCCCCAATTATCCTGGCCTTAATGTAGATTCCATAACGATTGTAGCCTTTATTAAGCCGGATGTTGGCAGTTCAAAAGGAATAATAGTAGCTAAGTCGGACATGAGTAATGCAACGAAGTTTTCGTATCATCTAACATATGAAGCAACCTATGTTGGTCAAACAGGATTTATGTGCTCTTGGGGCGATGGTAATTGTGCTGCAATCAGTGTTGTATCAGGTCAGCATTTATTTGCAGCAACCGGATTGTTTTCAGGGCAAACCTGGGATCTTGCGGCTATGACCGTAGACGCTACCGGGTTTTGTAATATGTATAAAGATAATCAAATGGTGAGTCAGGGTGGGGGAATTATCCCTATGGGGAAATGCAATTTGGCACAAAGCACACTTAGAATAGGTGGCCCATGGTGGGTAAATGACCCCTACTACTTTAGAGGCGATATTGATGATGTAATGATATTCAATAGACCACTTTCGCAGTCTGAAATTCAACAGTTACATCAATTAACGCCATCTGGAACTGTAGTAGGAAATTACCTTTGGTCAAATGGACAGACAACATCTAGTATTCAAGTTTCACCAGCAATAACCACTACTTACACGCTTCTTTTTGCAGGCACAAATGCTTCTTGCTCTACTCAGGCAGTGGTTCAGGTACTCAACGCCTCACTTCCTATTACTGGCAATACAAATGTACAGGCAGGTCAAATCGAAGTATATTCTGCACCTTATTATCCTGGAGTTTTATACAATTGGAATACAAGTAACGGCGCATTACTATCCGGTCAAGGCTCCAATTCAATTCAAGTACAATGGAATAGTTTTTCCCCAACATGAGCAGTTGGTTTAACCGTGTGCAATATTCCACAATCAGTACAAGTCAATATCGCAGGAACTCAACCACCCCCTCCACCACCCCCTAACACCTTATGCAATATAAGTCAACTACCGCAGAATTTGCAGCAAGGTCTAATGGCGTTTTACCCCTTCTGTGGAAATGCAAATGATGAAAGTGGTAATGGAAATCATGGTAATGTAAATGGAGCAATATTATCAACCGATCGATATGGCAATAGTCAAAATGGGTATTTCTTTGATGGCGTCACCAATTATATTGAGGTTCCTAATTCTAATACCATCAACATGGACTCAATAACCATTATTGCTTTTGTTAAACCTACCATCAATTCTGTTAAAGGAATCATCGTTGCAAAATCTGATATGAATTCTGCTAACTATTTTTCGTACCATCTAACGCATGAAGCTACTTACAATACCTCATCTGGATTGATGGGCTCATGGGGTCTGGGTGCTTGCTCTGTTAATAGTATCAGCAATAGTGCCTATTCCTTTGGGCCGCAGGGAATGATAACTGGTCAAGTATGGGATATGGTTGCGATGACAGTTGATGCCAATGGCATAGGTAATATGTACGTCAATGGTCAATTGGTGAATCAAGCACAAACTAATCAGAGTATGGTTTCTTGCAATGACCCCGTTAGCACTTTGAGAATCGGAGGACCCTAGTGGGTAGGAGACCCCTATTTCTTCAACGGTGATATTGATGATATATTTATTTATAATCGCGTGTTGTCTGCTACAGAAATACAGCAATTCACTCAAGTGCTTACTCACAATAATGCATTCTCCGATGTTGATAATCAATTGCAAATTGCACCCAACCCCGCATATGAAGGATTTGAAATATCCATTTCGGGATTAGATAGGCCAGCAAGAATAGAGATTTATACAGTAGAAGGAAAAAAAGTATATGAGAATGAAATTGAAACGCATTTGCTCATTTCAAATGAAGGACATCAAATTATGCCCAAAGGAATGTATATTGTCAAGGTATTTCAAGCAATTGACAGGCTATCATGGACCGAAAAGCTTATTATTAACTAAACCCCATAAGTATATCGTGTATAGTATTGTAGATTGAATGCTAAGGGGTAAATTTTCTTAACTTTATCCCCGCATTATCTCTGCGTCTATGTCAAATTCATTTACTTCAAGCCGTTTTGCTAGCTATATGCCACATATCATTGTGTGGTTATTAGCCTTATCTCTCATATTTGTGTACTTCTCTCCGGTTTTTTCCGGAAAAAAACTGGTACAATCGGATCTGGTGCAGGTTTCCGGTATGGGTCAGGAAGTGTTTGATTACAAAGAGAAAACAGGTGAAACCTCTTTATGGACAAACTCTATGTTTGGCGGTATGCCTGTGTATCATATTAGCGGTATCGAGAGTTCTTTTAACCTCTTTTCAATGATAGCAAAGGCCATATCTTTTGGTTTGCCTCAACCCCTACCTCTCGTTATTCTATATTTTCTGGGTGCTTACATTCTATTGATCAGTTTTGGCACTGGGCCTTGGATCGCAGGTATTGGTGCCATAGGATTCGCCTTTTCCTCCTACAATTTTATTATTCTCGAGGCCGGGCATTATAATAAATCTTTAGCCATTGCCTTTATGGGTCCGGTACTTGCCGGAATGCGATATACCTATCGAAAAGACCTCGTGATTGGCGGCATACTTACTGCTTTCTTTGTAGCCTTGCAAGTTTGGGGCGGGCATCCTCAAATTACCTATTATCTGCTGTTTGCTATCTTGGTCTATATCCTTACCGAAGCCTGGTATGCCTATACGCATAAAACCTTGCCCTATTTCTTTAAAGCCTCATTCGTGCTGCTACTTGCTGCCGGTCTGGGTACTGCTACCTATGCCGGACATTTGTATATTAATTATGACTATGCAAAGCATACCATTCGGGGAGAAGCAGAATTGAGCACTTCAGGGAATGAAACCCGAGATGGTTTAGATAAAGACTATGCATTTGCCTGGAGCTATGGCAAAATGGAAACCTTTACCTTATTGATACCCCGATTTATGGGGGGCTCTTCTAGAGAAGACGTAGGTAAAGACAGTAAAACCTATAAGGCTTTGAAGCAAAATGGCTACCCTGATGAACAAGCGAGAAGCCTCCCAACCTATTGGGGTGCTCAACCCTTTACTTCTGGCCCGGTGTATGCCGGTGCCATAATTTTGTTCCTCTTTGTATTGGGATGCTTCCTCACCGATGTGCAAACCCGAACCTGGATACTGGCAGCTACTTTACTTTCCTTTATGTTGGCATGGGGCAAAAATCTGGAATGGTTTTCTGATGCACTCTTTAACACTTTGCCGATGTTCAATAAATTCAGGGCGGTGGCCATGGCATTGGTAGTGGCCTCCATTACAATTCCGCTGATGGCAGGTTTAGGTTTAAAAGCTTGGATGGATGGAAACATTCCATTGGCGCAAAAGAAAAAGGCACTGACGTATACGCTGGCAATCAGCGGCGGACTGAGTTTATTGTTTGCAATTATAGGCGGCATGCTCTTTGATTTTAAAGGTGTATCCGACGAGCGTTTGGGTCAATTGGCAGAGATGCTCATGGACGACCGCCGGCGTATGTTGCAATTAGATGCCTTCCGTTCCTTTGTGTTTATTGCTATGGCAGCAGGTGTTTTATACCTCTTCCTTGTACAAAAGGTAAAGCCACAGATACTGTTATTATTGACTGGCGTTTTGGTAACGGTAGATTTATGGACTATTAATTTACGGTATATCAGTAAAGAGGATTTTGAATCTTCCCGAAAAATGGAGACACCCTTTACGCCTAGCAATGCCGATAGAATGATAATGGAGGATAAGGATCCTAATTTCAGAGTATTGAATACTACATTAGATCCTTTTAACGATGCATCTACTTCTTATTTTCATAAATCAGTAGGGGGATATCATCCTGCGAAACTGCGCAGGTATCAGGATATGATAGAACGTCATATTAGCAAGAATCATTTTAACGTATTGAATATGTTAAATACCAAGTATTTCATCATGTCAGGTCAGGATGAGCAGCCGATGGCAAGGTTGAATCCGGGTGCTATGGGAAATGCCTGGTTTGTATCAGAGGTAAAGTGGGTGTCGAATGCAGATGCAGAAATCGAGGCATTAAATCCACCTTTTGACCCGGCAAAAGTGGCCGTAATAGATGAGCGCTTTAAACCACAAATTCAATTGCCATTGCTACCAGCAGATTCATTAGATCAGATTCGTTTGGTATCGTATAAGCCCAATGAAATTATATATGAGTCTGTCACATCTGCAGATCGATTGGCGGTTTTTTCAGAGATTTATTTTTCGAATGGTTGGAAGGTGTGGATAGATGATACGGCATCCGATCATGTTCGTGCCAATTATATTTTACGGGCAATGCAAATTCCTGAAGGTAAGCATACCATTAAATTTAGATTTGATCCTGATGATTATACCCGCGGAAATACAGTAGGAGATATTGCTTCGGGTATAGTTACTGTGTTGTTAGTGCTTGCATTTGTAATGATGCTGCGAAGAAAAGAGGAAAAATAGAATCATGAAATGGTTTTTTCTTTTTTATGAAAAATATGGACTTTGGACAGCCATTGTTTTAATACTCAAATTTAAGTTTAGGAGATTTGATAATATAATATTGCCGGATGTAAAGCATCCGATTATTCTAAGGCCTGAAACAACAGATTCTGCTGCTTTTATTCATATTTTTCTGTATAACGATTATGCATTAAACTTTAAAAAAAAGCCTCAGTACATTTTGGATGCAGGTGCAAATATTGGTTTAACTTCCATTTTTTGGGCAAATCAATTTCCGGATGCTATTATCATTGCACTCGAACCAGAGGCTGGAAATTTTAATGCACTAAAAAAGAACACACAACGGTATCCCAATATCAGGCCGATGCAATTCGCCTTGTGGAACAAAGATTCTTATATTCGAATCGTGGATAGTGGTCTTGGTGAATGGGCATTTACTGTTGAAGAAACACAGAATAAGGACGATATTCCCGCAATTTCTATTGAGTCATTATGTGCTAAATATGAAATTCAACATTTCGATATGATAAAAATTGATATCGAGGGCAGCGAAAAGGAAGTATTTGAAAGCGCAAATACTGATTGGTATCTCAATACAGATATAGTCATTGTTGAAACGCATGATAGATATAAGAAGGGCACAAGCAAAGCTGTTTTTCAAGCATTTTTAGCATCTAATCATAACTGTATGCCTAAAGGAGATAATTTAATTTTTTACACTGAAAATTCAATTCATGACTAGGGAATCTAACTTAAATCGGCTAGAAAACAGTAAAGAGGATATATGGTCTAGTGAATATCTTGTATATAAGTATTTAAATAAGGAAATACATTCTGCAGCGAGCAAGCATGCTAGAGGTAGGCTATTTGATATAGGATGCGGCAATAAACCGTATTTTAATATTTTTAAATCTTTTATTGAAACCTATAGAGGTTGTGATATTGTGCAATCCAGTAAATCATGTGTTGATTTGATATGCGAGGCCACTCAAATTCCTGAAAGTACTGATACTTATGATACTGTATTTTCTACACAAGTAATTGAGCATGTTGCTGAGCATCAGCTTATGCTCAATGAGGCATTCAGAATACTTAAACCTAATGGGAAAATAATTCTTTCGGGCCCTGCTTATTGGCCTATACACGAGGCGCCTTACGACTTTTTTAGATTTACGAAATTTGGAATGCTGCATATTTTTCAAAAAGCGGGTTTTAATAATATTCAAATTGTTACCTGTGGCAGCAAATGGGCTTTACGAGGTATTGTATTTCTATACTCTATTCCTGGTAGGCCTAGATTTATTAACAGGATATTTAACCCTATTTTTGCCTGGCTTGAAAGTAAATACCCTGATGATAATTACGCAGTAAATTATGTAGTTGTAGCAACTAAACCATAAAATGAAAAAGGTATCAATTCTAATCCCATGTTATAATCATGGAAAATTTATTCGTGAAACCTTAGATAGTTTAAAGCCTATTCCAGATCAACTTTATGAGTTAATAATCATAAATGATGGCTCAACAGACCCGTTTACAATTGATGAATTAAATCAATTGAAGAATGAAGGGTATAGAATAATTGATCAGAAAAACCAAGGACTTTCTCAAACCAGAAATAATCTCATTTCGCTGTCACAATGTGAATATATACTACCATTAGATTCTGATAATAAGATACGTGTAGATTACATTCTTAAATCTATCGAGGTGCTAGATACGCATTCTGATATCTCAGTAGTTTATGGTGACAGAATGTTGTTTGGAGATGAAAATGGACATCAAGTAATAGGGCCTTTTTGCTTGCAAAAATTAATGTTATACAATTATATTGATGCCTGTGCTGTGTTTAGAAAACATGCTTGGGCTGATGTCGGTGGATATGATGCACAAATGAATTTAGGTGTTGAGGATTGGGAGTTTTGGCTCAAGCTTGCATTTAAGGGGCATAGATTTTACTATATTCCTGAAGTACTATTTGATTATAGAGTATTAAGTAATTCTATGGCTAGGACAACCACAGGGTCTAATCTTGGCAAAATCAAATCCTACATGCAAACTAAGCATCCTGAGTATCTCGGATTCACCCTAGTAGAAGATTATTTCACAGATAGGTTCAAAAGAAAGCCCCTGCAATTTCTAGTAAAAATGATACTCAGAGCTTGGTTCCCTGCTACCTATCTACGTTTGCAGGAGAAAGGTAAAATTCAAGATAGCTGATGGCGTTTGATATACCCATACTTCTGATTTTTTTTAATCGTGCGGATACCACACAGCAAGTGTTTGAAGCCATTCGTAAACAGCAGCCTCAAAAGCTCTATCTCGCTGCTGATGGTCCAAGAAGTGAGGCAGAAAAAAATGAAATCAATCGCATAAAGGAAAGTGTACTTACAATTGATTGGCCTTGCCAAGTGCATACCTATTTCAAAGAAGAGAATATTGGGCCCCGTATATTTATCGGCGAAGCCGTGCAGTTTATGTTCCAGCAAGAAGAGCAAGGAATTATTCTGGAGCATGACTGTATGCCCCACCCGGACTTTTTCCCTTACTGTCGCTATATGCTAGACACTTTTCGGCATGACACACGCGTGATGCATATCACCGGCACCTGCTTCCGTGATACCGGAAAGCCTGAGAAAGGGCACTTCTTCTCGCATTACAATCATATTTGGGGATGGGCCACTTGGAAGCGCGCTTGGATGCACTATGATATAGAAATGCAGGCGTATCCAGACAAACGTCAACAAGATTTTCTGGTACCTGTTTTTCCCGATTCTCGCATTCGTTCCTACTGGTATAAAAAGTTAGATGCCGCCTATCATAAAGCGATTGGTTCTTGGGATTATCAATGGTCTTTTGCGTTGTGGAAGCAAGGGGGTCTTAGCGTAGCGCCGGCATCGAATCTCGTATCTAATATTGGCTTTGGTGCAGGTGCCATTCATACCAAAGATCAATCGCACTTTCTTTCCAATCGACCAACCTATCCTTGGAATCCGACAGAGGCATCCCAGCATCCGGTGATAGCTGCCGATAGAAGCGCAGAGGCATTTGACTTTCGCTTCGTTTTCTACCCACCTTTACTTAAACGCATCATCAACCGGATAAAAGCCGGCTTTTAATCAACGCTTATGTGTGGTATTGCCGGATATTTTAACCCTCATGCTTCTGATACACTTACGGATGCTCAAATCCGGCAAGTTACCAATGCATTGCAGCATAGAGGTCCGGATGGGGATGGCCACTTTCAGGATGCATATTGCACCTTGATGCATACCCGACTTTCGGTAATTGCCCCTGGCGCACAAGGCACACAACCTTTTTCGTTAGTTGGCATTCCCGCATATCTCGTATTCAACGGAGAAATTTTAAATTATAAGGAGTTACGAATATCTCTGCAAGCCGAGGGGCTTTCATTTATTACAGATACCGACACCGAGGTACTGTATAAAGGATTGATGCAGATGGGTGCTGACTTTATCCCTAAGCTAAGAGGCTTTTTCGCTTTTGCATTCTACCGCCAAGATGCCGGAGAAATACTGTTGGCAAGAGATCATGCCGGTATGAAGCCTTGTATGTATAGCATACATGACAACATCCTGCGCTTTAGTTCTGAATCTCGGGCAATACATCAAATGGGTCTGAGGGTTGCTGCGGATGTCACTTCTTTGCATGCCTATCTTGAGTTTCATTTTATTCCGCCGGAGCGCAGTGCTTGGCAACATATACAGGCCCTGCCACAGGGCTCATGGCTGCGCTATAGTGCAAAGGGTATGGAGACAGGTAAATGGCTAGCAGATGCGAAGACAGAACAAGTCACAGTGATAGAGGATGGATATGCATATATGCAACAAGCTGTTCGTAGAAATCTCGTGTCTGATATTCCAGTTGGCCTATTTTTAAGTAGTGGCTTAGATTCTTCCTTGCTTGCCTTGTTGGCTTCTCGTGAACATGCAAAAGCATTGCATGCTTTTACGCTGGTGATGGAGAATGCCTATCTGGATGAATCTACTGATGCCCGTGCAATTGCTTTGCAGTTTGGCTTGCAGCATACACAGGTAGCCTTGCTGCCAGACACCGCACTTCAATGGCTAGAGTGTATGCCTGAGCCAGTAGCTGATCCTGCGGGTATTGCTACATTCCGACTGGCACAGGCAGCGAGTGAAGCTGGCGTAAAAGTTATATTAGCTGGCGATGGTGCCGATGAGGTTTTTGGTGGTTATCAAAGATACGCCGCTTGGGGTTTGTTGCAAGCCATTGCTTCTGGTCTGCCTTTTCCGGAGATGCGCATACCGGAGGGTAAGAGCCGTGAATCTGCTTTTGAAAATCTGCAAAGGAAAGTGACTCGCTTCATGGCATTGGCGAGATTGCCGATTTCACAGCGCTATCGCCGGCTCTGTGCTTTTCAGGATTCAAGAACGATACGACAGGTGCTGTCTCCGGATTGCGAGCCCTATATGCCAGTGTATGATTTTCAGGGGGTGCAAAGTTTGCGACAGGTGCTAGATATGGATTTTCAATTTCTGCTGCCGGGCAATATGCTGCCCAAGTCAGACTTGAGTGCGATGGCTTCTGCTGTGGAAGTACGACTGCCTTGGTTAGATGAAGAAGTTGTCGCCTGGATGGGTACTATGCCGGATGCACAATTGAAGCATAAAAAAATCTTACGCCAAGCATGGCAGCATTTTTCTAGCAAGCCATTTACCCATCGCAAAAAGGGATTGGATGTACCGCTGGAGGCAATTCTGACATCGGGCAGGGCATATGAATACTGGATGGACCTATCCGCCTCTGCTCAAGTAAGAGATGCTGGATACTTTGAAATGGAGGGATTGCAAGCGCTGAGAAAGAGCAAGGGCCATGCGGAGTTAAAGTGGACCTTGCTGACGTGGATGCAGGTAGTTTTGGGGCGATAGGGCGTGTTATAACGCCGGCGTAGCCAGCTCCAGTCGGTGCACGCTTCGTGCACAATCTGCGTGAGGGGGTGAAGCGGTTAGCTCCCGTAACCACCCTTTGTGTAGTCAAAGATATAACGCATTTTGGGGAGGGTGGTACGGGACTATGAGCGAAACACCCGACCCCGAGAGGCATATGCCGTTTCGGGGGCACGCCCAAATGATACTTCTGGTGATTATGGCCTTTAGATTTACGGATATCGATGTCTGCGCTCTCAACATTTTTTGGGAAACCCTTATCATTACGGCTATAATTCCTATTTTTGTTCCTTTCGCAATATCATGGATAGCAAAACACAATTACAAGAAGAGACCCGTTTAGAAAAGCTGGCGCGTAAGAATCAGGAAGCGTTATTGGGCGGTGGTCAGGATAAGATTGATGCTCAGCATAAGAAGGGTAAGCTTTCGGCGAGAGAACGCATTGATTTGCTGATGGATGCAGGTACTTTTGAAGAGCTCGGGAAGTTTGTGACTCACCGTTCTTCTGAGTTTGGTCTTGAAAAACAACGATATCTTGGGGATGGTGTGGTAACGGGTTATGGCAAAGTAAATGGCCGGCTGGTGTATGTTTTTAGCCAAGATTTTACGGTATTTGGGGGTTCGCTTTCCGAAACTTTTGCGGAGAAGATATGTAAGATTATGGATCTTGCCATGAAGAACGGGGCACCCGTGATTGGCTTAAATGATTCTGGTGGTGCGCGTATTCAAGAAGGGGTCGTATCCCTCGCTGGGTATGCTGATATTTTTTATCGCAATACCATGGCATCGGGTGTGGTGCCACAGATTTCTGCTATTATGGGCCCCTGTGCCGGTGGTGCTGTGTATAGCCCCGCGATTACAGATTTTATTCTGATGGTAAAAAACACGTCTTATATGTTTGTTACCGGTCCGAATGTTGTAAAAACCGTTACGCATGAAGAAGTAACCTCCGAAGAATTAGGTGGTGCTGATACGCATGCCTCCAAAAGTGGGGTTACGCATTTTGCTTGTGAGAATGAAGTGGAATGTATAGAGCATGTAAAGAGTCTGTTGTCATATATGCCTCAGAATTGTGA
>Ga0247843_1007956_pt1 | contig 12683 bp, 15 predicted proteins | sample LaCruzMarch2017__FD_192420 | JGI IMG/M metagenome (GOLD analysis project Ga0247843, IMG submission 192420) | Freshwater microbial communities from meromictic Lake La Cruz, Castile-La Mancha, Spain - LaCruzMarch2017_8m | ecosystem: Environmental > Aquatic > Freshwater > Lake | place: Spain...
CCATATTTCCAACTAATCGTCTGGCTTCATCCCTTGACATTTCAGCCTCTGATTTTGGAATTCCTGCTACTTCTTCTTTACCTCTGGTTGTTGCACTAAATGAAGGTGCTATACTTTTTTTTGGAATTGGATTTGTTAAAGATGGCATAAATCCAGATTCTCCTTTTTTCAAAAACTCTTTTCCTTTAAATAGTCTTTCACGAGTATCTTCTTTTGAATCTTCTTTAATAGGTTTTAATAAACGTCCTCTTGGTACATCTGTGAATGCAGATACCGGTGATACCGGTAATGATGGTGATGATGTTCCAAGTATTACACGAAAACCTGTTTCTCCTATTACCTGTTTTCCTTGTTCTGCAATATTTACAAATGTTTGTGGTGAAACTACTTCGACTGGTTCTTCTCCTTTTTTTTCTTCTATCGCTGGAACTGGTCGTTTTGACTTTCTTGTAATATTATCTATTATATCTGTCAACTTTTTAACTGTTATATCTTTAGTATCTTCTATTGCTTTCTTTGCTTTAACATTCGAAGCAATTTGGTCCGGCATTTCTTTAATTTGTCTTTCTGGAACAAAATATGAAATACCTCCTAAATCCAGTCGGTTCATACCAGTAAAAACCTTTTTTCCATAAGTTAATTGTTTCTTACGTTTTCTACGTTTAATACGTTTCGGTGCTGTTTCGCCTATATAAATATTTCTAATATTTACTTTTGAAATCTGTTTATCTGTAGCGCCTTTGGGGACTTTAACAAAAACTTTTTTACCTTTTTCAAGATAATAATATCCTTTATCACTTTTGTATAATCTTTTGGGACGAGTCATTTATTTAAAAAGAAAAAATAAAATGAATATAATAAATGTCTCTTTATGATGCAACGTACATTTTTCCGCAGGTTCTAAATTTCAATTCGAAAGATAGAATTAGCGGGACGAACTCTGGTTTTTATTCTGAACCTCAAACATTTGGAGATAATAGATATGATACGTGTTGTGTCGTTGGTGCTTCTATTCCAAAATCTTTTTATAATATGCCTTCCGGATATAATACATTTAAATTAATTGAAAATGGTTTTCCAGCCGGTGTTATAATTACTATTCCGATTGGTTCTTATACAAAAAATAATTTACAGCCTGTTCTGTCATCATTGCTTACAACTGCTTCAAGTAGTATGAACGGATATACTTATACATTAAGTTATCCAAGTGCATTAGTTGCTGACACATTTAAATATACTATTACAATAAGCGGTGGAATTTTACCAAATCAACCCTCAATTCAAATGTTATCTGGAAATACAAGTCCTTTTAGACAATTGGGATTTGAATCTGGAACTACATACACTTTTGTAAATAATATTTTAACATCTGTTAATGCGATTAATTTATCATTTATACTTCGTGCTTTTGTAAAATCTAATATGGTTATTGATGCAAATCAAAACATATTACAGGAATTCTTGGCATATGGTTCATTTCCTATGTTATCAGTAATTAGTTTTCAACAATTAAATTTTGATATGAATAGTCGTAAATTAAATCCTGCCGTTGTAAATAGTTGGTTTTTTGAAATAGTAGATGATTTTGACCAAGCGATTGACTTGAATGGAATTAATTGGGCTATTTCAATCGTCTTTTATCAACGAAGTTCTACACACGAAGTTTTTAAACAAGAATTAAATATTACAAATGAAGAAAGATTATTTAGAATTGAGCAACAACAGAAACGTATTGAAGAAGCATTAACATCACAGAAAGAACCATTAGTTAAAGAAGTTGAAAAGAAAATTGAAGAAGTGAAAACTGAAACTCCTGTTCAACAAACTACTGAAGCACCTGCTCCATTAGAAACTATTCAATCAACAGTTATGCCTTTACCTTCAACGATTACGACTCAGTTTCTTCCAAAGAGTTATTTAGGACCGATTTAAGATGAATATATTTTATGATCATATATAAATGTATTCCACCAATTTGGATATTGACGATTTAAATACGGTAATGGATTGTTAACACACGATAATTCTAAATCTTTGTATGGTGCTTTGATGAAAGGATGGAAATCTAACCTCATATGATAACACTTTGGGAACTTTCTTCTAAAATCTTCATTTGCGATGATTATTAAGTCTTTAAATTCTTTATACATAAAGATATCCAAGCATGGACTTATTATTACTTCTTCAGATGTTTGAATAGCAACATTTCTTGATAATATCTTAAAGCATCCGAATGTCTCTTCTTTAAATACATAATTAAAAGGTTCTGAAGATAATTCTTCTTTTAATGATAGTATCTTATTATAAGCATCTTCAAAAACACCCACATCAGCATCGTTGTCATATGGGATTTGTCCACGTTCACGCATACATCCTAACATAGTCCCACCATCAACCCAATATTGTATATTATGTTTATCACAGAATTCATCGAAATGTTTTAAAAGAAGATATATTTCATCTAAAAATTCTTTTGGAAGGTCATAATCAGTTGCATTTTTTTCAGTTAAAGTAATTTGAAAAATCAAAGTTGTCATTTTATAATTTAACTTATATTTTAAATTATAAAAAATATTTAGGAAACTTAAGACATTTGGATTCCTAAATATTTTAAATTATAAAAAATATTTAGGAAACTTAAGACATTTGGATTCCTAAATATTTTAAATTATAAAATAAAAATTCAATTTTTTTTTTCGTCCTTTTTTTATTCATTTTATTATATACAACATATAATAAAATAAAAATTCATGTTTTTTCGTTTCGTTTTTTTCTGTTATCATTGTTTAGGCTCATAACATTTCGGATGAAATGGCAGGTCTACCTTTTCAAGATTTATCTTTTTTAAACCAATGACGTGAATTCTAGAACCAATAATTTTAGTTCCACATATACAACAAAGATTCCTTTCAGCACGATAGTAAGCGATTTCAAGAAGACGATTGCAAGCGGTTTTATCCATTTAATATGTTAAGATAGTATGTATATTTTTTAATCCAAGACCTAAAAAAAAAATTCAATTTTTTCGTTTTTTCGTTTTTTATATTTTAAATTATAAAAAATATTTAGGAAACTTAAGACATTTGGATTCCTAAATATTTTAAATTATAAAAAATATTTAGGAAACTTAAGACATTTGGATTCCTAAATATTTTAAATTATAAAAAATATTTACGAAACTTAAGACATTTGGATTCCTAAATATTTTAAATTATAAAAAATATTTACGAAACTTAAGACATTTGGATTCCTAAATATTTTAAATTATAAAAAATATTTAGGAAACTTAAGACATTTGGATTCCAGCACTTGTTAAACTCAATACTTTTTGTCCACATAGAACATTGACCCATGTAGCAGTAGAAGCAGTTGAAACAGTGGCTTGGATTTGCCAAGTAGAGTTTTGAGAACTAATATCTAAACCATCAACAACTGTTGGATCGACTTCGCAAAGGGGTCGTTCGCCGTACCAACTATCGAAGTTTACCCAGTTAGAAAGCCAGTATTCACCAGCAGTTTGAATAGTAGAACGTCTCAAATATTCTTTATTGGCTAGGGTATAATCTTGACCTTTACTGGCATCAAATCCAGCAGGATATTTTATAGCAATTCCATTCAAAAACGTGTTGTATGTGGTCAAATCGGCTCTTGGATGATAATTATTTCTTGAGATATAAGCAGACGCGGCGGTATTTCCTCCTTGATTTGGGGTAAATTGAGATGAAGCAATGAATAACAATCTGTTTCCGTAGGCTTTGCTTAAAGAAAGTTGGTAAGAAACTGAAGTTGTATTTGCAACGGCTTGTCTTATACAAGTTGTGTATGGAACAGTTATATTAACACCGCCACCCATTACTTTACCGATCACTTGAGAAACGATTGCAAGATTTCCTTCGTTTGCAAGAGAAAGAGACAAATTTCTAATCGTTCCTGCAGCTGAAGTTTGGGTTGCCGCTCCAGGATCTGTTGCAGAGTTAGAAACTTGTAAAAATTGGTCTACAGAGTTAAAATATACTTGTAATACGATATTCGATGGGGAATACATTAATTTGTCTTGTCCAAAAACAGAGAATTTAACAGCAGATAAAGGAATTGACACATCAAGGAAAGCTGCACCGGCTGCTGCAAGATACCACTCTCTTTTTCCAGTGTAAGAATTATAAGCAGCAACTGATGTTCCAGAAGAATCAAGATTTGTAGTTCCATTGACACGAGTCAAATCTTCTACAGGGTAATCTTCAGAAGCAGCGGCAGTAGCAGCTGGAATTGCTATACCGTTTGATTTAGATAAAAAATCATCAAGACGAGTTGATACAGGAACAATCATTTGAGCATATTTTTCAAAATTGGAAATATCCATAAGAATAGCACCGGATGCGCTATCATAAGCAGTCAAGCGACCGATTGAACATAAAGTGTTTGCATTAATAAAGTTAAATTTAGTTCCAGATGTAGTTAAATCGATTTGGAAGTTAAGTCTGCTTTTAGCAGGGTTGAAGCAACTTGGTGCGATTACAAACTCAACAGGACCGACCAAACTTGACGAAAGACCTATACTATTTGCGCCTTGGGGACTGATATTTCTATATATAACGGTTGAATGATTATGCACTTTAGCGCTATAATCTAATTCTGATGAAATTATTTCTTGGGCCATATTATTTTATTATCATAAGAATAAAATAAAATTTTTTTAATTTATTTTGAAAATGAATTTATTTTTATTCGGAATTAAATTCAATTATAAATCCTAAACTATCACCTCCAGCTGTTGCATTTATAGGAGCCCCTGTAAAATCAAGTAATGTAAATTTATAATTTCCATTAATATTTTGAGCTGTAATAAATTCATATTCAATATCTTCCGTAGTTGAATAGGGATATGTTGAGTCTCGATATACTATACATAATGGTGTATTTTGTGTTAAATCTGATACTACATAAATATATAAAGCATCTCCGGCTGCCGGTGGTGTTGAAGTTATAAAACCTGATGATTTAACGTGTATAGTTTTAACATTAAAAGGAACATTTATAGTTGCTTGTGCGGTTGATGAACCTGTAGGGAAAGTCATGTATACAGCACGATTTTGTTTCATTTAGATATAACCAAGAAAGTTTTTTAAAAAATTTAAATCTAAAAGACATAATTATAAAAAAAGAAAAATCAATTTTTTTATTCTTCTAAATTTAATTCTTTAGAAAAATTCTTTCTAAATTTTTGATTTTTCATATCAACGTAAAGAAAGCAATATTCGTCTTTTGTTGCATGATCATATAGTTCATAAAATTTTTCTTCATCTATACTTAAATCTAACATCTTGTATATATGTTCTAATTTATCACGAGTCATTGAACGAAAACATAAGAAATATGATAATTGTTTTAATGCTTGTGGTGGGAGGTCGTGTATATATTGCGATGATATGTAAATCGTGCTTTTGATATGACGACTTTTTTTCAGCAGAGAAAGCAGCGCGACGTTTTTTAATTCTTGAGAGATGTCGTCAAAAATGAATATATGTTCAGGTGCTTTCTTCTTTGGTTTATATTCTTTTTTCTTTTCCGACTCTGGTGTTTCAAAAAATATTTTTACAGGTGGCTTTACTTCTGGTTTTCCACGAGTGTCTTCTTCGACAACTGGTGATGATAAATCTACAACAATTTCATCGAGTAAATTGGTTTTTCCTTCCATCAACGAATCAAATGTATTAACTGTATTTCCTTTATTTTCAAGATATTCAATTATTTGGATCCATGATGGATCTATTCTATGAGTGGGACAAAATATCCATATTACAGTTTTTTTATCCGTAGTTCGTTTTAGAATTTCGGCAAGAACCGATGTTTTCCCTGATTTTCGCCTTGCACACAAAAAACTGACCCCATATAATTCTCCAAAGATGTTTCCACCCTTGATTTTATCTATATCCAAAACGTCTGCATTAACTAATGGTTTTACATTTATATTATTTATAGTTTTTTCCTTAATCATACTTTACTTACAATAAAGTTTTAAAATTTTAGTTTCATATTACGTGCTGATAATGAGATTTTATTCAAATGAGAGTTGAAATAAAAATCATCTTTTAACTTTTTGTTTTGCTCTGTTAGTAGTTTCTTCTCATCTTCAATTTGTTTTAGTTGTTCATCACGATGGTCTGGTTGCGGAGCAGGTTGTGTAGGTTTGCTTGGTTGGTCGATTGGTGTAATCTCAAATTCAAAATCATCTTCTGAATCGCTTTCAACGATTGGCGTATAAACAACTTTCTTTTTTGCTTCCGGTGGGAGGGTATCTTCTTTTTCTTTCTTTCTTGCAAGTATGGCTTTGTAAAGAGGTCCATTATAAAAGTTAGCCGATCGTGAATCCACTGTTCCATCTTTTTTTAATTTAATACCTTCTGCATTTCGCATCGGTGGTGTCTTCTTTTTCTTTGCTCTTGTTTTTTTAACCGGTGTAATACGTTCAATTGAATCTTTTTGCATTTCCCTCTGTAAACGCTGGTTGCCTGACACATTTAGCCTTGCATCACGGATTTCAGTTTCTTGTTCAACTTTACGTTTTAGGATGGTTTTAATTTCAGCATCTAAATCTGAACTAACTGTATCTTCGTTTTTTTGAATTTCGGCTTCTTTTTCTTGTTCTACTTTAATGGGTTTTTTGTTCATTTTATTATAACAACACTTTTTAATTTTTTTAAATATTTTTTATCTTTTTTTATAATTAAAATGAACGCAGACGAAACAGAATATATGAATAATATTAAACAAATGAAATATGAAGAACTTTTAGAGTCATTTTCGAGTCTAAAACATATTGGAATTGATATAGTTCAGATTGAGTTATCGGCTACTGAATACTATAATTCTTTTCATCGTGGGCATGATGAGAAATGTCAGATTTGTAAAGGAGAATTACAGAAACCGTAAACAGATATTTAAAGAACTACTTTTTTTATTTCTTAAATAAATTATAAAACATTGTTGTTTTATAAAATGATTACCCCATACACTATGAAACAAGCCAAGAAATTTGGTGTTTCATTAAAGGTAAGTAAAGATCCTTTAAAGAAACTTGATGTCTTTAAAAATGGAGTTAAAATTGCATCTATTGGTGCTCGTGGTTATAAAGATTACGGAATGTATCTTGCAGAAAAAGGTGAAAAGTATGCAAATGAAAGACGGAGATTGTATCGGATTCGGCACGCTGGAGAGGGTCGTAAGGTAGGTGTAGGTAGTCCTGGTTATTACGCGTGGCATCTTTTATGGTGAAACTTAAAAACATAAAAGAAATTGTAAAAATGAACTTTGACGAAGAACTTAAAATATTAGATGGTGATATTTATGACCTCGAATGTCTTGATATGAATCTACGTTTTAAAAATACAGAGTCCGGAGATACATGTAAGATTTCTCACTTGGCTTATAAAAAATTAAATATCGAAAAGTTTATATTGATAAATTTAGCTAAAAAAGATTTAGTTAGTGCTATACGGTTTTACGAACTATTTGTCAAAACGGTTGAACAAATTATGACATTACTATCTGAGGATAAAGACAAACTTCTGATTTCGGATATGAATGATAATCCAATCGAAAATCCTGGTTATGTTTATGTTAGTCAAGTAACAGAAGAATTAATAAAATACCAAGCGTATATTAAATATTTTTCGCATCTTTTATGATAACAAACTTTCCATTAATTTTCTATAATTCTTTGGTTCTGAAAATAGTCCTCCATCTTCGAATAACTCTTTTTCTAAAAATATAGTATCATTACTTACCTTTTTATTTAATTGATATTTAATATATCTTGTTAATTTACGTCTCTTTTTAACAAAATTCCATTCTAATACATTAGTCCAATAATCAATATCATCATGTATATTGATATAAGCATATACGGCTGGTACTTTTGTAATATTTCCATCTAAATCATAACAAAGCATTATACCTGTATACTTTTTAAATTCATTATTAATAACAATATCATCATATTCAAGAAAATATGAAACTGGTTCAAAAACGTCTTCCTCTTTATTCTGCATTATATATTTTTTAATTCAAGTCTAAAATATAAATTCAATTTTTTTTTTCTAACATATATTTTTTAAAATGGTTAGTCTTGGTTAGGGTATGGTTAGAGACCCCTTTTTTATATATAAGACTATAAAGCACCCCAATGATTAGTTGGTTAGTATGATTAGTCTCTTTTTTAAAGAAGTTGTATATAGAGAATATTGAAAATCATTATATCTAATATATCCAATATATACTTATATGTTAATAATATGATATAATATGAAAGACTTTTTTAAAAAATAGCTAACGACTAATCGCACTAACCAAGACTGAAAAGTAGTCTTAAAGATTACTTTTCAAAAACACTAAAAAAATGACTACTCACTCTAACCCAAGACTATTAAGTAGTTTAGAACCATTTGATTCATAATGAACCTGTTCATAAGACTCTTTTTTTATACAAGCCCTTACAACTAAATTATTACCTCTAACTTTATCTATTTTAACTAAAGTTCTTAACATTCTGTTAAATATAGGTAGTGTAAGTTTCTTACCGGTCTCTTTTTCAAAACTCTTATGTAGGTCTGTAATTTTTAAAGTTCCGTTTTGATCATATTCATAATTATCATTAAACCAATTCTTAATGGGATTTTGTTCTTGTATTGTTTCAGTTGAATCATTTCGAATCTGTTCAGAAATATAAACTTTCCCATTATATGTTTTATGAGTATCAATTAAAAGCCATAACAATCCATTTCTATAATGAATATTATTCTTTAATTTTCCTTTTAATGACGAATCTTTAACTCTCCAATGAGATTCTGGTTCAGAATATCGATTATGTTGATTATCAGTCCAAATACCAGTTTTTTGATCGTAATTCATAAATTGAAATGGAAATCGAATATTAAGTAGACGTCTTGCAACTCCATCATCCATTTTTGTAAATTTCATCATATCATTAACCTGAAACCATAACATAAATTTAGGTGAATATGTAATCCCCTTTCCATATAATTGTCTTGTTTGAATATCTTCCCCGCATCCAACTCTCTTATATGTTCCACTTTGAATTACACATTCCTTACCGTCCGTATCGGGTTCACTAACATTAACATATCGAGCAAACATACAATCATATAAATGAGAATTTGCTTTATTTTCTGAATTCTGTTTTGCCATAAAATAAGCAGGTTCAAGTTCTTTATAATAATTACCAAAAGTAGTTTTACCATATTCAGCAATAACTCCTTTTCCATTAGAACCATCACCTTGATTAATAGGACATAACTCATTTATATTCTTACCAAATAATGATGATGCTGTTAGAGTAGTAATAGTTTTATATAATTCAATATCTCCGCAGATACTCATTATTAAATCATGGGCAAGACAGATATCCGATTCATCACGTTTGGGTAGTGGGTAGCCACAAGTAACCATAACATAATCTTCTTTTTTAATATCTCTAAACTCATAATTATTTAAATCCAAACAAACACCATCACTAAAACTAAATAAATGAACATTACTTTCAAATCTTTCAAAAAAAGCTTTATCTCGTCGTAAAAAATAATCTAATTGTTTAATAACACCAGATGCAAATTTACTATTACCAAGTTCCACATTTAATTTCTTAAACATTTCTTTTTCAATTTTATAACCTTTTAGTTCTGCATTTTTAACATATAAATTAAAAGCACTCTTAAAAAATTTACAGATAAGACTATGTAGATTAGTTCTCTTATCAACCAATTCCCATAAACGAGTTTTTTGATTATACATAACCCAACCCCAATCATCAACGCAAAACATATCATCATTAAATTTTGCATAGGCTTGAGCGCAATCAAAATCATTCAATCCATTTCGATAAATAAATTCAACCATTTCAAATAAATTTTCAACATTATCAATATGTGAAAGAGAACTAATCGACTCATCATCATCATTTTTTTTTAATATGCGATTTTCCATTTTGAATTTATTAATATCAATACCTAAATCCATTGGTTTACAAGCAAGTTCAAGAGCAAAATCAACTGTTTCAAAAACATATTTTTCAAGATTTCTCATTAATTTATCAACTCCGCCATAATCATCAACTGTATCAATTGTAGCCATAAAACCATCAAAACACCCTGCAGTAATTTCAATATCATTATTATTACAATAACTTAACATACATTGAAATAACTTATTTTCAATAGATTGTAAATATAGAGCCATAGTTTTACCTTTTGGATTTCTCTCTTGTTCGCCTTTTTCTAACAACTTTTTGTAAACATCTTTTCTAACCACGATAACTTTATTATGTAAAAGTTGAATCTCATTCCATAATTGATAAATAGGACTTGCTAGTGTGCATCCACTAAAATTACCATTATGAATTAAAGAAAGAATATCAGTTTTTGCTTTAGAATAATCACATTCATAAAAATCCATATATCTACCCAAGAATTCATCACGATTAGAAATATAATCATAAAGAGCAGGCGTTTCAATTTTCCATTTACAACCACTTTTATAAAGAATATTCGGAAAACAGTTCTTTATATCAATATCATAATTATAAGCCCCAGCTACAGAATGACGTAGAGTTTTAGGCATTCCCTGACAAGACCATCCAATAGAATACAATCGACCCTCTTTTTGTCGTGCAGAATATTTATAAGTAAATTCATTAGTTGAATTTCTACATCTTTCATCAATTAACTTTTTTACTACTTTTTTATCTATAATATATTGATAGTTGTTTTTAATATCTTTGAACTTTCCAAGTAATGGATAAATTAAATCAAAATTATCGTTAATAAAGTGTAAAGCATCCATATCAATAGTTTCAACAAACTTTAATTCACTTTGACACACGAATGAGTCTAACTTATCTTCATTTTCATTCATCATATTCATTTCCATTTTATAATTCTTAATTATTTTAAAATTCAATTTTTTTTTAAAACTTTTTGATTTAAAAAAAATATTTTACACATATAAGGAAGATGACAATCCACCGTCCATCATCCCCAGCCAGCCCATCGGCGTCAACCATATTGTCCAGCATTCTTCAAATCAATTCGCATTTTTTTTCATATTATAAAACGAGTTTCGTTTTATAAAATTACACACCAGCTTCGCACGGTAAACCAAACACGCTTTCTTTACAAATATAAATATATACAAAATCTTCGCCTTCCAATTCTCTAACCATTATATTTGGCGTAATAATTTTTTTATCAATCATAAATATAAGAGCATCTGCCGATTTTAATTTAATGTTTTTTCTAATATTCGCAATAACAATTCCAAAATTAATATTTTTTGGCATTAGATATTTCTTCTTCATGATCAATGGTTCGATGTCCTTGTCTCCAGTAATTATCGCAGGGATATACTCTGGATACCGAGCCTTGAGTGTTGCAAAACTCATTTATATTAAAGAAGAAAAATTATAATAATTATATTTAGTAAAGTATGCCAACAATCAAATTTGTTTGCACAGACCGAAAATTAAAACAAGGTGAAATACGTAATCGCCCAGGTATCTGTTTTAAAAAAGGATTATCCGCAGGGTTCGTTGCAGGATTAAATAAAGCCCTAAAAAAGCAGGCTCGTATAAAACCAATTCTAACTGAACTAACAACTGCTAGACCAATTCTTCGACAACGAGCACCAGCCATGCAAGCACCAGCCCAGAATATACAACTCCCATCTTTAGAAGAATTAATTAGAAATCGACCAAAGCGTCCTGATGGAAAATATGTTAATAATCCAAGAGACCTATTAATGGGACTTGCGATTAGAAACCCTAATTTTACAAGTGCAACAGGGAACCAGTATAGAACAAGAGCGCAAAAAAAAGCAATGGATCCAGCAGCTTTAAAAGCATATTACATATCGACAGGAGAATATCGGAAATAATGTTAATTTATGAACTTAAGAATACTTAAGCGCTTGAATAAATGATCATCTGCATTACCCCGAAAATCCGATTCTACTTCCAAGGAATTAAACTTTTTATATTGTTAGAAAAAAATATAAAAAAGAAATTAATAAATTTACAAATTCTAAATTGCATATTACACATTATTTGTTTTTACGCCCTGGTTTATTGCGAAGCTCGTCCAAATTGGTTTGTGATAAAAAATAATACTTCTTTAATATAAACAATGTCCGACATTTCATATTACTCTTTTAAAGAATTACCAAAATACGATTCAGTGATTTCGATTGTAGCAGTCTCTGTAGTTTCAGTTTGCATTATTTCTTATTTTGTATATCTTGCATTAATATAAATGAACAATACAACAACAGAATTTGTCTGTATTTGTCAAATGCCTGACATTATCACGATATTTTCGATTCTTGGAGTTTTAGTCCCATTAATCATTTCGGAGATACTTCCATTGTCGAACTGCGAAGCCAACGGGTTGATTGATGGAATTATAAAATTATGTAAAAAAAAAAATAATATTGTTGCGCCAAGACGAGGTGGTTAACTTATTAATCAATTAATAACGGTTCTTCACGAACTCTTACCAAATCTTGTGCGTCAGTCTTCTTCTTACGAACTACTTTTACTTTCTTAACAATTTCTTTTAAAGCTTTATCATCAACGATTTTACTTTCAAGTTTTTCAACTTCGGAACGTTTTAATTCCA